>Ga0272441_10000652_pt1 | contig 77440 bp, 65 predicted proteins | sample SSMProp6N_FD_193582 | JGI IMG/M metagenome (GOLD analysis project Ga0272441, IMG submission 193582) | Marine sediment archaeal communities from Little Sippewissett salt marsh, Falmouth, MA, United States - SSM-Prop-6N | ecosystem: Environmental > Aquatic > Marine > Wetlands > Sediment ...
ATGTACTCTCTCTTTGTCTTTTTCATGTCTATTTGTATCTGCGGTTAAATTGTGCTTGTGTTACTTCATGCGGTTCAATGCCTAGATTGAACGCTACCTCAACAACATACGGTTGATTAGCAGGGTTTTTGATGCTGTCCTCCCATGTCATTTTATTGTGTATGGCCATGATAAAGCCAATGATCAACAGGAGTTTAACGATTGTTTTAAATACTTTGTTTGTCATTTCGTGTTGGTTTTATTGGTTTGACACTTCAATACTAAGTCAAATAAATCGAATAAACAAATCTTTTTGCTATTTTATTTTGCTTTTTTCATTCCTTTGCCTTATCTTCACCCCCATATACACGCAGTATTTATTGTCAAACCAACACACAAAGTAATGAAACATTCAAACACTCAGGCGGTTGCATACCGTCACAATCAGGAATCAACATGGTGCGTTGAGGATCAACCTGCTATCAAGTTAGCAAATAATGGGGCTAGATCGCTCACGAACACCGAACTACTGGCCACCCTTCTCAATGGCATGAAAAACGCCTCGGAGGTAGCCCGCCATTTGTACGCTAATGCGGACAACAGCCTCAACACCCTAGCCACTTACTCCATTGAGCAATTGGTGAACATTCAAGGGATCAGCGAAAAGAAAGCGGTTGCGATCCATGCGGCCATTGAACTAGGCCGAAGGACCGTTGAATATGATAAGCCCCTTGGAAAGATCAAAAACAGTCAGAACGTGGCTGAAATGATGAGGCCGTTAATAGGCCACCTACAACATGAGGAATTTTGGCTCATCTGCCTGAACAGGGCTAACACTGTGCTAGGCCGTTACAAGATCAGCCAAGGAGGGCTAAGTGGTACAGTCATTGATACCCGTATCATCCTCAAGAAATCATTGGACTGCCTCGCTTCCTCCATCATCGTCAGCCACAATCACCCTTCCGGTAACTCTGTGCCAAGCGATGCAGATGTTAAGATTACCGAGAAGCTGAAACAAGCCTGTGATACGTTGGAGATTAAACTGCTTGATCATGTGATTGTGACAGCAGAAACTCACTACTCACTCGCAGATGAAGGGCTGTTGACATGAGACACTATACAGTCATACCCAAAGGAATGAAGCGTACATTCACTATATGCAAGGTCGGGAGCAATCCCGATCTTGCCGATAGATCAAGTATTGACGCTTATCTTCAAAGCCACTATGCCACATATAACAATCGTGTACAGTGGCTCATACTCACAGGTAATTATCAAATCGTAGAGACATGAAAGCAACTGATCAATTTCAAGAGATAATCAAGCAGAGACTTGACGAACTAGCCGAGGTCGATGAGGATTTCAGCAAGGCATATAAAGCCCAAAATAAGACTTTGAAGGGCTGTGTGACATACATCCTTAACCAAGTGCAGAAAAGCGGAATAAACGGCTTCGCTGACGCTGAGGTATACGACATGGCAAGGCAGTATTATGAGAACCCCGAAGCAAAGGAAGGGAAGGAGATCAAGGCAAAAGTAGTTATCAACCGAACCGTTGAACTTACCGATGAGGAAAAGGAGAAAGCCAAGCAAAAGGCTTTTGATGAGATTGTGAGGGAGACAAAGGACAAGGCCAGAAGGAAGAAGAAGCCAGAGCCAAAGACATCCGTTGAAAAGGCAGGGGAGGCACAGGCCAAAGCCAAGAAGAAAGAACCGCCCGTTGAACCGACACTATTTTAAGCCATGAAGCCAAAGACATTGATACAGAAGGAGGTTCACTCACTATTGGGTGAACTTCCCCCTCTAACCGAGGATCAGATGGATTATGCTTATGAGAAGATGTTCAAGAAGCATATCTACCGCACAAAACATCATTCTACCTGCCTTGAGTGTACGCATAAATGGGAGAATGATATGAAAAGCCCCCTAGCCAATGCCCTGCTTGACGATACCTGCCCTAGCTGTGGAGCCACACTCAAGCCCCTACCTACTCCCAGGGTAAGGACAGATATGCAAGATGGATATATAGGTATAGCCACTGTTATAGGTGGCTTTCAGGTGTTCAGGTATTTCTATGCCAAGAAGAATTGCAAGGTAGGTAAGAAGCCTATGTATTGGATCGCTGAGACTACAAACCATTGGATCAGCAAGGAGGGAAAGGTAGTTATCTGTTCCCTGTTGTGGAATAGCTTCGGATGGGGCGGAGGGGAGAGATGGCAGTGGACCTCACAAATAGAGGTAAGAGCGGGAGCCGACAAATACTACATCTATCCTCAATTTTGGTTCCCGAACCTGAAACTTCTCAAGGTGATCAAGCGAAATGGCTTTAGTCGGTCATTTCATGATTTCAATCCTTCTTGGTTCTGTGAGTTGATCCTCACGAAACCCAAATTTGAAACATTGGTTAAGGCCAAGCAAATAGCTATCTGGAAAGGTTGGTCAAGGAATGAGAGATATGTCAATGAGTATTGGCCCTCCATCAAGATCGCCATCCGCCACCACTACACCATAACTCACCCGTCAGATTGGTTCGATCATCTGAGGGCTTTGGAGTATTTAGGCATGGACATACTCAACCCCAAGCTGATTTGCTTGGAGGATTTCACCACAGAGCATCAACGCATCATTGACAGGCGCAACCGCCTTGAGGCCAAGCGGAGATATGAGAAGGAGAAGAAGGATTTGGAACAGGCGGAGATCAACTATCAGAAAGCCAAGCAAGCCTACCTTAACCTCAAATTCAAGCAGGGGGAATTGTGTATTGCTCCGCTAAAAAATGTGAAAGAGTTTTACGAGGAAGGTGAGTCCATGCACCATTGCGTCACATCCTACCACAAGAAAGAGGAATCCCTTATCCTATCAGCCAAGCTGAACGGTCAGAGGCTAGAAACCGTTGAGGTATCTCTAACGGATTTCACTGTGGCACAGAGCAGGGGACTTCAGAACAAGAAATCCAAGCACCACAAGCATATTGTGAAACTTGTTGAACAGAATATACCCAAGATCAAGAAAGCATCAAAAACCAAAACCAAGAAAGCATGACAGCATTTGAAAAGTACGAAGAATCAAATGGGAACAGGTGTCCCATGTGTAACTCAGAGCATATAGTAGCACACCCTTTTGAGGCTGACAATCTGATAGCATGGAGGCGTGTAGATTGCTCAGACTGTGACAGCGAATGGACAGAGCAATTCACCATGATAAACATTGAGATAGTATGACACTATTCACAGATGAACAGATGAAAGGTACAGGGCAACTAGACATGGTTGCCCTTATCGAACAGAACGAAGCCACCAAGAAAAGGCTTCGCACGACCCCACACCATTTCTACGGTGATCCCTATCACGGATGGCTCAAGGTGCGAGTCAGCCACCTTAAAGCATTGGGCATTTTCGGGGCCATTACGGGCTTTTCATACCGCAGTGGGGATGATGTATACCTTGAGGAGGGTTTGGACGCTGAGACCTATATAAATGCCCTTTTCGGCAAGCATGGCCTCCGCACTAAGGATCAGCAAAACGCCTTTGGCGCATGGAGGGATATGCTCATCTCCCATCAAAGCAACAGCGACAGCTTCGTTCGTAACTTACCTCAATTTCACAAGGGATGAAAACATTCAAGATAAAATGGCACTCTGCAAAGAGGCATACGGAAATAAGCAACCCTCGGCCCGTTAAATGGGCTGAGGTTAGATCAGAAGATATCCGCATAGCAGTGGATGGCACTCAAACGAACAACACTCTCTTAATTGTAGTTGAAGCCAACGGCATCAAGTATATGCTTACCGATGTGCTGTTAGAGGTCATGCTTGGACAGGTGGCTGAACAGTTCAGTAACGAATACCTCAACTTCAAAGTATACCAGTTATGATGGTAAGGATATACCTAGCTGAACAGCACCTTCCAAACATCGGCAAGTGGGAGATATACCGGGAGGGGAAGCCCACCGGAGAGATGATAACAAACAGGACCATTCGCAAGATTCTGAACGATGATCAGTATCGGCAGTTCATAGCAGGGGACACCATCTTTATGATCCCTGCTGACAAGTTCAGGAAAAGGCATCACAAGGAGAAAGTGGTGAAGAATGGGAGAATATACCACAACCAAAAAAAACGCAAAAATGGATGAGATAACGAAACATGAACAGGAGTATATCAACGGCATACAGGCAGAAATGATATTCTATGACCAATACCTTGATTTTATGAAGAGAGTGAAGAAGCAATACGTGGAATATGGGCCAGAGCAGGCAATAAGGTATGTTCAAAGCTACGCTGCCGACCTTGTAGGAATAGCTGCTGATGAGTTGTTCTCAGCATTATTTAATAAATTGTAACCGATATGCAGATGTTCGGTGACATAAAACTACCACTACAAAACGCTATTAAGGTTGATGGAGATGATATGAAGATACTTGATTATCTCTTTGACATGAAGGCTGAACACATGAGCAAGTTTCTCAAAGCCCTCGCTCAAAACGATGTCCCCGCCCTCCTGGTCGCTAATGTTCGCCCGATGAATATGGTAGGGTTAGTCGTTTACAGGCCAATTGAGGCATGGCTGGATTTTAAGGATCAAAGGTATCAGCTTTTCCTTGCTCCTAATATTCAGAACCTCATTGACTATTGGGCTGTGAGAAAGGCAGGCGCTGAAGATGATTTTGAAAATGATCTGATTCAGGGCATCATCAACTACTTGGCTCAATTTATGCGAACAACGGTGTCACATACTTAGTGATCCCGTAGCGGGGAGGGGGTTGTGTTGGTTCCTCTCCCTGCTTTTTTCACCTTAAACACTTCAAACTATGAAACAGCGTATCAGGAAAGCAGTAATTCGCTCCATAGAGGCCCCAAAGAGGACCATTAGGAGCATAAATCGTTACAGACCTATCAATAAAGGGGTCAGGTCAAACTTTGCAAATATGGACATCACGTTGCACCCCAGGGGTAATAGGCCGAAACTTTACATTCAGAGATATGGAACACGAAATTAGACCAGGACTATTCATTGGTGTCGTTAAACGGCAGCAATGGCATGATAGGGTCAGTGTATTGGCAGGTGAGGACAAGCAGCATTTCATTGAAAAATGTAATCTTTTTCGAGAGGTAAAGAATGCAAGCCTCAAAAAGGCCCTGGGCCTAACTATTTACGAACTGCTATACATCTGTAAGCACCTGGACCCTGAGTTCGATGTAAATGAGGATTATTACACGGTGCGGATCGCACCAAATCAATAACACTTAAAAATCAATACTATGAAAAAAGAAAGCAGTGATTATTACAAATTCCATTCCACGTACTTGGGTTATGATTTCCGAAGGGTTTCAACCGGAAAATTATACACCAAAGGATCGTTTTGGGATAACTTCAGAAAACTTGCGGTAAACCTTCACTTGGACAAAGACCGTCCCGAAACGCCAGCAGGGTTTATTCTCTTGAAGCGACCAAAAGAAAAAGAAAAAGAATAGGGAAGGGGGGCTTAACGCCCCTTTTTTTTGTCCTTGATCAGCGATTCAAAATACTTCTTGTTAAGCAAGCCCACCTTCGCCACGACCTCTTCCGGACTGTACTTGTAGCCAATGATCAGTCCTCTCCTAGTTGGGAAAACCTTCTTGTATTCCTCCTTCAACTCATCCCTTAGATCGTATAAACGCTGCCAATTAGCTGATTTAACGTCTAATGCGTAAGATATTCGCGCTTCTTCTGTACCCTGGTCTAGTAAAGCGTGTTCTCCGGGCGTTAAAAGCACTATGTTACGGGCATAATACTTAAAATGGGGGTATTGGTTCATTCCTTTGGCCAGGACATGAGCAAAGCAGTTGTACGCAAGCTCTGTTTTCATAAAATCTCGGAGGTACAGTCCGGAGACAAATGATTTCTTATCGGATAGCATCCAGATCTGTTTAAAGATAGCGGACTGGGCCAGGTGCTGTCCCATCCCTGGCTTTTCAAAAATGTGTACGTTATTCATTTCGTAGCTTTTCTTTGAGAGGTGCCAGCGTTGATTTGGCTAACCTGGATTCAAACTCAGTTTTGTTGATTAGTTCATTGTACCAGGAAAAGTGCATATTCTTTCGGTCCCATCCATCGGGATCCAGGATCCTCATAACCGGTCTCAACTCATGTTCGTGCCACCATTCGTTACTTGTTTTAAGCTCTTCCATCGTTGTTGGCTTTAAAAAAGAAGGGTGACCAACCATCCCGGCCCGTCACCCTAATTAATTGATTTCAGTAAGAGTTCGATTTCAAATATATGAAATCAAATACTGTTAAGCAATAGATTGATTTCGGATGTCTCAGCCATGTAGCAGAAATCCTCCTTCACCCTGTACTTCTGAAACTGTGGAAACTTAGTCTTTACAAGGGTGTCATAGGCATTGTTATCAACCCCTGCTTTGTTGGCAAGTTCTTCGTAAAGGGTTTTGACCTCATCAAAACTGCGCTTCCCATCTACCAGGTCCGGGATCACAATATCAAACTGGTTTCCCTCAACCTGGGGATCATCGTCAGGGGCAGTAGCATCAAACTCAGTGTTGGGTTCAATGTTATCAGAACCATGCTCATCCTCGGCCATCTCATCCTGGACAACAGCTTCATATTCCTGCTGCTCCATGTCTGCATCTTCCTGTTCAACCTCCGGATCGGGAGGATCGGGCACTTTTCCTGCCAAAGGATCCTGAAACTCCTGGTCAAACTTCGCAATCAGGTTGACAACATCTCCTGCATAATGAGTTAGGATGATATTTCTCAACTTCTTATTGGTGTTCTTCCCGGGATCAACATCCCTGGCTTTTACCATAAGGGAATCATGTTCGATCAATGGATTCAGTTCTGTAAGGGCATCCATTTCTTTCAATTCATCTTCGTTATAGACAGGGATAAACCCTACTGTACCATTGAGCATTGTTGGTATTGATTCCCTTTTAACCTCATCCTCACCCTCATCCTCATGTTGTATGTGGCTCTGCTTTACTTGGTGATCATCAGGCATCACATCATCGCTTGCTGGTGGCGGTGGAGGATCAACCGGGCCATTCCTTTTGTCAATAGCCTCAGCTGCTTTCTTTGTGAGGCTACCACTCCTGGACTGATTGAACTCTTTGTCAGGAATAACAATATCAGCACCTGATTCTGTTGGTACAATAGTGGTGGTGTCAACAGGCATATCAATAGCCTCCTCTGTGGTGTATATACCACTCAACACATCGGGAAACAAATCCCTGGCCAGAAAGCCCAATGCCCGATAAGCTATCATACGTTCCGGATATTTGTACCAAGCACTCTTTTGGTACTTCCACCCGTCCTGGCCCCTGATCTTCGCCTCATCGATCCATAAGCCTGCTCTCTTGGCATGTGTGACGCTGAAGGTACGGCTCATCTCTTCCTGGGTGTCGGATCTTTTGGCGGTGATAGTACACTCATAGGTTCCATCGCTCAGAGATCCTGAGACTGTTTCTTTCCAGGTTCCAGGTTCCAGCTTGCCTGAGTTGAAGATTAGGGTCTTTGCAGCGTCTCCTTTGATACTCAGCAGGCCATTGACCGGAATAACGTGCTGTAAAGCCGTTAACGGGGGTAAATTCAGCTGATGGCCCTGCAACAGCACCATCATAACAGCGGCTGTCTTACCTTTTGTATAGTCGGGGACGGTTTTCCCTTTATCATCCTGGGTCTTTTCATAGAAATGATCAGGGCATAATTTACTATCCAGAAGCAGCTGAGAGAATTTCTCCATAGCCTCAACGCTTTCATAAGCGTTTTGAACAAACCCCGGGAGGTTCATCGATGCTTTTACTAATCCTTTTTGTTCCATAAATTTAATAGTTTAACTCGTTATGTTTACTTGTCCAGTTTCTCTGCTCAGGAGGTATCCAGGGTATTCCCAGGAAATTGAAAAAATCATACTCCGTGTTAAAATGAGGTGGCTTCGTGCATCCCAGCTTTTTGTATTCAGGTTTGAGTTTCCATTGGGATCCTTTCTTCTCACATTCAGACTTGCGCCTCAATCCATCAGCAGTACCACACCAACCGCGCCTGTTCCATGTGATAGCCAATTTGATATGACTGTATGCCGAAGATCCTGTCCGGATAGCCAGGATCCTACCGTAGTCATGTGGCTGTGCGATGTAAAGTTCTATCTGCACCTTGTCATTTGGATACTTAAACCGCTTTAGCCTGGGGCCATTGACTACCAGCCCGGGATATTTGTCATGGAAGAGATTGTCAAGGCTGTTAAAGGGGTTTTCGATACAGACAATCTCAATATCTCCCACCTCTTTGTTCAGCCTCCGCACACTGCCGGCAATTTCACATTTCTGAGTGAATGGCTCAATCAGGGCCAGGAAGCGCCTTGCTATGTTCATAGCCTTTTCCAACTTGATCTTTTCTCCTGAACTCATAGCCTCGTCTGTGTGATGATCAGCTGATACTCAAATAAGCCCTGGGTCCTGTCTCCCCTTCGCCTTTTGTTGAGGGTGTTCCCGCCAAACCTTTCTTTTCTTAAATGGCGGAGCTGGGCGCTTATGGATGCCTGGGGATCCCCGGTGATTTCTTCTATCTCGGAGAGGGTACGCCACCTGGAATCCTTCATACAGTCAAATACCCGGAGTATCTGGCCTGTAAGCCTAACCTTATCCAACTCAGGATCATAGTCAGGCCCGTCAAATCTTATTTCTCCTTGAATATCCATGTTAATCCTGTTTTACACAAGTGGTGGCCTCAAGGTTAGTGTACCATCTTGGCTTACCATCGCTTTGCACCTGTTTGTTGCTATTGATAAACCAATCAACATTTACCCAGTCGTTAGGCCGGATGTTGTTAAGGAGATCCATGTTCTCGTTCATAAAATTGAACTGAACTTCCCTTCTGTACTTACCAAACACCCAAACCTCAAGGATTAAAATTCTCTTTTTTGTCTTGTCGCTGATGAATATGGGCATCCCGACCCAAACAACTTTCCCTGAAATGTTGAACTCATTTTTCTGTGTTTTCCCCATCGTTACTGTCTTTAAGTGAGTTATTAAAATCAATGATTGCCTGCTTTCTCTCTGAATAGTGGATTGTGTTCATAGCTATTTGATTTGATTGATACGTGCGATTCTTATCCTAATGTATCCTTGCTCACCGTAGATCTTCTCATTGGCATTACTACATATCCGTGAGTCATCTTTCCAAAAAGTTCCGTTTAACGAGTCGGCCACAAACTTTTCCAGATTATCCAGGTCAGGCGTTCCGATGTGATACTTGGGTGCCACATCCCTCAGCAAGTGAGCGTTCGCCCCTGTCCTGTAATGGTTCTTTGGCCTGGCGAAGCAGAAGGTGATTGACACATGGAGTGGCTCATCGAATGGAACCTCTGGCTTATTCTTCATACACACGGCCAAGAAGTCAGCCTTGTCATTCTGTGAGGGATCATAGGTTCCCTTGAATTTCCCTTTCTGGAAGGATCGGTGCCTCTTTAATGCTTTGGGGTTCCCTGGTACGGTAAAGTCAATATCGTAGAAACTCATCTTTGCTCCTTTCCTATTACGGTTATCTCCTGTGGAATGAATGTTTTTATTACTCCGGATTTTATATGCTGGCAGATGGCCACCGTATACGAAACCGGATATCTCTGTTGATGGTCGATCAGGATCTCGTATGTCAGGCCCCAATGAAGGAGGTAATAAAATACCTCTTCCATGTCTGGCTCCTGGTCCTTCTTTGTTTTCTTGGAGGGGTCAATAATATCCCCGTTTTTATCAAGCAAGTTTCCCTGGTCATCAATGACCGGTTCCATCACTTTTACTACTGTTTGCACTCTTGCCATAGTCCTCTTTGTTGATGAATTTCCAAATATACCCGCCCCCTGTACGTTTTCTTGGTGAAAGGGCCTCTGTGATGGTGCTATAAGGGATCTTGGTCCTCTTCGATGCTTCTGTAATACTATCAAATAACTTGATGGGCTTGCCGGTTGTGTGATCACATTGCATGACGGGTTTTCGCTTCCTGTTCTGCGATCTCCCTTCATCAAAGCCGGCACCATAGGCAAAAATTAGAAACCTATAAACAGTCTCCTGGTCATCTTCCTTAATGATGCCAAGATCAAGCATATCAAGGATTATCTTGCCTGCCGCCCTTTCTGGTCTCATTTGAATATTGATTTCAAAAAGCCGTGTAAATTGTGATAATCACCACGCTTGTTGATGGTAAGGTTATGATATCTCTTTGCCTGGGGGAAGATGTCTAATGTGGTTTTACCATCTGAGATCCTGATCTGCCATTCCTGGATGTGCTTATGAGACAATCCATGATCCAGGGCGAATTTCAGTATCGCCTTGCTGTGGCGTTGCTGCCTGCCTCTCCGGATCTCCTTCCCTTTCTTTTTAAACTCTTTCCACTCTTCTGAGTCCATAGCTTAGAAATTGTGATTTAGTTTTTCAAATTCCCTGTCAATGTAATCTTCGTCTGGCTTCTCTTTGGTTCGGTTATTAAAGGTCCTGTTCTTATATCCCTTCCTGAGTGACCAGTTCACCACTCCCAGCTTGCCGAAATCCACACTCTCAGCGCCATAGTTGCCCAGGAACTGTATAAATTTGTTCTTAATCCCTGTTCTCTCTTTTTCAATCCTGTTTCGGAAGGACCTGAGAAAATTATCACGCTTGGCCAGGCTGTACATTTCAAGTGTACCATCAACCACCTCACGCTCCTTGACAAATTTCTCTTCCATGAATTCTGTATAAGCCTCAGAATCGTCCGGATCAGGCTCTACCCTCTGTATCTCAGCCTCCCATCTCTCACTCTCAGCCATATTACCCTGCATATCGGCCAAATTACGCTGTTCTATGGCTTTTTTACCCGGAACCACCCGATTGTACCAGAAAGCCTTTGATATGCTCAGGATCCTCTCAATAAGGGCCTCATCTCGCATAATCTTCTCCACCTGTAAATACCCTCCATCGACAAGCATCGCTATCTCGGCATAATCAGTCTCCAAAATGGCCATATAAGTGTGAATCTGTGCAAGGTGATAGATCGGGATCCCGTCCTCCCACATCTGGCTTGCCCAATAACTCATGTTCTTGCACTCAAGGATCCCCTCCATAATTAAAGGCTCTCCGGTGATCATGTTAAAACCTCCTTCGATGTTGATCACCCTATCCAGGGAACCAAACAGCCAGGGATATTTGGGATTTACAATATACCCGTTTACATTTCGGCATTTTCGCACAATCTTATTGTTGGTACAGTTGTCCACATATCCATCCTTAGTGCCATCGTAGTATTGCCACACCCGGGCGATGTTTTCCTCATTGGTCCTTCCCCAAAACATCCTCTCATTGTCCTCCCTGCGGGGTTCAATCGATCCAATCTTTTCGTGGAACAACCGGACAGCTGTATCATACTTGTTTATTCCCAATACGGTCCCCATCTCAGAACCGCCAATGCCATTCTGCCTGAATTCATACCACTCATCGGTATGATGGGGTATCATGTGTATTTGTAAATCCTTTCTCATTGATCAGAAGTAAAAGCGGCTTTTCTTACGTTTTGGCATTTTCACATATCCCTTCTTTCTTTCCCCATAGTTCAGCGGGATCCCAAGATCAATACACGGCTCCCAATGCAGAATGTCGGTTCTTACAGCAATAGCAAACCTTTGCATTTTGATTGTAAAGCCCAACTCAAAAGACCAGGGATGATCAATGATCTTATTTCCGTCATATATATTGAGAGGATCATATACCTCAAAACTTTTCGTAAAGTGCCGGTTCAGCCCGATGGATATGTCATGCTTATTCTCCATATAGTCCTTAATTGGTATCAATAAGCCGGCAGTGATCTTCCAGTGATCCTTGAGTCCTGCCTGCCGATACAGATACCAGTTCCCATAGGTGACAGAGCCATAGGCTCCAACTTTCCAGAAATGCTGGTCATACCTCAACCCTATACCAAGATCCCAGGGCTGATGGGCCAGATAAACCGCATTAGGGGGTTTCTCACGGTCAAACGCGAAGAATTGACCTCTACCCTCCATTGATAAGGAGAGAAATACTGCGACAATAACTGCTGTGGCTTGTCTCATGGCCTGTTGATTAAGATTTGTCCTCAACAGGGGCTAGTAAGCACCGCTTTGCTGCCCTGATGCTTTTTCTGACCCCCTGCTTGGATTTCAGGATCTGAGATGTACATAGAACTTCTCCGTTCCGGGCGATCAATACCCAGTACCACTTTCCGTTGGTTGATCTTCTAATTTCAAACTTCATTGTCTTGTGTTTTTGGTGGGTTAATATTCAGTTTTAAAGGTTCAATTGCGTTATAGATCCTCAACCAGATCCTCTGGATAACATCCTGCTGCATCTTCATTATCTCCAACGGGTGCATACCCTCTGTGGATATTGTATGAAACCACTCAGCATATATCTCCGTCAACATATCAGTTTGCGCCTCATGCTGTTCAATAAGTTTCTTCACTGCGGTGAATAAAGCGTTAAAATTGATCAGGTCTGATTCCAGCTGTTGCTTTTTGGCTTTTGCCCTATCTTTCTCCCCTGGCTTCCATTTGTAGTCAGGATCCATAAACAGCAAACGGGCCTGCTTTACTCTTTCTTCCACAGGCGCTACATATAGTCTATGGAAAGCATCTAGCTGTTTTGCAGCTCCCCAATCGTTGACTTTCTTTTCATCCATATACGAATACTATTTGTTCCTCAATGATAAAATGCTTTTCAATGCCTCGCTCAATGATCACGCTGGCCCCCTTCCTCCGGTATTGAACCCTGTCACCCTCCTGGACCAGTTCGCATCCTGGGCCACAAAACAGGACTTTGCCAATGTTCGGCTTATCCTTCATCACCGGATTGATTATTCCCGATTCAGTTTTCTCCGGATTGTCCTCCGGTGCAATCAGTATAGCTTTGCCTTGTAGTCTCATGTTATGGTTTTATAAATAATTCCGGATGTTGCGAGCTAAAGAGTAGCCATAATATGATAATGATTACCAGTATTATTAGCGTCCAGTCTTTAGGCTTGTCTTTCATTCCTCCTTTGGTTTGGTTAGTTGGATCATGGCTGCTTTGAACTCGCTTAAATTCATCCATTTAGTATCCCCCGCTATCGGTTTTGCATGAGTATAAAATGCTTTCTCTATCTCCCCCTCACTCAGAGTGGGCAAGGAAAGGGAGCAGAGGGCATTGGCAGCATCTTCCTTATTCCTGTTTGGGTCTTTAGAAAGCATATCATACACAAACTTATCAAGCACTCCAATCACCTTATCCCTGTTGAGGGTGGGGTAAAGGGAGTCGATACGGGCGGCTATTTCTTCAATGTAAAAATCAGCAATTACATCCTCCTGAAATTCATCATTAAACTGTCTTAGCGTTTCAATTATCTTGTCTTTCATAGGTGTTGGTTAAAATGGTAAATCATCATCCTGATCATCGTCAAAGATGGTCGGCTCAATGTGCTTATCCGGTTCCGATGCCGGTTTGTTCTTGCTCTCTACAACAGTGAATTGGCCCCAGGTACTCATTTCCATCTTCACCCTGTCCTCATTGCCTGTCTCTTCAAAACGGATCTTCTCCGTCCGGACAATGGTGGGAGCCTTTTGTACGACCTCATATTTCTCATCGTCATCCAGTGCGGCCAGGTCAACCCCAAGCTCCATGGCCCTTTCACTTGTGATCTTCCTCATCTTGTACCGGTGGATGAGAACACCGTAATCTGCTTTCTCTTTCCATGCAGATGACCCCTTGATATCATACAATGAGGGCATCTTGTAGTTCTGCCCCGTCATCTCAATTTTCCTGGGATGTACAATAACATTGCCGAATACGTCCCAGTAATCGTTAAAATCAATCAGCTTATCCAGCTGCTCACTGATAAAGGCTGTCTCGCTCTGCCATTTTGGTTGCTGATGTTCAATCTTATTCCAGGCATCGACCACATATCCGAAAATGTTCTCTGTCTTTTTCAGATAGATCAAGTACCTCTCAATAGCATCCAAAGTATTCACCTTACTTGGATCCACCTTGCCCCCAAAACTCTCGTAGTTCAGTTTATCCGGAGATATTACAAAGAAATGCCTTTCTACAAAATTCATCGCCTTGCGATACATCTCATCGGTCATGCTGTTCTTCTGCCCCTTCCGGATGCTCATACCGGTTAATGACTCTGCGATCTTGGCATACTCCCTGGCTACTGGCCTGTTCTCAGGGGTAAACATCGCCCACTTTGCGTTGAGATCCGTGTTGTGCTGAATGAATTTAGTCAACCACCATCTCGTCCATACACTCTTCCCGGATCCAGGAACACCCGTGGTAAACTGGATGAGCTTCGGCTTTACGGTAAAAAGGTTGTCTACTTCCGGTACACCGATACCATATCCAGGAACAAAACCATCATTGCGAATCTTTTCCAGGTCCTCACGTACATGAGAGGCTTTGACAACACCTTTGATGGGAACTGATGAGGCATTAGCTATACAGTCTGCGACACCCTTCTTCCCCAATGCCGGCAGTTTTTTTTCCTCATTACCCATGAACACCTCATTGATATCCTTGTATCCATTAGGATATCTGATGATCCTACACTTTTCCTTCCCCAGGATCATGGCCAGATGCCCCCTCAGCTTCACCCCGGGAGGATCTGCATCCACCGACAGGTAGAAAATATCGATATCCTTCAAAACGCTCAGGACATATTTGTCCTGCAGATAGGCGAACTCTTTATCAAAGTTCTTACTGTTCAACGATGGTGCGCCCTGCGGTACGGAAACTGTATTGTTGTACCCACACTCTTTGTAGGTCAACATATCCCACTCACCCTCCGTTACAATCAATGTGTTATTCCTAAATCGGTTACCGCTATCATCGTGGGTCCGGATGTCTTGCAAACCAAAAGGGATGATCCTTGTGCCTAAATCCTTGTTCAGCTGTGTCCACTTCGGGTATTTCGATCCTTTCTTCCAATCCAGGTCCAGGAACTTGACATTGACCAGGGTGAGATTCATAAAGTATGGAAATCCCAGGATCGTTGCCGGACCCCTCTGTGATTCGTATAACTTGGCTCTTTTTGCGGTGTTCAATGAAATACCTCGTTTTTTGAGATATTCTCTCACCTTCAATGTGAACTGCTTCTGCTGTGATGGAATCTTGCTTTTCTCTCTCACCTGCTCATATCGATCCTGAGCATCCAGGTTTCCAGACCATCCACAATGATGACATTTATACCACCTGTTCCCCGGCTCATCATTTACCGTCAGGCATCTTGCCCCTTTATGCTTCTCCCTTTTATCATCGCATTCAGGACAAATAGTGGCATACCTTGACTGCCCAGCCCTTGTCTGGATCCCGAGATCTTCAAACTGCATCATGGAAGTAGGGCCTCGCTTTTTTCGTTACGCACAATGAACTTAGGGCCCATGCCCTCAAGATCTGCAAAAGGATAACAGAAATCCAATTCCGTCATCAGCTGGCCATTCTTGTACCCTGGTCGGCACTTGTTGGCAATAGTGCTTTCAGCCAAGCCGGTAAGATCTGCATATTGTCTGATTGTCCAGACATTGTGACGAAGCATATCCCTTATCAACTCCCGATCCTCATTTGGGATCTCATGCTTGTTCATAACTCTGACCTCCAGCTCTTCATCTTTCTTGATGAGCCTTATCGATGACTTGATTAATCCAATTTTCTCGCTCATAGTCTCCAAAGTATTAAGCCTACACCCAACAGAAGGGCTATCAATCGTGGCCATATAAACGAGTTGGCGTGTAAATGATTTCTGAATATCCATCTTTCTATCCGATCAGTCATCTTTACTGTGCCGATATAAGTAAAGGGATAACCGGCTGAAAGGTTATGGATTGGATTGAAGATCGCATACCTGATGCAAAGCCAGGCAATGATGACATGAACAAATAAATATCTCCAAAAATGCCATCCATCTGCATAGTAGGGTTTGAGATCAAGATTGTCATTAACCAGCAAAGGCCAAAACAGGACAAGTGCGGGGATCCCCATCAGTTTTACAAACTCAATTGCTGCTGCAATCTTCTTCATGCCTCTATGGGCAAGGCCCTCATGCACTGCTTCCAGCACGGTGAAGAACAAAATAATTGATAATAGTATCATTTCGTAAATGTTTGTTTTCACAAATGTATTTATAATATTTCTTTAAACAAATTATTTTGCACAAAAAAAGGGGATCCACTGGACCCCCCTTGACCGCTTTACTTGGATGTGTTAGCCGCCTACAGCTAAAGCAGCAATAATAGCCAGGAATACACCTGAAACTATTTGCCAAAAGGTTTTACCCCGCTGCTTCTTATTGATCTGCTCATCTTGGATATCGATAATCTGATCTTTGTTTATAATCACACTATCAAGATCAAGCCTGCTTTCTTCCATCAGCAACATTGCTGATTTCTGCTCATAGAGGACTGTATCCTTCAAGTCCAGCTGGTAGTCCTTCTCATCGATCTGAGAAAGGAGATTTGTGTTTATCTCATCCAACTTAATATTCTCCAAAAAGGTAAGATGGATCCCCTTCACCTGTGGCTCATTAAAAGGATACTTCAAATGACCTGGGTACGGATACGCCTCGGTCACCAGGAAGTCATAACTTGTGTCCGCCGGTATAGTCAGTAGGCTATCGGACAAACTCTGAAATTCGGCCTGCAAAACGCTGTAATCATATTCCAGATCATCAGCCCTCATAACCGATGCTCCCAGGCTATCCCTCAACTCTTCGATCCTCTGATCTTTTAAGAGTAAAAGACTATCCCTTTCCTTCACATCAGCTTGCAGGATATCGTTCTGGATGTTAAGGCCGGTGATTCGCTCCACCATAATCTCAAGGTCGGATCGCTCACAGCCATTCCGGACTAAAGAGAGGATAAAGAATATGATCACGATCAAGAGAGCAACGGTCTTGATCCTGCTCAGATTATCCCCTATCCAGTCTATGATCTTGCCGAAGGTCATTACTGTTCCGGCTTTGCGAGTGCCCCTTCAGAGTTCTCGAACAGGTTCTTCGATAGGTATGCAAGCAAGGCGGTCACGGCCACGATACCCATGGATTTGAAAAACTCCCCGTCAAATACCGGTGGGCCGGCCTGTAGAACCTCATAGAGAAATGTGACCAGGGATGTCAGAACGGCCATCAATAGACCTTTCAGAAAATCTCTCAGGTTCAGCTTAAACAATTTTGATCGTTCCATAATAAGTGTTTTTGGGTGAATAATACTTGCTAAGTTATAAAATTCTAATCACTTAATCTCTAAAGTTATATCCTCGCCGTGACGAATAGCATCCAGCATCTTCTCAATAATTATCATTTCATACTCGGTGCTGTTGATCACTTTCCCCTTCACTTTGTTCTCTCCTGGCAATATACAGCCGGCAGAATCCTCTGCGGTGTTGCCACGGTGGATGCGGATCCCCAGGAAGTGTTTGACATTCTTTACCAGTGGCAAAAGCCTTTGAAATTTGGGTGACATGGTGAGGTCCACCTCATATTTGCCATAAGGGATTGCAGTCATGCCGTACACCTTCCCTTCCCCGGGATCATTCAGATCACCATCCCGGTTTAGATCCCTCACTTTGTCCTCTATGGTGTCGCATAGATAAATACCATTGATAAAAAGTGATCCAATGGTGTAGTTCTCTCCTAAAAAACGTCTTTCAAGTCTTAGTTTCATGGTTTTACAAATTTGATAAGTTCAGATATCCAATTATTTTGAAAGGCTGCCATAACGATAGCTTGCAAGCCAAGAAGAAGCACTATCCCGATGAACGCTGTAAGTTTTGGACGCTTGCCCATTAAATTCAGGGCCCTGGTTGTGCGTATGCTTGGCTGTAGCTCTTTAAGCGTTTTTGCACAGGTCTCCTCCCGTTTATTGCAACTGCCTGCAATTTTCACGATAGCTATTTCATTTTTCCGGATCCGAGTATTCTGTTCCTTCACCGTTTTGTGAATATCATTCATCTTGTTGCTCAGCCTTTCTTCCTGGCTGGTCATCAAGGTGATGATTGGTTGTAGATCTTCTATTTCTAAAGACATTCCACTGCTTTTAAATTATTGGCCCCTTTGCGCTCTCTCTATTGCCTTTAATTCTGCTGCTTCCTTATTAAAATCCCTTGGCCTTCCGGTTTCGGGGTCAATTGATTCCTCAAGTGCTTTCCTCAAATCTGCCGCCACCTGTAAAACTATTGCCCCCTGCTGATCCTTTAGTGCGTTATCGGCTTGAACATTCTGGTCGAAATACCCATTCAATACATTCCTGAAAGCCGCATAGTGGCCCTCGTATCTGAGGTGCGGGTATCTCTTATACAAATTTATTAAATATTGCACATCAACAGATCCGTAAATCTGAGGATCCTTGTACAATCCTGTGTCATCCAGCTGCAGGGCCACTCTCCGGTTAGGCTCTCCCATTATTGGGGCGTATTCAAATGCGCCTATGGGATATTCAGCATAAGTGGAGAACTGCGAGAATAGGAAAGCATCCAACATCCTTGCGTCAATAAAGGGATTGTCCTCTGACCGCCAGGTGACATAATCTGATCCTTCCTGTATCATTCTGGAAAACTTGCTTGCATTTTGGGTTTCCCTGGACACAATGGCCACATCCCTCTCCTCTGGGGGAATGATATGCTTCTGTCGGTAAAGATCATAGTTTGTGGCCCAATTGATAAATCCTGAGAACCCACTGGTCACACCGCTTACGCTGTATGGATTCAGGTTCTGAATTGCTGACCACCAGAAGCCATCGCCAAAAGCGTCTTTGTCCTTCAATATAACACGGTCCATACCTCTTTGTGCAATAGATCCTATACGTCCCAGTTCAAAAGGCTTTGGCACGATGATCCATCCACGACCAAAAGGATTGGGAAGCCTGTAAAATCCATCTCTCAGGTAATTGGGATGAGTCAAATACTCTTCTTTCTCATCATCTGATATCCATGGTGCCCAGGCTATCAGCATTGAGTTCATAATAGAGGGCATGATGGAGAATAGTGCAAGATGTCCCAAGAACCGTCCCGGGCTCTTCTTTGCTACCCTCACAATCTTCTCAACGCCTCTGACAGCGGCGCTGGTGAATATCATAAACTTATTCAACTCACGCACAACTGTTCCTGCTGCAGCAAAATCCATGAGATCCCTTGCGATAAACGCTGCCCTGGCTGATGCCTCAACGTGGGATAGCCCATATTTCTTAATCCCCTCCTGGTAGGCTGACATATACTGCAATCTACGAGTAGGGCGTTCGCTCATGTTTAGCTGCTTCCTGGCAAACTGGAAACCTTTCCCCACCAGGGTATATGTCGTACCTGGCCGGCCTCTTTTCTTGGCCTGTAGCATATACTGATGATGAGGCAGCTTGCTTTCTTTTCTTGCATTGATGCCGACAATCTGTTTACGTGGGACAAATCCGAACTGGCCACCACCATACCTTTCAAAGCCGTTATCTGCATCCTTATTGGGTAGCAGGTGCCAAGGTCTTGAATATCTTTTTGCAGTGCCAATCACTGACCACTGAAGAAGGTCTCGGATCATGTTCCTGTTCACAAAACGAACTGACCTGGTAATCGCCTTGCGTAATAACTGAGGGGCAAAAGAGATAATCTTCATTGCAAGACCATCCTCTGAAGATATAAGGTCCTTCCAGTTATTGTATAGGTATTTATCCCCAAATACAAGGAACCTTTTTTCTCCGTTTTGGTAAAAAGCTATGCTGTTAGGTTCTGCTTTTTTGGAAACCCATGCGATCTCACCCTGCTTCACAACCTCTCCCTCATACATATCCCTGCCAACCCAATCTCTTTCAAACACATCGGCAAAGGTTTGAACCGTGTAGTTCATGTCCCCCACATCGATCACGTTTATCCAGGACCTGATAAGGTTGGACACTGGGTTATCAATGGGCCTGTCGCTTCCTTTAAAGGGAAATACGACATCCCTGGGGAGTAATCCTTTCCCGGATGGCCTTCTGTTTTCTTCAAACTCAAGATCCTTGCCGGCCACCATGTCTGCAGGCTCAATAGCCTGAAGCCTGTTCATGCCCACATAGTCCAGGTTCTCGTTCTGTATAAGATCCTTGGTGTACTCAGAGATCAAGCCGGCCTGGTAAGCATAGTTGGACCATTGCTTGCTGATCTCTCTATATATTCGCCAAAACTCGGTGATACCTTCAAAAAGCTCCGGATTATTTGCCTTAACCTCTTCAAACTCTTTGAGTGTTTCAACAGCGATATCATAATCTCTTTGTCCGGATTGAGCAGCACCTGTTATAACTATGTTGGTGAAATCATAACGCCCCTCCTCGCCTTTCGGGTCGATCCAAACCTTCTCCGGATCCAGCTTACCCTCATCGATGCGGGTAAGGATATCATTTATCTTCCCCTGCCACATTTCTATGATATGGGGATGCTGTGCCAATAGCTTCAGTGGTGGTAGCCGATCCTCTGTGTTTTCCAAATCAAACCTGATCAATCTTGCCTGGTATTTCTTTGGCAATTCAACAGCCCTTTGAGCAATGCCATACTTCATAGCTTCAACTACATTGGCCTCGTATTCAGCGTCTGAATGCCCGGGGATAGCTTCGTACATTGAATCAAAAATCAATGGCCGGCCCGTTTTTGAATCGTAAATAGGGGTCCCATCAAGATCCATCACGCCCCTTTTCATAAGATTTTCCAACTTAACATCGATGCCCAGGTGGTTCCTGGCCATGATCTCAAAGTTTCTCAGTGGAGACAGTTGATTGGGATCATGGATATCCTTAATTCCTTTCTGCTTCGCTGCGTATTTGAAAGCCTCAACAAGTGGGTCAAGGAAGTACCATATCCTCCTTCCCATCTTATCAAATATGGTTACTTTGAACTGGCCCTGCTCGTTTTCCCTGTTCCATTCAGTTTTTTGCCTTCCCTCTGTGGGATCCAGGCGAACATTGGCCAATAACTGATCCCCGGCTGAGGATCCGTAAAGAGTCCTGATATCCTTACCGAACTGAACCAGACCATCCCATACCTTTTTCTCTGGCATAAGCTGTGATGAGAACCATTTGTAAGTGGTGGGGAACCTTTTCTCTGCTTCATTTGGGTTCACAAGCCATGCCCGGGTAAACTCAGCCATGCCCTCAGCCATCTTGTATCTCTCTGGATTCTTATGCCCCCGGGGAGGCTTGCTTCCAAATTCCCAAAGATCTCTCAGTTCTGATTTGAGTTCAGAGTAAATAGGGTAAGCCTTGGGGCCAAGCAATCCATACTTGTCATCAAGGTAGTGGCCTATCTCATGTGCCGCTGTATCCTCATCACCAAACCTCTTGATACCCATCTTACCAGTGGTGGGATCATACGCTCCTGCCGCCCTTCTGGTGGATGGCCTACGGGTATATTGAATTTTCTTTCCAATAGCATTGGAAACATCGTCCTGGATCTCCCACAGCTTCTTCGGGCTTTTCCCTTTCTCCGGAGTTATTGGGTCAGGTGCCACTCGGCCTTTGGTGGTCCTGTATATCATGCCAATTGGCTCATTATGGGGATTGGATAACCCTCCCCTGTCCACTGCTCCGGTACGTGGCGGTGCGCCATACTCGTCCATAGTGTTTGAGGCATCGGTCTGGTCCATGGCTCTTTGCACTTGCTTGCTGCTTGATTCAATGGTCAGCTTGAACCGTTCGTCAAGAACATTCAGTAAAGGCTGTAGTGCATCCTCATTGAACTTTGCTACCATGCGATCATTTTTCTGCTCAAACAGGCCATAGTCCACAATAGACTTGATCACCTCGTTAGCATAATACTTGGATCCGCGCTTGGTAGAGGCGGGAACCCTCAACTCATATAGCTGTGGAGAGCTGTAAGTCAGCTTCTTTATCAACACATCCTTCGACATATCCTCAACCATGTCGTATGGAGCCAGGGCCTTGATGATGCTGGCAGCTTTCTTTATAGGTATCCTGGCCGTATTCTCAGTATCATTGATCCAGTTCTCAGGCATCAGTATACCTCTTTCAAGGCTACCGTCAGCCATGGAGAATTTAATCAATCGACCTTTCTTAAACTTAGTCATCCCTTGAAGGATGTTTCCGGTCACGATATACCTTTTCTCCCTGGTCCTTTTCTTTTTGATATCATCCCAGGTGTCGAGTATTTCCTGTGACTCCCTGGTTCCAAGATGGTAGCTGTTTCCCCTGATGGCATCCAGGTGTACGCTTTTACTGACAGGTATCCTGAACATCCTGCGGCTATCAGTGGTAGCAAATTTCAACAACACATTGCTCGGGACCCAGGGGTTGTCCTTCTTCATGTTCACATCATAACCGATAAACACTCCTTTGTTCATGCGAACCATGTCCAGCTGATCATCCTCAGTGAATGGGATCTCCAATCCTCTTCCGGGATAGAAGAAATCGAAATAGGATTTGAACTTTGATTTATGCAAAAGCGCAACAGATCTCAGCGTATCGATGCGATCCGCTTCACGCTGATCAATCTCGTTCTTTTTTAACTCATATTCCCGGGACTTCTCCTCCGGTGTCAATCCCGACTTCTCCTCTATCTTCTTTTTCTGTAAGGTCCTGGCCTCATTGGAGCTTTCTGTAACTTTTGCAATCTGCTTGGCCAGCTGCTCATCGATCCCCTTATCCATGGCTGCCCTCATTTCCTCAACATGATTATCCGGAACCTCATCCAGCTTTTCCATCAACTGCTCTCGGGTAAAAGGCTTCCTGGTCACATTGACATCTGATTTATTCAATACAGTGTCATCGCCAAAATATGAATATCCTCCTTCGCCATCAATAGAAACTTCACTCTCCACAAACTCGGCATCCAAGGACTCATTGGTCACCATCAAATCGTTGGTGCCGGTGCTGTTCAGATAGTCTATCTCTTGCAGGTATCTCTCCTCTACCTCGTTCTTAAACTCCTCCTGTAGTTCAGAGGGGAGAATTTGTATCCTTCCGGATACTCGGTGTGCTGCATCCTGCTTGTTGGGATCCTTGCCTCCAATATTCAGGGGATCACCTATCAGCTGATTGATTTGCGGATTATCTTTCAGATACTCATATACCACATTGTCACCATACTTGTTCAGGAAATCAACAACATCCGCCAGGCTCTTGCTCTGCTTCTGATTTCCGGATGTGTTGGCATCAAGTGATTTCAGCTTCTTGGCATTCATCATAAAGTTCCTCAACTCTGCTGGGAGCGTTGAGGTAGCGATATTGTAAATCGGCTTATTCAGCTGATCTGCCCGATAAACCCTACCGAACAGCTGAACCACCACATTGATATCGAAATCGTTTTGCAGTGTCCACATGGTCCTTTGACTCACATCGTCAAAGTCTGGCGATGAGTGCATGGAGATACCAGTAGATCCTGCCTTATTTACAATGGCCGCCACCCCTGGATTGTTGTTAAACCTGGCCACGGCCTTGATCTTATCTCCCCTGTCATTCGTTACCCAGGTTCCCTTGGTCTCGTCTGCATTCATCTCAAACATACTGCCACGGCCAGTAATTTCAACTACCTCAAACCCTGCATCTGTGATTCCTTTTTTCAATACATCGATGGGAGATATAGGTATGCCGGTTGACATCCTTTGGATGTTTTCCATCATGGTATAATATCGATCTCTTCCGGTGGGTGTGAGATCCTCCGGTTCAAGCATCTTCTTGAGATCGTTGCCCTGCTCGTCTTTCTCGGTATATTTCATTACCGTATCCATCCCCCTCTTCAGGACATAGGAGAAATCCAAGTCTATAGTTTCCCCCTTTTTCAGTTCATCGTTATTAAACATATCCAGGAAGATGCTCTCCATGGTGCTTTTTAAAGCGATAACCGGTTTCCGGCCTGCTTTCAAATCCTCAACGATCATTGGTATGGCCTCTCTCACCTTCACTGATAGTAATAGCTGATCGATGACATTCCATATACGGCTGAAGTATGGCTGATTTGATATACCTGCCTGGCTTGTGCCGGCTCTCTCTCCTACCTGCCTACCTTCACGCTTAACCTGTTCGTTCATTTCCTGCAGGACAGGATTAATATAATCCCTCTGGAACTTAATGATCTCCCGTAGCACACTGGTTACATTGTCAAATCTTTGAACCATCTGCTTGCCCAGCTCGGGGTTATATGATTTTTGTGAGGGATCAGTATCGCCAATAACGATATAATTCATTTCAGCATCCATCCGGAAGCCTATCTTGCTGAACTGTCCTGACTCTGCCAGCTGGTGAGTTATGATCTCCTGCAGGGCAGGACCACCGGCGATGATACCATCTACTAATTCCTCAAGGGACATATTTGCCTCCTGGAGAACGGTTTTCATTGCATAAAGAGGCATGTTATCAGGACGCTTGGCATAGGTCGCTGACAAGAATATACCTCCATTGGTGTTCAGGATCCACTCTTTGAAAAACTCCCCGGTATTGCTCTGCCCGCTGGCCTCATGGCTCTCGTCCATTATGAACACTACATCGTGATCCCTGGTTAGCTGCCTCAAGAAGTCTCGCTTGGCATCATCCCTTCCCTCTGTGGTGAACTGGGAATAGGATGTCATTACCATTTTCACATCACTGGGAAGTTTACGGGATCCAGGCTTATCAGGTGTACCAACGATCCTTCTTAACTCTTTGAAATCAGCCTCCCACTTTGCTTCTCCTTCTTTGTCAAATACCTTCACCTTCTGTCCTGAACTGGAAAACTGCTTGTTCATTATAAAAGGCTTGTAATTGGGGGACCCGATGTTAACCAGGTCCCGATAAATATCGGTAAACAGATCAGCGCCTTTGGTGATAAATACTGGCAGCTTGCCGTTCTCAACAGCATACCTCACAACTGATGCTGCAATTCTTCCCTTGCCGGCACCGGTCTGATGGCCGATGATCATCGCATTGTTCCCTTCAATATTGTAAATAGCCTGGCCAATACCATCTATTTGCTCGGCAAAATTGCCTGTTGCCTTCATATCGTCCATGCTGTTGTACTTCAGCTTGGCCCGAACGTATTCATCAATATCTCCGATCTCATCACTCAGCTGCTTCAGTGCATCCTGTACCTCAGCTGCTATTGATGCAGGGATCACAAATTTGCCTGACCCCATCCTGCTCAAAGGAGTGTATGGAGTAACATCATCAGAAGAGATGTCCTCTATACCAAGCTCTCGCTTACTACTCTCATCAGGCTTTCCAATGTTGTTTGTTGGTAAATCGAGCGCACTTCGCGTGGGTCGAACTTCTCCAAATCTTCTAATTTCTCCCCTTCGTCCCGTCTGATCAGTTCCACCAAATGATTTTGGAATTGTGGACTTCGCATTATCTGTTCTGCTTGCCCTGGTACGTCCGGCTCCGGGATCAGGTCTAGTAAATCTTGGATTAATGAACGCCTCATCTCCAGCGGCTCCTTGCTCAGGAGGGATTCCAGTTTCTTCTGAAACAGTCTGATCAGATCCGGGACGCTCTGTGGTTGGGTTTGGGTCGGTTTCTCTACCGCCCACAAGCGAATCAGATCCTCGCTCGGCATCCACTTCTCTTTGTAAGCTATTCCTTTCATTCGCTTTAGTTTTTAGGATGTTAATTCTGTCACGTACATCTATCCAATCAGTAACAGGGTCAAATGATTTGTTGTAGAGTGGGGCTGCACCTTTCTTCTCTGTCTTACGGCCATTGACCAATATCAGCTTTACAGGATAACTTGCGCCCATGGTTTTATACAGATCCCCAGGAATCTGTATCACATCCTCAACGTAATAATTCTTGTTCAGCCAGTTGAAAAACGCCAGGTCTTTCCCAAGCATCTGATCGTTGGGTTTGAACTTCACATGGCCACCGGTAATGATAGCCGCTTTCCCTGTATCGCTTAATGATTTAAGAGCATGGGCAACAGGCAGGTATTCACCATGTAGCCAGTACCCTTCAAAATCTTCGGTCCTGCCACCGAAAGGAGGATTGATATGGACAGCATCCACGGTTCTTACATCCAGCTGATCCTGGATCCCCCGGGTGCTGTCCACATTAAACACCCGATATCCTTGCTCAATGAGGTTTTGCCAACGCCCTTTGTCAATCTCATTGGCCCGCACTCCTTTTCTGTTTGCTGTGATCAACAAAGCACCGTTGCCGGCACTGGGATCCATGACATTATCAACATCCTTTGCATTGGTATATTCACCCATAAGAAAAGCCAGGGGAACGGGAGTGCTGTATTGTTGCTTCTCCTTGATCTCATTGGTCCGGTATGATAGAGTGGGGAACGTGGTATACAATTCCTGGATTCGTGAAAATTTCTCATCGCTGGTCAGTGTCTCATCCATAGCGATGGTTCGGGCCACCTCAACCATGGCCACTTCTGCCCTCTCACGAATGTTTGTCTTGTTGGTAACGCCCCACTTTTTTGCAATAGCTGTTAGCTCCCTGAAATCAGCAATCGGCTCTCCATTCCATATCCGGTTCTTCACCTCCCAGGTAAATGCTCTTTGACGTACCAGGTTATGCTTTTCCTCAGTTTCATCTAAAATCTCTGAGAAATACTTTACTGATTTAGCTAGCTTCTCTTTTGAGGCGAACTTATATCCTTTTGCCAATGATCTCGCATGAGACCCTATGCCATACATGGCCATAATGGGCGATGTCGGATAGAACCTGTCATGCAGATATCTTATCTCGCTGATTCCATTGTTGGTAAATCCCAGCTGGGCAAGGATCTTGTGATGATCGTTTGTCAGCCTCACAAGCCTATCCAGGTCCTCTTTTTTGGCATGTTGGAGTATAAATGGTGTCAACGGCTCACCTCGCTTGACATAACTTTCTAGCAGCTCTAAAACGGTCTCCTGGGTCCAATCTGTCTCAACAGGTATGGGGGTGAACATAACCTTTCCTGAAAGGATATCGTTCTTCCTTCTTTCATACTCAGCTGCTTTTTGTTTGTTGGCGATATCCTCCTTCCAATCAACCTCTGCCTGAAAGTAGGATCTCGGTTGCCTGTACATCTGCTTCTCAAGTCGTTCGGCCTGGTCCATTTGACCGATAGATTTGTAGATGTCAATGATCTTGCTCAGTTCATCCCTGTATTCTTTGTTGTCATACGGGGGAACTTCCTCTGCTTTTCCCTCAACGATGAGTTCACGGAACTTATCAACTATGACCGCCTTCTTCGACTCTCCCCGGATAGACATGGGATCCTCCATGATGGCCACAGTTAGCTTATCGAACTGTGCCGGTGCCTCCCCGAACAGCCCCCCTAAATCTTTTACTCGCTGATCTCGGGGATCAGTCCATTCCTCCACCCTTACGATCTTGAGTTCTTTGGAGAGTTCAGGGATGTAAAATACTTTTCCTACTATATCGGAATATGGATCCTGTGCCGGTATCTCCGTCTGTCCCGCCGCCTCGCTGCCGGCTGTGGCCTTTGATTGATCAAGCGCATCGATCTCCCTGTTCAACGCTTCTATCTCTGCATCAAAAGGTTGTAATGCTTTCTTAATGTTTTCTTCAGTAGGCTCAAAGGTTTCATCGAACATCACCGGGGCATTGGGATCGGCCTTGGTGTCACCAAACAATCCTTTGCGGTCAGTCAGTTCAGCATACTTTTTCTGTTTCTGCTTCTGAATGTCCTGGATCTTCTCACGTTTCTCAGTGATCTTATCCTCAATCTCCTTGGTTACCCTTTCCCTTTCCCTTCTGTTTTCTGCCGGACTTGCTCTTTCACCGACTCCACGATCAGGGCGTTCTTCGCCAAGCTCTGCTTCGACAGCTGCCCTGGCTGCTTCTTGTTCCTTGATTTCATCTTCAATGTTTTTAAGGTACTGGTCTTTTTCTGCTTCAGTCAATAGGCCCATTTCAACAGCTGCATCCACGTTGTTAGGAGCCAGGTCACCATATTGCATGGTGAATTTTTCAAGATTTGCATCACCAATGGTGCTTAAAACCTTATTTATAGGAACGCCTACCGGTGGGGTGTTCCTGGTTTGCCTAATGTTCAACACACCTTGGTTGTATGCCAAATCCAGGAAGTTCAATAACTTATTGGCGGCAACAGTGTTCTTGCCGGCTTTGATGTTTTTGACAGCAGATTGTATCTGTCTTTTATCCAGCCAGACATCAGCCCCCTCAAGGTATTCGGGGTTATCCATTAATTTGTTGACGAAATCAATGAACCCGGGATCCTCGTATTCTTCCAGTGTTTTCTGCGCATCGATCTCCTCCTGGGTTACCTTATCGGCTATCCTTCGTATGGGCTTACCCTCTTTATCCCGTACAGTCAGATCCCCTTTCTCAGTTTTAATGGTATAGCCAAGCTCATTTACTGCCCTTCCTATGTACTGATAAAGATCTGCCCTTTTCTGAGTGTAACTTTTGGGGAGATTGTTGTATTTCTCAACAAAGTCAATCACAGCATTATGCCTGTTCACTCTGATTTTCTCGTCATACTCAGCTTTTAAAGCCTCATCTTTTTCGGTTTGCTTTTCCTTCTCCTTCTTAACCTTTTCAGCAGCTTCCGGATAAAGCTCATTGAAGATTGCGCTTACCCTTTCAAGCATGGCTGCTCCTTGATACTTGTCTGTATCAATCCAGATCTCTTTCTCTGGAATATAATCTTTGGTTTGTGATGTTGCGCTGTCCTCAAAGGTGGGATCCACCATGCGCCTCATCTCCTCACCACTTACCATTATTGTCTTTACATCGTTTGGAAGGGATAGTGCTTGATATTCTTGCTTGGTTACCAGCTTTTCTATGTTCTCAGGCTGAACGCCCTCTGCCGGTTCCTCTTCTACTGGCGGTTCCTCTACGGGGGCCTCCTCCTCTATTGGAGTTGTGAGATCTTCGGTTAAAACATTCTTGATATGCTCACGGATGGTGATATCGGGATCAATCTCTTCCTCCCTTGCCCGGGAAATATCATCCCACACATACAGCATTGCGTTGTCAAACTCTGTCTGAGTGAGATCCGGAGCAAGTTCTCTGATGGTTTTTTCAATATCCCCCTGGATCTGCGCTGCATAATCACCTACCTCTTTCTGCCAATCTTCAGCCAGGATCTCTGCGGCTCGGTTCATGTTGCGAAGTTCCTGGTCTAGCTTCTTGCGCTCTTTCTTCTGTTCTAGTGTTAATCGGCCTTTGAACTCGGTATCCAGGCGTTTCTGAATAGCTTCACGATCCTTGGTGATCTCCTCCACTTTGGATGCAACTTCATCCTCTCTGGCCACGAAACGAGCATTCAGGTCCTTCAGCTTTTCATTCAGAATTTCTTTTGGTTTCCCAAAAACTGTTTCAACCTCTTCCTCAACCACGGGTTCCTCTGTAGGTTCTTCGGGTGCCGGCTCTTCTTTTGCCTTCCGGATCTCCTTTGCTTTCTCAATGGCCCTTACCACATCGATGTCCATGTCGGGTAATGGAAGCCTTTCGGTGGGGTATTTCGCCAATTCTTCAGCAAGATCTTCTATACTGGCAAAGTCCCGGCCACCATACCTGATCATCCCTTCCTCTTTCTTAGGAAGGGCTTTCCTTTCTTCCAATGCCTGCTCGGTTACGGCCAGAGCTTCTAGCACATCAGCCCTGATTATGGGGATATCCTCAACATTCTTGATAGTCCGTTTATCCCTGCCAAGTATTTGAATCACATTTTGAACATCCAGGTTCAAATCTTCATTTTTGATATCCCCTGTACGTCCTTCTTCATACATGGCATCAAGGGTCTGGATGATATTCTTTGCAACATCCTGCCTTTCCCTTAACTGGGCCTCATTCATAAATTGAGTATCGAAGGTCCATGGCTTTGTCTCATCCACCTCAACCTCTACCTTCGGTGCCGGTTCTTCTTCTACTGGGGGTTCCTCAGCAGGGGGCTCCTCTTCAACTGGCTCAGGCTCTACAGGAGGTTCTTCCGGAACGGGTTCAGGTTCAGGTTCAGGTTCAGGTTCGGGCTCAGGCTCTGGTTCAACAGGCTCTTCTACGGGTGGCTCGGGAGGTTCAACAGGCTCAAGGGGTTCTCCCTCTTTCTTTCGGGTTGCAATATCAACTCCCTTGATAGCCACACCGCCGGCAGTAAAGTATGCACCACCAGCGAATCCTGCCCAAAATGAATCCCAGGCATTGTCCATGGGTTCAGCGTCGGGCCTTACGCCTGTGTGTTTATCAACAATATTTTCTCCGACAGCATTGATAAATTCCTCCGCACCCTCTTGAACAGGTGCTGTCCATAGACCTACCTTTCTGTAGGTTGCCATCATCCAGGATCTCAATCCGGTTTCAAGCACCTCTTTTGTAGCATCTTTCCCGATAGTCTTTATAGATGCTTTTATCAGATTACCAAGACCCTGAGTGCTAAGTTCTGTCAGTGACTCAAGTGTGCCTGTCAAAGCCGCATTAAGTATGGCTGCCCCCTCCGGGGTTTCAGCCTCGATCAGCCTTTCATATTTTTCCCCTCCAACGTATAACCCCAATGAAGCAAGTCCCGGTGCGCCACCGAATGCTGCAACTATTGTAAGTGGTAAACTTTCGGCACCTTCAAGAACAGCTGCGCCAACAGCTTCCTTTTTGTTCCCGTCATTCCATAGTTCAGTTATGGTTTTATCATACCGCTTACTGCGGTCCAGGAACATCTTTTCCCTTTCTTCCCAATTCTTGTAGTAGTTGGTGCGGGTATCAATAAGGTTCTTGACATCGTTGGATGCTTTTAATGTTTGCACCGGTCCTAGCGCACCAAACCCCATTTCCTCTACAATCTCTCCAACCTTATCCGCTTTCCCCGGGTCTATGCCCAGTTTCTTCAGTTCCCACGTAAACACTTTCCCCGGGACGGTCAATAGCTTTTCCGCAAACTTGGAACCTTTCTTGGAATATTCTGGTAGCTTGGAAACCCCAGCCAGGATCCTCTCTCCCAAATCACCCATGAAAGATTCTTTGGCAGGCTGCCCTTCCTCTCCCGGTAAGGGTGCCAATAAGCCCTGTGGCTCTCCCTCTGGCATGAGCATCGTCATGGCATCTTTTGTGTCAAGATCCTCTGTAGACTTGGGAGGTTCGCCTTTAGGCCAATCCATAGGGGGCTTGGGGGCTTCTGGTATGTAATCCTCAAACGAAGGAATAGGGAAAGGATCTGCCGGCTGTACCGGAGGAGGAAACTTTTCTTGAAGATATTTTGCCCTAGCTGATTCAATCTGTACCTGATCGGCTCCTTCCTCTGCTTCAATAGGGGCCAGGTATTTATCAAAATACTTGTTAAGCCTATCTTCCTTTTCCTCATCAGAAGCCTGCTGGTATGTCGGATCGTTAAGCATCATGTTCTCATAGAACTTGGCTCTTTCACGTTTCGACAAACCCCTGTCCTGTGTGGTGGGGTTATAATCAGGCTTCTTTACAGTTTCTTTCTTTCCCATTGATCTAAATGTTAGGGAGTTTGATTCAGCACACCATACATCTCTGCCATATATTTCTTGATCTCCTGGAGGTCGTATTCTTCAGCGCCCATCTTTGCAAGATAGGCGTTGTTCACACTGGCCCAGGGAGTGATAATCGTTTTTCCATGCTTGGATACATAATCGCTCCATGATACAGTTCCCATGGACTTCTCTTCCTGCGCTGCGCCATATACCGATTTTGTAAGCAGATATGGTTCGTAGGTCAGGGGGATCCCCTGGTTAATCATTGCTTTCAGAACCTGTGTGGGTATCGGCTTGCCTGGGCGTACAGTGTATTTCTTCGTTGATCGGTTGCCCTCTTTGTCAACATGCTCATACTCCATGGGTAGATTATCCGATCCATTGTATGTGGGCATGAAGGATATTGATGCCGCCTTGTGGGATCCTATCTTAGTCCTGTCTGGCTCGGCTCCTGTGCTGGTATCAATTGCATCTGCCGGGGTGATGGAGTCAAACACCTCATCGATGCCTGAAAGAGGTATGTTATATGCTTCGTATTCCATCTCATCAGCCTGTTGCATCTCAGGCGTTTCCTCCTTCTTCTTCCCTCTCCAATTGGTTTTATAGGTAGCCGGGGTGATGGTCTGTGACTTCATCACGATGGGCTGATTGGCTGCTGCCAGGTCAATGCTACCATCATCTGTTCGTGGTATACCACCTCTGAGACCGGTGGGCTCGCCCTGATCATCCTTCGGCAGCCTTGATGTTTTCTTGGTAGTGGTAGTTCCGTGTAATCCGGAGAACTTATTGGCAAACCATTCTTTCGGGTCCATGACAATACCGTCAGCATTTCGTTTGTCGGGGGCTACCTCATACATGGAATCGATGGCGTTCTTCATGTTCGGCTCTGCCATTTCGTAGCCAATGCGGTATGCTTCGTGAACTTTCTTGGGATCAGCCCCGGTGATCTGTGTGGTAGTCATTGTGTTTGTGATAGGATCAACCTTGATTTCATGGCTCATCACATCCGAACCTTCTACCATGGATCCTACTTTCTTCGCATAACCAATGATGTCCTGTGGCTCGGGTTTGTAAACAACAAGGGTTCCTGCATTGTCCACAAATGGTTGGGCAAATTCTGTGACATCCTCTGCCTCATTCATTCTTTGAACATTCTGGTTGGTGAGTTCCCAGTCGATCTTATCCCTATTGGCTCCCCGCATCACTGCCAGGTCCTTTTTGTATTGCTCTGCGTAATGGTTGTGAATAGGTATATCCGTAGCCATCTTGTTCTCAAGTTCGGATAGCTTGGCCGTGACGTTCTCTCCTTCAGGTGTCTTTGCCATCTTTGCCAATCCCCCTGCTGCCTGTTGCTGCTTAAACAGGGCACCCATCTGAACCAGGTCTTTATTGTACTTGCTTGCTATTTTTTTATTAATACCCTCTACGGTGGGCATCGATTTGATGTATTGCTCATAATTTCTCTGGTCCAGCTCCTTATTCATCATTCTTTCCTGCCTGGACTTTTCCCAGCCGGCACGAATGGTGGCAATGGGATCGTAGGAACTCTTTCCAAGATCCGGTACACCTATTCCCAATGGATCGGCCCCTTCTGGTATGTTGAAATTAACATCGCTATAACTTGTTCCCTTTGCCATGAGTGTTGATTTTTTACATTAAGACATTATTCCACCTGCAATATCCATTATTTTACCAAAGGTCCCGCCAGTGAAAACATTGCCAAGCTGTTGGGCGGTTGCGTCAAGTGCGCCACCCATGCCTTGAAATGATTCAGCCCATGACCCCATCTTGGTTTTTAAACCTTCCCACTCTCCCTGCCGGCCCTGCTGTTCAAGCATTGCTGCTTTCTGCTGCGCCATAAGGTAAGGGTCAGCCTCGTTCCAATTCCATGCTTGCTGCTGCCATTGACCAAGCCCCTCTAAGGCCCCCAGGTACTGATCCTCTGCTTGGTTCCTGAACTGTGCATTTGTCACACCCAGGTTTGCAGTAGTATCCATTTGGTTTGCATAGAGATCTGCAATACCTCCGAAAGCCTCAGCACCGGTACCCATCTCTTTCATGGCTTCTACCCCTCCGGCAGTGGCTTTTTGAATTTGGTTTTGCATTGTAGTTAGACCGGGCATATTTTGAAACCTTTTACCACTGGCCAGCTCCATCATCATCTGTATGGCTTGCGGTGTTTGCATCTCCGGGCGCTGGAAAGACTGCGACAAGGATCTTGCCTCGTCAATCATGCCCTGCCCCAACTGCATTTGTTTCTTGCCCAAACGGGAACCCTGGATCCCGGCACCGATGTTTCCTAAGAATGAGAATATACCCATGATATCATAATTTTAATTATTGACTTCTTTCACTTGGCCGCGACAAAACGGCTATGTTCGATATTGTTATCTTATCTGTCAGAGCGCCTGAGTTTTGCACAAGCATATCTACCCGCAAATACAAACCTCTCATATTGCGGCCATTCATTTCTTTTTGGCTCTGTGTTCCAGGCCCGGGAGTGTTGATGTCATTCAGGATCTGGCAGTAAAATACCCCTTCCCGTTCTTCGATGTTCACATCATATATGTTCGTCTCCATCTCACCGGATCCCGCTGTGGCTTTTGCAGGAACAGTCACGCTGTTAAACTGTGGCCGGCCACCCGTCATATAGGCATGGATGGCTTTGAATATCTTCACCTTCATGGGGTTTTGGTTGGCATAAAACACCAGGTTTGGTGTCCTCACAACGCCAGTAAGGGTATTGTAATCAGTCCCTGCCCACCACTGATAAACAGTATTCAGGTTTGTCTGATATAATTTTCGGCCAAACCAATACATCACACCTCTTTCAAAATTCACATCCAACTGATTCTTCCACCTCTGCTCCCTCTCGCTGTAAGTGATAACTTCTTGTGTATTGGATCCTGTTCCGAAGAGGCAGAACAACTCATCTGTCACCTTTGAATATCCAAACTGAACCCACACGTTATGTTGATCACCATAGGCTTTCAGGGCATTTGCCTTATCGATGAAATACCTTTTCATCTTCCTGTCACTGATCACCTCAATGCCGTTTGCCGCGTCCCTGATAACGGCTCCCTCTCCCTCGTCCCAAAAGTACAGGTGACGGTCATGGACTATGACACTATCCGGATGCCTTGTCCCGTAATTCTCCATTGCAGGACGCACTGATCCAAATACTTTGTCTGTAAATAGGTACTGAGCCTCACCAGAGGCTTTAAAGGACTCTTGCCGGCTTATGTATATACTTACAGGCTTGGTGTACTGTAAGACCTTTAAAACGAATCCTACGAGCCTCATGCTCTCAATAGGCCCATATTCATCTTTGAGATCCAGGTAATCGTCAAACTCAAACTCCGCTATCTGGTTCAGCTGAGATCCTATGTTCACTTTCCCTCCATGTCTCAGTCTCTTTGTCAGAACATTTTGCTGCTGGCTATCGATATCGGGGATTGGGTTTCCCTGGGATGTGAGCTGATTGGTGAAGTAAAAATCAGAGGCATACTGGCTCTCTACCCATATAGCAAAGTTCACATCGTCATCTACGTTCCGGAAGTTCCGGAGGTATTTCCAATTATCGTGTGATGTGTTGACCACGGAAGCGGGCGTTGATGGCTGGCCGCCGGCAGTCAGGACCTGATCAACATTACCTTTGTGAAACTTGTTCCCATAGATGTCAGTCCCTATCTCAAATGTCATTCCGGTGGTAAAATACAAGTTCGACTCTGTAGTGAAGGGCCTGTAGATCTCCACCAACAGGTTATCTGGCCAGGCATTAGGAGGCCCAGCTGTGGAGGGAACAAAGGATGGTAGATTATCATTAACCGGGAAGTATATCCATTCACTCTGGATCTCCGTGCTATCATGCGGATCGTCACCTATTGTGCTTGCCTGTTCATAATCAGTAAACACGGCCATTATCTCCACATCGTAAATCGCGTCGTTGATCTCTGTAAGCACTCCCGCTCCGCTGACCTTCCCGATGATCCGGATCCTGTCTCCTTTCTCCCACACATATTCCTCAACAGACCAGTTTAAAAGGTTATCCCTGGTGTTGGCCTGCGCCTTCTTGATCCTCAATCGGAAGTATTCATCCCAGGACACAAAGGCGGATGAGTCTGTATGGTTCTTTTTACCCTGTGCAAAATTATATCCCAACAGCTGTAGGTGCCATGAGGTAGACTTGTTGCCTGCATACACGATCTCGTAGCTGGCTGCCTGTGGAGGGGGTAAATGATTTAACTCAAAAGTGATTATGGGCTTACGACCCACATTGCTTGATGTGTTCTCGGTGGGAAATGGGATGTATGTTGTCATCTCATCTGTCCCGATCAGCGGTGTGATCCTCCCTACAATATCCCGGTAGATGATGGCCCAGGCGTGTGTAGCGCCCGTCTTGAGCATTGGCACCTTATCTACATAGGTGACGCTGTTTCTCTCATAAAAGAACTCATATTCCCATAACACATAGGGCCTGTTGAATGTAGATGCCTGTCTTGGAAAGGCGCAGAAGGTGTATGCAGATGGTGTGAAGCAGGTATCTACCTCCCCAGCCCATACCGTGTTGACAGCTCCACTGATGCCGGCCACGGCTGCTGACGGATATGAATCCGTCCCATTGTAGACGTATGAGGCTGTGGTCCATGGGTCTGATGACTGGAATTTTATTCTGACCTTGAACTCACAAGCGCCCGGGTTTGTTGTTGGAAGGGTGAATCTGAGCAGGAAATCAAATATGTCCTCACTCACCCACCTGGCAATATCCAGGACGTTGAGGTTGACAGTTTGAAAGGTTATCCCTGACAGGTCCTCCCATGAAAGATCAATGTCTACCTGGGATCCTATCCTGCTATATCCCTCTGTGATATTCCCAAAAGCCAGTATGTTCCCTTCGATCAGCTCCATGTGTTTTGCCCGGATGGGAACATAATGGAACAGATTGAAAACATCAGCTGAGGGGACAACGGCACCGGCTTTATCATTATAGAAATACACATACAGCGCCTCATTTGCTGGCAGTATCCTGTAATTCTTGTCATTGACTACATAAATCTCATCGATGATGAACCAGGTTGAGGGATCCTCTGATGTCCTGGCCACTATACGAATCGATCTGACTTGCTCGTTGCCGGTATTGACCTGTAACCGAATCGTGTTGTTGTGTGCGGGGTCTGTTTCCGGATCGCCAAAGACCGTTTCTTCTTGCGAAGGTGCCGGCACAAAGCTCGGAGGGGCAAATGTACTCTTCCTGTAATCCATGTAGATATACTGGTAAGAGAACTGCCATGTCTTTCCTTTCAGCTGATTTACAGCCACCGATGGTGTTGGAAGATATTCTGCTGTTGCGGCAATCAACGGGGGTAGTGCGGCAAGTGTAAAGTTGTTTGGATCCACGGGATCCAGGTATACATCAACCACCAACTCAATAGGATCATAATAGGTAGGGGCCAGGTCGGGAGTGGTAGAAACACCCGTTGTGCTTTGCAGGACCTCATAAACATAGTCCAGGTAATAGATGAAATCACCGGCTGAATATCCGGGGCTGTTGGCATAAGCCGCCTCCCAGTAAGAAACCGCTGAATCAATCCCTGCATCCCACGTTCTCTCCATCTTCTCCATATCCATCTGCCGTATGTCATTCACGTTGTCAGTGAAGATTAGCCGGCCATCAACGATCCGTGGGTTGTAAAACTTCTGTTTGTCTGAGTCCCATGCTTTTATATTCCATGTGGCAGCAAGTCCCTGGAACACTATCTTGAAAGTGTTGTTCAAGATATCGTGCTTGATGATCACAAACTGCCCAACGCTTGATACCTCGCCATAAGCCAGGATATATGCCCTGTCGTTCTCCTCATCCTTCGCTATCCCCAGGTGGAGCCAGTTGGTTGTTGTCCCTCCCATGTTTGGAAGGGTGAGTGCTAAGTGTGATTTGACAGAAGATAACAATCCCCCATCTCCTTGCTCCTGTGTTGGGCTGGTGTGTAGGTTTCGTAATTCCTCATAATCTCCCTGCTCAAAGTGCCTGGGATCGTCATCGGTGTTAAGGCCACCTATGGGTATGATATCTTCTCTCTGTTGCATTATCGTTTCGGTGTTTGCCTGCTGTGCTTATAAACGTGCCTGCGGTATTCATCTGCCGTAAATGCGCTTTGGAAGAAGTCCAGGGCATGAACCTGTTCTTCATACTGAGCCTTTTTCCTTTCCTTCTCTGTGGCTGATACTTTGGAGTCGTTTTCGATCAATTGCCAGAAGGCATAGGCCCTTAATGCTGAAACGGCTTCCCGGGGGATGACCGTTGTGCCTTGCAGCTTTACACCAGTGGAGATATATTCCAGGACTATCTCTGCCCTGGGGATGGATCCGGAGAATATGATCGTCCTCTTTTCCCTGTCAAATCGATAAAAAGCCTGATCTGCCCCGGGCATACCATAAAGGCCGGCCACAAACTGACCGTTCCTTGTATGCTCAGTGAAATAAAGGTTTTCCGTAAATGAAGAAATATTGCTATCGGTATTCCCAACCTCCTCTCCATCAACAAATGTTCGGGGAAACAATATCTGCTTATGATTGGTAAGCACCCTCAGCTTGCCGGCTATTGGAATGCCTATTTTTAGCCAATCAACAAAGTCTGCAGGAACATCAACAGTCTTTGCCTCAGACATTCGCAGATAAACCACCTCAATATTGTCCAGGTGCCATAAGTTGAGATCTGAATATCCTTCGATAACTATCTGTTCCAGGAAGGAATAATGCCTCATTGAATAGTCCCTGAGCCTATTGAGAACACTCATAACCACATAATTGATAGTGGTTGTCCCTTGAATTTTTGGATTTTCTGTACTCATCGCTGATTGGCTTTATTGTCATTAATAGTGTCCTCCCCTGGCTTTTCCCTCAACAAGCCGATCACGGCCTGGATAAGCAGCTCCTCTTTGCCGGCAGGGACGGAGATCGTTTCAAAATCATCAACCTGGTCAAAAGGAACAATCATCTTAACCTTGACAGCTGAACAACCATCAGGCACCTGGCCCAGGACTAATACGTGGGAATTGATTTCCGTCCCGGCGTTTTTCTCAAGATAAAAGGTCGGCTTATTGCTAACCTGCCCCACATCCAGGGCGTTGAAAACCGAATTGGCGTTTGTCTCCCTGTACGCAAAGGTGTTTGTGAGATCTGTGCCGGCAGACACCTGCAGGATCCCCATGCCATTTGGCAACTGTACCGGAGGATATGGTAACAACGCCCGATCATTAACAATATTTACATCATGGTTCAGAGCCCAAGCATCCAACACACTATAATCGCTGTGCATCTTACCCTCTAGGTATGTTGCCATGACAACGGAGTTGTAGCCAAGTGCAAGCAGGTTTGAAATGATCTCAGGGTGATATCTGCCCTTCACATCGTCCGGAGCATCACCCCCGGCCAGGTAATCCTGCACCAATTCGATTAAATGTATCTTTCTCATTTCTTCCTCTTTTTACTGGTTTTCCCTTTGGTCCAGCCACCGCCTTTTTTCCGCTTAATACCGGTGCTTTTGACGCAGATCCCGTAGGCGTTTGATTTACTCTTCCCGGATTTCCGCACCTTCTTGACGCACCGTTCAAGTTTTGCAGGCATGACTATTTCTTCTTACCTGTTTTCATCACCTTGCGTGCTGACTTCTTGTAGCCAGTTGCCTTGGGCTTTGACGATCTCATCGCCTTGCCCATTTTCTTCTTCCTGCACCCCATCACTTCATGCTTTTAGGCGGTTTCTTCCTTTGCACTTTCTTTCCCGTCCTGGTCTTGATGTAATTGCCAGGGGGCATTCCATAGTCCTTTGAGTAGCGTCCCTTCTTTTTCACTTCCATCCGGGCAGCTTTCCTCCTGCCCTTAGCTCCTGTCAATGCGCCGCTTCCGCGCTTCGGTTTTTTTGCCATGATATCATGTTTAAGTTACACTCCTTGAGCCTTATGCTGTTCAGCATATTGCTCCAATTGTTGCTCACGGATGTTTATTCCAATATAACTGAGGATCATCATCGTGAGATCCCGGTGTAGGTGTTGAGGCCATTCATATTCAACCGGTGATGCCCCCTCGGTGATATATCCTGTTTCCTGTACATAATCGAAAACCGGATCCAGAGGATACCTGATATAGGCGAAATCAACTTGCGCTATGGATGTGGGGTACACATAAATGCCATCGCTACGCATCACACAGGCCGGATTCTTGGCCGTTGGCTCCTTGGTGAAGTTCCCGGACCTGTCAGAATATTCGTCCTCTGTAAGGCTCTCTACGGGCTTCCAGAGGACCTTTGGCGATCCATCGACCTGTCGTTGATATCCGTAGCGCATGGCATCAAACCCAAAATAGTCTACTGGGTAGGCCACCACACCACCCGCTACGGCTTGTGCAGCCACTCTTTTTTTCAGGAACCTGGTTTCATCAGTCAGCCTTTGGGTAGCATCCAGGTATTGACGAGATATGGGAGCGCCCAGCTGATAATCTTCCGGAAGCCCCATCTTTACCTTAAACAGGTCCATATTTGCAACCTTTACCAGCTGCGCAAACCTGTCAGGTGTTATCACATTACCCTCATAATCCTTGTCGGCAATGTAATTTATCAGTTCCCATTGTTCAAAAAGTGTCATAATCAATTGTTATTTTGTGTCATCCACCATCCAAAAGATCAGGTCCATTACATTTTGGGGGCATTTTTCGTGCGCCTCCATCAGAGAGAGAGGAACCATGAAGGGTTTGAAATCGGTGTCATCTTCAATAAATTCCTCATTGTACTTCTTCACCTTGTCATCATGCTTGTCCATCTCCTCCTTGTACTTCTTTTCCAGTTTGGCCAGGTCCTTCCGATATGCGCTTGCCTCGTCATCCTGCCCCTCAATGTCGTAGATCATCTGGAACGTGCCAGGATCGATCCCCGGGGTCCTTTTCAGCACAGGTTCCCCTTTCTTATCCTTCACGGAATGCTTTTTGGCCAACTCCTCCCGTTCTTTTTTGAATTTCTCCATCTCTTCTGACATCTTGATGGTCAATTCCATGTCCTCAATCTCATCCTTCACCAAGCGTTTGTTCTTGTTAACTGCATAGGTTACCCTGGGATGTTCAAATCTTGCCATGTTCAGCCCTTGCCTGAATGTGTACAAATCTTTCTTTTTCATAGTAATTGATGTTGTTGGTTAATAATCATATAAAGTTACACTATATTAAGTTTGCTTTTAAGATCTTCTATCTCTAATTGTTGCTCTTTTACAGCATTGACCAGCAAGGCAACCACTCCGTCATAATCTATGTTTAGATAATCAGTTTGGCCAAGTTTCCTTACAGCCTCTGGCAACACTGCCTGGACATCTTGAGCTGACAGGCCGGCTCTCATGCTACCATCCAGGCCCGTTTCTATCTGTCCTTGTTCGTTTAAGCTGTACAGGAATCCTTCAAGGGCCATCACCTTCTGTGTTGCGCTAGAGATGACGCACTCGTAATTTTTCAACCGGATATCAGAAGTAGAAGCCCCTCTTCTTACCTCGTTGGTAGTGCTGTCATAAGTAAGGTAATAATCACCCGCTGTTGTATTGATGCTGGTGATGTGTATGGTGTCTACAAATATGTCATCAAAAGGATACCCAGCATTCCCAAGATTCACATCACCACCTGCGCCTGAACTTGGGATAATGCTATAATAGGGCCAAATACCACCTGCCCCTATACCCAAATGTCGATTACTACTTCCGTAAAAATAAATATATCCAGGCGTGTTACTGCCTTGAATCCAAACAGTATTGGCTCCAAATTCTAAATGCTCAGTATCAGCCAGTCTTATATCATCGCCAGAGGTGGCTGGGGTAATTACATTAGAAGTCACATCCCAGGCCCCACCGCCTGCTGTACCATAGGTAAGCAGTCCGGATGTGGTGTTGTAATAAACCACGTTTGTCTCCGATCCCTTTGCTTCAAGATGTCCTGCAGAACCGGTTCCAAAATATATCTGACCATCCGTTCCGGCGGTAAGGGCCAAGCCTCTCTTTAAATACAGGTTCCCGCCATTTCCCCCTGCGCTATCACCTCCTGCTACTGTCAAATTCCCCCCTGCTGAGGTATCAATACTTTGTTTTGCCTGTAAACTATTTGTTACGACATAACTCCAAGGAAATGTCGGTGAACCAAGAGAGCCTGGGGTTGATCCTGGGAAAATACCTCTGTTATTGTTTAATGTTAAACTGCCTACGTTTGTTGCATTCTGAGCATTGAAATTGATTGTCGCATCAGCAACAGATATACTTGTGGTGCCATTACCTACGATCAAATAATTATCAGTAAGGGTTCCGGATGCTGTTACGTCTCCGCTTCCACCAGCGAGGTCGGACAACGTGTAGGATCCCGTACTATCTGTCAACTCCATTTCGGTCCCGTCTACATCGATATATACAGAGGCGCTGTCTACATACAGCCTGTTCACATAGGCGTTATTCCAATAATATGAGCTTGATCCTAACTCCAATGTTTTAGTTGCATTTGGGATCACATTCAGGTATGGCCGTATTGATAAAGCTCCCACCAATAACGCAGTACCACTATTACACGTTATATTGATACTGTTAGCTGCTGATTCAAAAATATAGGTATCACCGTCACCAAAGGTTATTCTTTCAGTGGTATTGGCCAAAAGGATGTCATCCCCTGGATTTGTTGGACTTAAATTGGTGCCGGTCCTTGTCCATGCTGAATTTGCAACGCCATCAGCGTAATCTTTGACTGCCGCCCAGTCGGGTATCCACCGATCCAGTGTAGTTCCCACAGTAGAATAATCATCTGCATATTGAAATCCAATTGAATCTTCAGTATCCGTTACTGTTATCGCATCGACATCAAACTGTATATTTTTAACTGTACTAGGTGGTCCGGAAACAGAGTTTACCCATCCAATAGCGGTAAGCCCGCCAGAATAAAGAGTTGAATTAGTTCCTGACAAAGCCCCAAAACTTTGTACATAACTAGAAGCGCCAATCGTTCCAACATAAAATGTTCTGCTTGTTCCACTAAAAGCTACACTGCTAGTAAGTGCGCCTCCCAGGTCTACATTACCTGCAACCTCAGTAAGTCCAGAATCAAATGTGTAATAAGAAGAAGCCGCTGTGTCTGCATAACCTTTGACTGCCGCCCAGTCGGGGATCCATCGATCAAGGGAACTGCCCGCGGCAGAATAATTGGCATTATAAACCATCCCAATGAGATCCTGCTCGTCATATACAGTAAAATTATCTGCCCCGATATGGAATCCTTTTGGATCAGTAAACACACAAACTAAGTTTATTTCTGGATCATTATAAGGGCTTATGTGAAGATATCCGTAAGATGAAACGCTAAATTGGGCTTGTATTAGTATATCATCTTCGGAGGAAACATTAAAGTATTGAATTTGCTGATTACTACCGTAGGTTCCAAACGTAATCCCATAAATATTACCTCCGTTGATTGTAACGTCTGTGCTTAAAGTTCCGCCCCAATCTACATTGCCTCCGGCCTCAGTGATACCGCTATCAAAGGTGTAAACCGTTGCTGCGCCAATTGCGGCAAACACAGCGCCTGATGTGGGTATGTGGGTATCATCGTCCGTGAGGGTTGTTTCCACAGTATCAACACTGCCTGAACCTGTGAGAGATCCATATACCCCTGCAGCCGTTCTCCTTAAAATACCATTTGAACCAAAATCACCATCTACCACCACATCAGAGTGTGAGGTTTCATACGTGCTTACACCGGTATTAAAATCTGAGATATCAGCATACCCAATTGAATGCGGGTTTCCAGTGGTGATCTGGCTGTGTGAGTATGCTGTATCCCAGTTTGAAGAGCTATCTGTGATTGTATCATATACCCCAGCTGCAGTTCTTCGCATCAGCCCATTGGCGGTAAAGTCACCATCAACAATAACATCAGCATGAGATGTCTCATAAGTGCTTACTCCGGTGTTGAAGTCCGTGATATCTGCATATCCAATGCTGTGAGGATTCCCTGTGGTAATTTGGCTATGGGAATAAGCGGTGTTCCAATTGGCAGAGTTATCCGTGATTGAGGTGTCCCATCCTGATCCGGTGGAGAGGGCTATTCCCGCACCTGGATACACCATTCCACCACCAGAGGGTGCATCAGCGTAGGTGAGTTCACCAGTAGTGCGGTTGTAATAAATGATCGATGTGCCGGTGCCTGTTCCTGTGATGTCTGGGAGGTATACTTCATCACGAATAGTCACCCCTGCGTCAGTTGTAAGCTCTAAGAGCACATCCGCTTCAAGGCCATCGTTTGAAACTGCCGCCCTCAAGGTGCCGCCCAGTGTCGTGTTGTCGGACGCTACCCAAAGCCCGATGCCGGTAACAGCATTCAGGGCTGGATCACCGCCTCCTAAGCTGAGGGTGCTGGTTGAGATCTGACTTCCGTATCGAATAAGAGCTACATCCTCCTCCGCATTGGTATAGTGCACCCCTACTAATGCCCCAGTCTTAACGGTTGAATTGGTCCTGGTTGTCCAGTCGTTATTATCACCTCCAACTTTTATCTTCTTCCCATACTGATCCAGTTCGGCAGCATTGTATAGCGTCAAATTAGTTGGAGTAATCTCAGCTGTTAACGTACCAGTAGTAGTTGTGTTATTAGCTGCCACATAAAAATTAATTCCTGTTACTGTATTCGCAAGGGCACTGCCCCCTCCCAAAAGCATCAAATTTGCCGTACTGCCAGAAGAAACATATAAACCTCCGACATCCTCCTCAGATAAAGAATAATGTGGAAATACAATACCTCCCCATTTTAATGTATTATCAGTTCTTGAAGCAAACCCCGGTAAATCTGCCCCTATTTTCGCGACAAACCCAACCTGATCCAACTCAGCACCGTTGAGTAACTGGAGAGTAGAGCCATCAAAGGTCATGTACTGCTCTGCGTTCAATATATCTGTAGTGGCCGTTGAGGTTACTACACGATTATCGCCCTGGTTGTTGACGGAAACATCTGATGTTCCAGTAGGCGCATCTCCATAGGTAAGTTCGCCCGTTGTGCGATTGAAATACACTATCGATGTGCCGGTGCCTGTACCTCCGATACCTGGGAGGTAAACCTCATCGTTGATGGTTACTCCGTCATCAGTGTTGAGTTCGGAAATGTTGTTTACATTTAACCCAATAGAATCAAATGTACCAGCTCTACTCCCTACCGTAGTTGTTTGATCACCCGCTGTCCAAAATGAAATTAATGTTGCTGTATTATGCAGGGCACTACCCCCTCCGATAAAAACTTGATTTGACGTATCATTAACAAGGTGCCCTATAGTAAGTATATCCTCTTCATCATTGTCATAGTGAGGTCCAGTTATTAAACCATTTTTAGCTGTGTTGTCTGTTCTGGCTAAATGATCCGATAAATCAGCACCTAATTTTAAAGTTAGACCATACTGATCCAGTTCGGCAGCGTTGTATAGCGTCAAATTAGTTGGAGTAATCTCAGCTGTTAACGTACCAGTAGTAGTTGTGTTATTAGCTGCCGTATAGAAAGCATGTCTTGTGACAGTGTTTAAATCAGCAGCACCGCCTCCGTAAAATATCACATTAGTCGTTGCCGTTGATGAGACTAGACTTACGGCAACATCTTCTTCAGCATTCGTGTAATGAGGCACAACAACGCCCCCGGCTTTTATTGTAGCATCTGTTCTGGCTGTGTATGACCCAGCATCACTGCCAACTTTTATGTAAACCCCATACTGATCCAGTTCGGCAGCATTGTATAGCGTCAAACTTGTAGGATCTAAGAATGCCGTTAGCGTTCCAGAGGTAGTTGTAGTATTCGCTGCTGTAAAAAAGCCGACACCCGTTGCTGCATTTCCTAAACCGTTACCACCACCGATGTTTACAGCATTCCCCCCGCTATTATTGTACCCATAAATTAAAATAGTATTTTCTTCGGCTGTATTATAATGAGGAACAGCTATCATCCCTCCTTTTGCTACAGCGTCAGTTCGTGATGTAAAACCGCCAGCCGTATCAGCCCCTATTATTGCGGAGAATCCATACTGATCCAGTTCGGCACCGTTGAGGAGTGTCAGCGCGGATCCATCAAAGGTGGCATACTGTTCAGCGTTCAGGGCATCAGTGGTCCCTGTGGCTGTGATAAGCCTATCGTCCCCCTGGTTGGCCACGGACACATTGGATGAGCCGTAGGTGAGGTCATCATCAAATCCGGAAAGTGTTATTCCGCTTCTCACCCCTGTCAGCTCCGTCCATGCTACCTGGTGGGGGTTGCCAGAAGTAACCTGTGAGTGAGAATATGCTGTGTTCCAGTTGGTGCTGTTATCGGTGATCGATGTATCCCAGGCCGATCCGGTGGAAACAGCGATGCCGGCTGCAGGGTATACCATAGAGCCTGCACCCTCATCAGCATAAGTTACCTCACCTGTGGTTCTGTTGTAGTACAGGATGGAAGTGCCGGTGCCGGTGCCTCCGATACCGGGAAGGTAAACCTCGTCATTGATCGTTACCCCTGCGGCCCCTGTCAGCTCTCCGATGGCGTTTACATGAAGTCCGTCAATATCGATTAATGCGGTAAGAGTTCCGGTCAAAGTGGTATTGTTGGCTGCCGTAACCAGTCTTATTTCGGTAACAGCGTTTTTAGCCGTGTTGCCACCTCCTATATATAGGCGGCTATTTGTACCGTCAACTACAACTGAAAGCCCTACAACATTTTCTTCAGAATTAGTATAATGAGGAAACGTGATCGCCCCTAGCTTTGCTGTTGCATCCGTTCTCCCTCCTCCTGATGGAAAGTCACTGCCAAGAACAAGATAGTCTCCATAATGATCAAGAAATACACCGTTAAGCAACGTCAGCGATGTCCCATCATACAGTACATTTTCCTCAGCATTCAGCACATCTGTTGTGGCTGTTGAGGTTACAACCCTGTTGTCTCCCTGGTTGGTTACCGATACATCAGAGGTTCCGCTTGGTGCATCCCCGTATGTCAGCTCCCCAGTGGACCTGTTGTAATACACAATGGAGGTCCCTGTTCCGGATCCCCCGATGGTGGGCATATACACCTCGTCATTGATCGTTACTCCGGCAGCAGCTGTCAGTTCTCCGATGGTGTCTACGTAAAAACCATTTATATCAATAAAAGCTATCTGAGTACCTAATAGGGTTGTTGTATCAGCTGCAGTATAGAAACGAATGTTCATCGGGGCATTGTAAGAACTGTCACCCCCTATATAAATTGCGGAACTTGAAGGGCCTACAGCACCCCTGATCAATAACATGGGCTCTTCCGCATTAGTGTAATGTGGAACCGCTACATGACCATCTTTAAAAGTTGAGTCTGTTCTTGCCGTATAGTCGTTAATATCCCCTCCAACCAATATCTTTTCCCCATACTGATCCAGTTCGGCAGCATTGAGTAATTGGAGTCCGGCGGTAGTGAATGTACCTACCTGGGTTCCAGATAAAGTAGTTTGATCATCAGCTAAATTGAACCGGATTTCAGTAAGTGTATTATAGGTATTATTTCCTCCAATTGCAACGAAATTGCTGGTAGTACCAGAAGTTGCGCTAAAAACTCCAACATCTTCTTCATCCGTATCGTAATGAGGAATAGTAAATGAAAAATCTTTAATTACATTATCTGTCCTTGAAGAACGATCATTAAAATCACTTCCAGCTAATATGGCTCCCCCATACTGATCCAGATACATCCCATCTTCCAGTGTCACCTTCTCTCCGTGCATGGATATCCCATGCCCGCCTGTGCGCTCGTATATATCGTCAACATACAGATCTCCGGTGGGGGTGATATCCCCGTTTACATCCAGGTTGTCCTCAATAAGCACATTGCCGCCTGTGACCCATGATCTGAGTACCATGTTACCGGAAGCATCGATGCCCACATAACCCTGCTCGTCACCATCGTTGTCTTGGAAGGAGATAAGGTTTGTTCCTCCCTCGGGCGTTCCCGGGAAAGATCCTGCTCCCACCTGCCGAATAGTCAATGGCCGGTCATTGGATGTTTGGATTGTTATCGGCCCGGTGAATGTTCCCCCGGTGACCGGCACAAAGGCTGCTGCAACAAATTCCAACCCATCTTCGGCTGGCTTTACTCGCACGAAGTAGCTGCCAAATCCTGTATAATCAGTAGGTGTATCGCCTAATCCAGTAAATACCGTTACGCCAGCAACACTGTCTGCATACGCTTTTACTGCTCCATAATCAGGGATCCATCTGTCATCAGTGATTCCGTTGGTAGAATAATCAGCTTCATACGCAAGGCCTTTTTCAAAAAGAAGATCCTCTAAAAATGTTCCGAAATTGGATGAAACCCGGAATAATATATAATCTCCCGTTGCGTCCTGAACATACATACTTGCAGTTGAACCAGCTGCAACAGATTGAGCCGTTATCTGACAAGCTGGACTAAGATAGTCAATGACGGGGCCAGAGTGGGCCGTGAGCCGTATCCTATTAGCATCGTAATACAGTTCAGTTGCAGTATCCACATCAGCAGCGGCAAGGGTTAATGAGTGAGTCCCAACGGGTATTGTTGTCGCTTGTGTTAATTCACCCCCTAAACGAACTGTTCCTGTTGTGTTGGTAAGCCCGTTCTCAAAGGTGTATGTTGCCGCCCCTGCAAATAATAAATCAACGTAGTCTTTGGCCACCAGCTGCCGGTCAACATAGCCGGCCTTATAATCACCCTTTTCTATGAGGCCGGTTGCTGTAATCTCATATCCCCTGGTGTTGGCCGGGGTGCCAATGTCTCGCACCTGAAGGGTTACGGATGAATCGGTGACCTCAACCTGTCCCTCCGTGGATCCATCGCTGGCTTTTTGCACAATGCCTCCGGAGGCGGAAATGCTCTGGCTTACCGTTTGTCCAGCATCGGATCCGGAGAACAAGACTTCATAGCCTACCATGAGAATTGAGGTGTTCTCCTCAAGTATGCCGCCCCAAACCACATTCCCGGCACCCTCTGTGAGGCCATTTGAGAAGGTATATGTGCCTCCACCGCCTCCACCGGTCCATGGTGGGCATGGGGTCACTAACTCCGATGACACGCCTCCGCAGATGCCATCACCGGTGTATTCAACCATCTCCTGTATGATGTAAGATTGTTTGTCGGCTTCCTCAGCATCACCGGACCAATATGCTTCATTGAGCAGGTGCCATGCTGTGTTGAGGATGACAAGGCGTTTTTGGTAAAACTCCTGGTTGTTCAGGTTGCAAGCCATCGCCTCCTTGTAGGTAAGGAGCATGGTTTCGATAACATCATACATCGCCCCTATACATCCCCCGTACACGCAATGGGTGAACTCACCGGATCCATCCCAGTAAATCCTTAAAGTATCGGGGTTGCGATATTCCACAAACGAGCTGATGGTAATCGTCCATTCATTCGTGTAGATCGGGGTCACCTGTACTTCAGCGTTGGAACTTACCACATCCGCTGGGGGTGTGGGAAGCTCATCCGGATACGCTATCCGGTGTTCACGGATAATCTGATGGACATTGTTTCCATATTCCGTGGTGTCTGTTGATGTCAGAACCCCTGTGTATGGTCCTGAAACAGTGGTGTTGGCAATCGTTGGAGGATCGAAATCATATTGGTAAGTGTCCAGGAAATTGTAATACTCATCCAAAACACTGTTGTACCATGAGATCTTCAGGGTATAGTTCCCTTTCAGGATGTTGGTATAATCCGTCAGGGGATCCAGGGGAAGGGTAATCGTCTTGTTCAAATATCTGCTGGTGGCCGGCACGATATCGGGGCTGTTAAAATCTTCGTTCCGATATATCTCTCCCTCCGGGCCTGCCAGTATGATCGTGGCCACAACATCGTTGATATTCCATCCAAGAACGCCATAGTCCAGGTTATCCTGCACAATGATGATCGGGTTGGTGGGCCTTAGATCTATGGTAAAAACAGCATCTCCGGCTGCCTGTGCTGCGTTGGCTAACACACCAGACGTTGTAAACGAGCTGTTAATGGTACCTGATATGTTTACTATTGCCATGTTAGTTCATTTTTACCGTCAACTGATTGTAACTGATCTGAGCCTGGTCACCGGTGGGGATATCCAGTGGTAAAGGCAATTCCTTTTTGAACAGCATATTTCCTCCCTGCAATGAATCCATCACTGCTATATGGGTGATCGTCACTTCAGGCCCCTGATTTGGTGGCCATGTTGCCACCGGGATGTTCTTCGCTCCCCCGCTTTTATACTCCCATCCGGAAGCCCCTCTTATGATGGGGACCCTGGTATAACCTAAGTAGCTTGCTTCAAGCCCTTGGTCCCCTATCTCACCAGGATCCCCAGTAAGTAAAGCTATGTAGAAATTCCCCTCAATCGCCGAACCCCTTAAACCTGATTGATCGCCAATCCCAGCAAAATCAAGGTTCATAAATAATAGCTCTACCACTTTTTGTTCCATAAAATCTGTGGCATCATCAGCACCAATGCCTCCACCGCCACCATAGTCAATGTTGGTGAAATGCTCCAACGCTGTCCCGGTGGACAGTGTAGACATCTGTACTAATAGTTCTCCCGTTGTCATTATGGTAGTTCTTTATCCCACACTTTGTTAGCAATATCTGTCTTATCTTGCTCAGTCACCCCGGATCCCTGCACCACAGTGATCAAACCAGCTGAATTGGTTGGGATGACCTGGACCTGATTCTGAAACAAAATTCCATTTTCTACATCCCAGATGTCATTGTTTGATTCTTCCAATACAACAGTATACTGACCGTCCTCAAACCGAACTTGATAAGAATTTATAATTTTAATGAACGGTGCATAAGCCACTCCGGCAATGGTTGTCCCGGCTGTGTGTTCGTACGCTTGTTTAAACACAATAGCTTCTTCATTATCCATTATGGCCATAAGATCAGAACGAAACTTGCTGTTAGTTCCATAAGTATACAAGGTTCCAGAAACCAGCGTTAAATCTGATTGCGGAACATCAATGATCCTATTTGGAAAATCCACTGTCATTCGTCAGGTATCATGTAAATAGTTGCGTCCAATCCTGTATTATTAATAGTTCCAGTAAACGTCCCAGGTTGATAAAATGGTGAACTTGATGACTTTCTCGATCTGGCCGATACCGGTTGATCGCTTGAATATCGCAGGTTCACAGAAACTTCACCGTTTACGTCCGTGACATCGCTTATAATCGCACAAGTTGATACTATCGTTCCCGTAGCTGGTGTTGCGGGAGTTCCGGAAACAGTGAAGGTATAAGCGTCGGCAGTTGTTACAGTTATTGTCTGAACACCGTTGTATTCCCTTTGATTGGCCCCTGCAATAAGAACCTTCTGCCCTGTTTGTAATCCATGAGAACTATGGCTTACCGTGGCCGTTGATCCGCTTCGGGTAATCGAAACCGAATCCTCATAAGGAAGATCGCCTCCGGAATCAGCAAGCATTAATACCCTCGCTCCCTGTATTGTAGCCTGAGTAGTTGCATTAAGAGCGGTCAGCTTTACGGGGAGTGATTCTACAATGTTCACCGTCCCTCCGTAGGGAGTACTTATTTTATCCGTATCAATCTCTGTTCCATTTGTCTTTACGATTGTCAATATCCCTGTTCCATGATATGCTATTTCACAAGTGCATCTCGAATCAAAGGTTATATTATCAAACTCAATCTCGAAATCCCCGGCAGTGCATTTATCAAATAATATTCCAATAGGATAATTTTCGATTTCTGTATCAGCCAAGGCATCAATATCAGACTGCATATTGGCTTCCGTATCACTTTCAATTGTGTACTTCGCAGGAGCTCCCTTTTCAAACAATTCAGTAAGTTCTGCTTGGCTAAGTTCCCTTGTAAAGCTGAACCAATGAGCTGACCACATATACTCGTTTCCATCAAATGTAATGTCAGTGCCAAATACTTCAAGGTTAGTCTCAGGCTTGCCAAATACCACATCGCCTACATGAGCATCCAGATTAGTTGAGGTAAGTGGATTTCCGTTATCTGCACTTTGCTTTATTGCATCAATCCAGAACTTAAATTCCTGATCACCTCCATAATCAAATGCGAATACAATGAAATACGGCCTGTTTATATCAAGTGCGAAGTCTGAGTATACATGAACATTATCATCTCCTGTATCTGCAAACTGAGCCAATAGCTTATTTCCTACTCCCATTATAAAAGCAAGGTTATTTACTGATCCGCCCTCATTATAGAAACAGTTAAGTGATTTTTGGATGGTATTAAAGCATATCCATGTTCCAAAACTCCTTGCCGTTTGAGTTTGTGAATTCATGTCATCCACATCACTAATCCGCCTACTATCTGTATTTGAGTCAAAACGCAAAGCGTATGTTTCTCCCCTTACAAGTTCAGGGGAAGTATCAAATTCATGAGTGCCAACTACGCTCTGAGTCATCGGTCTATTGTCCGCAGAATAACCATCATCATCAAAATCATTCTGAAGTTTCCACCAATGATCCGGAGTTCCTCCTGTTAAGTTGATCACAACATCAGAATACGATTCAGGTGGAATGCCCACCTGTACGGCTATAAAACCAACATCAGACGAATCGTTTGTGACAAAAAGAAAACATAAAGAATCAGCCAACGCTCCCGCAACTATATCTATCTGAATTTGTGTATCTGACCACGAATCTACCGACTGAGTGACCTTTGTTCCTGTATAATCATCGTTCTCTACAAGTTCTACCTTTCCTGAACCTTGAGAAGATTCAAAATCTTGTCCTATAATAATTACATTGGTTTGGGAATTGCTTACAATATTATCACCATCTACACTGTCAATTTTAATGTATGCAGTTCCATTTATGTTTCCAAAATCAGCAACACCATACCAATAAGTTCCGGTATTACCGCTACGGTGTACCCATGTGCTAATTTGAGAAGCACTACTCATATATGCTGACAATGCTCCACGGGCATGAGCCGTTCCTCCTCCTTCAGAAAACCCCGTCCACTCCAAAGCACCTTCAGTAACATCAGCAAGCGTCTGCGGAACTGTTAGACTTGTATCATAGCTTCCATTGTTTGGAATTGACTTACTTGCAGTTGTCCTTGCTGTACTCATGGCCGGATGACACAGTACATAGATGAATATGTCACCATTATTGGCAGATGTAGAATCAATCTCTACGCTTACCTTTGTAACATCAGAACCAGCTGCTGCGGCATGGGATCGATCTTCAATTGCGGTATTGCTTCCACTATCCCCTTCTTGTTGATTTTGGACAATCATGGCCTTACTCCAAGAGGGAACAGAAAAAGTACTGCCGCCTGTTCCTTGGGAATCGTTTACCAATGTTTTCTGACCAGTTGAAAAACCACCTCTATAATATCCAACTGTCCAATTAGCACCAGTAAATTCAACTACTGTAACTTGAACATCTATCGCAGCCCCATTGTCATCTTGCCTTGAAACAACCAGATTATCCGAAGAATCGATATAAGCAATCGCTCCCGCTTCTTGCCAAAGAGTGTTGCTATTTTGACCCGTATCCTTACCATTAATAAAGCAAACACACTTATTACGATCTGAAATACCGGATACAGCGGTTGAGGTATTTTCCACGTTCGCTCCAAGAGCCATTGTATATCTGCCTCGTACAATAAACTCGTCAGGCCCACCACTACTCCCGGTATAACGCCAAACCTCACCTATGACTTTTTGTTGTGAAGTTGATCCTTTCGTAATATTGAAGACAATCTGAGTAGTAGAATTCAACTTAGCCAAAACAGAAAGAGCGTCCGGCCCTTCGTTTCCAGTAGAACCCGTCGGCCCTCCAGACATATCCCTCCAGTTATTGATACGCACAAAGGCATTGTTCAGCACCACAGTATTGGTCAGAGTATGAGTCTGTCCATTACTGGATACATTAACATCGAACGTTTCTACCTTTAGTACTCCCATTGCGTATTATTCATCTGGAATCATTAAAATCGTTGCAGTAAACCCACTGCTTGTTACTGTACCCGATATAGGAGTGCTCCTATAATAAGGCGAAGAACTACCTTTTCGCACTACACCCACAATAGGCTGATTGCTCGAATAATCGATATTTTCAGTGACTATTCCGGAAGCATTAGTGAGTTCGTTAATGATTTCAGTACCAGCTGGCAAATCACCTCCGGAACCCGCTTCAATATATACTCTTGCATTTTCAATTACCGCACCGCTATTTATGTCCTTTACAGTGATTGTGATAGCAACAGATTCAACCACAGTAATCGTTCCCCAAGGAGCAGAACATTTTGAGGCTATTGCATTGGCTCCATTTGTGTTTGTAAGAGTTAATGTTCCGGTGCCAAGATATTTTACTTGAATTGAGGCAAGCTCATTAAATGTAATATTATCAAGGCTTAATGTAACATCTCCATCTCCCGTAACCGCTTGTATTTCTATGCAACAAGCAGCGTTCCCTCTTTCAGTATCAGCATACGCATCTAAAGCTGTTTGCATAGCTGACTGAGTTCCGGAAGAAATAACAACATCTCCCAATGCTCCTTTTTCAAAAAGCTCTACACGAATATCCTCATCAGACAGGTCTGCTACCGCTCCATCCCATGTACACCATTCGTTATACAATCCATTAACAGGGCCATTCAATATTACAGCAACCTCACCCACACCTACTGTTCCTGCCGGATCAGCAAATTCAGCAACACCCCTTGAATTAAGGTCTGCCGTATCTGGTTGCCTATCCACCGGAGAGGCATCAAGCATCTCTATTCCATCAACAAAGAACTTTGCCTCGTTAGCATACCCATTACCAAGGAATATCCCACATAAATGATATACTCTATCTGGCACTAAGTAGGGGCCAAATATCTGAATATCAAAATTTGTAGGCTCAACAACCTCAAACATAACATTGTTACCTATTGCAAGCACAAAATGGAAGGCCGTTGATTGATTGCCTTCCCCATATACTCGTTTAGGAGGCCCCTGTTCAGTATCCACCATAAACCAACCAGCTACAGCCTTACGGCTTTGTGCAGAGTTATTTATATCCGTGGTTGTGGGAATAGAAACCCTATCGCCTGTTGTATTTGATCTACCAGCATTTGTAACATCCTTACATAACGGAGTGGCAGGATAATCCCAACCCGTACCAGTACCATCGGCAGAGCCTACTTGATCAGTGATGTCACTGTCAAAAGACCACCGATGATCCGGGCTGAGGTTAGAATCTATGTCACTTCCGTATGCCATTACGCATCAGATTGTCCCGCTCCGCTTACACTGAAACCAGCAGCACCCCAGCTCTGGGTAGTTTCAACTTGCTTCTTTGGTGTTCCGCCACCATCTCTTACTCGAATAAACATGGATACTGGTGCGGTATAGATACCGGAAAATTGCTCCGTTGCCCCTGTCGCGAGCTTGTCAATGTAAGAAACAAACACATTGTTTCCGGAAGTTGCATTGTCGGAACTGAAATTTTCGGAACCGGTAAAAGTGAATGTCGAACCCGTCCATGAGGAATAAGCAACCCTGCGATATACCCCACTGTCCGTTTGAATCCGGATTGTTCCAGTTTGAGGAACGTGGCTGGGAATAGCAACCGTCACTACGGCTTGTGTTTCAGATGCCCCGCTCAACGTGGTATTCAAAGTTCTCCAATCGAAATCGATGTCACCTGAATCATTGTCCGTAACCAGCACGTAATCTTCACCGCTTTCCAATCCTGTAACCGCACCGGTCTGGAAGTTGGGAGGTGAATAAGGATTACCGTCCAACGCTGTAACACTATCGCTGGAAGCAAGATCGCTTTTTTCAATACCGAAACCGTAGGCACCGATGATAGCTGATCCGGTGGACTGACCACAGGCCACAAAGGAAACCGAACGGGATGTAACAGTCACATTTACATCACAAGTTGCTCCAGATGAACCACCTGTAATTTCCTGTCCGTCAGTTGGAGCTACCCCGGTGAGAAGTTGGATATACATCTTTGTCGGAGCAGTAGTGGAATTGATGGCAAGCATCTGTCCAGTTCCACCTGACCACGATACAGCTTCATAGGCATCGAATGTTCCCGAAGGGTTATCCACGGTAATATCGTGAGTAATACCCCTGAATAACTCCCCATTGAGGCCGTACAGCGTTTCGGATGTACCCCTTCGTTGGTTCCATTTAATCCACTCGTAGAAATCATTCACAATCGGTGATGCAGGGGAGCTTCCGTTTCCGAAACTCCATTCAGAGTAGTAATACTCATCCACCGTGTCGTTATTTACGTCAATAGCGGCATATCCTTCCGTATCGTTCGCGAATTGATCGTATGCCGCAACCGTGGCAAGTAGAGTTGTGTTATTCAGGTCATCTTGATAAGTCAGGGCGATGGTGTTGTTACCCCGCCCTGTCGGAGCAACCGGGAATTCCCAATAGGACTTTCCCCATTCGCGGGTCTGACCCAAAAGCCTCCGGCCATCGATGTCCGCTCCACTTGTTCGCACCTTGAGCATAAAACGGTGAGAGATACCCGATCCTGCGTCCGCATTCAAACCAGTAGTCCAGAAATTGGTGACCAGCGCACCGTTCTGCACGATCTGCAAATATGTACCCGCTGCCGAATAACATACAAACCCGTCGTAGATTTCATCGCCACCTTCTTGGATGATTGAGCCGTCATACAGGTGTTCGCTGGCCGTTTGATCGATGTTATACGTCACACCACCACTGCCGGAATGATCTACCAGCGTAATGATGTTATCAGTCGATCTTTCAGACGGGTTCTTCGTGGTGATGTCAATCTGATCATCCCCAGCATAACTCGCATCATCCGCAAAGGCCTGCAAGCCCCTGTGAAATTCAATAGTGGTTGCGTACGAAGGACTTCCCCCTCCGTGCGCATCCCCCACGTACCGGATATTACCGGAGGCTGCCGTGGTTTCCCAATCTGCTGCTACAAAAGCCATAATTTATCAATTTTTGCGGTTTATATATAATTCAAATATTCCTCTTTTTTTATGTCGTAATGAATGACACCCAACACAAGAGAACGACGCAACATTGTTCCGTCTTTTTTGCTCAAGGTGAATTTCCTCCACGTGATATGCAAGGGCTCACACGTAATCACGAACCTCGACGCCTCGCCCCGGTGGTAAGTAATGACGATATCCTGTCCCTTCTCCTCCTCGCTAATCTTCTTCCAGCCCTTTTTTAGCAAAGCAGGTTCCATTTCATAGAGCTCAGAAATCACAGATGGTCGGGCCTTTATGATTTGCCTTTTGGGTGCAAGAGGCTTAGGCGGGGGGACTCGCTTCTTAACTGGTTTCGACTTTTTCTTTTCCATGATTTTTAGTCTAAGTTTATTGCTAATGCGTTGGGCCCAAATTGGGGCTGCACCTCTATGGACACAAGTAGGGGTCCTGGTAATTCTCCATGGAACACCATGTCATCCCCTGTTGGCGTTTTGCAAATTCCGAAATGAGTGTCTGTCTCGGAGCCTCCGGTGCATTCTGGAAAGTTTATGTTTGCAAAATTTAGTGCTTTGCCGTTGGCCTCTGACCATCCTGCTGCTCCCCGGGGAACGGCTGCTCGGGCGTACCCGCCCCATGCCGCCTCGTTGGTGATATCGCCATCTTCCCCAGGATCCTGAGTAAGGAGGCATATATAGACATTCCCATCTGCCGCCGATGGTTGTACCCCTGCTGCATCCCCCAGGTCTGCAATGGCCTCGTTGAGGAGGATCAGTCTTAGCACCTCTGATTCAAAACTGTTTGTTGCTCCCATTTCTTCGTTTTTATGTAAATATGCCGTACCCCTGTACATCAAGGATACGGCACAAATAACATCCTATATCCTGTCAAGCAACTAATCCGCCGGCTCAAGTTCCTCGTCCAGCTCCTCTGCCCCCTCTGCCATCACAACCTTATTGCCTTTTAAGGCTGTTACAAGCATTTGGGCAAATGAACGATTCCCAAGATAGTAATCGTATAGCGCTTCACTGGGATCCGCACCCGGACCAATCTGACAGATAGGCTCATTCTTCTTGCCATTGGCTGTCACCCATGCCCACGTTTTCTTTGCGACCATGTAAGTGATCAGCTTGCGATCCACTGCATTCTGCAGGTTGGCCCTTACCTCAAGGGTCTGTTCAGCATCGACAAGTTCAAGGAATTTTTCAACTCCGGTGTGCCTGTCGCGGCCAACCTGGTTCTCAACGGCCAGCTTCACCTGTGCGAAGGATAACTCTTCAACATCGTTGATAAAGTATGCTTTCGCCACCTGGCGTAGCTTTTTCTCTCCCAGGCCCATCTTTGACGAATAGATCAAAGCCTTGACAGTGGCCATCTCTTCTTCCTTCAATGCTTTTTTCTCAGCTGTACCTCTCAGATCCTCAATCACACATTTGGGGACCTTTTTGTTCCAGTTCTCCCCTCCTTCCAGGAAGGGGCAGCATTTAAGTAGCCAGTAGATCAACTCAATGTCAGATTTTTCCAGGATCATTGATCCTCTGAGGATAAGGTTGTGTGGTTGCCATATAACACGGCCATTTGTGCCAATAATTTTATTCTCAGCATACCTCCAGCTCTCTGTGCCAGAATCCGTCTTTACGGTAGCAACGAGAGGGAATGAAATAGAGTTTGGTTTGTCCGGTAACCGGTTGTGCTTGCTCCTGCTGGGGCGCACCCTTGTTTCCGGATAGATTAGCCGAATTGGGAATTTGGGATATTTCTTCTTTACCCAATTGGAGTCTGCCGCAGTCATCTTGTAAACTTCATCGTTCTTGTATAACATAGCTTGTGTTTGATTAATTAGTGATTAAAAAGGAAGGCCCCGAAGGACCTCCCCTTTATTTGGTTATTGATCGGCCTATGCGGGCTCCATCAGGACCATCTGATTTCCTCCACGGAAATGCGCTCCCACATGGCACCTTTGATAGGTTTCCCTCTTGTCAAACTCAGTGACCTTCAGGCCCTCTCCGGCTCCACCAACCTGCCAGACTTCCATTCTCCGGTTGTATTTGCCTAAGCCACGGTACCTTGTACCAATGGACTCAACCATGTTCCCGGAAACGGGGTCTTTCTTCTTGTTGATGGGCAGGAACATACCAAGTTTGGGACCGATGTTCTCATACCCGGTGGCTCCGTAGAGCTTGGGGTTGTTGAGTACACCCATCCTTTTGAACAGGTAGGTTCTCTCAGACTTGGTGAGGTACTTGAAGTTCACCGATGCTCCCAGGGACTCATTGGCGTTGAACAGCACCTCGTTGGTAGTCTGCCTTGCATAGACGATGTTGGTGTCTGCAAAGTAGCTTACCAGGCTGTTCTCAATGTCCTGGTGCAGGGTGATCCCAAGCAAACCAAGGATATAATTGCCTGCTCCCTCACGGTCAAGGGTGTTGTCCATCTCGTCAAATTCCAGCACATCGAATGCACCGGAGGTGTACGACTGCTCGTTTCCTACCCTACGGATATAGGGCACCATTCCCTCGGTGGTCTTGATGGGCCGACCAGTTTCGGGATCAACGAGCAGGGTGTTGACGGTTCTCTTACCAAACAACAGCGCACCATCGATGCGGAGTGCGGTTCGGTAATCGATGTCCACTTGACCCAGGTGGTAGTAGGCATTGGTTTTGGCTCCCATGGTATTTACCTGGAACCAGGTCTGATTGACCATTTCTGAACCAGTTACACCGATAGTCTCTTTGATGATCTGAGCATCGTTCTCATACTCCCAAGTTCCCCTGACAGCAGGATCGGGCTGGCCGGATCCTTCAGAGAAAGCGTTGGAGGTAATGATCAACTCATCACCGGCAGCCAGGGCCGGGAATTGCTCGGTATCATCATTAAGCCTACAGGTAATTTCTGGTGCAGTGGGTGTGGTCACATCAATGTCGATCACCGATCCCGTCACTTCATTGGGGAATAGGATAATATCCCATAGCCGTACATAGAAGTTATTATTGGCATCCAGTGAGTTTGCATCAAGCACGAACACGATGTCGGCACCAATGGCCGGCTGTGCTACAATCGCGTCTACAATGCAGACTTCGTGGATTCGGTTCTCTTCATAATGTGAGTAGGTATCAAGACTTACCTCCTTCTCAAATCCCATGGACCTGAGCAGCTGGAAGTAAGATGCCCCCTGATCTCCGTAACGGGAGAACAAAGTATTCAGCTTCTCGGGCTTGTGAATGTCAAACCCGGAGATGATGTCTGAGGCGTATATTTGCGCAATAGCATCTGGATTCATAATTTCTGTCTTTTTTGATTAAACATAATACACACCTCTTACTTGATCAATTACTGGTCATAAGCCCCCATTTCTGCATTGAATATCTCGTCCTGCTGCTTCTCAAGATCCGTTTGTGGCGGAGTTGGAGGTGCAGGAGGCGCGTCGTTATTCCTGGCCGGTGATGGATTTTCATAGAGAGCGTGGACCTGTTCCTCTGTCAGACTTCTCGCCTTCTCAAATACGGAATGGACGATTTCTGGAATCTTGTTTACCATCAATGTGTTATACACCATGGTAGAGATTGTCTGTACATTTGTTTCGTTCAGTTCCATCTGGTTCTGAACGGCATAATTCTGGACAAACTCCTGGATCTCTTTTTGCTCGGATTCTGAAATTTCATAGTCCAAAAGAGGCTCCTTTCCATTTTTGATAGGTACTTTCAGTTTCGACAGTGCAGTGCTGACGTTCTTGCCCACGTTACTCCAACCGGTCTGCAAGGTTGCTTTTTCCTCCGGAGTTAACTCCTTCGGCTTCTCCGGCTCTAGGCTTTGCTCAGGCACCTTCAGTTTGGCCTTGATCTCTTGTAGAGCCTTTTTTGCGGATGTTCCATCTGCATCCAATCCCAATTTGTTGACTTCAAGTTCAGCCTCGTCAACTTGTTCCGGATCCACATTGTACTTTTTCTCAAAGTATTTTCTGATCTGTGGCTCCTTCCCTGACTGTTCGGGGTGATCTAGCACGTATTTGGTTATCAATGCTTCCATGGAGTCCATGGTCGCTACATCCGCGCTGTTGATCTTGTGAAATACCCCGTAGTCCCTGGTCCCGGTTTCCTTGACAAACTCATTGAACAAAGCCACTTCGTCGTTTGCGAAGTTTGTTTTGGGCTTCAAATTGAGTTTTTCTTCCAGTTCAGCCTTGGCCTGTCTCAGGCTTTCGACCTCATCTAATATACCGGGTATATTCGCGGTTTTGACCTCATCAACACTCTTAAAGCGATCACCGAAAATCTCTTTCAGTAAAACGTCCGGTGCTGGTGGATCAGGCTCCGCAGGTGGTGTGGCCGGGGGTGTGCCCCCTGCCGGTTCCGGAGTGTCTGGCGGTGTTCCCCCTGATGGAGGATCAGTCGGCGGAGGATCTCCTTGTGGGGGATCTCCCGCTGGTGGATCTTCCTGGGGGGCACCTGCCTGCTTTAAAAGCTCTTCCGGATTCATACCCTCAACATCCTGCAATGCAGCAAATTCAGGGTTGTTTTTGATTTCTTCAAATGATTGTTTCGCCATGATTACGCCGATTTTTGTGGTTGTTGTTCTGCTATTTTACTATCCAATGTTTTTTCCAATGTGATCTCCTCCATTTTGAAGCCATGCTTCTCCTTCTCATTTCTGAGTTCAAGATCAGCCTTATGCGATTCCTCGGATTTTTTCAACTCACTTTCAAATTCTTTTTCTTTCCTGGCCAGTTCAGATTTGATCTGTGCTGACTCCTGCTCCCGCTTGCCATCAAGCTCCATATTCTCCCTCTGTATCTGCAGCTGACGTTCCTTATTCTTCTTGCTTCGGAAGCTCAACATGATCTCGGCCAGCTTCTCATTGCCGGCCTCCAACAGCCTTTCGATCATCATAAAGTCTTGTTCTTCGATACCCACATACCCATCCTTGTCTGGCTGCATTGCTTTCATGGCCGATTCCAGGATCAGCTGTTTTCTTTGCTGTGTCGGCTTGGCCTGGATCTGTATCTCCCAATCAGCATCAAGCGTTTCTGCACCAACAGATAGTATTTTGACACCGGCCCCTCCCACTACAGGGATGTATCCTTCATAGGCTTTTTTGTCGTGACGGACCAGTACCTGCATACGTATGGCACATGCCCTGGCAACAAGCTCTTTCAATCGTATGTACCCTGCATAGATTGGCTTCAGAGCATTGTTGGTGGCTGCAATAGCCATCTCTGCACCGCCAACACTTTGGTTGGGATCCGGATTGCTGGCATCAGCGATCTGGTTAATGCCGGTGAGATCTCGGATGAAATTCAGGTTTAGATCAAATAGTGTGATGAATTCCTGCAGCTGAGGACCGATACCGCCTGTCAGTTCCTGGATCGGGCGCATACCCCCGGGGATGTTCTGTTTTCCCATGTGGGTTGTCATCTTGTAGATCAGGTCCCCGGTGTCCCTTCGGATCGAAAGGATCTCCAACGGCTCCATCTTCTCTCCGCCCAGCTTCATATTCATCAGTGAGGTGTATTCCACTGCAACACCTGAGTTGGCAGACATAGCCAGGGCGTTTTGCATCTTCAGCCAGGTCAGCTGGATCTGGTCAAGGTTGGGCACGGAAAGACTGACGATTGAACGTCCTGGGAGTTTGTAGAATTTAAAAGACAACTCAACCTCCTTCTTGCCTGGTCGGGGGACATCGTACTGTAAACCGTAGTCATAGACATACTCTGTGCCCACAATCCACTTGGCCCTGTAAACGACCTTGAACTTGCTCTGGATGGTTTTTTTGGTTTCTGTGTCATAGAACTTCCCATCTTTTTCTTCATACATCAGTGTTTCGCCCCGGGAATTGGTTCTCTTGGTAAAATTCTTTGAGTTGACGGAGAACCACTCAGCGTCCATGACATCAATCATAAAATTGTCGTACTTCCACCCGCCGCCACTGATCTGCAGATCCTCTTCGGTCCAGGACGAAAGATTTTGGTTCCCGTTCCTTCCGTTGTAAAACTGAGCCAGGTTGCGAAGTTTTTCCTCAGACAGATCGGTGTTTTTGCGAAGATTGGAAATTGTTTCGGAAATCAGCTCTCCTGCATATTCTGAGTTCCTGTGGTCCCAATGGCGGGAGTATTGCATGATCAGCTTGAGGGGATCCACATAGCGGGACTTAACCTTTCGGGTGTATATGTCCGTAAAATCCCTTACAGATCCACAATTGATGGTGGCAAAATCATCAAGCATCTTTCGCTTGATCTCCTTCCAGTCGGAGATATACATCGTGTAGGCCAACCCCTCCTCAATCTCTGTCTCCTTGGCCAGCTTGAAGCCTCCCACTTGCTGATACATCTCAAGCTCGTCCACCGTCTCGGGGATCCATTCTGGTTCTGGCTTGTAACCGGCCATGGTGTTGACAGCATCAACAATCGGCTTATACCTCCCCTTGAACCATTTGCGTAGCTTGTTCAGTTCGCGCTCATCGTTGCTTTTGGGGTCAACGGCTGTGGCCACGATAGAGTGTTCCTGTTCCTCAAAGATGCCTCGTATGATGTGAAGAAATTTGGGCATAACTGAAAAAATCTCCCAGTTAACATTCATGTATCCTGTGAGATCTCCCCCTTCTTCTGATTCGTCCAGAAGAATATCCTGATATTTGCCTACATCCTGGGTGCCGGCAGCGTATAATCTGAGGTTGTGAAGTTCGTCAATTGTTGAATATGGGACCCCGGCCCTGTCGGTAACATACGCTGCGTACATAGCCTCGCACCACTTTCTGCACCATTCAGCACCTTTTTCTTCAGTTGGTATCTCGTCTTTGGGAAAAGCGTATGAACCACGCTGATAGGAGCTTATTGTATTTAACACTGCGTTGGCCATGGTCTGTTATGTTTTGCCTAAGATATGAAATAATTTACCTACGGTAAACCCTCTTCCTGTGGAATTTGGTGATATCCACCTCTTCATTTTCTAATTCTTCCAGTTCATCATATATCCCGGCAGTACCCAAAAGGGCATATCCACCCGCTGAAAACAAGTCGTAGTCGGTCATCTCTTCGGGTCCGGCAATGTCCCTGCATTCCTCCAAAAGTTCAATATGGTTCTCTTCATCAGCCTCGTACTCTATGAAGTTCATGTACTCTCCAAAAATGTCCTGCTTGATCTTGTCATTCGTGTTTGCACCAGGCGTTTTACCCTGTTGAAAAGTTTTTGGATCTACTCTATAAAGCAGGAATGCTGAATAACCCCTTTGCTCAAAGTAATCCCATAGGAGATCTACGTTGATTTCTGGAAACATTTGAACACCATAGTAGACGCACATCATCAGCATGTCCTCTGCATATTCGTACTTATCATAGGTGCGATTTGAGTATGTGCAGACAAATTTCCGCTTCATGGAAAAGTCCCCGTCCTTCACCTTCCCTTTCCGGACCACTGCTCCACCTCCTTTGGATTTGCGGTTCCCCTCTGTCTTGTTGAATTTGAAAGGGTCACCCCCGGCCACTCCCCAGGATGTGTTGCCTGCTTTCCATGATTCAAACTCGTCTGACCAGAATTTTCTGTTGGCCTCATTATCATTCAGCTGATGTGATACCCTGAACTTGCCTCCTTTGCGGGCAATAAACTCTACCCTGGTGTCCCGGTCATTGTTCACCCACCTGAAATCACCAGCAACAGGCATGGCTGATCCTTCCTTGAAGCGAAGCTCATCGATGTATGTCTCAAGTTTTTGCATATTGAACCCGGAGGACTTGGCGGCTGTCCGGAAACATTCGGTAAATGTCATGGGGTACAGCCTGATCTCCTCGGATAATCCTTCGTAGTCTCCTGCATCGATGTACCCTTTGCGCCTGTTCAGCAGGTATTCTTTGGCCCCTATCTTTCGTCCTATATACGATGCCTGCTCTTTCGTGGGGGTGTCGATCACTGAATTGCCATATTGATCAATGAATCCCTGCAGGCCCTCGTATGCGGGTATGAATAGTGTGGCAAGTCCGGATCTGGTCTGTCCGTTGGGTGTCCGGGTAAAGTAATCGCTCATCATGCACTGGTGCTTGAACATCTTACCTCCCCCTCTCTCCATCTCACCCACGGTTGAGGTTTTGATGGTGAACCCGATGATATCAGATCCCATTACCAAACATTCTTTCACAACCAGGTGGCGATCCCAGCAGGACAACCCCTTCTTCAGCTTACCCACCTCATCGTCATGGTGGAAATACAGCTTGTCACCGTCATAGGCTCCTGGGTCAGCATTATCGAAATTGATCATTGACTCAAGCCCTATCTCTGATGTGGCCAGGGATCCTTTGCTGCTCAACCTTCGTGCCGGCGGAGAAAAACTGAGTTCGGTTTTTGGTGAGGTGGATCCCTCGTAATTGGGTTTGAAGAAAAAAGGCAGCTTCTTCCATGGGCCAACCAGGTGTTTGATAAAACACTTTCGGCCCTGGACCTCGTTCATCGACTGAATTCCTCCCCAGGCTCCTATCGTGCTTGATATGATCTCGTAGTTTATACACTCGGCCTTATAGGTCGCTCCCTCCCTCCTGTGCTTGGGATAGTTAAAGCCGTAGAACACTCGGCCACCGGTTTCTATGAAATCGAAATATCCTGTTTTCTCATCCCTGATAGCATTTCCTTTGTCATCGATGTACTTAAAGGTTCGGGTTTCATTGTAGATGTGTCGGGCAAAAAGGAAGAACTTGCGGTCACGATCCCTGTATTTCGGTAGGCCCACATCGATTTTCCACCAGGCTATGTAAAAATAGTTCCACCCATCGATGTATGTGGGTTTGCCGTTATTAAAGAACCAGTAACCGTTGAGGCGATAATACCATGCTTTTCGCATGAACTTGATCTCCTGCTCATAAATGTCCTGATGCTTGGACAGCTCATCCCATATCTCATCAATGGTTTCATATTTTCTCTGAAGCTCTTTTAAACGCCTGGGCATCTTTGGGGGCTTCCACATCTGATCCTTGGCCGGGAGGCCAAATCCGTCTATCAGGTGGTATTCTGGTGGGTCTGGAAGATCGATCCGTAGCGGTGTCAGGTCCCGGTCATCGTTGTTTACCCAAAGATACTTGTCCGGTTTCTTATACTGAGTCAGGATCTGAGTGTCAACCTCGTCACCGTATCTCTTTATCAGTGACAGGCTGTTCATTGTTTGATTTCTTTAATGCTATATCCTCGGGCCTCAGCTGAAGCCTCTCCTCTTCCATATACCTCAATACAGCATCTCGGATATAAGGGTTATCATCTTCAGTCAACAACTCGGCCATAGTGTTTTCCAACTCTTCCTGGATAGATCTTAGGTCAGGGATCCGCTTGGTGGCCCCTCCCATAACATCTAGCATGATGTTGTAATAACTGGCTTCAATGGTTACCAGGTAAGAATATTTGAAGGATCGGTGTAGTCTCACAAACTCAACAACCTTCCTGTTCACCTTCTCATTCTTCCCTTTTAAGAAATCCTCAACAGGATCCTCAAAGTTCCCCTTGTCATCCAAAGCAAACCCAACATCGTGAGCAATCTCAATCTTTCTTTTTAAAACATCCGGATATTTGCTGCGGTATGGTGTGCTTTTGTCGTACATGCAGAAAATGAAAAGCATCACCAGGTTGTTATCAAGTTTCTCCCCGGGAGGTGTTTTGAATGGCTGGTGCTTTTTCAGCTCCGGGAAGATTTTTAAAACAGATTCACCTTCCGGAACCTTGGAGGGGTTGAACTGCATCCCCCTAAACTCTATGTTGGTAAATTGCCAGTTCATACTACTGCGAGTATATCGTGACGGTGTACCCTGTAGAGCTTCCTGCCATTATCTATCTTCGCGTGGTACTCATACTCCACCGGGATATCACGGATCCTTTTTAGGATAACGGTATCGCCCACCTTCTCGTCATGGAACCTGTCAGACTTGTAATCGTCAGCATATTCCTCATTGGGTGTTCCCATGTAAGCGATCTTCCCATAAGTCACATTCACGTTCGATGGCTTGCGAAGATCCACAAGCTGTATATTATTCTTTTTGGCATCTTCCACCATCCTGGTCCACTCAGGATCCTCCACCGGTTCGATCAATACATATCCATTGATGGGCCTTACATTTCCTTCCTCAATGGCTGCATAGATGTTGTGGTACTTGATAAATATGTAAATATCGTTCCCCTGCTTGGTGTATAGCTTTCTTTCGGGGGAAAGGCAGTTTTGAATGGCCAGGAAATACATTACAACCCGATCCCCAGCTTTCAACTCAGGTTTCGTTTTCCATGGATATCCTGGCCTGTTGTGGTGGTAGATCAGCCTTGTGGGTGCTTCAATTACTGTCCCAACACGAACAATGTGTTTTTCAGGCTCATAGGTGGTGTCTATCCTCAACTCAAACCCCGATGCTGTTTTGATGATATCATTGGCTGGATCCAGTTTGACAACCACATTATTGCCGAGCGTCTGCTTTACGTTCATAGTCTTTGTTTTTTACACAGGTCATCACCCCATTGATCTCTACAAATTTCAGCTTCCCTTTCTTGACCAGGACTTCAAACCTTTTTGCCATGGCTCTTTTGTCATATCTTGACAAGGCGTTGAAAGCGGCCACTTGATTTTTGTGAAGGTTTACCCACTGGCCTTTGTAGTTGATACAGGTATAGTTTTGGATTACATCAGTGGCCTTGTCCCTGTCGGTGGGTGTAGACCACAATACCTTTTTCAGGTATGCGAGAATCTGCCGGATTATCTTCTTCATAGCTTCTTGATTAAAGAGGGGGAGCAGCTTCGGCCCCAGGGTCCTGCTTACTCCCCCTGCACCCCAACAATATTATGTTGCGTCAGTTGTGAATGCTCTCAGCTCGCTGTACACGGTTGCACCAGCACTTACAGCTTTGATCCTGTAATAATACTTGGTGCCGGCTGTCAGTCCGGTCAGCAGGCAGGTGACAGGCGTTGCTGCATCTCCGGAAAGGGGAGACTGTGTTGCTGCCTGTGAGGATCCCAGTGCCTTTGTAACGCCATACTCGGCAGTCACCACCGTGGATACTCCATGGTCGTGAACAATGCCAGGCACGGTGGCGGTAGTGGTCGCTTTGGTGGCCACGGCTTGTGATGTCACCTCTGGCGGCTCGTCATCTCCTAACGCCCACAGCCTTGAGATGACCGGCACTGCATCTGCTACAAGTGATGCAATGTCGGCTTTGTCACCAACATAGTGTGCGTCTTGTGATTCTCTCACAACAAAAAGGTTCCTTTCATAGGGTCCTCTCTGTGTGTCCCCGGTCTTGGGGTTTACAGGTTTTACGGTAACCTTGACCTCGATGTTTAATTTGAAATCATCCATTTTTATAATGTTTAGTTCAACATGGTGCTAAGTTACAAATTATTGCTTTCTCTTCCTGACGATCCAGTGCAACCACCTGGGGAGGCATCCTGGTCTGTTTGATTTGTTTCTCATTATGGGAATGTTACTTCTTTGAATGAAATATCATCAACAAATACACTTCCACTGTCCGTGATCCCGGCCTCTTTAATATCTATTCTGAACGCGGTATCCGGAGCTTTATAATAAACCTTGAATTTTCTCCACTTTTGATCATAACTATTATAAGCTCGCATATAAAAAGCAGTTCCATTCTCTACCGTACATTGCCAGGAATCACCTTCTCCGCTATGTCTGTTTGCTATGAGAAGTCTATATATATTCCCTGCGGTGACTGTGAACTCTTTATAAATCCCTGCGCCTGATGTGGGGTTGGGGTTGGCATCGATCTTGAAAGCATAATCCCCATTATATGTTTCCACATCTTGTGATTCAAAGGAGTTAGGGGCACCAAGATTTACAGGTGTCCATCCTGTCGTTGCATTGGTTTCATTGCCGTTCGGATCACTGACAGCGTTTGCATCGGTGTGGAGCTCGCTGCCTAAGATGCCAATATCGATTTCATCATCGTCAATTGTTACCCTGTTGCCGTTCTGCAGAATGGTCTGCATAGCACTGTTTGATGCTTCCGTTCTTTTTCCTGCTGCCCCCCAACAATAAATACGACTATCAACAGCAGTCCATGATTTGATATAGTTGTCTATCATCTCAGAGGTCATAGCCGGGCAATTATAAAAGAATAATTGAGCTAAAGTAGATGGCAGTGAAACTACATTTTCAAATGTGCAATTAGTCTGCTGTAGGCTTAATGAGAACAATAGCGGTAAGCTGCTTAATTTTGAGATATCACCATAAACATTTGGGCCAGAAAAAGAAAGATATATTAGTGTGCTGGTTTTTGCAAATACCTCAATATTACCATAAGCATTTGAAAACTCATTTATTGTCGCTGCTGCAAAAAGCAGATACAAATTTTCTAAGTCTGCAAATGGTTCAATATTAAAAGAAACCGGCTGATTAATGACATTTATGTTTCTAAGCTCATTAACATGACCGTCCACGTAGAAATTGTAATACCCCGAAGCCGTGTACGCCGTGGTATGGGTGATCAGCGTGTCATCCTGGCCCTGGATCAATGTTTCCGTGCCATCCCCGTCATGTATATTCAGATATTTGGTAGATGGGAGTTTGAATTTGAAGTCGAACTGCGTCACCCCATCGTAGAACACCTCAAACTTTACAGGGCTATCATAGTTCACCTCAACAGTGTTACCGGCCTGAAGCAGGCTGATCAGTGCATCATCACTGGCTGGGGACCTGGAAGCATTCTTACCTCCGATGTTTATTGTCGCTCCACTGGTCCCTGCGTTGTCCAAACTGATCAGGCAGTTGTCTACCATGGTGGTGGTCCATCCACAATCACTCGCATCAATTTCGATTGCTACAGTGAGGTTGACAATGTTATCAAAGGTTACTTGTGATTTATGGACCCATAGATAATCCAATGCTGTACATACAGATAAATCACTAAGATCGCCCGACACTTGTGTTCCGTTTAGATTGACTCTCAGAATAGCTGTTCTTGCCGACAATACCCCAATGTCTCCATGGGTGTTGGTGTTAGAGAGGTCCAGGTATAATAAGCTGCTCAAATCTTCTAATTCTCTAATATTTCCCTCAACGGACGTTCCGCTTAAAGCTACTTGTGCTAAATCAGTCTTATCTCTAAGAACCCTGATATCCCCCTCAAATAGTGAGCTGAAATTAGCGTTAAGGTCAAATAGAGATGTTGCGTTTCTCCATCCCCTGATGTTGCCTGATACCCCGGTGGACCAAATGTGTAAATCTTCCAGATCTGTAAGCTCTCCAAGCCTTGTTGCGTCACCACTAACAAACGCCTGCCCGCCTATCCTAAGCTCAGTTAACGATCTCACTGCTCCATCCACATAAAACCTGTACTTACCCGGGCTTGTATATGTGGTATTGTGGGTGATTAGTGTTCCGTCCTGGCCCTGGATCACAGTTCGAGTCCCGTCACCATCGTGGATCTCCACGTACTTGGTGGCCGGCAGCTTGAATTTGAATTGGAATTGGGTGTCGGTGTATTCAACATCATACCACACCGGACTGTCGAAGTTTACATCAACCGTGTTTCCGTCCTCTAGCAGTGTACTCATGGCAGCATCGCTGGCCGTTGTCCTGGGGGCGTTGTTTCCGTTAATTAAAACCACTCCGCTTGTCATTCCTCCGTTGGCTATTGATATTAAGCAGTTATCCACCATCTCGCTGGTCCAGTTGCAGTCTATGGCAATAAATCCACCACCAGGATCAAACGATTGTACAGTGTCCCAGGTAACGCTTGATTTTCCCACAACAACGCCCCCTGGCGCAAGCCAGGGAAGCTCCCATAGTTGGGATACATCTCCTGTGATGGCGAGGGATTGGGCTGACATTGAATCTAGGCTTAAAGGTAGTAAGACCTCTATATTCCCTCTTATTAATGTCTGTTCTTTGCTAATTTGGAAGGACTCAAGGTTTGAGAGTAACCCCAGCTTGTTAAAATCGCCAGATATGCCTGGGGATCTCATAACTCCTACATAGTCTACATCAACCAGCTCGTTCCATCTGGATATGCTACCAGTAACATTTTCTTGGTCGATAATGGAGATGTTGGTCAAATTGGCATAATCACCATCTACTATGAATTGATATTCTCCTTCTTCAGTGTATGTTGTTTCGTGAATTATGTAAGTGTCATCTTGACCCACAATTGTTGTAAAGGTGCCATCCCCTTCATTAACTATTATTCTTTTTGTGGAAGGAAGTTTGAATTTGAATTGAAACTGGGTGTCGGTGTAATTGACGGTGAACATAATGGGCGATTGGTCGTAGTTCACTATAACCGTGTTCCCTGCGGCCAACAGTGTGCTAAGTGCTGCATCACTGGCGGATGTACGGGTATCGTTGTTTCCGTCTAGCTTTATATTTGCTCCGGAAGCTCCTCCGTTGGCCAGGCTGATCAGGCAGTTGTCAACATCTTCCGAACTCCAAGCATTATTATGAAACTGCATGGTTGCTAATGCGGAAAAATCCCAAGTCTCAATATTTTCAAAGCTCGTTCCGGGCTGATCAAAAGAAAATATTTGATAAATAAGCGTTAATGGGTATAGCTTGCTAAAGTCTCCAAAGACCTCTGACTGATACACTACTAAACCATCTAGGCTAGTAAGAACGGCCAGTTCGGATACATCTCCCGTCACTTTCGTGCCCGCGACATAAAATGTTTCTAACGATGTCAGGTTTAGAATATTCTCTAAGTTGCCGTCAAATCCAGTGCCTGAAACATTTAAATCAATCAAAGATGATAGCTCCCCAAACCTGTTAATGCTTCCTGATACAAAAGATTGGTTGTTAATCTTGAGTTCTGTTATATCCGATAAATCGCCCTCCACATAAAATGTATAAACACCTGGCTCGGAATAATCGGTTGTGTGGGTAACTTCTGTTGCGTCGTTCCCGTCTACCTCGGTGATAGTACCATCTCCATCATAAAAAGTCAATGTGCTTGTCGATGGAGCTTTGAAATCAAACTCAAACTGGTTCGTCCCATCAAATTTTACTTCTAACGCAATAGGTGAGGTAATCACTTTCCGGACGCTTACATCGTCCAGATACATTCCTCCGTTATTGTCTGCACTGGCCTCAGCTAGCCTTATCTCGATTGGATCCGCAGTAAGAATGGGTTGATATGCCACACATTCTCTAAATGTTGTAAGATGTGAAAATATGAAGGCGTTGGTGTTATAGCCTGGATACGCAAGCCAGGCTTTCCCCTCTCCTATGTGCCTTATAGCCAACTTTACATAACCTACATCGCCTTGGGAAAAAGTAAACTCTTTGGTAATCTCAGCTCCTGATGTAGGTGTTGGTTGGCTGCTTGCTTTCAGTGCGTATTTCCCTTTATACTTGACCTCTTTTTGAGATGCAAAAACATTTCTACCCGTTCCATTTAAATTTTGCTCAGTCCATCCGGTGATGGCGTTTGCTTCATTCCCATTATTATCAGAAGCGGCATTTGCATCCGTATGTTTTTCGGGGCCTAGTGGAAATGGGCTTTTAGGTTCATGTAGGTAAATATAATTCCCATTATTTACCAAGGTAATTAAATCGTCATCTGATGCGGTGGTCCTGGGTTCATTAAAAATCAAGGTAATTTTAATTCCGGATGCGTTCTTAAATGCTGAAATAATGTTGTCAATATCGCTAGAGCTGAAATCTCCCATAACTGCAAATGAGGTTGAGGATGCCCATTCGTCAGGAGATGTGAAGCTAAAATTGCCCTGGCCGTACACAAAAGACAAGCTAGCGAGGTCCTTCAGGCTGCTTAGGTCTCCCGTTAGTCTTGATAAGGGAAAGTAAATGGCTTCCAAAACGGTGATATCAGCAAAAACAGATACATCTCCGATTATATTTGTTCCCCCTACATTAACGAATGTAAGATTTACAAGCTCATTAAACCTTGCTATGGATCCATAAACAAAATCTTGGGCTGAAACATTTAGGTATGTGATATCCGCCCAATCGCCATCTACAAAGAATGTGTATGTGCCTGGCTCTGAATAATCGGTTGTGTGTGTGACAAGGGTATCGTCTTGGCCTGCCACGTTTGTTGTAGTGCCATCCCCGTCGTAAATATCCAGGGTTGAGGTTGCTGGTGCTTTGAATTTGAAATTAAACTGATCGGTGCCGTTAAATTCTATTTGTAAGACAATGGGGCTTGTTATTACCTCCCTCAAAGAAAAACTGTCGATATACACTCCGCCGGCGTTGGTGCTGCCATCTTCTTTGATAAATGTAACCAAAGAGGTGCTGCTTGCTTTTACATAAGCGGCCCATTTTTTCCAATCTCTTTGAACATAGCTATTCAATGATCTGCCATCAAAATTAAGCTCCCAATCTTTTCTATAATTATCAAAATCAAGTGCTTTCCAAAGGATCCCGGCCCTGAACAGTTTGCCTGCCTCAACTGTTTTGGTATATGTTATTTTCGCTCCTGATGTGGGGTTGGGGTTGGCATTCGTCTTAAAAGCATAAGACCCTGTTTTTTTCACACTGCTTTGTGACACAAACTCATTGGGCGCATCCAGCCCGGTGGCCACCCACCCTGTTGTGGCATTGGCCTCATTGCCGTTCGGATCACTGACAGCATTGGCATCGGTGTGAAGCTCATCCCCAAGAGGCATGATCACATCATCTTCTCTGACAAAAACAGCGTTGTTATTCTCAACAGATTCCAATAAATCCTGGTTGCTTGCCAAGGTCCTTTCTTCTGATAAAAATGCTGCTATCTGGCAGTTGACAGATCCTTTGGTGGAGGCAATAAGATTGTCCACTCCTTTTGAGGAAAGATAGTTGAAAGAAAGATAAGCACCATCCAACCCATCCCATGTTGCAACATTGGCAAACCTGACTTTTTTACTGTGAACACTTATGATGTACAGATCGGTTGTGAACTGATCCAGCTGTGATAGATCGCCTGTGACACCATCACTCGTAATATAAAAATTTACCAGCTTGGTCCAGTTTCGTATTGAGGTTATATCACCATATAATCCAGGGCAAGGATCCTGTGGAAATCCAAAATAAGCAGTATCTATATCAGACATCTCTCCCCATCTGCTCACATCACCACGAATAAATGGATAACATGGAACTATTGATCTGAAAGAGGTGATGCTAACCACATCTCCTGTGACTTTAAAATTATACTTCTTTTTCTGAGTGTAGGATGATGTGCGGTCAACGTATGTATCATCTGCGCCGGCAATAGTCTCGCTCGTTCCGTCTCCCCATTCAAGTGTTATTGATTTTGTGGCGGGAGCTTTGAATAAAAACCTGAATTGTTCCTCTCCGGTATAATCGAATTGAAAGATCAGGGGTGTTGTGAGAGTTGTAAACGAATGAAGATGAGTGTATACTGTTCCTGCGCTGCTGACTGCTTTGATGCGGTAATATATGGTTTGCTCTACCTGCAGATCGGAGAGATCCCAACTCACCTCCTCCGGGGATCCCCCGGACAACGGTGATGAGGATGCCTCTGTTGAGGTTCCTAGTTCAGGTGTTGATCCATATTCCAGGGTTACTGTTGTTGAGAGCCCCAGGGAGTCCACCAGGCATTTGATCGATCCGGAGCTGATGGTGATATCATACGCCTGGGGGTTGCTGATCCTCGGTGGCTGATCGGTGGCCAGCTGCCATTGTCTTGAGATCACCTTGATAGCGTCAGCCACCTTGCTTTCCAACTCTGCATCCGTGGCTACCACGTTGGCTTCTGCTGTCAGCTTTTCGATAAAATTGTTCTGTTCTTCTGGCGCTCCTATGGGGGTGATAAACTTGTGATTTACCGGCTTTGCCGTAACCTTAACCTCAATTCCTAATCTGAAGTCCTTCATTGTCTAAGGTTTTTAATGTTTTCTCATAAAGGGCAAGTTACAAAAAACCCCCAATGTTTGCGCAATGGGGGTCACTTGCTATGAACAAGAAAGCAGATCAACCGCTCGGCAACGGCTAATTGCTCCCAAGTTATGAAAATCTATGGATGTAATGTGAATGAGTTTTTTCAAAATCTCTGATTTTGTTACCTTAAAACAGAGATGTATTCTATATATATATTTTATGGTTCCCGTTTTCCGGGACATTGATGTCCCGTTTTCCGGGACATTGAATTCGGCTATTTGAGGCATTTGATCGTCCTTGGGTTACGGGTAAGTGTTTCAATATATCCTTTCCTCTTCAGATCGACAAGCATGTTCCGGATCCTTTTCTCAGAACACCTCATCAGTTCGCCAAGATATTTGTTGGAAGCAAAACAATGTTTGTCCTGGTCCATCATCCGAATGTAGGCCATGAGAACTTGTTCTCCTGCGCTGAGATCATCAGCGTACAGATATTCTGCCGGGATCCATAATCCTTGCAGCTGCTTGGGGTTGATCAATTGATTATCGGGAGTCTGTGCCGACTGCTCCCATGGCGGGGCAATAAAGTCTGATTTCATACTGGTTGGATTTTGTGGACAGTAAGATTACAAAAAAAAGAACCGCCATGCAAGTACATAGCGGCTCGGTTCTCCTTTTAGCAGTAATGTGTCCAACCAGCATTACGGAACAAAAATAGGGAAAAAAGGATATCCCATACCTGTTGAAAACTTTTATTTCTTTTTTTCAACAGGCTCCTCTGCCTTTTCAGTGGCCTCCTTTTTGGCCGCCGCCTTCTTGGGTGCCGGTGTGGGTTTCTTCTCGGTGGTGTCCGTCCTCTTGGTTTTGGGGGTCACATCCTTTGTGGGCACATTCCCGGTTTCCAGGACCTTCTTGGCGATGGCTAATCGTCGCACCACCTCCTCTTTCGGAACTTTGCCCATCAGAACCACGCTTGTTGTTTTGAGTTGCCCGATCTGATTGGGTCCCCGGGATCTGACCTTCTTTTTATCCACTGGCTCACTGAGCTGTGAAAAGGTGGTTTTCAGCTCCACCTTGCCTGTTAGAAAGACTTTCTTTGTTGCCATGGTAAATTGTTTTGATTAATCGACTACAAGTTAGAATATATTACCAATAACCTCAAATGTCGCTTTCCTCTGAAGGAATGATTTTCTCCACACGGGCATGTAGGCGATATCCTTTTTCCATCAACATCTCGCCAATCGTGTTAAGAGCATCCAACACATCGTTTACCCCCGTTCCCACGAATATTGATGTGAACATTACTGATTCCCAATCCTTAGCCGCCGTGGGAGGTGGATCAGGAATTTCCTCCATGAGAGGGGCTTTTTCCTCGGGAGGATCCTCCTTTGGCTTTTCCTCAGTTTCCCCGCCAAACATTTTCTCATTAAAAGCTCGTAGTTTGACCATGGTGGGTTCCCTGAAGTCCAGGGCCACCTCATCGATGTCCAGTATGTCCTGAACCTTGCCATGGGCCACATCCATCTCTTTGGCGATCCTGGCATGGGACCATCCCTGCGATTTCAGCTGTTTGATGTTCTCCCTGGCTGTGCGAATCTCTTTGTAATTGCTACTCATCTGTGCTTGTGTGTTTGTAAGTTCCATCTTCTTGCTTTTCCCAGGCACGTTTCTCGTTTTTACTGTGCTTGATGTAGAGGTTATCCAGGAAGTCATTATAGCACATCCCGTAGTTTGTGGCCAGATTAATGATCACAAGAACAGTGTCGGCCATCTCTTCCTGCACCTTCCTGCGATTATCATAGGTCTGCCATTTCTCGTAGTTATCTACAGCAATCTCCAACTCAAAAACCTCCTCCCCCAGCTTTTTAATAATAGCTGCAGGATCCCTGGGTGTACCAAATGTTTCCCCAAACCAGTTTTTAAGCGTTTGATACAACTCTCTCATTGCGTCATCCTTTCTTCTGTTTTCTCCCTCATGTTGTCAATAAAGAGCTCCACCGCGGAGTTCCAGTAAGAGTACAGAGCATCGATACCCTCCTCAAAAAGCCTTACCTCACCACCAAGCATCACCAGCGCCTCATCATCAGCCTGAAACTTCTCCCAGGCATCAGATAATACACCACTGACACCATCGCCAGGATATCCCACAGCAGCACCCTCAAATGCTATTGCCTGCACATCCTTCCCCGCCTCAGTCATCTCGTACTTAAATTTCCCCTGCAGGAAACGTACCCTCTCATTGTACATCTCCTTGGCAGTGTCCAGCTTTGCCTCCAGGATCTTCTCAATCCTTTCTAATTCAAAAATCGTGTAGTGTGCCATCTAATTACAATATTTCGTGAAAATTATATATTACGATTGTGCCCAGGACCATACACACGTACCCGCTGCCGGCCCTTCATCATACCAGCAACCTTGATCACCATCACTCCCTTATCCTCATACACATGATACGTCTCCTTGTCCCGTACAAAGTGATTCGTTAGCGTATTATAGCTGATCTCCAAAAAATCAGCCAATACCCTCCGGTTTGTAAAACCCTTCGTCAATGCCTTCCCGTTGCCCTGGTCAGCAAATACCACGTAGAAATCCCGGTCCATGTTCATTCAGCCCCCCCCTTTCTCGAAATTTTTTTCCATATAACACGATTACGATCCATCAGTGTGTCAAAGGTAAGAAATGTGAATTTAATATCCAAATGGAAATAACATTTCTGCACGATGTAAGTATGTCCTATACCGAAATTACGTACCCGGGGTAAGTGACCGTCTGTGTGCAGTCTATGTTTAAATACAGCCATGCGATCCCCGAACGAAAATCGGATCTGCGGACCCGCCCCCCTCCATTGGCCTTCAGTGTGCCTGCCCTCGGCCTGAACCTCATAAGCGGTGCCTGTTCCCTTGGTCATACACAAGCGATCTCATGCCTTGATAGGGTAGGGGATAGGATCACAACAAATACCTGACATTGTGGCCTATTTAACATAACAATAATTATCGGACAAGTGAGGCTATGACAATAAAGCGCCTGTAATCCACTGTTCATGCGGTGTTCGTGGGTTGTGTACCGGCTCTCTTATCTGTCTTGAGAGCGAGAGTTAAAGCCCTGAGAATGCGATATAACTAGCGTTAATCGCCTGTGATATTGGATAATTGCTTAATTTTGAGTTAAAACGTACAAATTCTAGTTTAAAATGGCTGATCTTCCTCCTTCTCCTCCCTCCTTACCTACAGTATCACAATCTATACATGAGATGTTTAATACATTACGTGGTGGTGATGTGGTGCTGTTTAAGCGGATTTACTTGGCCTTGTGGCGTTATCTGTGGCCTTTGAGTCGTGTTGATC
>Ga0272441_10000653_pt1 | contig 77433 bp, 63 predicted proteins | sample SSMProp6N_FD_193582 | JGI IMG/M metagenome (GOLD analysis project Ga0272441, IMG submission 193582) | Marine sediment archaeal communities from Little Sippewissett salt marsh, Falmouth, MA, United States - SSM-Prop-6N | ecosystem: Environmental > Aquatic > Marine > Wetlands > Sediment ...
TGTATCAGCCACCTCTCCGAGAGAATATCCATTATCCTTTATTCCTGCAAATAGATCTTTATTTCAACCGCTTCTCGTCACTCCGTGACTCGAAGTCATTCCTCATTTCATTCGGAATGTATCAGCCACCTCTCCGAGAGAATATCCATTATCCTTTATTCCTGCAAATAGCTCTTTATTTCAACCGCTTCTCGTCACTCCGTGACTCGAAGTCATTCCTCATTTCATTCGGAATGTATCAGCCACCTCTCCTGACAGAACACCGATCCTAAAATTCCAGTGGGGCATTATACCACACAAAATTTACTTGGGAAAATTTATCATTTAAAATTTAAAGAAAAAGGCAACCCAAATGATGAGTTGCCTTTAAAGCACTTCATGGTAATTTCTCGAACAAAAATCAGTTATTTAGAAATATTATGGGCCATCCTTGGCGATTAGCCCAACGAGGCACAACCGGCTATTATCGCGCATGCACAAATAACAAAAATAAAATTGAGAATCTTCTTTACCATAATCCCCTCCCTTTCATAAATGTTGATATTATACAACTAACGAATAAGCATTTCTAAATTACCCTGAAGAATTTAATTTGTCAAGAGGAAAACCCCATCGGCATTGGGGCAATTAAACCCAGTCATCATCCATGAGCCAATATAACAAACACAAAATTGTCGAAGTGTTATATTTAAAAATAGAGGGTGTTTGCTCCGTTGTTATTTTTGCCCTTCAAGACCGCCCCTTCATTAGCGGATTGCTTTAAGAATATCGAGCGCCCTGCCCAACATCTGTGGATTAAAATGATATATCGCATTCAACTCTATGATAGAATTTTGCAAACAATCAATGCAGGGGGGCGTTTTAAGTGACCGCAAGTACTCCCTAACTTTTTCCGTTTTTGAATCGATCAGATTTATCCCCCAAGATGGATCCAAGGGAAACCCGTGCCGGATACATGGGATCATAACCCCATTGCACGCGACACGGAAATAGATCCGCCCGGCAACACAATTTTTTCTCGTCGGCTTTTGCGCATAAAATTTCTTAAGCACTTTCAATGTATAGGGGGCATTTCCAACCGGGGTTTTCCCCTCCTGCAAACCGATCAGCAGATCGATCAACTCGCCGAAAGCGTCTCGGGAAGGGATGAGATCTTCTATGCGGCTCCTGTCAACCATACCCTTCTCCCACAGAGGCTGAAAAATGATGGATGTATCGAAATCTTCTGCTATCGCAAGCAGATCCTTGACGCATGGGATAAGCTGTTTTGTTATAACACAATGGAAATCAAAATGCCGGCCGTGTTCTTTCAGGATCTTGGCCGCACTTAGTGCCCAGTCAAAACTCCCATCCCCCCTTAAATAATCATGAACGTCCTTCGGCCCATCCAAAGAAATCTGTACCGAATCAACCGAGCGCAAAACCTCTGCATGCTCCTTTAGACCAAAACCGCTGGTACTTAAAAGCACCCGCAGCCCCTTACCTTTAGCGTAACTTATAAGTGTATCGAGATCCTCGCGTGTGCACGGCTCGCCTCCGGTGAATTGAATGGCCATAGTACCGAGACCCGTCAATGTGTCCAGGACATGCTTCACGTGCACGGTAGAAAGAATGTCCTGCGTCCGGTTTGAAAAAGAACAATACCGGCAATGAAATGGACATCGGTCCGTCAATGAAAATCCGATGAACAAGGGACGATTTTGTCCCGTTATCCGCGTCATTAAATATTTTTTCATAAAATACAAAAAATTCGGGATTATTGATGTTTCATTCATTTTTGTGTCGTGAATTTACTCATAAAAATATTTCTTTAAAATTTGTAATATCCTTATCATCTGGTCATCCGAACAATACTCGATGGGAATCTGAACGGACGTTTCGTAGGCTTGTTGTGCCTCAGAATAGGAGTGGTCAGGGTCAAAAAGCTCACCGCAATTCTGGGCCACAAATTTACCTGTATCGATCCCTTGCCAAAGCAAGTCTTTAATTATTTTATTTTTAAAGGGGCTCTTAATAACATAATAATACCAGAATGGCTTAGCCCCGGGGCTCGTCACATTCTGCGCTTTTAATTTTGGGACCATGGAGCCGGCCAATTCTTCGAACCGCGCGACACGGGCATCTCTCGCCTTGATGATATGATCAAATTCAGCAAGCATCCTGCGCCCACAAAGGGCCTGCACATTAGTAAATTTATACTTAGCCGATCCATAAACGATCATCTTTTTGAATAGTGTATTATAACACTTAATGAAATCCTTTTTTACGATTGACATCAAAAGTAGCAAAAAATACAAAGTAAAAGTGAATATAAAAGGCCGCGTCACTAAAAATAAATAGTACGCCACCCCCATATTTTTAATAATGTTTCTAAGCGGCATATCAGGCAGATTGTTAACCTCCGTGCGAATCCTGATGCTTAGCCTATCATTGTCGGTGACAACCATCCCGCCGTTAAAAAGATTCCACGGCTTGGTCATGGAAAAACTGAAATAGGCGGCCTCTGAGAATCTTCCGACTTTTCCCCCTTGATATTCGGCCCCCAAGGAATGCGCACAGTCCTCGATAATATAAATACACTTTTCTTTCGCAAAGGCCGAGATCTCTGCCATAGGACATGGCTTACCGAATAGGTGCGTAACAATAATGACCTTGGTCTTACCTGAAACAACCCCTTGCAGGGCCTCCAGATCCATGTTGTCCGTCGCCATATTGATATCCACAAACTTGAGCGTCAACCCCAAATCCTGGATACACGCCGGAACGCTCACACAGGTGTATGCCGGCACAATCACCTCATCGCCTGGGTGCAGATCTAAATGCCCTAAGATCAAAGCTAAGGCAGCCGTGCCAGATGAGACCGATACAGCATGATGCCTGCCGATATACTCGGCAAATTCTTTCTCGAAAAGACGGACATTTTCCCCCGCGTGAAGGCGCCCCCCCACCATGGCCCGCACAATAGAAAGGAACGTTCCTTTATATAAATTTATTCTTCTTCGTGGTACGGCAAACATAAAGCCCTCATATCCTTTAAATTAATTTTCCCTGCGGCCAACATTTTCTCCATAAAACGACCGGTCACAAATGCATTGGCCACTATGAAATAATATACAATAGATGACTATTCACTATCCGGTGTCCAAAATTGCTCCGACGTAGTGCGGGGGACAAAATAACAAATAAAGCTTCCTTGATACCACCGCGTTATTTTCGTCCCCATGCCAATGTCCTCTGAACAATAGGATTCCATTAATTTACAATCCTTCAAATCGTAACACAAAATGGCAATTAGATGATAAATTGCCTAATTTTTTGAGCTAATTTTTCATCTAATTTAAAACCCGCCTTTGAACAATTTTATAAAATATTTAAAAGGTAGCGAAATACGGCCCGGGCAGCGATCTCATGGCCTTTTTGATTCGGATGAACATCATCATTTTTTGCAGATCTTAGCTGGCTTATCCCACCCTTGTATGATGCAAAAGGATCATATAGATCTATAAATCGAAAATTTTCCTTAAGGCTTTTGAGCAACCACGCATCGCGCCCGTATTTTTCCTTTAATCGGGGGAAGACAACAACCACTATTTCAAAATCATTTTCTTCTCCTAAAGACTTAAACTTCATCAGGGCGTCCCTGTTCTTTTTGACGTACGACAGGCTTTCACGTGATTTAAAAAAAAGAGGCGGGTATTGTGCTGGCGCCAACTTATTGAGGATTCCATACATAATAATATTAAAGGCCCTATACGAATTAAGGGTCGCCAATCTTTCATGGCCATCCTGTGCTATCGGCAAAAATTTAGGTATCGTGGCCAGGACACAATTCTTTGTCTTGGAATATTTTTTATTATATATCAGCCGCGGCTGCAGATAATCGTCAAATTCAGCATAACTAAGAATGACCAGGTCTGGCTTATATTGCAAAAATTTATTCTTGAAATACGCATACTCCTGGCAGGTGTTATATTTCCTCACCCCCAGGTTCCACACTTCAAAATGCGTGCCCGTGTTCAGGTGATTTAATTCCTTTTCCAAGATTTCATGAAAGAAATTTGACCGGTCTTGGCCGACATAATCTTCGACCGTCACGATGGAATCACCGACAACCATGATGCGGAATGTGTTTTCCCCTTTGTGAATATCATATTCCACATCATTTAACCCAAGCGAATTGAATCGAGGACTGTGAGGCTTGGGCACAAAAAATAAATTGGGAATATCTGAATATTCATAATTTTTGCCCAATCCCCTCAGCTGTGCGTCCGTGTATTTCTTACAATATTCAGAATTATCCAATACCCGGGATGCACTTATCTCAAAAAATAAAAGACAGGAAATTATACAAACGCCCGCCTTGGCAACAATAATCTTTTTTGATTTATTCATAGAATCTATTAATAGGTCTATTATCCTAAAAACTTTTTGCAGGATTTAGCGTTACATCATGAAAGCCAGCCTGTCCTTCTCAACCAGGAATATATAGATTTTTCATGCGCCCTTGATCAGCTATTTTCTAAACACGTACACTGAGGGCCGGATAAAATCGTCCATTTAAAATTATACCCATCATAGCCCTCGTCATGACATGTCGATTGACATTGACTGGCCTTTTCTGCAGATTCATTGTTTTTCTTGTAGGCAAAGAAGAGTAGATAGGCAATAATCGGAACAATCATAATAAATAAAACAACTGTTCTTGTTGATGCAGCATTTTTTTGATCAGCCATAATTAGCTCCCCTAAATGATGATTTGATATTAATCTACGGTAAAAAAAATGATACCTAAGGAAAAATTTATTCTGGTGTATAAATTTATTTTAGTCGTTTTGCATTTTTTAACAAGCTTTTTGGTATAAAACCCTACCCTAGCTTGTCTTATAGTATAATTAAGTTTATACTTACTTTATGTGTACCATAAATCAAATAGATCCCCATAACACTATTAAGTCTTTAACGGCAAGTATTTACATAAGAATTCCGGCCATTGCATTCATGCTGCTCAGCCTGTGTGTCTCCCTGTGTTTTGGCCAGGCGCAACAGGACCAACAAGCCGGTCTTGCCCTGCCCAAGCCGGGTCAGATGATCGAGCCCAGCCGTCCCTATATGCCGCCGACTTTAAAAGGCATCCGTCTTTATCCTGACGATCCATTGCGTCTGGATTTTATCCTGGACATGGGGCAGGCCCAATTAACCCCTGGGGAGGTGGAACAAGAATCCGCCAAGCTGATCAAGTATTTCTTGGCCTCATTAACAGTGCCGTCAGACGAATTATGGGTGAACCTCTCCCCTTACGAAAAAGACCGTACCATCCCGGATAAATTCGGCATCACCGAAATGGGCCGCGACCTCTTGGCCCAGGATTATATCCTTAAACAGCTCACCGCTTCCTTGATCTATCCGGAAGATGACCTGGGCCGTAATTTCTGGGATACGATCTATCAAAAAATGCAGGATATTTTTGACACAAGCGAGATCCCCGTCAACACATTTAACAAGGTGTGGATCGTGCCTGATAAAGCCGTGGTGCACCAGGCCCAGGATGTGGCCCTGCTGGTTGACAGCCACCTGGATGTTATGCTCGAACAGGATTACCTTTCTTTGAGGGAAAACAGCAGCAATCAACGCCTAGGCACCACGCAACTGGACCCTGGCGCCGTGGATCAGGTGAGCCAGGCCGCCTCAGAGATCGTCAAGGATTTAATCCTGCCGGTAATTGAAAAAGAGGTCAATACGGGCCAGAACTTTGCCAACCTGCGCCAAATCTACAGTGCGATGGTCTTGGCCGTGTGGTTTAAAAAGAACCTGCAGGAAAATTTTATCAACCGGATCTATACCGATCAAAATAAAACCGGCGGGATAGAAATCGACGATAAGGACGTCAAAAAAAAGATACTGGCCCAATACCTCGAGGCCTTTAAAACCGGCGTGTACAATTATATCCGCGAAGATTATGATGCGCACACCCACGCAATCATCCCCCGCCGCTATTATTCGGGCGGTTTTGAAGGCAAGGTGATTGAGCGCATACTCATCGGCCGCCAGGTCAGCGACCTCGAGCTGTATCAAACCGCCCAGGAACAACAAGGCGGCGCATACCGCACGGTATCGGTCATGCTCAACCCGGTTAAAAGCCTGGATAACCTGGTGGCGATCCTTAAGGCCGTGGGGCAGTCCGGCATGCTGGAGAATATCAGCGACCAGGATTCCGAGGCCGAGATCCTGACCGCCTTGATCGAATATTTTAAAGGCAGGCAGCGTGCGGCCGAACCTTGGGTTACTGAAGAATCCGACAGCGAGCAGAACCTGATCATGACCCTCAACGATCGTCTCAAAGACACCCCCATTGGCCGGGCGCTGGTCCAATATGTCATGAATGGGGATACCGGTGTCAAAGCCATTAATTACCAGGGGGCCGACGGTATCTGGCGGATTGTGGGCTTTGAAAGCGAGCTGCCGGCCCAGCTTGAGCGAGAACAAAATGAAGTGCGTTACCGCAAACAGGGATGGAGCGCCTTGGAGGCCTATAACCAGGTCCTTGAAGATGAAGGCGATACTTCCGGGCAGGTCGATATTGCTACGGCGCAGCAAGCAGGCCTTGTTTCGGCACAACGCGAGGCCCTGATCGCTGCCAGTATCCAAGTGACACCGGATGCCGGATTGCTGGATGAGCTTAAAGATTTTCAACCCAGACAACGTATCGTTACCGAGCTGGGCCTGGGGAATGAACCCTTTATAAGGGATGCATTGATCGCCCAATTTGGAAAAATCGATCAGAATGTCATCAAGACAAAATCGTTTAGAGATCTTCCCGTTGAAGTCATGTTCAACCCGGAACGCAATCGATTCGCACGCCAGGAATACTGGCAAAGAATGACACGTCTGAGCCATAACCATTGCTCTTTGTGCGGGCATTTAAACATCAATGAGGATAATAAATTGGATGTGGGATATGGCTTTAGTGTGGTCCAGGAGGCCTTCCCCTATTTTAATAATTCATTTAGCGTCATCAGCAATGAGCACGAACGGCCGCAAATCAATGCGAACCTGATCAAATCCATGGCCCAGATGCTCTGGGAGCTGGGGCCCATGGGCTACCGGATCGGGTATAACCATCGCGGGATCAGCCCGCGGCTGGTGCACCAATCGTATAAAGTATTTCAACAAGAAATGCCCATAGAAGGAGTTGCCTCCAAATTGCTCTTGCGCAAACCCGGCATCGATATAAGTATCATCGATACTTTCCCCTATAACGCCTTTATGTTTGAAACCGAACGCTATGATCTTCTGGCCTACGAGCTGCAGAATATGGAGAAAATGTTCAAGCTGCTTGAGATCCCTTTTTATCTGTTGATGAGCCGCACTCCCGAAGGCAAATACCGCACCTATGTCATCCTGCGCAGCGCCAAGGCACCCATGTCGGAAGAATTCGACAATAAAATTTTCGGTTTCAGCGAAGCGGCGGGCCTGGTCCTTTTAGACCTGGAGGAATTCTTTGAACGCCATTCCCTAAAACCCGACCTGATTTCTTCATACAAAGATATTGATCTGGACAAATACTATATGGAACAACTTGGTTATATCTATAAAATTCACAATGCCATGGCCGCCTTCGCCCTCAAACATAACCTGACATATGAGTTCGACAGAACCGGCGGTCTGTATTACACCTTCCGCATCCCAGCTTTGGGTGAGGTTGTGAAATACTTCTATTTCCCCACCCCCTCCATGGATGAAGAAGCCGTGCAATGGGATGAATATTTTCAGGAAGGTTATGAGCTGGCGCGAAAATATCTGGGCGGCATTTTTGTCCCGATGCAAAATGTGGGCATTAACGAACAGGGAGACTTCATCGCTCTTGAGGCGCAAAAGGCCCCCGTTTATCTGGTGCAAAAAATTGCCCCTGACGGCAACATGGCCCAAAAGCTCGACCGCCTGCTGCAAGAGGAACACCCTAGTATCGATGCCATCATCAAAGTCCATGAGGATTTTATCCGCTTTAAGGGACGCATGCTGGCGGCCGGTGTCTATGATACAGATTACAGAAACTTTATGGCTAATGTGCGCGGGTTGGAAAATTTTATCGGCTATGATATAAGCCACATTGCTGACCTGCTTAAGGGGATCCCTAATTTTATGGAACAAATCCACGACTTTGAACAACAGTTTGACAAAAATATAAATAACTTGGGGCGACAATATCCGGACGTTTATCGAGCCCTCAAGGAACGTTTCGGTGAATTAAATTTCTTAGAGGAAATCAACAAGATGGATTTTAAAGCACCCAAGAGTGAAGAGGCACGGATAGCTGCCCCCATGGAAACATATGACTCCAATTTTATGAAATTGGTGCGTGGCGAGCCGGTGCAACTATTGTCAGAAGAGACCATCCAGGAAATGTCTGAAGTCGCGGCTGCGCCAACAACTGGTGAGCCCAATAAAGGTGGTATTGATTTGAATCCCGAGCTATTGGAACTGGAAACAAGGGGTGAGGCCTTTGAATTTAAGGCCCCTTACGATGCCTCAATCTACCAGGACATCCCGATCCGCGGCTTAGATCCCGTCATCTTTCAGATCGTCCCGACCAACCTGCCCGCGATGCTGCATCTATCTCAGAAATAATAAAAATTTTTGGGAAATGAAATTGATGCGGTCCCTATTCAGGCTTGATACATTACGAATTTTGTTGGATTGGCAGGGTGAAACAAAACGTACTGCCTTCTTGCCATGTTGATTCGGCCCAGATCTCGCCCCCATGCTGATGGACGATCTCCTTGCAGATCGCCAGGCCCAACCCGGTACCGCCCATCTGCGGGGCTGATTTATCACGGACTTGCTGGAATTTACCGAAAAGCTTGGGGATATCCTGCTCGTGGATACCCTGCCCCGTATCCTGGACACAAATAACAGCTTGATTTTTTTGATGCTGGTATTGTGTTGATACCGTAATCCCGCCCTTTTCAGTGAATTTTGTGGCGTTATTGATCAGGTTACAAAGCACCTGGCTGAAGTTGTCCAGATCAAAAGGAACGGGTGGCAACTGACGGTCAAGGGAGAATTTTAAATAAAGACCTTTTTGCTGAATGATGATCTTTTGACTCTCGACAACTTCCTTAATGACCTTATTAATATCTTGGCTCTGGATATTCAACTGAACAGCCCCCGATTCCAATTTTGAAAGGTCCAGAATATCATCCAAAAGTCGTTTCAACCGGTCAATATTATTCTTGGCCCGATTGAGGATATCCTTCTGATCATCACTAAGAGAGCCGGCCGTCCCCCTCAAGACAAGGTCCACCGCCCCCTTGATGGAGGCCAAGGGTGTGCGCAATTCATGCGACACCTTATTGGTAAATTCCGTGCGTATGGTCAGGACCCTTTCTAGGGCGGCCTCGGACTCCTTGACCTTGTTCAAGGTCTCCAGCAGTTGCTTATGATTCTTCTCAACAAGTGATTTAAGATAATCTTCATATTGGGTGATGAGATCCCTCAAGGATATAATCCCGATGATCTTGCCGTCCTTTTCCACCGGCGCGTGGCGTATATTCATCCGGCGCATTAAATTGATGACCCCTTCGTAATCATCCTCATGGCCTACGGTCTGAAGGTTGGTCGTCATGACATCCTTCATCTTCAATATATGGATCTGCGGTGTGTTATTAAAATCCAGCTTGATCAACAGGTCGCGTTCGGTAAAAATGCCAATGGGCTCCTCCTCCTGCTTGACAAGGACCGCGCCGATGTTATGATCGCGCATGACATTGATGGCATGCAGGACAGTATCCTCGCAGGAAAGGCAAACGATATTTTTACTCATTAATTGATGGATAACGGACATGCGTGATATTCCTTTCAAAAAACTACTGGATGGTTGCGCCGATAAACTCGACAGCCGCCGAGATCATCTTGGGCCCGATCAATGTCAGGACCAAGGCCACAAGCAACAGACACAAGATGACAATGCTCCAGGCCTCCCGCGTTCTATTTTGGGTCTTGACGTAAATCACGTTATCGGCATCCTCGATCTTGACTTTGGCCCGGCTTTTACCTTCGCGGATCGCCCGGAGCCTCTCATCATAATCGATGAGGTTCTTGACCTTGCACATCAGGATCTCCATATCGAACGGCTTGCTGACAAAATCACCGATCTTCAAGATCCTGAAATATTTCTCAAGGTTTTGTGACCCGGTTAAGATGAGGACCGGCACCTTTTCTGTCCTGGGATTCTTCTTTAACGCCTCGAAAAAGTCCACCCCATCCATGACCGGCATCGTTACGTCTGAAATAATGAGGTTGGGCTGAAAATTCTCCAGGATCTTCAGGGCCACGGCACCGTTGGAGGCCGTTTCCACACGGTAATTGGCGGCGTATAGTTCATAGCGCAAGATTTCGATCAAGTCAGGATCATCATCAACCAGAAGTATATTTTTAGACATAATCCTCTCTCCGTGTTATGGACGATAAAACCCGCCCTCGCATCCATGTACTTGGATTATATCATTGATAAAAATTGATTGTTAGCAAAGGATAATAAATTTTTGAAGACGAAAAAATTCGACTAAAACAGGATGGGTATCAGCGCCATGTTGCGAGAACATTTTGCCTCAGATATTGTTCGATCACCCGGGCCATATTCTCTGCCAGTAGGCGATTCCCCTCAACGGAACAATGGCCAAAGTCCCCCGCAAAAGCATCGATAAAATATTGTGTATACGGCGCCCTTTTAAGGGCATCCTTAAAGTTATTCTCATTATCCACAAAAATAATGCCTGTTGTGTCATCAAATATTTTCTTAAGCGGCGCGATACTCCTTAGGGGATACTGCACACACACAAGGATGATCCCCTGGGCGCGCAAGATATTGCGCAGATGCAGGTAATTTGCCTTGGTTTTTGGCAGATAATATTCCGTTCTTAAGGCCCTGGCCTGGCGTTCATACTTTCTTGATAGATCCTCCAGCCCCTGTTCCCGGTAGATATGGGCCAGCATGCCATAAGCCCGATCACACGTCTGGTTAACCGACAACAGGCCTTGCAATGTGCGCTCGGCCTGCGGGTAATCGCCCATGGACCAATAGGCCTGGGCCAGTAAAATATAATGCCACTCGCTTGTCGGGCTGATGGCGATGGCCGTCTGAAGCTCTGGGAGCGCTAGATTATATTGTTTATGTTCAATATAAAAACTCCCTAAAAGTGAATACGCATAGTGAAAATCAGGGAAATGCCGGCACGCGGCGTTAAGGATCATTATGGCGTCGTCAAATTGTCCATGGTAGTAGTGATATTTTGCGGCCTCTAAATAAATATCCTTGTCAAGGGCATCTTTTTCACTGATCTTCTTTAAAAAATCTTGGGCGCTTAACGCGCGTATGTCAATATCCCACGTTTTTCCTGCAGGCTGCGAAACTACATGTTTTAAGGGTATCGGGGCATGATTGTTCTTGAATTTGTTACAACTCAACAAAAGATATTTAAATAATTTATACATGCGCCATGAATGAATTTTTCTGATCCAGGGATGTTCATTGGCAGGCGCCATCTGCAAAGGATCCCAGGCATCATTAATCCCCATCATGGCAACGACCATATGGGGCTTATAGTGGGTGAGGTTGCGCTCAAGGTCCTTGAGTATCCCGGATGTGGTGATAGCCGGCACCCCTTTATTGATCACACGGATGCGCCGCCCGACCATGCGTTTGTTCAGGATCGTTTCTAATTGGGCGGGGTAGGCGTTCTGCCCCCCGGCCGTTGTCGAACCACCCAGACATAGAATGCGATACGTTTCATTGGGTTTAATGGACGTGGCTTGCTGGATACCTTGGAGGGATAAAAAGATCCCGCCTGATAGACGCATGCCGAGTTCCAGGATCACAAAAGACAGGATCACCCCCAGCACAATCAACAGGCCCTTTTGCCAAGCGGAAGTTTTTGTCATTGAAGGTATCTGATCATTCCAACGAATTTAGAAATTGTAGATCGTATTGGGCTTTATCGATGGGCAGGATACGCATGCACATATCCACAGAAGGAATACTAAAGCGGTCGCCGCTGTAGATCAAATATGTCTCATCGCGAAGCAATGAAGGATGCCCGCACATATCCTCATAATATTGACATGTCCCGCGACTGCCATAGGGAAGGGGCCATTCGGCATCCGGATCCGGAACATCAATGCATTCTTTTCGTTTATGATACAGGGTGACCGTGGATCGCGTCACGCCTTTATAATTTTTTATGACCTCAAAGACATATTTATGTTGATACCAGCTCCAGGACAACTCACTGTTGGGTTTACTGATGGGGTGTTTATCAATGTGATGGAATACCAATTTGCCCACAAAGACCCTTTTAGCCACACCATAGGCCGAGTCAGGCTTGAGCCAATGTTCATAATAGCGGCATCCGCAAAGACGATATTGGGAGGGCATCTCATGGCGTGAGGCAAGGGATTTCCTTGAGGCAACAAAAGAGGCGACCTCCATCTCGGCATCCGTTAACATTGGCGATGTCCCCCCGGACTCGGATGCATCCATATCCGTTGAGCCTGATGTATCACTGTCCGTCCCTTCGGAGATTTGAACATCGGATGAATCCGATGATGCCGCATCCTGATCCCCAGGAACGTCAGCATCATCACTCTCGCCTGTGCCGGAAGATGCATCGTCGTCGGCCTCCTGGCTTGACGAAGAGCCCGAGGAATCTGCCTGGTAGGTAACCGCGGCATACGCATCGACCTGCCCCCATCCGTATTCGTAATCATACCCCGCCGCGCCCTTATCAAGGGCCGTTGCTTGCAGCACGGCGCGGACCCCGTCCGGGCTTGAGGCGATGCCGCGCGATATAACCAGGGCCGCCACACCGCTGACATGGGCGGTTGCCATTGAGGTTCCATGGGCAAACAAATAGACCCAGTCATTATATCCCTTGGGGCCAAAGGTCATGGCCATGATCCCATCGCCGATATTGTCGCGGTTTTGATCGACCTGAACATCCCCGCCGGGTGCGACCAGATCAAGCCCCTTGCCGTAATCGGAATAATACGCCCTGGTCCCATCCAGACGCGTAGCCCCGACGGCAATACAATAATCGTTGTAGGCGGCCGGATACACCAGGGAGTCCAGGCCGCGGTTGCCGGCGGCGCATACAAGGGTGACCCCCTTTTGATAGGCATAGGCGCAGGCATCCTCAATAACAAACGAGGGTTCCGGCCCGCCCAGACTTAAATTAATGATATCCGCATTGTGATCCGCCGCCCAAATGATCCCTTCAGAGATCAGAAACGTACTGCCGCGGCCTTCGCTGTCCATGACCTTGATTGGCATGATCGAGGTCTGCGGGGCCACACCAGCCCCGCCCAGATTATTGTTGGTGGTGTGCGCAATGATGCCGGCCACAAATGTCCCGTGCCAATGATCGTCATTGGGATGCGTATCGTTATTCACAAAATCATATCCGCCCACAAAATTGGACCCGAAAAAATCGCGTGATTTATAATAATAATTGGTCTGGTCATAATAACTTTCATACGCGACACCGGTATCGACGATGGCCACAATCACATCCCGGCTGCCGAAGGTAACATCCCAGGCCTTTTGCATATTGATGCCCATGGTGTAGGGATTGTAGAGGTTCCACTGGTAGGCATACTTTGTATCGTCCGGGACAAATTTCGCCTTAAAGTAATAAACAGGTTCGGCATAGCGGACATTCGGATTCTGGCCGTAGGCATTCAGGATCTGGTTAATGGTGGACTGGGACGGGATCCTGACACGCATAAAACCGGCGCTGGCATTGACCTTAAGGACCGTCACGCCGATCTGCGCATGAAAGGCATTAATGGTGGACTGGGAAACACCGGATTTAAACTTAACGACGATCTCATTGGGGGCGGATTCGCTGGGGACGCGCTCTTTATTGACATCGATCGGTTTCTGGACCAAGGCCCCATCGGTCTGCTGCCATTGGCTGCTGGTTTGAAGAACGCCTGTTGCCGCAAAGCCCAGGTGCGGATAAAGGGATACGGCCAGGCCGAGGGATAGGATCAAAAACCAGTTTTGTGGCTGTTGCCTCATATAAATAGTTGCGCAGCCTCGAGAAATAGGGTTATTAAGTGTACCTTACCAAGTATACCACATATGTGTTACGTATATCTATTAAAACGGCGGCCCTAAAAATTCATGATCTTTTTACCGGCCAGCTGATACAAATCCATAAGACGGCTCCATCCATCCTGCATAAAGGATGCCATCGAGAATTTGGTAAAGTTAATGTCCATCAGCAGGGCGATGAGCAGAATATTGGCAATGAATACCACCGTCATCATGCAAAAATAATGGGGTTTAAAGGCGCTCGTATCCTCATCCGCAATGTCATGGGCGCTTAAGATAAGGTGCATCGCCCAGGTGAACCCGGTCGCAAATATGAAATAATCACTCAAGACCTTGGGATCAACGAACTGCAATAAAATGTAGTGGACAACCAGCAAAAGGGTGGCCGCCAGGGGCACCAACAGCGGCACATTATTGGATAAAAACGAGGAAAACTTCAAGGTCTCGGCGAAGATCTTCTGGAAAAATCGGTATCCGGACTGCGGGGCCATAATGAACAAATGCATCACAACATAACTGCCGACACCGAGCGTGAAATATCTGAAAATGACCTTCATGGGGGCCATCTGGCTGAGGAAACTTTGCGTGAGCGCCACCACGACCGGCAGAAGAACAAGCGCAATGGCAAACCGGGCCATATTAAGAAAGACGATCATCGCAGACTCCTTTTTACTTTTTCGATATCTTCTCCATGCCGCCCATGTAGGGCCTCAGGACCTCGGGGATCACAACACTTCCGTCGACAAGCTGGTAGTTCTCAAGAATGGCGATCATCGTGCGCGCCAGGGCCAGGCCTGAGCCGTTTAAGGTGTGCACAAAGGCCGGTTTTTTCATCTCCTTGCCCTTGTAGCGGATGTTGGCACGCCGGGCCTGGAAATCCTCAAAATTGGAACAGCTCGAGACCTCAAGCCAGCGGTCCATGCCCATGCTGTAGGCCTCAAGGTCGTAACATTTGGCCGCGGCAAAGCTCAGATCGCCCGTGGCCAGCTGCAGCACACGGTACGGCAGGCACAAGGCCTGAAGGATCTTTTCGGCCTGGGCCACCAAATCCTCGAGTTCATCATAGGAGGTTGGCGGCTTGACGAACTTGACCATCTCGACCTTATTGAACTGATGCACCCTGACCAGGCCCCGGGTATCCTTGCCGTAGGAGCCGGCCTCCCGCCGAAAACACGCGGTGTAGGCCGTGTAATAAAGCGGCAGGTCCTCCTCTTTGAGCATCTCGTCGCGCAGCATATTGGTCACCGGCACCTCCGCGGTCGGGATGAGGTAGAGGTCATCGTCCGGCATGTAATACATATCCTCCTGCATTTTGGGCAGCTGCCCGGTGCCGGTCATCGACGCTGTATTGACCAAGAACGGCGGAAAGACCTCGCGGTACCCGCTTGTGGCATGGACATCGAGCATGAAATTATACAGCGCCCGCTCAAGCCGGGCGCCCTCATTCTTGTAGAGGACAAAATTGGAGCCGCTGAGCTTGGTCGCCTGTTTAAAATCAATGATATCGAGCATCTCGGCGATCTCAATATGCGTCCTGGGGGTAAAACCAAAATCCCTGGGCTGGCCCCAGGTGCGCACCACCTCGTTGGCAGAGGCATCACCGACCGGCACAGATTCATGCGCGCAATTCGGGATGGTGATCAATAGTGCATAGAGCCGCCTTTCAAGCTCCTTGAGCCTGGGCCCCAGATCGTCAATGCGGCGCGACAGCTGCTTCATTTTATGCTTGATGATCTCCATTTTTTCCTGGGCCTCGCGCGTCATGCCCTGGCTCACAATGTGTTTGATCTCGGTATCGCCCTGATTCTTCTGGCTTCTAAGCTGGTCGATATCCACCAGGATCGTACGCCGTTGCTCGTCTAAGGACAAAAGCTCTTCAATAGTGACATTGGTGTTCTTGGCCCTTAAAGCGCTCTTGACAAGATCAGGGTTCTCCCTCAAGAATTTTATATTGTAATTCTTGGCCGCGGCGATGTACTCGTCGCGAAGGACCTTTTGTTCAACCGGCTTTAAGATGATCTCCCCTTCCGGCCGGGTAAGCTTCTGCAGGGTCTCGGAGGTGGCGCCGGAATAGAATTCCTGAATGGCGGCCAACAATCCGGAACGCGTGGCGATGTAGGGGTTGACATCGAGGCCGGTCATCATCTTGATATTATCAATCAACAGCAGGTCCAGCGGATCAAACATGGCACAGGTTAATGTATTGCCCTGCTTTTCTATGGGCAAAACAAAATGCTTGCGGGCAAAATCATAAGGCACAGTGATATGCAGGCGCTGATCCCCCCTGGGGGCCAGCAGGCCGTTTTCCTTTGTGGCGTAGGGATAATTGTACTGGGAACACAGCACCTCAACGATATCCACTTCTCTAATAATACCGGTGGCGATAAGGATCTCGCCTATGCGGCCATGGTGTTTTCCCTGCTTCTTGACAGCCTCCCTTAACTGGGCCTCGGTAATAAGGCCCTTCTCGAGCAATATTTCACCTAATTTTTTATGCGGCATCCCTTCACCCTTAGTTGTGTGGAGTGTGATTCAAATAATAATGTACGCTGTCAATATGTTAGCCCAAGATGAAACGAAATGCAAAAAATTTTTGAGTTATTCACGGCTTATGCGGCCGGTTGGCCTTCGAGAGTTGATCTGACCTGGTCCAGGAGTATTTTGGCGCTGATCGGCTTGGACAGATAATGTTCGGCCCCCACATCGTAGCAGGTGATGACAGTCTCGGGCCGGGTACTGCCGGTCAGAAACACGACCGGGATCGCCTTGGTTTTGGGGTTATTTTTTAACTTGCGGCAGACCTCGTTGCCGTCCATGCCCGGCATCATGTAATCGAGCAGGATCATATCGGGCTGCTGGCTTTCGGCAAGCTCAAGCCCTTGATCTCCGCGGGAGGCATCAATAACGCTGTAGCCCGCCTTTTTAAGGGACCTGATCAAAAATGACCGTTCGGAATCACCGTCATCAATAACCAGGACCGTTTTGTTGGTGCCAGGCTTGGCACAGCCGCAGGAATTCTTGAATATGTTAAGGAATTTTTTAAACATAGCGCGTTAACAATGCATGCACTTCCCTTATTGCCCTGAAGTTAGTACCATTCTAACAAATGTGCTCAGCCTGTCAATCGCGCATGTGTAAAATTTTGAAGCCGGCCTTTACACAGCGATTTTATTGCCGCGAGCGCCCATTAAAACAGCGCCGGCACCGACGGCCACCAGCAACAGGCTGGCGGGCTCAGGCACGGCCGAGCTCATCGGCGATCCGCTAGCCTCTGGTTCTGGCGTGAGCGGGTTGATAAAATACCCCGGTGAATAACGCGCGCCATTGGCATGCGGGAGTTCCGTGTGCTGAACAAACGCGCCTGAACTACCTTCGGGACTGCGTACGATCGACTGGTCGTGGCCCGCCTCGCTGCCGTAGGTGACCTGCTGAACGACCTGGCCTAAGGCATCGTAAAGGATGACGCTGTCGCCGCCGTTGTTCAGGCCCAGAGATCCGCTGGTGGCGGTCACCCACTCGATGCCGGGCAGTTCCGGGCTGCCGCCGCCGAAGACCACAAGAAAGTTGCCCGCGGGCAACTTTCTATTTGCGCCGAAAATATGCCTGGTTTTAAGGCCGTCGGCCAGGTACCAGCCGGTCATGTCTATTGTACCCTCTAAGCTGTTAAATAATTCGATAAACTCATCCTGGCTGCTGGATGTGGCACCGTCGGCGTTGGCATCCCCGGCCATTCCTGTGGGCGGGTCCGCCAGGATCTCGTTAATGATGATGAAGGCTTCGGCCTTGGGCCCCAGGCTCAGCGCCCAGGCCATCAACCCCGTAATAATAAGAATACGCAACAACATATTCCCCTCCTCTTGTACGGGTAATGTTAGTGGGGATTTAATTCGGGACAGGTACGTTTTAACAGAGCCTTTCGCCTAAGATAGTGAACGCGCGTGCACTTTCTTTTTTGGGCAATCGCTCAAAAGATAGTGTCCGGCCGGCCACTATCTTTTAGGAAATCAGAAAAAGTCCCCATTTTTTAAATCAGCTAACCGCCCTTAAAGATAGTGCCCAGCTGTGCGCTATCTTTTTGAGGGAGACAAAATACCGGGTTACCAATAGGGACGTTTCCCTTTTTACGGGGTCATCGGCAGAAGATCACCCCAAAAATAATTGCCGCCGTTTTGGGGGGGATGGGCATTGAGGGCCTGCCCGTTGAGGATCTTGGCGTAAAGGGTGAGGTAATTTTGGGCCATGTGCCGGGATGTGAACCGGTCACAGACATATTCATGGCAGCGGCGCGGCTCAAACTTATCTAGCGTCTTAAGCGCGGCCAGCAACTGCGTGCGCGAGTTGGATAAAAATCCGACATCGGGTTTGACCAGCTCCGGCAGCGATCCGTATGGTGTGGCCACAACCGGACAGCCAAAGTACAGGGCCTCCACCACCGCCAGGCCGAAGGGCTCATGCCAGCGCACCGGATACACAAGCGCCCTGGACTGCTGGATAACGCGGTTCTTGGCCTCCCCGCTGAGGAATCCCTTGTATTCCAGCCACGGCCGCCACTTAAACCACCTGAACTTGCCGCCCACGACCGCGAGCTTGTTTCCGCTTTGACGCGCGAGAGCTGAACAATCCTTAAGGTTTTTCTCCGGACGCTTGGCATAGCCCAAAAAAAGAAGGTGCTGGCGCGGCGCATTAAGATCAACCGGACCGTATTCTTCAGTATCAATGCCGTTATAAACATAGGCATCTGCGCTGTTGCGCTGGGCGTGGTTTCGGGAGACAAAAACCGTATTAATGTGGAACGTATCTTGGTCGTGATAATTACCGTGGTGCGTGAACAAACAGGGCTTCGTGATCTTCTCCTCGGTCTGATAATGCATGTGCACGATATCCGTATCCGGCGGGACCTGCTCATGGAGCCCCTTGTTGTCATCCCGGATAATGACATCGGCGAACGGGCAGCTTGAGCCCGCGGCCACCAGGTACGTGACCTTGTGCCCCAGGCGCACCAATTCCCTGCCGAGCCACCAGATGACCCGCTCCGTCCCGCCGTAATCCTTGGCCGGAATAACCGTATTGTTCGCGATAAGTATCTTCATCGACAGTTTTTCCTTAACATGCCCAATGTTTTGAACATATAACGTAATACGCTTTATTGCAACGATATTTTTAGCTATTGCAATCCGGTCTCTGCGGGGACGGAAGCCTCTTCTCTCCCGGCTTCGTTATCAGGGACTTCTATCGGGGTTTCGGCCTCGCTCGATCCGGCGTCTTCGCCTGTGTCTTCGCACTCGGTGTCTGACTGCCGGCGCGAGCCGGATGAGAGAAACTGTACATTGCTGGCCAGGACCTTAAGCCGGCTGCGCTTCTGGCCTTCGGCGGTCTCCCAGCGCGACTGCTTGAGCCGTCCGGTCACCACCACCGGGCTGCCTTTTTTAAGGTACAGACTGCAGTTCTCGGCGATGATCCCCCAGGCCTCGGCGTCAATGAACGCCGTCTCCTTGAGCTTGCGGTTATTGCTGGTGTAGCTGCGGTTATTGGCGACCGTAAACGTGCAGACCTTTCGGCCTGTTGCGGTGTCCTTGATGACCACATCCCTGGTCAGGTTCCCGCCGACAATAACGTTGTTGATCTCGAGTGTCATGTCATTCCCCTTCCTTGTTTGGGTATTGCGCGGGGATTGCTTTATAAAGGGCGCGGGGAATATTTTTGAGCACAAAAAAAGGTGCCAGGTACTTTTATCGTGACAGGTGAAATACCAGCTACAATCCCTTTCGTAATTTAAATTTAAACAGCTCCGTTCCGACCGCACATCCCCTCTCAAAATCTATTGGCTCAGTCGAGTCAATCTCCGGCAGGACTCGTTCACACGCTGCATAATCGGTTATGAGCGGATTCTTGCCTTGCCCATTATAATGCCTCCTGGAAGAATATTCCCATCCCTCAGCCCTAGGCACAAATCCAGCCCTTACCGGATTTTCCTCAACATAAAGACCACAGGCAAATAAATACGTGTCATTCTCTATTAGCAAGCTCTTATAACGACTCTGCCATAGGGGCCCGCGGCGCTTCTGAGCCTGGTTATACTTCCTTGTATAATCCAGCTTGATCTGGCGCATCCCCTGCGAGAACCTCTCAACATTCTGCATGCCAACGACTAGATGAAAATGTGTATGCATCAAGCAATAATGAAAGATCGAGAAATCAAATCTTGCCTTAGCCTGCACCAGCAGCTTTTCAAAGAGCATGAAATCTTTAGCTTGATTGAAAATTCGCTGCTTAGCAATAGAACGCGATATGACATGCGCAAAGCAAGCATTGTATAATAAAAATGTTCGCGGAATTCTTCCCATCAGCCATTCTCAACCTGTCCCTTTTATTGTACCTGGCACCTTTTGCCTTTTGCATGCCTCCTTCGTAGTTAACCACAGTCTACATGCACAACGATTCCATTATTAAAAGAAAAATGAATAGAATAAACATAGTGGAATCCTTTGCTTTTATGAATTCTTGTATAAAACCATTCCTCATCTGCAAATCGTATGTCTTTTCCACATTCATCCTTTACGCAGAGACAATCTTTGCCTCCGGGAATACAGTATGGCTCATTATAGAACACTTTCTCTGGGCGACCCCATTCTTTTAATATTTCATCCTTACTTTTATTTAAATAGAGTAAAGTATACTTGATTTTTCGTTCTTCCCCTTGTCTTTTAAATTCCTGGTCATATTCTGGCGAATTAACAGAAGTATCAAATATATTTAATAAAGAACAACCAGTCAAGCAATGGAAAAATAATATTAAAATGATGGCGTGTCTATCAATCGATCCCATAATATTTCCCTCCATGAAAGATTGCTAAAGTTGCGGAACCAAAACCACCATATATCCCAACCTTTACTGGATCGAGGGTTGTAAATATTCCTATTGGATCAAACCAATTAAGACTATAATCGAATTTTGCACCAATAGAGCTTGTTAAATTTGCGGCTGTTGTTCTTGAAATTACCGGAGCATTAAAATTGATCTTTGAGCCATCAATTTTAATCCCTTCCGCGCTTAAGGCTTGAATCGCTCTTGCAGTTGTTAACGTGCCCTCGCTATGTGCATTTATGGTCATCCCTTGTGAGGTTTTCAAGAATTCAGCAAACTCCCGCGCAGCAAGCCCTTTGCTATAAAATTTTTGAATACCTGCACGAACAAGGTCAGACAAATGTCCTCGTGACTCAATAAAAAATATTCTTTTACCTGTTTGATTTGCAATTTTTTGAGCAATTTTACCTGTTGTTCCAACCCCTCTTACATCCCAACCATTCGGTTCGATTAAATTCCCCTCGGCATCGTGAGGATTTCTGTAACTGATACCGTCATTTCCAACAGCAATAATTCCATTCCCCGTTTGACTACCAAGAAATCCTCCGAATAAACCAGCCCCAAAGTGCTCAAGACCATCAGTTCCTGACGTAGCATATGAAATGCCAGCTCCAGCAGCTAAGACACTGTAAGCAAAAGGACTTCCCCATTCAGCGATACCCCATCCAATTCCAAAGCCAGAAACACCACCAATCCCAGCTCCTACAAGAGCTCCTTTCCACCCATTATTTAAAGCACCACTAACTGCACCACCTACAACCCCACCATAAAACATCGCTGCAGCTAAAGGAGCCCCCGCTCCACCCGTTAAAGCTGTGACCAATCCACCAACAAACGCTCCAACAATCGTCTTCCAAACCTTCGAAAACCAACCATAACCAGTAGGATCAATGTTATTAACAGGATTATTATTACAATAGGTATAGCGGTTTAGCGTCTGAGGATTATCAGGTGCCTGAACTATCGTATCGGGTGTTATAAACCGACCAATCACAGGATCGTAGTACCGCGCGCCGTAGTAATACAGCCCGGTCTCATCATCCAGCCGCTGGCCGGTGAAATAGTGCCAGGCTAGTTGGTCACCTGCACCGCCGCCCGACTTCTCACTGCGGGATTTCTGACCATAGGGTTCGTATTCTACGAGCTCCTTCTGGACCCCTTGATGATCAGTGATGACATTAATACCACCTAAGTGATCGTTGTGGTAGTAGGCCAGTTCTCCATTAATCCGCGCTGCCAATCTCGTACTGCCCAGAAAAACATGGCGAGCTGGCTTCGAGTTATTTATTTCAAAGAGCGAGCCGATAAAAACGCTGGAATGTAACGGTGTAACTTTGCGTGTGCGACCGCCATCTCCATCATACTCAAATTCTGCGATCGTGCCACTATTTTTTATGACTCGCTTCAGGCGATTTTCAACATCAAACACATACTCGGTGAGCTCTCCTCCCTGACTGCGGCTGACCATATTACCGTTGGCATCATAATCAAATGACGAACCATTATCCAGGGAAGTGACCGCGTGCGGCCCGGCACCGTTCTCGCCGTAATAATATTGCACCCCGTCCTTGGATAAAATGTTGCCTATCTCGTCATATTCATAATACTTGGTCCCGTATTGATAGCCCGAAGCCTCAACCAGGCGGTTAACAGAGTCATAAGCAAACGTCTGACTGGCTGTATTCACATTATCTATTATCTCAATAATATTACCGCTCGAATCATAGCTGTAATTCAAGTCCTGCAAAACCTGGCTCTGGCTGTCCATTGAACTCATCCTCTCAAGCCTGAGATTCAGGTCATTATATTCATAGGTTGTCACAACGCCATTGTCATATTCAACACGCGTCATCTGACCGGCAGCGTTATATTCAATATTGGACGCAAATAAAACAGGACCAATAGGGATGGCGCGTTGTTCATTTGAATCATCGCTTTCACCGCCAGTATTATACGCAACAATAACAAAGTAATATTTTGTTTCATTTTCCAGATTTGAAACGCGATACTCGGTTGCGATGCCGGCATCAGACGTGAATTCATATACACCGGGTTGCGTACCATACTTCACTATATAGCCATCTGCCCTGTCTGCCGAACTCCAGGTCAGGTCAATATACCCGTCCCCTGACTGGGACCCGGTTAAAACAGGTATTCCCGGCGGAGGGCTTGTGGGCATGGCACTCATTTCATTGGAATCGACACTCTCGCCGTTTTGATTATACGTACTGAGTGCAAAATAATAAGTCGTCCCATTCTGCAGACCGGTTATAATATAGTCAGTTATATCACCCGCATCAATCTGGCTATCATAATTACCGCTCTGCGTTCCGTACTTAATATAATAACCATATGCATCAGTTACACTGGACCAATGTAATTCGACCTGGCCATCACCAGCTTCGGCTGAATCGAGTGTCGGCGGATTCGGCGGCGGGGGCGCTACCGGTGTTGCCGAGCGCTCATTAGAAACAGGACTCTCCCCGTTTTGATTATACGCATTGATGACAAAATAGTATTCTGTTCCTCCCTGCAGACCAGTTACTGTGTGCATAAACCATGCACCAGCATCAATGACCTGATCATACTGTCCGCTTTGGGTTCCGTATTTCACATAATAACCATCAGCATCGGAAACCGTTGACCAAAGTAAATCAACCTGCTCTTGTCCGGCTCCTGCACTGTACAAAATAGGTGCATTCGGTGCTTGTCCTTGAGGCGTGGCGCTTTTTTCATTGGAGTTAGCACTCTCTCCGCTATCATTAAAAGCACTTACTGCAAAATAATACGTTGTGCCGTTTTGCAAGCCGGTTATGGTGTCTGAAGTCGAATCCCCAACGTTAATTGTGTCCGCATAAATACCGCTCTGCACACCATATTTAACATTATAATCATTTGCCCCGGAAACTGTTGACCAGGAAAGATCAACTTGACCTTCTCCCCCAACAGCGCTAATAAGATCAGGTGCTGCAGGAGGCTGTCCTTGAGGCGTGGCGCTTTTTTCATTAGAGTGAGCACTCTCTCCGTCAGCATTAAAAGCACTTACGGCAAAATAATATGTTGTCCCGTTAGTCAATCCATTCACTGAGTGGGAAGTAACATCTCCGACATTGATCGTGTCTGAATAAACACCGCTCTGTGTTCCGTATTTGACATAATATCCCTGGGCTCCGCTTGCTGCAGACCAACTTAAGTCAACCTGACTATTGCCTGCCGTTGCAGAATTGAGTACCGGTGCATCTGGAGGTGACGGTGGTGGGGGTGGTGGCTCATCATCGCCACCGAGTCCTGAGGGTGTGTAATTTAAATCATTTGTTAAAAGGAATTTATCGATCATGGCCCCATCTTCCTTGGCCTTAATCTTGATGGTATGCGTACCCGGGCTTAAATTGAATCTAATCGGACCACCCCAAAACGAGTATTCCACCTGGTCCCATTGCCAACTAGAACCTGTCGGCAAATTCCAGACATTATTATTGCCACTATCAACCTGAACATAAAACGAATTATCCTTACTGCTGGGAGCGACTATCCTCCCCCAAAAAATATATTCACCTGCCTGGGCTATCGTCACCGTATATGTTGCCGTTTTATTATGAAATGCCCAATAGTTTTTTCGGTTATTGGGAGTATAAATATATTCATTGCCAGATGCGCCTGAATCCTGACCGATCGTAAGTGGGCTTATCAAACTGTCGGCATCCTCAGCCTCAACCCAGTGCATTTCACTGCTTTGGGCATAAGCGGGTTTGATACCAAGGAGATTTTCCTCGCACCAATGCGCGATGCCAACAACCTTGCCCTTGAGAACATCCCAAACATCCAGTCTAGACTGTTGGTCAAACAAGGCCTTATCATTCGCCACACCTTTTATTTGACCAACGTCATTGTAATCGTAATATGTTGTCTTCCCATCCGGATATTTCACTTCCGTGAGACTGTTAAGCGCATTATATTTACGCTCAACAGGATAATTGATCCCTTCAATGGTCTTGACAGACTTAATTTCACGTCCCAAGGCATCGTATGTAAATGTTGTTTTATCCTGCGAACCATACATCCCGTTATAATTGACTTGTGTCAGCCGGCCTTTAGAATAAGAAACAAGCGGATCATCGTAAATATATTCAACATCAATATCCCCGCCATCGGACTTGCGGATCAAACGATTAAGCGCATCATAAGTAAAATCAATGCGCTGCCCCTTGGCATCCATCTGCCAGGATAGGTTTCCATTTAAATCATAGCCGTATTGCCATAAACCCATATCTGGGTCATCCATTGAAATTTTACGGCCTAATTTGTCATAAGTGATCGTTGTTACATTATTATGGGCATCTTTTGTCTCGATTAAGTTCCCTTCACTGTCATAATAATAGTACGTTGAGGCATAGAGAGGTTGATCAGATTGCGGGTAATGAGGACTGCGACCGTCCGCACCAAGGTATTCCCCCTTAGCGATAAGTCGTCCATAGGCATCAAAAACAGATTGTTGGGCATGTCCGTTTTCGTTGAGAGCCGCCACATTTGCCCTCATATAATAAAAACTAGCAAAACTTCCGTCCGGATTGATTCTATTTGTTACCCGACCTAAGGGGTCGTACTGGTGCATAGTGTGTGGTTTTGCCGGATCAACAGCATCCATCACATCCAAGGCATTGGTGGTAAAGCGCGGCATGTATTGTTTTTCGGGCAAACCGCGCGAATTGTATTCGACCTGCGAATTTACGATATACTGGCCCGGAGTTGCCGACTTAGATTTCTTCTGGATCAGGCGGCCTAAGCCATCACTAAATGAAACAACATCAATGGTTTTCGACTGGCCATGCTCAACACGTTGTTTTTGAGTTACCTTTGTATAGGTAGGATTTATTTCATATTCTGTAAGCGTTGTGGGATATGTCAATGAATCCAAGGGGGAGATCGACTTAACCATCCGGCCAAAGACGTCATAAATACTCTGGGATTGTTGATTATTAGGATCAGTTGTCGTCTTTAATTGTCCCCAGAGACCATAATAACCTCCATCGTCTGTTAGCACACCTTCAATGCCATAATATTCGTTGGTGATTTGATGACCGAGGGCATTCTCGGTTACAGTTGGGAACATATGAAATTGTGAATCATATGTAATCGTTGTACTGCTATTCAATGGGTCAGTTGTTGTTTCTAAGTTCCCATATGCGTCATAGCCATACAAAGTCTCAGGATGGACAGTGTTGGGTTGATCCCCGGCCCAATGAACTTTCTTAGTTAGCAATCCCTTAATCGGAGTTGAATTTAAATCAGTCGAATTGTCGTAATAGAACCATGTTTTGCGCATGGTTTCACCGGCATAATTTTTAACGATAACCTCATTAGGCAATCCCTTAAGCCAAACATCGGCACTCCCGGTATTCTCAATATATTCGGTTTCGATGGAACGTGAATCTTCGTAGATATCCTCTCCGGTTTCAGAGTCAACCCAGCCAAGCTGAACGACTTTTGTCAGGTTGCCCGATTGAGGTGTCTCTTCATAAAAAAATTGTTGGGCTGTTCTGAAGCCGGCTGAGTATCCATCATGAATATAATTGTCTGTTCGCTCGAGATATGTGAACTTGATAGGAGGATTCACCGACGTATTAATATCCTGGACCTTCCAGGTGTTGACTTTTTTGGAATAAAGCCCATATGGAGAGCCGTGTCTACTCTGCTCTATCGGCTTTCCTTTTAAATAAACGTTATCTTGATGGAATGTTGCTTGTGAGTAATTCCCTTCGGGATCGGTCACTTTAAGATAACCAAATCCATAGAATTCACGTTCACTCGCATCCCATAAGCCGTATCCAATACTATATCGAGTCGTATAGCTGTCTCCCAGTGAATTTGAAGCAGTTGTTGAGGCAACTATCGGTAAAATCATGGGCATGTAAATATTCTGACAATTTGTAGATGAACGGTACTCTATAGATGTTTCCCCGCCAATACCATTATTCGTCGATACAAGTAAATCCGCAAATTTACCGTTTGAATAAGCGATTTCGACATTTTCCGGATTGTCATAAACAATGTAATCGTTGATCCCATCACCATTAAAATCAGCAGCAATCATTTTTGATCCCGCTTCCCCAATGGTAAATCCCGGATCCAAAATACGGGTAGCACCAAATTTCAAGCTATTTGAAGTTAGATAAGATATAAATTTATTATATCGGTCCCAACAGGCGATGTCGCTTAAACCATCACCGGTTATGTCCGTTATAAATGGTGCCCGATCTCCAGGGCAAAAGTTAAATAGCCTGTTATCTAAATCCCGGAATTCTGCGGTCAAATCTCCCGTATTTAATTTCACTAACCAGTCAGCCGTTGTGTTTTTGTCAAAACACCCAAAATCCGATAAACCATCACCGTTAAAATCAGTAGTGAAAGGCATACTGAAAGAGGCCGGCCCTACTTTAAACGTCTTGGTAATCGTCTCAAAACCATTGCGATTTTTATTTAGGGCGATTTTTGCTTTCCAATATCCGCCCTCCTTAAAGAATGCCACGGCATCCGAGTTGCCATCTCCGTCAAAGTCTCCGGTTGATGGACTTGCTTGAGACGTTAATCCTGTTGCCCAAGTCCCTTGATCGATAAAACTTACCCCATCTGAAAAGGCCACTTTCCATTTGCCGTTTATATAAAGGGATATATCCGTTTTACCATCAGCGTTGAAATCGCCAGACAAAACAGTACCGTTGTTCCCGTAAGAATCAATCCATATGTCTTCAAAGCAGAACTCATTAGTAATCTTTGGTATAGCCGGATGATAAACTTGACATCCCCATGTAGAAATCTTAATTCTCCCTATTAAAGGAGTATAGTTCCCAAAATCCATATGACCATCGCCATTAAAATCACCTGTAAATATTTGCCAGTCCGGTTGCCCTAAACTGAAAGTTGGCGTTTGCATATCATAGGAATAGGCCTCTTCATCTTCGTAAGTAAACGTTATTGGCGGAAGTGCCGTAATCCCATCAGCACCATATTCAGTGATTTTATTAAGAAGGGTTCTATGCGTACGTGGGCTGTTATGATAATTGAAAACATATTTTTTCTGCAATTCACCACCGGCAAAGACACTGATCTGCTTAAGCCGTTCATTTATTTTCATTTCAAATCCACTTCGGTAACTCAAGACAGGATCTTTGCGATCTAATGACTGAATTTCACCTTCAATGCGAACCTGAAAGTTTTGTGTTCCGGCTGATAATAAATCGGTATCGGTACCAGGTTCACCCGTATAAAGGATTTCAAAGCTCCCATCGCTGAAATGTCGAAAAAAGCTGTAATTCCCATGGACATCCTTGACCTTGCTTAATAAATAGCGATAACAATGCGAACTATCGTCAGGATCACATATTTTTGAATCATCACTGAGATGATCTTCAAGCCCAAACACAAATAATTTTCCTGTTTTATCGCGGACTTGCCAGGTATCGTTGATTAACTTAAATTCCGAAAGCTCGGGATTGAAGAAGCGTGAGTTATAACTGTTGCTGCCAGTCTTGACCAATTCAAGTTTGCCTCCAACATTGGCGTAATATTTTGTATTGGCATCATATGTTGGCACACCATCTTTAGTTGAGACGTCAACGGCCGGAAAGTCTATTTTCCAGCCATATCCAAGAAGGCCGTTGCCGTTTTGGGGAGAATAGGTCAGTGTGAGCGCGGGTTGCAGGCCTGCCCTCCCGGGAGGGGTATATAGAGGTAATTGGATAGTGCCGGCACCGGAATATGGATCGACTTGGAAGTTACTCAAGAGACTCTGGGACAGATTGCCATCTGAACCACCGGGAACCGATGACAAGCTCATACTGGTGGTGGATAACTTTGAATCCGGGGATTTAATACCATCTTTTTTCTCTATATTTTTATCTTTAAGGTTATCAGATGGGGCGGTTTCGGCTTCTGCAATATTGGAGCTGCCAGCATGACCGGCACCATCAGGGGCATCAACATTTGTATCCTCTGGAGGGATTATTAAATCTTGCAGATTAATCGATTCATAGTTGCTACTATCCGCTGTCTTAGCTAAAACACCTGTACTTGATAAAACCTGTACCCAAGCTATCAAGACCACTACCCATACCAATCGTTCTTTCATCTCTCCCCCCTTCACAATTGGGGTCAGACCCCAATAACTCTTTTGTTTTCAATAGGTTAATTATTAATTAATTTTTCCGGACTTACGGGGGATATATCTAAATGGTCATTACAGGGCATGGGACTTTTGACCAATATATTTACCCATTAATTTTTTTCACAGGCCGTCCGCGCTTAGGCTTTTTCATCAATAACGTTATCTTTTGCTGATACTCTTCGCTCATGAATCCAAGGCCATTCTCAGAACTTTTTCTGATAGCTTCAAGCTTACTTTTACCAAGAGAAACGCCAATAAGTCTCTTGTATTCTTCAATACGTTGGGCTTTGTTATTACCCAAACATTCGAACATGGGATTATCATTACGATCAACTAGGCCAGAAGCAGTGAGGCTGATGTTGATTTGATAACTTGACCACTTATAGGTTTTCATATCGGACACAAGCCCGGCTCTTATGGGATTTTGCTCAACATATCTCATGACCGTTAAAAGATAGCTGTCGTCACTAACGATTGGATTTTTATAACGTCCCTGCCAAACATGCCCAGATGTCTGATACCTGAATTGAAATCGACTCGTATGCGCGTTCGTAACGGCTTGCATGATCTGACCTAGGCTTCCTTTTTCCGTCCTCTGCAACAACAAGTGGACATGGTTTGGCATGAGACAATAGGCAAACAATTTAAACGCAAATTTTTGTTTATATCGATGCAGTAAACACAAATAATGCTCATAATCATTCTCATCATAAAATACTTCACGCCGGTTATTCCCGCGATTGATCACATGATAGATAAGTCCCGGCAAATCAACTCGACGTGCGCGCGCCATATTAGTCTGGTATAAAATATGAATTATTAATTAAGTTATTCATTTGCAATAGTTTGCTGGGGTCTGACCCCAAAAAAAGTAGGGGCGTTAAACGGGTATCCCCCTTTCCCGCATCACCTTCCACATCCTTGAGTACGCTACCCCAAACGAACCCAAGGAATTTATTGTTATGGAATTAGTCAACGCCCCAATAGTCGAGGTATGTGTGTGGCTAAAAGTCACAGGCTTGTCTTTCTTGGTTATTTACTTGTTTTTTTGGTACTGTTCTTTTTGGCTACCTTGGTTGTCTTTTTGCCTTTTTCATCCTTGGAAAGCCGGTCCTTCATGCAACGGCCGCAGGGTTCATACCCCTGGGCAATGGCTTCCTTTTCCTCCAAGGCCATGGTGTCGCGGTTCTTGATGCTGCGGCAATCCGCCTTATGGTATTTCTTGCCGTTGGCCGTGACATACACCTTCTCGGCGTAGGCCATCGACGAAACTGATAAAAATGCCATGCATAATCCTGTGAGTAATAATTTCTTTAACATGATCTCCTCCTTACTAAGTTTTCTTGCCTGCGACAGTTTGTTCTGCAACCTGTCATTGCGAGCCAAAGTGTGAAGCAATCTGCTGTTATTAAAGAGATGGCTTCGGCTTACGCCTCGCAATGACTATCTTGCTTTTGCCGATCTCATCGGCCTCGCAATAACGGTGTATATTAAAGAGCTGACAAACCCCGCCAACTACCTTTCTGTTTCCTGACTCCCCGCGTTATGCTCTATCCGTTTAGTGAACTCGCCTCCTGTCAGCGCGTCAATCAAGGCCGTCAGCTCATCGATCCGTAACTTCCTGTCAAATACCGTAGACGCATCCGCCCCTGCCAATGCGCCCATCTCAACCTGTAACCTGCGGCGCTCAAAATACAACCTGGTGACTTGGTCCAAAATATCCTCACGCAACTCGACCATCATTTTGGATCTGGAATCGATCGAGGTCTGGTCCGAATTCCAGATAATATCACCCAGGTCCCACGACAGGGACACGTCCCATCCGAAATTATCGTAAAATGTCTTGTCATCCGGGGCCAAATAATGCTGGCCGCCGGAACTGTAGCTGCCGTAAACACTGTCACTGGTGGTCCTGTTCTTATCCGCCCCGAGCCCGATACTCACATCCGGCAGCCACGGCTTGCGGGCCGCCTGCCGCCGCCATGTATCGATCTTCTCTTTATTGACCTCGGCATATCGTGAGGCGAACCGGTGCACTTCCTGGATGCTCGGTTCATGCGCAAACCTGGCCGCTAGGCCGTCCATATCCGGAATTGCGATATTCTCGACGGCAACCGCTTTCTCAAGCGGCATAAAAAAAAGACCTCCCGCCGTGGCCGCGTAAAGCCGTCGGGTGAGGTCTGTGCCCAGCGCATGGGCCTTGGGATTATCAAGACCGCGGTATAAAGGCTGCCAGCGGTTGCGCTGGTACTTGAATACCCCCTTGTCCGTTGCCAGAAAAATGATGAGGCCCCCGCAAGATACGCCTGGCGCATCATGACCAGAGGCCTCTATCCCGTGGCACATATCCTGCCCTACCAGGATATCGTTAATGCCGCCCGGCACCTGTCCATTTGTTGTCAATCTCTGCCACGTGGCACCGTGATTGGCACTAGTGAAAATCTTATCTGCCTGACACAAATAAATAACCGGCCGCCCTGCCTGTAAAACAAACAGGCCTTTGATCTTGGAGGTTGGCCATTGGATCTGTTCATAATCATCATCGCTTTCTTCATCGTTTGAAAAAACAGTAAAGATCTTCTTTATTTCTCCAGCCGCTGAGAGCCGGTACAATTCAGAACCGGTCGCGGCATACACAAAACGTTCATCCCGCTCAAGCGCATAAATAACGTCATGGCCGAGGGCATGCGCGACCCTTTTCCAGGTGCCCTGGCCCTGTTGCTTCAGGAACAAACCGTCCGCGGTACCTAAAAATATTGTTGAATCCAGCCTTACAACACTCAGGCACATCTGAGCGGTTTCACTGCCGGCATCATAGATCTTCTGCCAGCGGCCTTCTCTAATATTAGCGCGATACAGCCCGCTGTCGGTGGCGGCCAAAAATTGATCAGCGTCCTCAGCCGGCGCGTACAGCGCATGGACCTTGTTGCGCTGCCCCTGGACGTCAATGACTGCCCTAAAATCCACACCGCTGTTGCGCGACACATACAGGCCCTTATCCGTCCCGGCGAAAATAATATCTTTATTGTGGGGATGTATCATCATGACATTGACCCCGCTTTCATTAATACCGCCCGTTATCTTGTGCCATTGCGCGTTGACGGCACTGGATCCCATACACACCGCGCATAATACTAAGGTCACTAAATCGATCAGCCGCTTAGGCCCCATCTTTCCTTCGCATCGCATCCTTATAAATCACCTCCACGTCCACAATCTTAAGCGCCTTGACAACCGCGTCCTTAACATCCGGATTATGTTTTTCCAAGATTCGCAAATAGCGTGAGGTATATTCCAGCATTGCCTCAAGGCCGAGCTGAGACTTCATGACCATGAGGACCGATAAAACCGTATATATGCCGATAGTCGTCGCCGGGCTGGTGTAAGGGGATGCATCTTGGGGTGGGGAATGGTGAAACTTGTTGGTGTTCTCTGAATTGAAATCCATGAAACCTGCCTCCGTCGTCGTCCGTAACTTTAATGATCGTCAATTCTGGGGCATCATCATGGGGGGATATGGTACAAGTGTACCATTCATTTGATTTTATGTCAAGCTTATTTTGCCGATTAGTCAAAATATCTATTATCGTATCTATTTGTAAATATTGTATTTATGAGTCTCAAGCATTGATCATAAAAAATTTTATTGACTTTATTGAAAATTGGATTGACTTTACGTCAAAATATGATATCCTATCATTAGAAGACAATTTATATTAATCCCATGCACACAGGAGGTAATTCCCTAATGCTAATCGGCAAACGTATCCGCGAATTACGGAATGCCAAGAACATGACCCTGACCGAACTTTCAGAAAAAAGCGGTGTCCAGATAGCGACCTTAAGCCGGATGGAAAATTTAAAAATGACCGGCACGCTCGAATCGCACATGAACATCGCCAGGGCCATGGGCGTTGATATCACCCAACTCTACGAAAAAATCAAGATCCGCGAAGAGAAGCTGACCGTGGATGACACCCCCGAGACCGAGACCTTCACCTACAATGACAAGGCATCCTACGAAATGCTCACGACCAAAGTCCTCAACAAAAAGATGATGCCGATCATGCTGCGCATTGAGCCCGGCGGCAAGACCACGGTCGAGCAGAACCAGCCCGGCAGCGAAAAATTTATTTTCATCCTGCGCGGGCATGTGAGCGCTCATATCGGCTACAAAACCTACTCCCTGGCCCAAAACAATACCCTTTATTTTGACGCCAACGAACAACATTATTTTGTCAACAGCGGCCGCGACGTCGCACGCATCATAAGCGTGATCACGCCGGTGGCCCTCTAACCCTTTAACGCACAAATCTAATCAGGAGGTCCTAATGTCCCAAGATACCAAAAAAATCCTTATTGTTGACGATGAAGAAGGAATCCGTGAATCCCTCAAGCTCATCTTGAGCGATCACTACGAGCTTATGCTGACCGACGATGGATCCCAGTGCCTGGATATCCTCTCCAACGCCGATGATATCGGCCTGGTGCTGCTGGACATCAAAATGCCGCAGGTCAGCGGCCTGAACGTGCTCAAGGAGATCAAGGAAAAGTACCCGGCCATGAAGGTCATTATGATCACCGGCTATAAATCAGTTGAGACCGCGAGTGAAGCCACCAGCCTGGGCGCGGCCGGCTACATCGTCAAACCCTTCAAGTCGGATGAGATATTGGAGGTCGTGGGGCGGAATATCAAATAAATTTAAAGCTCCCAGGCATAAAAATAAAAAATGTTTAATACCTTAAATCATTTTGCACTATCACACTTATTCATTCTTATCATATATGTACCGTTATCTATCTTCTTATTTCGACAGACTCAAAACTCCATAGCTCGCATATATTCACTTCATTTAATATCTGTTTCGATATGGGGATTCTTTGGCTTAATTTTCTGCACAACCACCAACATAATCTTTGCTGAATTTTCTTGGAAAATGGCCACCCTCGGCGTTATTTTAATTCCGGTCTTTTTCTTACATGCTGTTTTATTATTAATAAATCGAGAATCTAAAAAAATTATCTATCTCGCCTATTTTCAAGCAACTTTTTTTATAATATTACTTTTTAACGACAAAATTTATATAAATTATCGATATTTATTTGATCAATTCTATTATCCTGAAGGTTCCTTCGCATACATTATGCTGTTTATTATCTGGACGGTTATTGTTTTATATGCAAACATTGAACTGCTTTTTTTTTATAAAAAAAGTTATCCCAAACAACGCAAGCAAACAATCGCATTAATACTATCGTTATTCTCTTTTGGCGGAGGCATGAATAATTTTCTGCCCGGGTTTGGTCTCGATATATACCCATATGGAAATTATCTCATACTTTTACATCCTTTCTTTATTTTCTATGCTATTTTGAGACACAATTTATTAAATATTCATATTTCTATAACAAAAAGTTTTGTTTATTCTCTTTTGATTTCCTTCATTACCCTCCTCTACCTAACAATCGTTGTATCCTTAGAAAATTTACTAAAACATAAATTCAATTATGAATCATTTTTCATTACAATGGTTTTCGCTTTTATTATCGGTATTTTCTTTGTTCCCCTAAAAAATCGAATTCAAAAAATTATTGAAAGAATATTCTATAAACAATCCCATATTGAAACTATTTATGAAAATGAAAAATTAAAACAGGAAATAATAAGTTCAGAAAAACTTAAAGCCATCTCTACACTTGCCTCAGGGATGGCGCATGAAATTAAGAATCCCTTGACAGCCATTAAAACCTTTACGGAATATTTACCGGACAAAAAAAATGACCCTGAATTTTTAGAGAATTTTTCCCGCATTGTAAGTAAAGAAGTCGACCGTATTGATGAACTGGTCCACCAGCTTCTGGATTTTGCCAAACCATCCCCCCTTTCCCGCAAACCGACTGATATTAACCAGTTATTGAACGATACCCTGAATTTTCTCTCAAGCCGGCTCGTCAAAAATAATATCTCCGTTAAGCGAGAATTTGCGACCTCAAATACCACTTTAAACATCGATCCCAACCAGTTCCGCCAGGCGCTTCTGAATATATTCCTGAATGCCATCGATGCCATGCCCAATGGCGGCACAATGACTATCAAAACCCAGTCCAATGACGACACTTTCACGATCTCAATCTTGGACACAGGGCCTGGCATCCCCCCCAAAGACCTGCCACACATTTTCGATCCTTTTTTTAGCAAAAAAGACGGCGGCACAGGCCTGGGGCTTTCCATTACTCAGGGGATCATCAAGGAGCACAATGGTAAAATTGATGTTCAAACTAAATTTAATGCCGGGACAAGATTCATTATTCAATTGTCCCTAATCAAAAAATAAGATATGAATTTATTCTCTATATCTTGCTTACTAATAATCATCTCGCATCTTTCAATAGCTATGTTTATTTTGTGGAAGAATAAAGGTAGTGAATATGCAAAATTATGGGCTTTATTTTCGATTGTTGCATCGTTTTGGGGATATGGAGGATTTAAATTATCTATCGCACCCACTGCAAATAATGCATTTTTTTGGTGGCAAATGGCTTACATTGGAGTGATTTTCTCTCCTATTGTCTTCTATCATTTTGTTTATGTCTATTTTCACAGGGGTAATAAATCTCTGATTTATTTCTCGTATTTTCTCGGTACAAATTTTATTTTATTAGACTTGTTTCAGGGTGAACATTTTCTAGGCGATGTACGTTTTTTATTTAATCAATTTTACTGGATTATTTGGTCAACTCATAAAAGCCTACTATTTCTTTTCTTTTATTTTTATTGCCATATCTTTTTACTATCATTATGTCTTATTAACTTAATTAAAGAGTTATCCGCGGCAAAAGGTATTCAACGAAGCAGGGTCAAGTTTTTTGTTATTGGCTCAATCCTTGGATGGATTGGCGCAGAATTTAATTTTTTTGTATCCTTTGAATTCAACATATATCCTTACCTCAACTTCCTAATAGGGTTGTATCCATTTTTCTTTGGTTACGCAATTGTAAGACATCAACTTTTAGATATTCATATAGTCGTAAAAAAAAGCATTGTTTATACAATCTTGATTGCTTCAATAACTTTAATATATTTAATTATCGTCGTCACAATTGAAAAACTTCTCGAATTTTATATGGGTTATCGCTCAATCTTCATCAGTGTAGCTACTGCTTTTTCTCTGGGGATTCTTTTTGTTCCCTTCCGTAATAAAATTCAATACTTTATTGATAAACACTTTTTTTATGGAACCCTTGAAAGTCTTTCACAAGAAAAACAACGCCTGCAACAGGAACTTTTTCACAAAGAAAAATTGGCGTATGTAGGTCAACTGGCCAGTTCCGTTGTTCATGAGATCCGCAATCCGCTTACGACGGTTGATACTTTCATCAAATACTTACCCGCGAAATACAATGATCCTGTTTTCAGAAACAAATTCAACACCCTGATCCCTCAAGAGATCGATCGGTTAAAAAATGTTGTCGACCGCTTGTTAGACCTATCCAAACCCGCAAATCTAAAATTATCTAGAATAAATATTTGTAATCTGGTTGATTCGACCCTTAACTTATTAGACGACCGTTTTATGTTGAAAAAAATCAGCATCACTCGTCACTATGACAATACCGGGCTCATGCTTAGTGCTAATGCGGACCAGTTAAAACAGGTATTTTTGAACCTTTTCATAAACGCGTTGGATGCCATGGAAGATTCCGGCTCCCTGCGCATATGCATTCAAAAGTCAAAAAATTCAAAGAACATGCCTAATGGCTATGCCCTGATCGAGATCTCTGACTCAGGTCATGGGATCCCACCCTCTCTTCAGGGCAAACTCTTCACCCCTTTCATCACCACCAAAAAAGACGGCATCGGGCTTGGATTAGTAATAAGTCAGGAAATCATCCGGGAACACGGAGGGACAATCAATGCTAAAAGTGAAGTCGGCACGGGAACAACTTTCACAATAACATTACCAATCAAAAAAGCATGAACCAAATTCCAAGACATTAAATCTTTCTCTGTTCTGCAAGTTCCACCAGTGCCCTGGCGGGCAAAGGATGGAATTGACTGCCAATATTCTTCTTGATCTCTTCAACAGCTTCTTCTTTGGTGAGGGCCTTGCGGTAGGGTCGGTCGGTCATCATCGCATCAAAGGCATCGGCCACCGAGATGATCGCCGCTATCATGGGGATTTCATCCCCTTTTAATTTATACGGGTAGCCCTTGCCGTCATACCGTTCATGATGGTATTTAATCCCGTCCAGGCTTTCCTTAAGCTCGGAAAGGGATTTAAGGATCTCGCCACCAGCCATCGGATGCTGCTGCATGATCTCCATTTCGGTTTGATTTAATTTGCCGGCCTTGTTTAAAACAGCCTCGGGAATGCCGATCTTGCCTATGTCATGCAGCAGGGCGGCGATATAAATACTTTCAAAAAAAACATCCGGAAAGCTCGCAGAACCGTTGTCCATCATTTGGCGGGCGATCGAAATGCAATAATTCGTGACACGCTCAGTGTGGCCGTGGGTATATTTGTCCTTGGCCTCGATCGCGCGGCCCAGGACAATGACCGTCCGGATAAATAGATCATGGTTGCGTTCTGATTCTTTCTTCAATCCTTCGAACAATTGGGCGTTACGGATCGCCATAGCCACATCAGAGGCCAGGGCCGCAAAAAACTCAAGCTCATGTTTTTCAAAATGGGTGCTGTCCCTTTTTTGCCCCAACAGCAAAACAGCTAATAGTTTATCTTTATATTTTGCCGGGACACACGCCTCCACATTAAGCATGCGCATCTGATCGCCGACATCATGCAGTAACTTTTGGTTGCCGTTATTGCCGTTCAAAATACTTTCCTGCCAAATAAGCTTATTTAAATCCTGGGTGAGGACCGCACTTTTATTCAACAACAAAGAGGCATATTGTTTTTCGTTAAACAACTTAATGATCGGATGATTCTTATCAAAACGGGCAAACCCTTCCGGGATCTTGATGCCGCGCTCCCCTTTTGATATTGTCAGGACATAGGTGTCTTTCGCCGGGACATATAAAATCATGCAGGCATGGTTGATCTGAACCTTCTGAACGATCATGCGGATGATCATCCGTATCAAGAGCTTGGGCTCATGGACCATGATCATGCTCTTACTGGCGGCCTCCAGCTCGCGCTTATAATCTATCTGTTGTGTTTTGTGATTCAAGACCGATTCTCTCCAAAAGAATTAATTATTATTCAATTCCTTTAATACTATTTTCTCCAATTCCTCCAAAACTAAAGGCTTGTGGATATAGCCGATGATGCCCAGGTTTTCGGCCTCCTGGACGGTCTCCTCTTCTTCAACACCGGTGACCATGGCGACCTTAACATTATTGCCGGTATCGCGCACCTTTTTTAAAAGTTCCACGCCTGTCATCTCTTCCATGCGCACATCCAAAAGCACAAGATCAGGTTTTTCGCTTTCAATGATCTCAAAGGCCTCCTGCCCGCCGGAAGCCGTAAAAACATCAATGTTCCTTTTTTTGAAAAAATTCTTTGCAAACTCACGAATATCAATTTCATCATCAACGATCAATAGCTTTGGCATAACAAATCTCCATTCTATGATTCCCCATTAATTAAGTATATGCGACCGGTAAACGAATGTGAACCTTAGTGCCTCTTAGAAATTGTGACTCATATTTAACCTGCCCTCCATGATTGTCCTCGATCAATTTCCGAATCACATAAAGGCCCAGGCCGGTACCCTTCTTGCTTGATAATTTAGTCGTAAAAAAAGGCGTAAATAACTTTTGTCTGTCCTCACCTTTGATGCCGATCCCGTTGTCCTCAACCGTAATATTAATAAAATCCGGCTGAGTGTTTTGGGCCATGATCTTAATGGTCGGCAGATAACCTTCTTCATGCAACTCTTCCTTGCGCTGCATCATGGCATCATAGGCGTTGTCTATAAGATTAAAAAACACCTCCTGAAGTTGTGTAAAATTCCCCTTAATTTTGGGCAGTTTGGTATCATACTCGCGCAAAATACGGATAGAACCGCTCTTGATCTTAAATTGGGTCATTTCAATGGAGGCGTCAATCAGATGATCAAAATCAACTTCACTAAAACCTTCCTCCCCCCTTCTGGAATATTTCAAAAGGCCCTGCACGACCTCACCGCCCTGGGAAACATTATCCTGGATACGGCTTAAGCCATGCTCGATCTCGATGAGCATCTCCCTTAATTCAGAAGGCATATGCATATTTTTTTTCATCTTGATTGTATCGAGGATATCACCGGCAATAAATCCAAGCGCGTGCAGGCGGTTGTTGATCTGATGGGACAGGCCGTCTGCCATGGTCCCGATGGTGGCCATCTTCTCGGCCTTAAAAAGCTGCTCATGGGTTTGTTTCATATCCTCATAAAACTGGGCATTCTCGATAGCCAGGGCCGCCTGATTAGCCAAAATGGAAAATACAGCTAGATCATCGTCGCTGTACATCTGCCCGGATATCTTTTTGCCCAAAACAACTATGGCGATCAAATTTTCATCCACAAAACTGGGGACAACAAGCGCGGCATCGATCTTTTTCATCTCCGCTTCCAGATGAGCCAGGTGCAGATCCCCATAATCCTGGGTACGTTGTTTTATTTCATCATATACTATCGGATTTTTATATACCGAGAGGTTGTTCACAACAGGTGAATCATATTCAATGATCGACTTGGGTTTAAACCTCACCTTACGGCTTCGTGACGCACCTAAATAAAATCGTTTGTTTTGAGAGTCGTTCAAATAAATCATACTATGTTCAAGCCTAACAGTTCGAGTTACTATATGTACAATTAATGTTACTAAACGCTTCAAATCCTTTATCCTGCCCATGCCCAATGATGCCTGCCGCAAAGTTGCTTGATAGCGAAGTTGCTCTTGGAAAAGCCTGTCCTCAGCTTTCTTCTGGATGAAAAGATAAATAAACGGCCCCATCGTTGCCAAAACAGTCGATATAATAAGTGGCCCGATCCACCAATTATCACCAATTAATTGCACTAATTCTTTTTGCCATCCAAAAGCAATTGCGAAAGGAATACCTAGAATTAATGCATATATACTTATAAATAGACCTGCACGTGTAATAAAAACTCTAATATCGGATAATCGATATTGCATAATCGCGTGTGAAACGATGATACAATAGAAAGCAATTAAAAAATTTCCGAAAGGATAAATATTTATATTATATACGGGGAAAAAATTAGTAATTCCTCCGGAAAAGCCTACAGCAACTCCAAGAAAAAGATATAAAATTTGATTCTTACGTTTGTAGTCAGATTTTAAATAAGTATGAAAGAGTTCAAAGTGGCTTATAAAAACAATCAGCAGCCAAATAATAATAAAAACGTGAAAGAAAAAATAAGGATCAGAATAGTAGAAAGATGAATAGACAAATTTAACATCTTTGATAAAAAGTGGAGACCAACTGAGTAACAACCAAATAAATGCTTGATAATAAGTGGCTTTCAAGAATCCTGTTTTTTTCAAATCACAAAGTATAAAAATTGTATGATAAAGAAAAACAGGGATAAATATTATGCCGATGAAAGAGATCCTTATTAAAACCAAAGCATGACTAGGGTTATTCTCTTTCCCAAATAAAAATGCAAATAACCCCCAAAAAGCAACTGAAAAATTAAAGAATACCCATATCCTATGTAGTCTTGATAGCCACAACTTACGAAGCACAATAATTATTGATGAGCTCACCAAAAAAACAAAAAGACCGGATACTGAAAATAATGATATATGCTGTTCGATCATCAAACCTCAATTTTTTTAAATATTACTGAAGCATTAAAACCAGCAATCGCACAACATGTTTTCATTACTAAGTTTAATGCGCATTTTGTATTTTTCTTAACGAGACTGATCTTAAACTTTGGATTTATGCTTGTTGTATTAAGAGTTCCCGGTATAACATCTTCTTTCAATGCCATCAAAAGTATGCCTGCTTCTAACAAAGCACTGGCGCCAATGCAATGTCCAAAATATGGTTTAAAAGCGGTCAAACACGGATTATTAAAAACATTGGTTAGTGCCTTAACTTCGTACTTGTCAATTACAGACAAACCTGTGCCATGTGGGTTGATCAAATCAATTTCCTCGCTTTTTAAATTGCAATTTTTTAAAGCATCAATCATTGTATTTTTATAGTAATCCGTTCCAACAGCTGGCAATGTTACCTTCCAACTTTCAGAATTAAAACCGCCTCCGAGGTATTCCCCGTAGACTTTTGCATTTCGTTTTTTTGCATAATTTAAATCCTCAACAATGAGTGCAATACTACCATCACCAACAACAATTCCATTAGCATTTTTATCAAAGGGCTTGATTAAACCATCTTCAGCATATGGATATCCATATTGCCTAAACCATAAATATTTATATATTCGTGATAGGCCTGAACAAGCCACAACTGCTACTTTGCATTTATTCATTTTAATCAAATTACTTGCAACTTCCAAAGCATATAAGCCGGATGAACACGCGTTATTAAGAAATAGATGGCTTCCATGCAAATTAAATAATTTTGATAAATGGAAGAGATACATATATGTTTGCAAATCATATGAGGTCTTTACAACCTCGTCAAATAAAATATCAAAATATTTCGCTTTATCCATCTTCGTCTTTTTAAGAATGTCATAAGTTTTATTAAATAATTTATCCCAAAATTCCTCTAGCCCAGGATTGCCGTGCCCGACGATTAAAGATATATCATTGTCGCTAGAATATTCTAACTCGCTATCATCAAGTGCCAATTTTATTGAACCAATTAAATAATTCAAATCGATATCATCTTCTCCTCCCTTCCAAGATCTAATGTCTATTAATGCCGAATTGTCAATCCCAAAATTATAAATATCAAAATTGTCAACCTTATGACATTGAAAAGAGTCAATCTCTTTATTGTCAATTATAAATGACTCCTTTTTTACATTTGACTTTTCAGACAATATCGAGTTCCATAAATCTTGACTGCCAATGCCAATAGAAGTAATAGGGCCCATCCCGGTTATCACTACTCTATTCGATGACACGAGAACCTCCTTTTACAAAACTTCGATTCTTAAATTTTCTCAAAACAACACAGGCATTATTTCCCCCAAAAGCAAACGAATTATTTAAAGCAATATCGACATTTAATTGCCGTGCTTGATTAGGGATACAATCGACATTACACTCTGGATCAAACGTCTCAAAATTTATTGTTGGAGGTACAGTGTTTTTTGTTATGGCCAAGCAACATGTTATGGCTTCAATAGCTGAGGCTGCTCCCATAGTATGTCCAAGCATAGATTTTATTGAACTAATCGGAGGTCTTTTTTTCATGTCCCTAAAAATATAATTAATGGCTAACGCCTCGGTTTTATCGTTTTGGACTGTCCCTGTACCATGTGCGCTAATATAATCGATATCATCTAGTCGGATTTTTGCATTTTTGACCGCCCCTAAAATACATTGAATGATCCCTTCCTTACTCGGCATTGTCATATGAGTTGCATCACATGACAATTTATAGCCTAATAATTCGGCATATATATTCGCACCTCGATTCAAAGCACTTTCCATTGATTCAACGACTAAAAACCCGGCCCCCTCACTCACCAACATACCTGATCTATTCTTATCAAATGGCTGACATTTTTTCATCGACATCGCAAACAACCGGCTGAATCCCGTAATATTTAATCGGGTCATTGAATCTACCCCCCCAGCAAGAACGATATTTAATCTTCCAGATTTAATATGATCATATGCATGGCCGATAGCATAGTTACCAGAAGAACAAGCCGTTGAGATTAAAAGAGTTTTGCCTTTTATTCCAAAATAATGTGCTAAATTAGCGCCTATCACATTTGAAGGATATTGCCATATAGGCAAATCCTTTTTAGCACCAAATCCTCTATCTGATAACTCTTGATTGATAAACTCGAGGGTTTTTGGCTCCCCCATGGTTGTGCCGATAAAAAGGCCTGCCATCTTTTTCAGTAAGTCCTCTTGATGTATTCCAGCATCTTCTAAAGCCATCTTGCTAGAAGCAATGGCGAACTGGGATGCACGTCCTAAATAAGGAATTTTATGATAATTTATATACTTAGCTGGATCAAAATCTCTAACTTCTCCTGCATAATGTCGGTCATATTCGGAAGTATCAAAACTTTTTATTTTATGTATACCGGACTTACCATTAACGCAATTTCTCCAAAACCGATTCCAGCCTAAACCAATTGGAGAGATTACTCCCAAGCCCGTGACGACAACTCGTCTATTAATATTTTTTTTCATTGTATAATTTTACTAACGCTTTACCTTAAATATTAAATCAATCTTAGCAATTGACACATCGCTTCTTATATTTACTTCGCTCACACCTCCACGTTTAATCATTTTTGTAGCATAAGCATCTATATAAATTTTCTGGCCAAACAAAACTTTAGTTACAAACATCACTTTAACTTTTCCTAAAATATATGAAGGCTTTATGTTTTTATCGGCAATCATAGTAATATGATATAACACAAGCGCCGCCTGCGCGGCCGCCTCGATCAGCAAGGTCTCCGGGAACACCGCCGTCTTGGCCTGGCCGTGCGTGAAGGGCCATTCATTGGCCGTCACATTCTTGACCGCGCGCAGCCAGTGTCCTTCCTTATAATCCTCGACGTAATCGAGCATGATAAAGGGATAATCCTGCGGCAAAATATCCCGGATCTGTTCCTGAGATAAATAGGGCATTGTTATATATTACTAATCTTATTAATAAATTAAGATATAAAAATATTATAAAGGCGTGGTTGTGTCACCTCAAGAATTATTAAGGTTTTCACTCAACAGGAAGGAAAAACGGGGTTTTTGAAAGGCGGCCAAGCCAAGCATTAAAGCGCCAGCTTCTCCATATCAGCCGGCTTCCCGATATTATGCACGTTAAGGCCGGGATCGATCTTGCGCAGAAGGCCCCGCAAGACCTTCCCCGGACCGATCTCGATAAAGTCGGTTATGCCATTTGACGCGATATGCTGGATAGTATTGACCCATTGAACCGAAGAGGTGATTTGTTTGGCAAGATTTTCCTTGATCTTTTGCGGGTCTGTGGTGGCTGCGGCATCAACATTACTGACCAGAGGGATGGTTGGTGTCCCCAATGTTATGTCCTCAAGCACACTTCGGCATTTATCCGCAGCCGTCTGCATCAGGGTCGAATGGAACGCGCCGGCCACATCCAGCATGACAACGTTCCTGGCACCGGCGGCCCCGCATTTCTGGGCGGCCTCTTCCACTCTCTGGGCATGGCCGGTTATGACGGTCTGCTGGAGTGAGTTATAATTCGCGACCTCAGCGCCGGTCTGTTGGCAGATCTCATTAAGCTTTTCCTTATCCAGCCCGATGATGGCGGCCATCCTGCCTTTATGCAGTCTGGTGGCCTCCCCCATATACTCGGCGCGTTTGCGCAGCAGAGCCAGGGTTTCGTCAAATCCCAAAGCGCCGCTGGCGCACAGGGCGGCATACTCGCCCAGGCTTAGGCCCGCACACGCGACCGGCTCTAAATCCTTATACTTATCCGATGCCTTAAGGACCTCCAGCGCCGCCATGCTGTGGCTGAATATGGCCGGCTGTGAATACGCGGTTTCGGTCAGCTTTTCCTGCGGGCCGTTGAACATGACATCCTTAAGGCCGTTGGCGGTCAGCTCATCAGCTTTGTCAATAATACCCCTGGCCACGTTAAATGTTTCATACAATTCCCTGGCCATGCCAACGGTCTGCGTGCCCTGCCCCGGAAAAATAAGTGCGATGCGGGTCATAAAATATTTCCTCTCTATTTATTATCTTTCAAAAATTTCTTAGCCTTTTTGATCACCCCATCAACAAACCTTAAATAATCGTTTGCCTCTTTTTTAGTGACGAGCTGGCCCCCATCATACAAATCGCGATTACGCTTCATCCGCATGGAATTTGCGACCGTAAAAATCTCGCGGTCATGCAAAAATCCACTTAAGGCCCGAAGCACCTGGACATGATGTCCGGGGACACTGCGCACCTTGACCTTGCCACCTTGGCTAATAAAGTGATCCCGGTCTTCAGCAGGGCTTGATAGGCGTATGTGAAGCTGACTTCGGGGAAAGGGTCTTTACGCGCGATTTTCAGGTCTTTTATGGCCTTCTCCCAAAAACGCTTAATTTGCGCATGGGTAAAATTAAAGGGCTGAAAATATTTCGGATCGCGTGTCGTCATACAAGCTCAATCCGCTTCCCTTTGAGAATGTTCCTCACAAAGGGATCCCCCCGTTTCTTTTTTTTGTATTCGGCTTCATCCATATTGATAACGTTGATGGCCCTATCCACTTTGGCCTGGATCTTCGTAACAGCCTTATTGACGGCCAGGGTATCCTGGCGGCCTATGACCATGACATCAATATCACTTGCCGCGTCCATACGGTCATCAGCATAGGAACCATAAATGAATGCCGTATCAATACCGGGTATCTTCTCAAGATTTTCTCTCAAAAGGGCTTCTATCCCGGCTGTCTTAAGCACGATCTTTTTGTATTCTTTAAGTAACGGGTAGCTTTTATCAATAGAATAATACCGCTGTTTGCCCCGCCAGCGGCTCTGCAACAATCCCTCTTTCTCAAGGGCGATCAACAAACGCGACAGGTTGCCGCTGTCCAATGCAAACCTATGGGCAAGCTCATTCACATACACCTCCGCGTCGTCTTCGAGCATAAAGAAACCCAGGACTGTCCTGGCCATTTGTGAACGTAAATTGATCATGGCATATCCCTTGGTTAGCCGCCCGGCATAATTGATGTAATTATTACAGTAATAACTGTGACATAATACAGTAATAAATACAAATTCTTTATGGGATAATTAAAACAACCTTGGGGGATCCCCTGACGGGCTGTAGCGGACAGAACCAATGTTGCGAGACATTGATATTGACCGCAAAACAACTGCCTCCTTTACCACCTGACCACATTCGCCGCCGAGACAAGCCCGGCGCCAAAGGTCACCAGGCACACGTTCGTGCCGCGCCTGATGCGCTTCTCTTGGACCGCCTCATACAGCGCGATGGCGATGGCCGAGGCGGAGGTATTGCCGTATTTTTCTATATTAATAAAGAACTTCTCCTTGGGGATCTTCAACTTGCGCGCGACCGCGGTGATGATACGGTCATTGGCCTGGTGCGGCACGACCACATCGATATCGGTCGGCTTGAGCCCGGCCCTCTTGACCGCGATGGTCACGGCCTCAGCCATTGAATTGACCGCGATCTTGAACAATTCCGGCCCCCGCATCGTGGCGCGCGGGATGCGCATCATAATATTTTTTTGATCAAGAGGCTCCCGGTCTTCGGCCACAACCTCCATCAACTCCGAAAATTCGCCATGCGCCATGAGAAAATCGGAAAGGATGCCGCGCTTGCCAGCCACCGGTTTTAGGACGCAGGCGCCGGAGCCGTCGCCGAACAAGACGCATGTGGCGCGGTCGTTCCAGTCAAGCAGGTTGGTGAACTTCTCAGCGGCAACGACCAGGGCGTTTGTGAACATCCCGCATTCCAAATATTTCTTGGCCGTGGTCAAGGCATACAAATATCCCGAACAGGCCGCGCTCACATCAAAGGCCGCCGCCTTTTTGGCATGCAGGGCCTTTTGGACCAGGCAGGCGACCGAAGGGAACGCGCTGTCCGGCGTGCAGGTCGCCACAATGATCAACTCGAGCTTATGGGCGTCCAGCTTGGCGTTGGCCAAGGCCTCCCTGGCGGCCTGGATCGCCATGTGACTGGTGCGCTCATGCCTTTTGGCAATATGGCGCTCCTTGATACCGGTCCTGGCAACGATCCAGGCGTTGGAGGTCTCAACCATCTTTTCCAGATCCTGATTGGTCAAAACCCTTTGGGGCACATATTTACCGACTGAAACAATTCCGATATTTTTCATGTGACGATCTCAATTTCCTTTTGCATGATGTTGATTATTTTATGATCGATCTCGCGCTGGGCCGCCCGTATCGCGTTGCGCACGGCCTTGGGGCTTGAGCGGCCATGGCTGATCATGACGATCCCGTTAACGCCCAACAGCGGCGCGCCGCCGTACTCGGTATAATCCGCATAACGCTTGATATGGTGCAAGCGGGACTTCATCAAAACAGCGCCCAGAAACGCCAGCGGGCTTTTCTTGATCTCCTGCTTTAAAAGCGCGCCGGCCGACTCCATAACGCTTTCAGCCACCTTGATGACAACATTGCCCACAAACCCGTCGCATATAATGCAGTCTGATTTTCCGGAAAATATCTCGCTGGCCTCGAAATTGCCGATAAAATTGGGCAAGCGTTCCGAGAGCATGCGGTGGATCTCCTTGATAAAGTCGGAGCCCTTGGTCGCCTCCTCCCCAATATTCAGCAGGCCTATGCGCGGGTTATCGACCCCCAAGACTTCACGCGTATAGACATTGGCCATCAGCGCCCACTGCATCAAATGCTGGGGTTTCGGGTCCGTGGTGGCGCCGACATCAATCAAAAAGGCGAATCTCTTTAAGGTCGGGATGACCAAACCTATGCCGGGGCGCTCCACGCCCGGCAGCATGCCCAGATGGATCGATGATGCCGCGACCACCGCGCCCGTATTGCCGGCGCTGATAAAGGCGCTGTATCCCTCTTCCTTTAATAATTTAATACCGACGGCAATGGAGGATTCTTTTTTCTTTCTCAGCGGGGTTATGGCGGGCTCATCCATGCCCACCACGTCAGGGGCATGAATAATGCTGATTTTATCTTTATCAAACGTATATTTACTTAACTCAGCCTCGATCTGTTCTTCAATCCCGACCAAGGCCACACGAACGCCCAGATCATTGACGGCGTCGACCACCCCCGCGACTATGGCTTGCGGGGCATAATCTCCACCCATGGCATCGACGACAATTCTCAACAAGGACTCCTGTCAATAATTGATAAGTTAAGTCCCAAGGTCGCAATGTCACAGGGTCACAAATTTATACGTTGCGGCCGGGACTTTACCTTGTGACCTTGTGTCTTTGTGATGTTGCGACCTTTATTGCTTCTTTTTCTTCTTTTCCTTGACTTCGATCGTCACAACCGGTTTGCCTTTATAATAGCCGCAAAACGGACAAGCCCTGTGAGGGATCACGGGTTTTTTGCATTGGGAACATATGCTAAACGTCGGGACATCGATCGCATCATGCGTGCGGCGCTTGCGCCCTCGTTGCTTGGAATGTTGGCGTTTTGGGTGTGCCATACGTCAAACTCCTTTAATGGGAAAAAGCCCCTTTTTCTTTAATTTATCAAATTGATTCAATATAATATTTTTTTACAGAATATGCAACAAAGAAATGATTGTTTTTGGGTACCTGACATCGCTATAAAGGCGGCATATTACGGCTTCTGGCTCGATCTTAAAACTCCCGCTTCCTGTGGACTTGGCTTGGGGCAGCGGCATGCTTCCTTGTTTAGATTGACGCCGCAATCCGGGCATATACCCTGGCACTCATTATGGCACAGCATAATTCCGGAGAGAACGATCACAACCTCCTGACGTATTTCCTCGCCCATGTCAATCTGCTCCAGCTGGGGTGTCAGCTCAAAATACAGGTCAAACTGATCAGCCCGTTCTTGCACAATCGGCTCCAGGCAGCGGGCGCATGACACCTCATAGGTGGCCTTGACCTCGACCTTGGCCAGCACCGCGTCATCAGCCTTTTCGATCCGGGCCTTAATGGCAAGGGGACTGAGGCATTTAAAAATATCGTCGTTAAGGCCGATCTCATGCGAGGCAACCGTCGCATCAATATTTAAGCCCTCATTGGGGATATCCTTAATATATATTTTCATGATTGCATCCTTTCTCTTAAGCGCGTTGCGACAAAATCCGGTATAAAACTGGACAGGTCCGCTCCCTGGACCACAGCCTCCTTCAGCAGGCTTGATGACACAAACGAATACTGTTCGGAGGGCATTAAGAACACCGTTTCAACGTTCTGGGCCAGCCTGCGGTTGGTCAAGGCCATGCGGAATTCATATTCAAAATCTGAGATCATGCGCAGGCCGCGAATAAGCACCTTGACCTTTTTCGCCTGGGCGTATTCAACCACCAGGCCGTCAAATGAGTCAACGTCAACCTTCTCGGCCCGTTCAATGTCCTTAAGGGATTGTTTGACCATCTCCACGCGTTCCTCAAGCGGAAAAAGCGGCTTTTTATGGCGGTTTCTGGCCACGGCCACGATCACCTTATCAAAAATATTCGTCGCGCGTTGTACAAGGTCAATATGCCCGTATGTGATAGGGTCAAAACTCCCTGGATAAATGGCTATGCGGCCCATAACCTTCTGCAGCCTCCTGATATCAAAAAATCTATAAAATTATTCTTTCCAATAACTTACGTGGCGGGAAAACATTACTTATATTGATATAAAGCCAGATAAGAAACCCCGTATTTCCGGTGTGTCAGCAATGAAAACCGCTCAACCGACTCCTGCGGCAGGGTCTCACGTTTTCCATGTTCGATAATGACCAAAGAAGCGGGTTTCATAATAACATAAGCCCCCAGTGTTTTCAACATCTTTTTTAGCAGGCCCCGGTGATACGGCGGGTCTATATAAAGGACATCAAAGGTCTTTTGCTGCTTATGTAAAAACTTGACCGCCACAAAGGCATCCATATGCAAAAGGTCACACTGGGCCTGTTTCTGCGTGGGCGAAAGCCCGAAGAGGTCAATATTTCCCTCAATGACCTTGGCGCACTTATCATCCTTCTCCACCATGGTGACATGCGCCGCTCCACGGGATACAGCCTCCAGCGCAACAGCCCCGCTTCCGGAAAACAGATCCAGGAATGAGAGTCCGGTCATATCCTGGCCGATCATATCAAAGGCGGCCTTGCGCGTCACGCCTTGTGTCGGCCGGATACCAGCTGGTATGTAAAAATTACGGCCCCGGTATTTACCTGAAATTATCTTCATGATCCATTTTTAGGGACATCCTGCCATTTATATTGTCGGGTGGCCCCCTCCGTTAATGTTAGTTGCCTTGGGGACACCTTTCTATTTCACCTCAAGGACGTCCCGGCACCATTGCTGGACTTTTTGCGTATTGGCCTCTTTATTTCGCACTAAAGGATCTTTTAACACAATCTGGCTGACAAACTCATTATCCGGGATACGGCGTTTGATATCCTGAAATGTATGCCCTTGATAAGCCTGGCAGCAGCAGAACAAGGCTATTTTTTTACCACAAATATTGGCTTTGTCAAGGAATGACCGGATGGCCGGGGTATAGCTGTTGGCCCAAACGGGCGTGCCGATAATAAGCAGCTCATAGCTCATAGGATCCTTGCCAAGCGGTTTTAAAGGAGGCTTGGCCTTTGTAAAGACCTGCTTGCCGCCCCACAGATATTTCATGAATCCCTTGGGCTTTTTTTCATTAAGAGGTTCCAGCTTTAAGACATCAGCCTGTGTTTCCTTGGCCACAAGATCGGCAACAAATTCCGTATTGCCTTCGAACGAGTAGTAAATGATAAGGGTTTTCATAAATTAATCCTCCTGACAGGGTTGGGGGTCAAATGTCAGCTGTTTACTGTATGACGTTTGACGGTTTATCCCGCTTCGACCATTTTTAAATAATCCGGATATCTCTGGCGGATGATATTCTTAATGTCCAGGTTCTGGGCCGATGAAAGATCCGGGTCCTGATGCACCAACTCATCGGCCTCGGTCCTGGCCACCTCCAGGATGTCCAATTGTGTCATGGGATTGGCGAATTTAAGTTCGTTGAGGCCATGTTGATGCCGGCCGAAATAATGGCCGGGCCCGCGGATCATCAAATCCATTTCCGCGATCTTAAACCCGTCTGTTGTGGAACAAATGGCCTTAAGACGCTGCCCGCCTTCCTCTGTATTGGCATCGGCGACCAAAATACACAGGCCATCGTCACAGCCGCGCCCGACCCGGCCCCGCAGCTGATGCATTTGCGACAGGCCAAAACGCTCGGCATGTTCAATGACCATAACCCCGGCGCTCGGCACGTCAACGCCCACCTCCAGGACCGTCGTCGCCACCAAGATCTGGATCTTATTGGCCTTGAATTGCCGCATGATCGATTCACTCTCCTCTTTTTTCATCCGGCCATGCAGCAACCCCACCTTAAAATCCTTAAACTCCTGCTTCTTAAAATGTTCATACATCACCTCGGCCGCCTTCAGATCCAACTTTTCGGACTCCTCAATGATCGGATACACGATATAGGCCTGTTGCCCCTTGCCGAGCCAATCCTTGACCAAGGCATAGGCTTTCTGGGCGTTATCATGACTGAACAAACGTGTTTCGATCTCGCCGCGGCCTGATGGCATCTCGTCGATCACGGAAACATCCAGGTCTCCATAAAGGGTCAAGCTTAACGTCCGCGGGATAGGCGTTGCCGTCATGATAAGGACATCCGGATTTATGCCCTTGGCCGACAGCAGGGCCCGCTGGCGGACACCAAATTTATGCTGCTCGTCAATGACCAAAAAGCTCAGATCGGCAAAATCAACCGTCTCGCTTAAAAGCGCATGCGTGCCGATCAATATATCGATCTGGCCTTCCTTTAAGCGGGCGTTGATGTCATCCTTTTGTGACTTCTTCAATGAACTCACCAAACATTCAATGCGCATGTCCTTAAATGGCCCATCCTTGATGAGCCCTGCGATCGTCATATAATGCTGCAGGGCCAGTATCTCGGTCGGGGCCATGATCGCGCTCTGGTGCCCGTTGGCGTAGGCGGCCAGACAACCGAACAGGGCCACCACGGTCTTGCCGCTGCCGACATCCCCCTGCAGGAGCCGCAGCATGGGCGAGGCCTTCTGCATATCGCCCGCGATCTCATGGACCACCCGGTCCTGGGCTTGGGTCAGCGTGAAAGGAAAAGAGCGTTTAAATCGATTCACAAGGTCCAGGTCAATTTTATGCTCAAAGCCATCCTTGCGCATGATGCTCATACGCCGCTTGATAACTGATACCTGAAAGAAAAAGAATTCCTCAAAGGATATCCGGCGATGGGCCTCCTGCTGTTGTTCCATATCATCAGGAAAATGGATATGGGTCAGGCTGCGGCGAATATTGAATAATTTATGCTTGTTCCTAAGATAGACCGGCAGGAGGTCCTTGACCTCATTGACATATTTATCCAAACAATTGCGCACGACCTTGCGCAAATATCTTTGCGTCATGCCCTTGGTTAAAGGATACACCGGCACGATCCGCCCCGTATTGAGGATGATGTCCTCTGTGGCATCCCCGATAATCTCATATTCAGGTGAGACCATTTGCAGGCGGTCTTTATAGACATCGACCTTGCCATAGACCACGACCTGAGTGCCGTTCTTAAAATATTTATCCAGGTAAGGCTGGTTGAACCAGACGCAGAACATCCGGCCCTGCCCGTCATCAATGATGATCTCGGTGACATGCTTTTTGGTATACCAGCTTTTGCGCATACTGCGGTTGAGCACCTTACCCTGAACCGTCTGGAATGCGCCGACCTTGATATGAGATAACGGCGTCATTTTGCTGCGGTCCTCATAGCGGCGGGGAAATAGATACAAAAGGTCCTCGACATTCTCAATGCCGAGGTTTAAAAACAGTCTTTTCCGCGCCGGGCCGACGCCCTTGATGTATTGGATGGATATGTCGGATAAAGTGCGGGACATAATTCTCTAATAAGTCGCCAAGTCACAAGGTCACCAAGTCACAAGGACACAAGATACATACTCGGGGGCACTGTATGTCTTTGTGACTTTGTTTCTTTGTGACCTATTTTAACAACATCACCCCGGCCAGGACACATCCGATGCCGCCGGCCTTGGCCAGCGTGAATTTTTCCCCTAAAAGCAAAACCCCCAGAATAAAACTCACCAGCGGATAGGTCGCCCCTATGGGCACGACCCGCGAGGCCTCACCGGTCTTGAGGGCATGATAAAAACATATCTGGCCAACCACACTGGCCAAAAACCCCCCGCCCACAAGCCAAAGCATAGTCGGGTGCAACGCGGCCAGGGAATTGCGAATGGCCTTGCCATAAAAGACAAGCAAGATCACGATCCCGATGATCACCCCCAGGCAACGATAGAACATCCCGACCATCGGCTCCACCTTATGCAGCCCCATCTTCTCCATTAAAGGCACGCAGCCCCAGATAAGAGCGGTTAACAAGGCCCAGTAATAGGCATTCATGCATTTCTCCTTTTATGTTTATGAAGAACCTTTCGCCTCTTCGATCAAGAATTGAAGCATCTCCAGTTCATCCTTGTCAAACCATACCATACCACAAATATGGCATTTATCAATCTCAATACGGTACATCAGATTATAAAACCGCCGCATCATCTTTGCTTGGCCTGTGGCGCAATGGGGACAATACAGGACATAGGCTGTCGGGATATCTGGATTCAGGCGAGGCCGCGTAATCTTGCGGTTTTGATACTGAAGTTTATGCGCCTTGGCCTTGATCTCTTCCGTGAATCCGGCCTCTTCGCGAACAATAATACGGGCCAGATCATTTTGATGAACCAAACTCCCGTGACAAACACCGCAGCCATACAGCCGAGAGCCTTCATACCTCATCTCGATCAATTCTTCATGGCAATGGGGGCATAACATCCTTTTTGTTTTTTCGTCCTGATACCCAGCCCTGCGCTTCAAAACGCCCATAATTTCCGGGTCTTGCCAGGCCAGGCGGACGTCCCTGGCCCCCATCTTTTTGACAAGCATATCAGAGACGACCCAATCAAAGGCCAGTATTTGATCCATATTATAAGGGCCGATCCAGCGTCCACCTTTATGGAACAACCACATCGCCTCACCAGGCTTGGGCAAATACGTCACTAATGTCCGCGGCTTGTGAGCGCTCTTGACAAAGGCAGACTCAAGCGCCTCTTGTTCACTGTGGGCCATATCCAAGAGAATGCTCAGCCGTTGTCTAATCGGAGGATGCGTGGAAAAAAGATCGGAAAAAACGGAATCCAGTTCATCCAGTGCGTTACACCGGTTCTTGACAATAAAAAGCGGGGCCAGATTCTCCCCCGGCGCATCGGCCCCATGCCAGCTGTGGGATATAATATAAAGGGCCTCGGCCAAGGCCAGAGGATTGCGCGTCAGGCGTGCGGCAATAGCGTCCGCCCTAAATTCCCGCTGACGCGACATGAACATATTTAAGATAAAACCCGCAAAACGTGTGCATTGCAACAATAAATAAACCAAAGCGGTCAGGCATAAAAAGTAAATACTGATCAATCCGGCCCGAAGTGAATACCATGAAAGCTTAAATGTCAGGGGGAAATTTGTTAATAATTCCGTCAATATGTCAAACAAAGATACGGTGATCGAGGCCTCCAGGGAATCACCCCGGATAATATGACCGGCTTCATGGGCCATAACAGCCTCGATCTGGGAACGATTTAATTTGGCCAGGACGCCCTCCGTCACGGCCATGATCGCCCTTCCGTTACAATCACAGGCCGCGCAGGCATTCAGCGCCATGGATGGGATAACGTACCCTGAAAATTTTCTGCCGCCCGTGGCTACGGAGAGCTCTTCGAGAATATGTATATATCGTTTATGATACCTATCCTGAGGATTTGGCCTTTCAGCATTGAGGGCCTCCAAGATCCGGGGGATCAAGTTGTTCGTTGTATACTTCCAATGGATGGCCGCGACCCCACAGGATAATATCAAAATAACCGCGCCATCCACAAAATTAAGGGCTAGAAATGTGAACGTAAACGGCACCCGCAAGCTTTCCAGGCTGACAGCATAGATCCCATATATGACAAGCTTGATCGTTGCGTACACGATTATGCCGAAAATAAAATATAAGGCACATAGCGATACAAAAACAAATTTAATGACAGATGATTTCTTGTGCTCGATTTCAGTGAAGGAAAAAGGCATTGTTCACGGGTGAGAAAAAAATTTAGAATTGGACCTTGGGCGCCTGGCGCTCGATCTCATCATCGACCTTAAAGAACGGGAATTCCTCAAAATGGAACATCCCGGCGATGATGTTGTTGGGAACGGTTTGGATCCCGACATTGAATCTATTCGCTTCGTCGTTATAATACTGCCTGGCAAATGCGATTTTATTCTCCGTGGAAGAGAGCTCTTCCTGCAGCTGGAGCATTTGACCATCGGCCTTCAAGTTGGGGTAATTCTCCACAACCGCGAACAGGCTGCGCAGCGTGCTGGTCAACATATTTTCGGCGGCCTGCTTGTCCTTGATGGCGCTGGCATCCACAGCCTGCTGGCGTGCCTTAACCACATTCTCCAGCGTCTCGCGTTCATGCGCCATATATTTCTTGGCGACCTCAACCAGATTGGGGATAAGGTCATGCCGGCGTTTGAGCTGGACATCGATCTGGGACCAGGCATTGCGGACATTCTCACGCAATCGTATTAAATTGTTATATATCCCAATGCCCAAAACAACGAGAATGATCCCCCCTGCCAAGATAACAACAGAAATAAGCGTCATAACAAAGGCTCCTTGTTTTATAAATGGAAGTTTACCGCAAGCGGCTGATCTTTTTATGCAGGCTTTGACGGTAGGCTTTATTGAAGACCTTGTCAAAGTCATAAACATCCCTAAAACTCTGGATATTATCTTCGTCGGTCTTGCTCAGGACCTTGCGTTCCACCAGCTTAAAGACGATATTGCCAAAATCCTCGGTCCGCTCTATCCCCCAATGTTTCAGGACGGTCATGGCCATCGGGCCGAACCTGTGCATTAAAAGGATCTTGATCCCTTCCAAAAGTTCCTTGCCGGTGACATGCTTGGAACGTCTAAATTTTCTCTGCGTAAACGACAAGGCATCCAGGACAAACTCATAGGCGTCTTCATGGTAACGCTTGTCCCGCAGGCGGATCTCACTGATGATGTCATTGATGGTTTGTTTCATGGTCTTATTCTATCATAAAAAAAAAGCGCTTGGCAAAAACTTTGAGCTGAATTCTCAATATGGTCCAAAATTAACAAAAAATTTTTTTCTTTGGTTTGCCATGCGGGGATGATTCTGCGATAATAGCGCCATGCGATTATTCAGACTCCTCTGGGCATGGGACATTTACTTCATGATATACCTGCTGTATGTTGCTGGCCTGGTCTTTTCCTTTTTGGCCCCCATATCCCCGATCAACATGTATTATCGCGCCCTGGTCGCCTTTGACGTCATTTTTCTTGTGCCGTATTATTTAAATCTGCTGTCCGTGCTCACCAATCTCCTGGCGATCTTTCCGCTGTATTCCTATATTCAGCGAACCCCAACCTTTTCAGCCCAATTCTGCCGATGGCTATTCGGTTGCCGCCTGGCCCTGGATATTCTCGGCCGCTCGTATGAAAGCCATCTTCTTAAGGCCGCCTCCTACCAGAGCCACAGGCTGGTTTGGCTCGTGCTCGGGGCCTTTATCCTCTGTGTCCTGCCGTCCTACTGGGCCATTCTCCGTTATGGATTTCAGGAAGAAAACGATCAAATTAAACCAGGCGGGAAATAATCGCGTTACAGGTCATCCGTGGCCTTATGGCCTTGTCCGTTTTGTTTCACCATTTTATGATGCAGGATTTTTTCTGAAAAGTCATCGGCAATGGCATAAAAACAAGGGATGACGATAAGGGTTAAGGCCGTGGCAAAAAACAGCCCCCAGATGATGGCCAGGGCCATGGGCCTGAGAAACGGATCGCCCCCGCCGATACCATAGGCCACGGAAACAAGACCGGCAATGGTTGTGATGGTGGTCATCAAGACCGGGCGTAAGCGCATCATCCCGGCCGTGATGAGCGATTCCCTCCTGGGCTTGCCGGCCTTGCGCAGTTTATTGACAAAATCCACCAAAACGATCGAATCATTGACCACAATACCGGCTAGGCCCACCAGCCCCATAAAGGCAAAAAAGCTGAGCGGCTTGCCATGGGTCAGAAACCCGAAAATAACGCCGATGATGCCGAACGGTATCGCGGAAAGAACAATAACAGGCTGTATCAGTGAATTGAACAATGCGGCCAAAATAATAAAAATCAATAAAAGGGCGATTATAAAGGAACGGATAAGATGTTTAAAGGTGCGCATCTGCTCCTCAAATTCCCCGCTGTAAACAACCGAATATCCCGGATATCGTTGAGGAATATTCTTAAAATATTTTTGGAGCTTGAGATTGACATCGAACGAAGTCGCCTTCTTGCCGTCCACTTGCGCCGTGACGGCGATCAGGCGCTTGCCGTCCAAATGGTTGATCTTGAAAATACCCTCTTCCTCATTAATGGTGGCTACGGATCGAAGCGGGACAAGCTTCCCCTGGGTATTGAGGATCACTATCTTCTCAAAAGCGCTGGGGTCATTACGCACATCCTGCGGGAAGCGCACCCTTACATCGATTTCTTCTTCGGCCTTGGTGGGCTTGATGGCGGTGGCCACACCGCCCTCAAAGGCATTACGCACGCTCACAGCGATGCGGTCCATGGTCAAATAAAACTTCTTGGCCTTCTGTTCGTCAACCCGGACCTTAAGCTGTTTCTTGCCGAACTCATAGCTCATGTTGATGTCCGACACCCCGTCCATGCCGTCCATATGATCCATGAATTCCTTGGCAATAGTCTGAAGCGTGTCCCAATTCTCGCCCTTGATTGAGACCTCGACCGGCTGGCCGACCGGAGGCCCCTCCCGGGGCATATGAAAATAAAGTTTATCAAAACCCTTTATTGTTTTCATCCTGGGACGCAGGGCCTCTATAATCTCTTGGGGCGTACGCCGCCGATGCTGGGCCGGCGTTAAGAACACCCGTATTTGAGCCAGATGGGTCCCGCGCTTGGCATTGGGGTCAAAATTACGTTCTTCTTCAATGGCCCCGACATACGTACGGAAGGCATCCAGTTCCGCGTCAGGCAGGGAGCCGATTAAGGCCTCGACCGGCTCCATCAATTGGCTTGTTTTCTGCAAGGGCGTTCCCTTGGGCGCCTCGGCCCGGACATGAAACTCTTCAATGCCCTCGCCGGTGAACATGATTATTTTTAAATAAAAGACCGCGATCAAGATGGATACCACAAATGTCATGATCAAGCCCAGGGCAAATAAATATCTGTGACGCAAGGCACCGGTGACGGCTTTACCGTAGACATTGCGAAGGCCAATGAACCATCGTTTTTCTTTCTTAAATTTTTGGGCACGATTGACATACCTATGCCCCTTGACAAAATCCGCCAAGTGGGACGGCAAGATCACAAAGGCCTCCAATAAAGAACTGCCTAAGGCGACCATCACAATAATCGGGATAAAACGGATAAATTTCCCCATCAGATCCGGCATGAACATTAAGGGGGCGAAAGCGGAACATGTGGTGAGGATGGTGACCGTCACCGGGGCGATAACCTCACTTGTACCGCGGACAGCCGCTTCTTTGGGCGGCACACCTTCCTCTATGTAGCGATACACGTTCTCCGCAACGATAATACCGTCATCCACAAGCATCCCCAAAACAATAATAAGCCCGAGCATGGTGACCAGATTGACGCTGGCATCCATCCATAGCATGATGGAAAAGGTCGTAAATAAGGCGATCGGCAGCCCCACCGCCGTCATGATGGCCGGCACGGGATCAAGAAAAACGAACAGAACGACCAATACGAGAATAATACCGATCATCCCGTTGAATTTTAAAACGTTCAGCCTACGCTTGACATAATAGGAAAAATCATTGGTTAATTTGACTTCCATCCCCCGGGGAAGACTGGCGCTGAACTCTTTAACAACCTTTTTGACATTATCCGTGACGGTGATCGCATCTCCTGTCTTGCTTTTGATAACAACCATCGATACCGAACGCTTGCCATTGATCTTGGGGATATAGGTTTCATCCTCATAGGTATCGATAACGCGCGCGACATTGCCGACCGCAAGCTTGAACCCGGCATCATTGGATCGGATAACCACATCCTCGACCTCTTGCGGTGTTGTAAATTCCCCGGTGATCCGCACATTATATTCCAGATCAGGCGTTGTGAGGGCCCCTCCGGGCAGGGTAATATTACGCGACTTCAAGGCGGCCATGATCTCATCGATAGAAACGTGATATTCCTTCATCTTCTTTGGATCCACGGCGACCCAAAATTCACGGTCCCGCCAGGCAATCCTCTGCACGGTTGAAACCCCGTCAATATTCAAAATAAGATCTTCCAGGGCTTCGGCATACTTACGCCGCTCGGTTTCCGGGAACGGCCCTCCTATCGAAACCTCAATAATGGGGAATTCATCTGCGGTAAGTTCAAAGATCAAGGGATCATCCTCGATCTCTTTTGGCAGGTCTTTGACCCGGTCCACGGCCCGTTCAATATCATCAATGATCTTGTCCTTCTCTCGGGCTTCGGGATCAAGTTCGAGGCCTATCTCGCTGCGCCCTTCGTCACTGGATGACGTCATCTCCTTGATGCCGCTGATGCCGCGCAATTCCTTCTCGATCGGCGTGGTGACAAGCTTCTCAACGTCTTCAGCCGGCGCCCCGGGATAATAGGTCGTGACCGTGACATAATCAAAGTCAATATTGGGGAACGCCTCACGCTTAAGCTGCAGCATGGCGACAATGCCCACGATGATGATAAAAATGGACAGAAGATTAACCAAGAGTGAATTTTTAACGGAGAACTCAGCTAGTTTCATTAAATGAGCGTCCAGTTTATGGAGCGTAGCGACATAAAACGGCTACGCGAATTCCCTTCCCATGTTGCAAAAGGAACATGGGAAGAAATATTTATAAGGCCCCTTGCCAATATTTTTTCAACAGGGAACCCTGCCGCCTTTCCAGTTCGATCCGGGCGGCATAATAATTAAACTTGGCCTGGGCCGCATCGCCCAAGGCCTGGGTCATGTCATCCTGAAAACGGATCAATGTGTCCGTATTCGAACGGCCATATTTGAACCTTTTTTCTTCGGCTGCCAACTTATCGGTTTCCAGCTCAGCCACGTTGACCGCGTTGGCAGCGACTTGCTTTAATACCGCACACGACTTGACCTGGTCGATGATTTCTATGGTGATCTGGCGTTCTAGAAATTTTAAGGCTACCAGGGATCTCGCCTTTTGTAACTCAGCGGCCTTAAGTTGACTCCTGGCTTTGCGGTTTTCCAAGGGCATTGAAAAATCAATCCCGGTATAAATATTAGGGTTGTCCTCCTCAGATATCTTGCTGATAGCCTGATTAAAATGATCATCGATACCATTGCGCGTCAGCGAGGCCTCTAGATTAATTTCAGGCCAAAGGTTATTCTTTTTTATGGATAATGCAATATCATTCGATTCAATCTTATTAAGGGCCTTCTTATAATCCTGGCGATTATCAAACGCCTTTTGTAACGTTTGTTCCAAAACGGGCGTCAACAGCTTCATGTCCATCGCTTCCTGGGGGACAATATCCATGTCCCGATCCTCTATATTGAGCATGAGCCTAAGGACATTTTCCTTTAATTGCAGTTGATTCTGGGCCAAGAGTTTTTGATTGATCCGCTTCTTATAATTCGATTCTGCCGCAATGACATCCGGAGGCTCAACCAGGCCATCCTGTATCTTCTCTATATTGATATTCAATAATTCTTTCGCATGCGTGACCATTCGCTGTTCGATCTTTAGAAGCTCTCGTTGCAAGACCAGGTCCCAATAAGCCGTCTGGACAGCGGCCAACGCTGCCTCGATTTTTTCAAACGAAATGAACTGGGCATGGGCCATGTCCTTTTGCGTGATCTTTATATTACCCCTGTCTTGCAGACCAAAGAAATTCTTACCCAAAGACTGCTCAAGGGTTATGCCCAAGGCAGAATCATGGCTGGGATTAAGGGTCGCAAAACTGGAATCGGACCAATTGCGGTTATTCGTAAAATCAACGCCCACGGTCGTGCCTGTAGGGAACTTTTTTTCAAGACCAATATTATAATTATTATCCAATGTTTTAGAGCCGGCCAGTGTTGATGTCTGGGCGGCCTTGTTTTTGCGATACGAGACCTCAGCCTCAATAATAGTGTCGTATATGGATTGGGCCTGCTCATCTTGAGTACGGGCGATCCATGTGTCATATTTGGCCAACTGGATCTCAAAATTATTAATGAGGGCCAAGCGTGAAGCCTGGGCCAATGTCAGCGTCAATGCATTGGCCGCCTTGTGACGCGCCTGGCATTTGCGACACCCCTGGGCCCAACTTCCCTTGGCATATACAAGCAAAGAAAGAATACAGACCGAAACTATAATTGATTTTGCCTTGTTCATCATGTTAAATCCGATCGGCAATTTTCCTCACAATGGCCAAGTATTCCTGGCATTCCCTGACTGTCAAGACCTCCAAGATGAGACACCACTGTTTCTGGATGCTTTTTTTGATCTCCCTGGCCGCCTTCATTCCCCTGGCTGTTAATGCGACGGTAACGGCCCGTTTATCGCTCATATCAGCTAAGCGCTTGATCATACCCTGCTTAACCAACCGGCTGACTATCACCGATGCCGTTGGGGCCGACACATTCAGTTGTTTGACGAACTGGGAAAACTTAAGTTGCCTGACATCGGCCATGAGCAATAAGGCAAATATCTGCGCCGGCGGCAAGTGCTGATAGTTCTTAGTGAATTTCAAGACGATCATGCGCACTATCTTAGGCATGACTGTTGATAATTCTTTGGCTATTTTCTTTTTTGTGCCCACACCTGGCCTTTTGATAAAATAAATTGTTAGCTTAACTAACTATTATGCACGCAATATTATTACTGTCAAGTTGTTCCGGTGATATTTACGTAAACATTGTCACTAAAAAAGGCCCTGTGTCCATGGACACAGGGCCAAATTAATCCCGGCAACTTTCTACTCTCCCATAGCCTTGCGACTACAGTACCATCGACCTCGGTGGGCTTAACTGCCGTGTTCGGAATGGGAACGGGTGTTGCCCCTCCAGCAACGTCACCGGAAATCTCAATAAATGTCAGTTATGTAATCCCAGACCAAACAATTATAAGCGAAATTGTTATAAAAAGTGGACAAGCGATTGGCAGATTAGTACTGCTTAGCTTAAAGCCTCTCAGCCCTTACACACGCAGCCTATCAACCTCGTGGTCTACGAGGTGCCTTCATCCCGACAAGTCGGGAATCGATACCTAATCTTGAGGGGGGCTTCGCACTTATATGCTTTCAGCGCTTATCCCTTCCGAACATGACTACCCAGCCTTTACCCTTGGCAGGATAACTGGAACACCAGCGGTTCGTCTCTCTCGGTCCTCTCGTACTAAAGAGAGCTCCCCTTCAAGTATCATACGTCCACACCAGATAGAGACCGAACTGTCTCACGACGTTCTAAACCCAGCTCGCGTACCGTTTTAACCGGCGAACAGCCGGACCCTTGGGACCTTGTTCAGCCCCAGGATACGATGAGCCGACATCGAGGTGCCAATCCGCGCTGTCGATATGAACTCTCGAGCGCGATCAGCCTGTTATCCCCGGAGTACCTATTGTTCGATGAGCGATGGCAGTCCCATAACCAACCACCGGATCACTAAGTCCTACTTTCGTATCTGTTCCTCCTGTCGGAGTCACAGTCAAGCTCCCATATGCCTTTGCACTCTACAGATGATTGCCAACCATCTTGAGGGAACCTTTGAACCCCTTCGTTATCTTTTAGAAGGGACTCGCCCCAAGCAAACTGCCCATCTGGCACGGTCCATCACCCTGATTCAAGGGATGATGTTAGAATCCTAATACAGTAAGGGTGGTATTTCACCGATGGCTCCGGTAATCCTAGCGGACTACTTTCACAGCCTCCCACCTATCCTATACATACAGGATCAAAATTCAATACCAGACTACAGTAAAGGTTCCGGGGTCTTTTCGTCTTGGTGCGGATAGACGGCATCTTCACCGCCACTACAATTTCGCCGAGCCTCTCCTTGAGACAGCGCCTAACTCGTTACACCATTCGTGCGCGTGGGAACTTACCCCACAAGGAATTTCGCTACCTTAGGACCGTTATAGTTACGGCCGCCGTTTACTGGGGCTTCAGTTCAAAGCTTCTCCCGACGAATCGGGATAACCTCCCCCCTTAACCTTCCAGCACCGGGCAGGTATCACACCCTATACGTTGTCTTTCGACTTTGCAGAGTGCTGTGTTTTTACTAAACAGTCGGCCAGGCCTCTTTACTGTCACCTTCCTAGCTCCATCCGAGAAGGACTTCACTATTCAGGCACCCCATTTCCCGAAGTTACGGGGTCATTTTGCCGAGTTCCTTAAGGAGAGTTCTCTCGAGCGCCTTCCCATATTCTGGGTATCTACCTGTGTTGGATTACGGTACGGTCGGCTATAATACTCACTTGAGGGTTTTTCTTGGCAGTCTGGCATCGATGACTTCGCCCTTGGCGTACCGCAGGCTCCCCATCACCCCTTATCCCGACTTTCATCGGGACTACAGGCTTGGACAAGGACTTCCAACACCTTGCTCACCTAGCCTTCTGCGTCATCTCAAGCTAATAACGTTTATAGCCGGTTCCGGAATATTAACCGGATGTCCATCGCCTACGCCTTTCGGCCTCGGCTTAGGACCGACTAACCCTGGGCGGATTAACCTTCCCCAGGAAACCTTGGATTTTCGGCGCTACGGTTTCTTACCGTAGTTTTCGCTACTCATACCGGCATTATCACTACTGCCTACTCCAGCGCTCCTTGCGGTACGCCTTCAATGTCTGGCAGTACGCTCCTCTACCTCCCGATTCCGACGTGTCGGAATCGGGACCATGGCTTCGGTTATTGCCTTGAGCCCCGATCATTTTCGGCGCAGAATCACTCGACCAGTGAGCTATTACGCACTCTTTAAATGATGGCTGCCTCTGAGCCAACATCCTGGCTGTCTGGGTGATCCCACTTCCTTTACCACTTAGGCAATATTAGGGACCTTAGCCGATGGTCTGGGCTGTTTCCCTTTTGACCCTGAAGCTTAGCCCTCAGAGTCTTACTCCCGGAATAAATATATCAGTATTCGGAGTTTGGTTAGGTTTGGTAGGCTGGTAAGCCCCCTAGCCTATTCAGTAACTCTACCCCTGATATCTTATAATCCGAGGCTAGACCTAGATCTATTTCGAGGAGAACCAGCTATTACCAGGTTTGATTAGCCTTTCACTCCGACCCACAGCTCATCACTGCCATTTTCAACTGACTAGTGTTCGGTCCTTCACTAAGGTTTCCCTCAGCTTCAACCTGGCCATGGGTAGATCACCTGGTTTCGGGTCTACTACATGGTACTAAACGCCCTATTCAGACTCGCTTTCGCTACGCCTTCGGCCCGAAGAGCCTTAAGCTCGCACCATACAGTAACTTGCCGGTCCATTATGCAAAAGGTACGCCGCCACCCGTTTCTCCCGACAAGTCGGGAGACATAGGGCTACGACCGCTTGTAAGTCTATGATTTCAGGTTCTATTTCACTCCCCTCACCGGGGTTCTTTTCAACGTTCCCTCACGGTACTAGTCCACTATCGGGCAAATTCGAGTATTTAGGCTTAGCCCATGGTCGGGCCTGATTCACACGAGATTCCCCGTGCCTCGCGTTACTTGGGATCCCTCTAGGGTGCTCAGACATTTCAGATACAAGACTTTCACTTTCTCTGGTGTGGTTTTCCACCCACTTCTCTTATGCCTTTGCAATCCCACGTTGAGGTCCCGCAACCCCCCCGGTACATGTACCAGAGGTTTAGCCTGTTCCCTTTTCGCTCGCCGCTACTGGGGGAATCACTTTCGTTTTCTGTTCCTGGGGATACTTAGATGTTTCAGTTTTCCCCGTATTGCTTCCTGACACTATGTATTCATGCCAGGATTCCCAGGTATTACCCTAGGAAGGTTTCCCCATTCGGAGACCTCCGGATCAAAGTTTGTTTGCAACTCCCCGGAGCATATCGCTGCTTACCACGTCCTTCATCGCCTGAATTTGCCAAGTCATCCGTCATAGACTCTTAGTAGCTTGTCCACAGAAATTACAATTTCGGCTGAAATTGTTTGACCTTGGATTACATAACTGTCAAAGAACAGTTGAACAGCATTACGCTGTTCAATAATATCTATTCGTAAATTTTATTGTCTTTTTTTATGTGGAGCTGAGGAGATTTGAACTCCTGACCCTCTGCTTGCAAAGCAGATGCTCTCCCAGCTGAGCTACAGCCCCGATCTAGTTCTAAGCAGTAAGTAGTAAGCAGTAAGGTTTAACTTACTACTTATTGCTTACTGCTTACTGCTGGCATATGGGCCCAAGTGGACTTGAACCACTCACCCCAGCGTTATCAGCACTGTGCTCTACCGGATGAGCTATGGGCCCGGAAAATTAGTAGTAAGCAGTAAATTAAGTCTAACATCAAAAACACAAACAACTTTTTATTTTGTTTGTGTTTTTGGTTTTACTTATTACTTACTGCTTACTACTTACTGCTATATAATTTGCCAAGTCATCTCGAAGAGATGATTCTGATCATCTGTTTGAGATCTACTTTTCCATGTACACTTTGGAATTGGTTTCTATTAGCTTCTCGCTGCTACGCAGCTCGAAGTAACTTAATCATCAAATTTATTTTCGCTTACGCTCAATAAATTTGTGATTAAGTAAATAGAAAGGAGGTGATCCAGCCGCACGTTCCCGTACGGCTACCTTGTTACGACTTAGCGCCAGTCACTGATTTTACCTTCGGCCTGCCTACACAGGACTTCGGGTACCCCCAGCTCCCATCGCTTGACGGGCGGTGTGTACAAGACCCGGGAACGTATTCACGGGAGCATGCTGATCTCCCATTACTAGCGATTCCAGCTTCATGGAGTCGAATTGCAGACTCCAATCCGAACTGAGGCTGATTTTTTGAGATTAGCTCCCCCTCTCGGGTTGGCAACCCTTTGTATCAGCCATTGTAACACGTGTGTAGCCCAGGGCATAAAGGCCGTACTGACTTGACGTCATCTCCACCTTCCTCCTAGTTATCCCAGGCAGTCTCTCAAGAGTGCTTTCTCTCGGTACAAGTACCTTGAAAAGTGGCAACATGAGAAAATGGTTGCGCTCGTTGCGGGACTTAACCCAACATCTCACGACACGAGCTGACGACAGCCATGCAGCACCTGTGCAGATTGCCGGACTTGACGGCTCGTTCCCCTTTCAGTTCACTACTGCCTGCATGTCAAACCCTGGTGAGGTTCTTCGCGTATCATCGAATTAAACCACATGTTCCACCGCTTGTGCGGGTCCCCGTCAATTCCTTTGAGTTTTAGCCTTGCGACCGTAGTCCCCAGGTGGAGCACTTAATGCGTTAGCTGCGGCACCGATCCCGTGAAGGACCAACACCTAGTGCTCATCGTTTACGGCTAGGACTACCAGAGTATCTAATTCTGTTTGCTCCCCTAGCTTTCGCAATTTAGCGTCAGGAGAGAACCAGGAAATCGCCTTCGCCGCTGGTGTTCTTCTCGATATCTACAGATTTCACCCTTACACCGAGAATTCCATTTCCCTCTTTCTCCCTCAAGTTCATCAGTTTGAAAGGCAATTTTCCGATTGAGTCGGAAGATTTCACCCCTCACACAACAAACCGCCTACTTGCCCTTTACACCCAATGATTCCGAGTAACGCTAGCCACCTCCGTATTACCGCGGCTGCTGGCACGGAGTTGGCCGTGGCTTATTCGTCAAGTACCGTCAGTGCCGACGGTATTAGCGTCGGCATGTTCTTTCTTGACAAAAGCAGTTTACAATCCGAAAACCTTCATCCTGCACGCGGCGTCGCATAGTCAGACTTTCGTCCATTGCTAAATATTCTCGACTGCAGCCTCCCGTAGGAGTCTGGGCAGTGTCTCAGTCCCAGTGTGGCTGACCATCCTCTCAGACCAGCTACCCGTCAAACGCCTTGGTGAGCCGTTACCTCACCAACAAGCTGATAGGACGCGAGCCCATCCCTAAGCGGCAGGTCCGAAGATCCCCGCCTTTAATTCCGATAACATGAGTTTCCGGAATACTATTAGGAATTACCTCCGTTTTCACAAAGCTATTCCTAACTTAAGGGAAAGTTGCTCACGCGTTACTCACCCGTTTGCCGCTATCGCTAAATCTCGATGCAAGCATCAAAACAAAGCAATCGCTCGACTTGCATGCCTAATCCACGCCGCCAGCGTTCACTCTGAGCCAGGATCAAACTCTCCGAAAAAACTTGGCGTTTTTTTCATTTAGGATTATTGACAGACAATAAAATTTCAAAGATCAAAATCTAATAGTTACAACGTCTTAAGCGGTATGCAGAATACCAAAAGGGCCACTCTTTGTCAAGCATTTTTATCAATAAAATCACAAAAAATTTTATAAAAATTGGTATCACCCATGGATGGCATTTACGCCAGCCATTAAAATTTAAAAAATATATCGGCGTCGATGCAAACGTCTTTAGAATGTTAACTATTATAAACGATGTTCGGGAGGGATAATTATGAATTGCTTAGCTTCAATACGATCCATCAATCGACCATATGCCCGACAAGATCAAAGCATGTTGTTATTCTTCAATTCCTGCCCCACATCCTGAAGGGATTTTTGCAGGTCCGGCAATAAGTGAATATTGATCGAAATCCCCTTGGCCGTTGGCACCATTTCGTCTGATCCCTGCGTCATGGTCCATGTGCGAATATCAACTAAATCATTCCCCTTGTATTCGCGGATACCAACGCGAACTTCCTGAAATTTGTTTTTACGAAATACAGAAACTGTTTTATCCATTATGCTCCCCCATTATTAATAAACATATATATAGATATATTATATATAAATATTATATTTGTCAAATATGTTTTTATTTGCGTTTTTGAGGTGCCATGACAAATTTTAGAAATAAAGCATTAAGGGCCATAAGTATACCCAAAGTTAAAAACGCCTGCGGGAATCCTTTCTGAACAAGAAAACCACTCATATAAAAGCCAATACCGCCAGCAATAAAACGTACGGAAGAGTTTAGGCTGGCAATCTGAGGGCGGTATGTTTCGGGGAAATCCGTCAGATACGTAGAAATCCCGTTATGGCCAATAGTCCAACCGGCTGTCATCAAGCAAAGAATAACAATAAAGGCCCCAATAAAATGAATGAATGGAAGGGATATCGTTGCCAAGGCAAGCACGATGACACCTAGCAGACAGGCAAAATATCTGCTTTTTTTATCAGCGATAAAGCCTCCAATAATTTGCCCGGCAGCTCCGCACAAGGCTTTGGCAATAAAAATTATACTTATGTATAATTGAGGCAAAATATATAACCTTTTTATATATATCCCCATCCAATTATGCACACCATGATACAGAGCACTGATGCATAGAATAAATATAAAAACGCGTTGGATATCCGATTGTTTAATGGCATGAATATAACTAATCTCGGTTTTATGCGTGTTATTCAAGACCTCCATGCGAACCAACAGTATCCCCATGGCCGTTAGAATCCCGGTTATACCAGGAATAAGAAAAAGAACCCGCCAATGGAATAACCCGCTTGTTATAAGACCCGCCATGGAAGCAATAAATGAACTGCTAAATAACATACCGACTGTTCGCCCTCTCTGCTGGTATGAAAACAATTTGCCGATGATGATCAGGCCCAAAGGAATGGCGCAGGCCCCGCTTAACCCGGTCATGACGCGCCCCACCAATAAGCCCTGGACCGTTTCGGCAACTGAACAATACAACGACATAACTCCGTAGAATAACATCCCCACCACCAATAAATTCTTGTATGAAACATACTTTGTCAATGGCGCATACATCAGGGCAAAAATGCCATAGGGGATCATATACAAAAAAATGACCCTGGAGACCACTAAATCATCAATGGCAAATTCACGTGCGATGGATGGCAAGACAGCGGCCAGAGCGGCAACGTTAAAGGATATTGTGATGCATGCCAGACACAAAAAAACAAAAACAATCTTTTTCTCTGATGAGATGAGGATAGGCGTCATAAAATTATGTTGTCAATTCAAGCCAAAGGCCTTTTTTATTGCATCAGGGCTAAAAAAAACATTCGACTCTTCGACTTGATGGATTAATCTCACAATTTTAGAATTGAGGGGCGTTTGTACGCGCATGCTGGCCGCGGCATGAGTCACCTCCCCATTTATAAAATCAATTTCGCTTGAACGCTTGCGCCGGATCTGTTCCAGGAGGATTCCAGGCCCGTGCACGCCAGAGGATTGATTAAAATACACTTGAATGTCAGGGGCAATTATTTGCGGGTCCGTTGTAGCCCATTTTTCGATAAGTGCCAACGTCATGTTAGGCAAAGACGCCAATGGGACCAAGCCTTTCTGCACAATGTCAAACCCTTCGGACAGAAGCATGCCATATAAACGACAAAAATCCAGATCCCGATACACCTCTTCTTGTGTTTGGTTGATAAGGGCCGGCAGACTCAACCTAAAATCCCAGAGGAGCCTTAGCCATTGCATAGCACTAATATCAAAGGACACCTCGGTTGGGAACACTTCACCCAGCGATTCGGCTATCTTAAATGTTTCACTGTCATTAGCTACATAGGGCTTGCCTATAAACCATTGGCCATCATGATCCAGGAAGATCTCAGAATATGTGTCCCGGTTGATTTTGAAGGTGATAAGACTGCTGATAATTTTTTCGGGTTCGAAATGGCAGCTCAGAATATTGGCCCCCTGGACACCCGGTTGAATCGACATCATGTAGCAATTTTCCAGAAAGGCATGATTCGCCTGATAAGCAAATTCAAGCTCAGTATAGGACACGGCAAAAATAACCAGATCGCATTCACGATCAAGTTGATGTGACATTGGGACCTGGATCTTGCTCAATCGAGATCCGGTGCGCTTCATGATCTCAGCATTTTGAACAGCCAGGACTTGGTTGGGCCTGCCAACCAACAAAACCTCATGTTTTGTTTGAGCTAAGGCATCGGCAATAAACAATCCCATTGATCCAGCGCCAATAACCGAAATCCTCATTCTTTTTCAAATTCCTTGTCCTGTTTCTGCCGATAGGCCTTAAGAGATTGATCGTGAATGCCATCAAGGATGGATTTTATGGAAGCGACATGGTCCTTTTGAAACCGAATAGGCCATAGAATATTATTCAAGGGGCCGCGAATAGCATACGAAATGACATAGTCGAGGCGTGTCCCGTTATAGCGTTCTTCTAAACTCACCACCTCACTTCCCCGAAACATACCCCATTTAAAAGTATGTTCGACCAATCGATTCGGGGTATAGCGGGTTACCTCGGCCAACCATTTCATCCCTAAAATCTTACGCACCTTGATTGTTATGCGTGAACCCAGATACCCCTCTGTTTTGTTTTTAACGCGATAGATAAGCTTGCATTTTTGAGGCCACCAAGGGGCATCGGGCCAATGCAGGGCAATGCCGGCGACAATATCGATCGGAGCTTCAATAAAAACAAAGTGATGCATGCGATTTAATTGTGATGATTTTTTCTTGAATTTTTGCAGGAATGAAAACGGCATCATGGATTTATCATTTGATCGGGACCTGTTGCCACAGCTCAAAGATGCGGCTGCATGGTTCATACCATTTAGAGATCTTGCCAAAATCCCCATTTAGGTGCATCTTTTTTTGGGTGGTCGCCACAAAAGGGTCTATTTGACGATTAAAAACAGCGCGCCAGACTTCCTCATTCGCGCTGATCATAAATTCAGCCTGGTCCTCTTCGTCCCAGGAAGCAATATGACCATTTGTGAACTTAAATCGATACGCCTTACCCGTTTCGTTCATCTTGACAGCCAGATCCATGGTCATCTTTGTTTTTTCTCCCAGCTCTTTTAGGAGGGCATCACTATTCGCCAATCGCACGATCTCCTTTATCTGGTCATTCGAGAACAACACATACTTCTTCGCTCTCTTGGGACTTTGTTTTTTATTTATTTTCTTCGTTTCCGGCTTAATGCTTGCGGCCGGGCGACAAAGCCTGGAGATCACCTCAACCTTGATTGCCTCCTCAAGCCCTTGCACCAATAAAAAACAATCAAAAAGATTTTTACCCATGGCCACAAGCCCGTGATTCTGCAATGCCGCAACATTATTGACATGAAGGGCCTCAATGACAGGGTTTGCATTCGTAACGCTGGGAGAGCGTTGTTCGATGGCCTCAACATCCCCGAACCATATTTTGGACTCATATATGCGCGGATGAAATGTCTTGTTCTCTAGAAAATAAGCATTGGCGTACGTGGTGTGCGTATGGATCACGGCTTGAATATCCTTAAATTCACGGTAGATCGATGTATGCAATAGTTTCTCCGTCGAGACATGACCTTCTTCCAAGACATTGCCGCTAATGTCCATCAATAAAATATCTTTTTCCTGCAAAAGGCCCAAACAAGTCTTGATGCCGGTCAACAAGATGCGCTTGTCATCTATACGCGCCGAAATATTGCCATTTAATCCAGAGGCAAGATTCCTTTCCCATAAAAGCCTGCCGATGGCGACAATGTTCTTCTTTACTCCCTGTATGTTCTCATCAGTCATCAGTATGATCCTTTTAGTTTATAAATATCTCACGAAGCACTACACGATGCTTCCTCTTTTTTGAGTATTTCCTTGTCGATTTTTCCCGTCCGGTTTTTAGGCAAACTGCCCCTAAATTCAATATGGTGCGGCAGCTTAAAATGCGCCAAATGCCCTTTAAGGAACTGCCGCAATTCATCTACAGAGAGACTTTCATTTTCCTTCAAAACAACAAAGGCCTTCGGGACTTCCCCGCGCATTTTATCTGCGACACCAATGATAGCCACGTCTTTGACCTTGGGATGACGGAAGAAAACACTTTCGACCTCAGGGGCCATAACAATCTCTCCTGCGACTTTGATCATTTCCCTAATGCGGCCGGATAAATAATAATTGCCGTCCTCATCCCGATACGCAATATCCCCGGTCTTCAACCATCCCTCCGGCGTCATAACCTGTTTTGTCAAAGCATCCTCCCTATAATACCCGAGCATAACGGCATCCCCCCGGACCCACAACTCCCCCTTTTCTCCATCCTTCAATGTTCGTCCATCCTGCGAAACGATCCTGGCCTCCATGCCCAGGCCAAAAGGCCCGATACTATTAATTTTGTGCACGTCATCAGGTGAATAGGTGTTGGGTGCCGCTGTCTCGGTCATGCCCCAGCCGTTTGATAAACGGGCATTGGGACATAATTGATGGAAACGTTTTAGGATAGTCGGCGACGAGGGCGCCCCAAATACCGCCAAGTGCCGCAAAGAGGTTAAATCAAAGGAATCGCTCTCTTTCAAAGACAACATGGCAATGAACATGGCCGGCACGACACAAAAAACGGTTACACGATAAGCCTGGATATTCTTCAAGGCCTCGAACGGCTGGAATCGTTCCATCAAGACCAATGTTGAGGCAAAATAAAGCATATACATAATGTAATCCAGGCCGCCGATATGCGAGAAAGGGATCCCGGCGCATAAATAACTATCGTCGTGATCAACTCCTAAAAAATGCTTGATCGCATTTATCGGATTATCCAGATGAGCCAAGGTCAATAAAACGCCTTTAGGCTTTCCGGTCGAACCCGACGTATAGAATATGGCCGCCTCATCAGAAGAAAAGATTTCTGGAGGAACAAAGTCCATATTTTTAGTATTAGGAGGTTGCCAATCCATAAATCGAGCGGAGGGCTCACAATCCGACGGCAATCCTCCGGCAAAAACAACGCTCTCCAAAGACGGGCAGGAATTTATTATATTATTGAAATTAATGCCTTTCTTATCCTTGGCCAAAAGTAAAGAACATTCACTGTGGCGCATAAAATTTATAAGCTCCTGCTCCGTCAACATAAAATCCAGCGGGACAACAACCGAGCCCAAAGAAAACACGGCAAAATAGGCAAAAATATATTGTGGGCAATTCGGCATATAAATGGCGACCTTCTGCGATTTTCTTATGCCGGTCGCCTGGAAAGCCCCCGCCAGCCTATGAACCTCGTGACGTAGCTGGGCAAAAGTCACTGTTGTATGCTTGAAAATAATAGCCGGTTTATTAGGTACGAGACCAGCTTGTTTATCTATCAGTTCATGAATATTCATAGATGCAACCTGTCTTTATATCGATTGACAATAAAAATTTATTATTATGATACCAATGACTCCAATAAGCTTGTATTGGATTTGATCTCGGCATTGACCAAATCAAGGTCGTGCTCAATAATGATCCTCAAATGCTTTGGCTGACCAACGGCGTGTTTAGCCAGCCAATTGTCTAAATTGCGCCTAATACGCCTTAAAAAAATGATGCGCCCTTTCAATTTTTTCTTCGCGATCTTAGGCTCCACATATTGGAGAAAATACAATGCCAAATCTATATTAAAAAAAGGCCTCTCGATCGAAATGAAACTTTCGGTTATCAAATGATTGAATATCTTCTCCCCCTTGGCGGTAACGCTGTAAATATATTTCTCCGGCCATTTTCCCTCACGGCCGATGTCTTTTTTGATCAACCCAAGCTTCTCCATTTTTTTTAAGGGATAATATATCGATTTGACCTTAAGGCCTAAAAAAGGCAATAATTCCTCATCGATCTTGCGCTTGATCTCATATCCATGTTTTGGGCCATCCATTAAAAGGCCCAAAAATAGCATTTCGTGTTCGATCATATCCTATCCTTTAATTATGGCGTAGCTGCGCATTGGTTCTCAAGAAGCGAAAAAACATGATCCGCCGCCGTCATTTTGGCATGCGTCGAAAGGGATGAAATCTCCACCATGGTGGTCGCCTCATCTACATAGTCAAAGAATATGCCGACTTCGGTTGTATCAACACTTCCCGGAATGCCAATGACGACAATAACACCTTTTTTGCGATCCTTTAGAAAAAGCTGATAAGGCACTACTTTACTTGAAACATGGACTTTTGTCATCTTGAGGACAGCATCAAAAATCTTGTCATAGTCACATGCAAATGATTTTCTAATGCCATCCTGGCGGGCATCTTCAAGGGCCCGCGTTGATGAACCCCAGATAGTTTTCACAACTTCCTGTGTCTGGGTACATCCCAGAGAAATAAACATAAATAGGCTTATTAATATTGATATATTTAGAGATTTCATAAGGCGTATTATAACAAAATTTTAATATTTTGCAATTTACTAAAAAGATCCCTACTGAACATCATCCACAGCTTGATCGGTCAATAAAGGAAAAAGGCAATCCTTTTCGTGAATCAATCTTATGGAAATTTCATCGGAAAATCTTTTAAAATCTATCGGGAAATTACATTCATCTACCGGGTTAATATTTCCTAGATATTTTTCAAAAAATTCAAGGATATACACCTTTATAGCCTTGGTGTCCACTTCTAAGAATTCAATCAATTTCAAAGACTCCCTCTTGCCCGAAAAACGCCCTTTGAGTTCCTCAAAAAATATTTGATCCTGCCGCTTGATGTGAGCGCTCACTTGATCATCAAGTTCTGCTAAATAACCCTTGGCCAAAGGATAGGTCCGAATAACGGCCAAGATCTTATCAATGGTCCTTTCGATCGCTAAATGCGCTCGCCGCATATTAGCTAAAAGGTCCGAAGAGGGATTATTCATCATACGAATGGCAGGGAATTACGGATCGTAAGCGTAAATCGCGTTTAAAATATCATGACGGCTAACTATACCGATAATCTTTTGACCTTCAACAACAGGGAAAGTATGTACGTTTTCATCAACAAGGATCTTGATAATTTCAGGTAGACGTGTCTCAGGTCCAATGGTGATGACTTTCTTGGACATTACTTTTTCAATGGGTAAAAGTTGAAATTCCGGCAATTGCCGATAAAATTCATCCACTTGATGATGGGCAGCTGTTTTATTGATCATGGAAAAAAGATCCGTCATTGTGATAATCCCCACCAGGCATTCGTTTTCATCAACAACAGGAAAACCACTGACCCTATCCCGCATCATCAAATGCGAAACCTGCCGTACTAACCTATCCGGCCTGATGACGATGACGTGCTCTGACATAATATCTTTAGCTCGAATCATAAATTTACATATCCTGGTGTACCTGTTTGCGCAATTCCTTGCAAATGGCCTCCAGTCCGACCACCCGCGCCCGATACTTGGTCAACTCCAATTCCAGCAATTTTTCCTGCTCCCCCATAAAATCATTCATTTGTTTAAGGCGCTTCAGCTCATCATGCACCTTCATATCTTCAGCCGAGGGAGTGCCCTGTCGGGACATTTCGGTATCAGGCCCCTGCGCGATTCTTTCTTTTTCCTTTTGCTCCAGCAATTGTTCCAGCTTAGATATTTTAGCACTATTCTGCTCTTTTTCTCGTGTCAATGCCTCGATCCTTAAATGAAGCGTTTTAACGGCATCATTAGCCTGATCAAGTTGCTGCCCTTTCTGTTGCTCAACTTGCGAGAAGGCTTCTTGAACTTGATCGATCTTGGATACAATTTCCTTAATGCCTGACTTTAATCTTTCATTTTCCTCCATTAACAACCCTTTGGAATCTTGTCCCTGGGCCTTGTCTTCTTGTGCCCTGTCGCGATATTCCTGGAGTTCCTGCTTAAGGGATTCAAACTGCGTTGTTGTTTCGGCAATTTGACCCTGGAGTCGTTCATTTTCGGCCTTGATTTCGTTGACGGACGAGGTGTCGGCTGGTTTATTTTTAAATTCCTCCAGTTCCTTCTGCAATGCTTCATTGGAACGATATAAATTTTCTAAGACACTGGCAGCTTTATCGGCCTGCGTATCGGCACGGCTATATAGAAAATCTAGATCATGCTTAAGCTGCCTTATTTTATTTCCCTGGTTCAACTCCTTGTTCTTAAGATCATTCCAATCAGCTTCCATCGTCTTGACTTGATCGAGCTTAGACTTTGAATCTTCAAGCTCTACCGCCAACCGATCCAGCTGTTTTTTAAGATCAGTATTCTCCTCCTTGGCCCCGGACAAATCCTTTTGCATATCATCCCACTCGTCTTCGCTGGACGAAGGAACAGCCAAAAACCCTCTGAAAATAAATGAAATGCCCAGCACCAGCAAAACGATTGAAAGAATTCCCAATGTAATGATCATTATTTAAATATGCCTGTTTGTTTGTAAATAATCAATATAATCGGCAACGGCTCCTTCAAGTGACGTAAAGGGCTTTGGGTAGCCGGCTTTTATTAATTTTTTCGTATCGGCTTGTGTAAAATATTGATACTTCTTTCGCATATTGTCAGGCATGTCAAAATATTCAATATTGACAGGCATATTCACCGCTTGGAACATGGCCCGCGCCAATTCGTTCCAGCTTCTTGCCTGGCCGGTACCGACATTAAATATGCCCGAGCAATTCCTGTTTTTAAAAAAATATATAACGACATCCACCGCATCCTTAATATAAATAAAATCCCTTTTCTGTTCGCCATGAGCATAATCGTTGCGGTATGATTTAAAAAGGCGGACCTTCCCTTCCTGGATCATTTTAGGATACGCGGTTAGTATGACGCTACGCATAGGACCCTTATGATATTCATTGGGGCCAAAGACATTAAAAAATTTCAAGCCGACAAAACGGCTCCCCCACCCCCGAACCAACACCTCCAGGTCAAAATCATGCTTGGATTTCCCATATAAATTAAGCGGTTTTAATTTCAGTGTAGCCTCATCCTCATCACTGAAGCCCATGGAACCATCACCGTACGTCGCGGCTGAAGAAGCGTAAATAAACCGCACATCGTGAGCCATGCACCAATGGGCAAGGCTCTTGGTATATTCATAATTATTCGTTTGATAATACTGCGGATCGTTCATTGTCGTTGACGAACAAGCCCCCATATGAATGACACAATCAACCTTTTGGTTTATGGTGTCCTCCCGGATGCGTTTGATAAAATCACTTTTATGCTCGTACTCAAGATACCTCTTATTTTCTAAATTTTGGACTTTTCGATCGTCTTCTTCGACATGATCGACAATGAGGATGTCGCTAAATCCGGAATCATTCAGACTTTTCAGAATACAACTACCAATAAAACCTGCCCCGCCGGTGAGTATAATCATAATATAAAAACCAACTTTTATGGAGTTTGATTAATAGCCTTTAAAATAAACTTGGCAATCTCCACCCCCATCTTTGAGCCTAGGTCATTCAACGTCATACCGGCTTCATCAGACTCAATCTTATGGGAAAAAAGCAAAAGATCGCGCGAGTTTTTTCTGTCTTGAAGCTTCCCTTCAACGGACAAAGATTTC
>Ga0272441_10000654_pt1 | contig 77383 bp, 61 predicted proteins | sample SSMProp6N_FD_193582 | JGI IMG/M metagenome (GOLD analysis project Ga0272441, IMG submission 193582) | Marine sediment archaeal communities from Little Sippewissett salt marsh, Falmouth, MA, United States - SSM-Prop-6N | ecosystem: Environmental > Aquatic > Marine > Wetlands > Sediment ...
ACTGAACCGAAAAACCAAAGCCTCGTCACTCCCCTGTGCTGGTGCTCTGGCCACTGCGCCAGGCTCGACTCGCTATTGGTGCTCAGGCGTCGGCTTTCGTTGCTGAGAACATTACAGGAGGAATCTGTGCCCGGTAGGGCCCACCGGAACCTAAACCCCTTAGGGCCCCACCGGCGCTGAAGTCCACGAGCTGTACTGGTCCTGGGGCGACCACCCGACCAGCCACCGTGCCGGGCAACCAGCTGTACCCTTCCACCTGGGGCGACTACATCCTGTGGCAGGACGACCGGGAAACTGGAAACTGGAAACTGGACAATCTATCTGCACCGCCTCAGCACGGGGGAGAGTAGGAAGCTGATCGATGATCAGCTACCGTGTGGCTACCCGCATATTCGAGGCAATCTTGTAACCTGGGCCGGATGCATGTTTACACCAGATTGCTTCAACGGGGGCGGGGACGGGGGACGGGGGATGAGGTGGCGGAGGTTATTCGTGATCGGGTCCTTGGTCGCCTCACGTGCTGCCGGGCTGGGTGCGAGGTATGCGCACGATGAAGCGGGTTCCCTTGCCAGGGGTGGACTCGACCTGGATGTCGCCACGCATCTCGTCGACGATCTGCTTGCAGATGGGAAGGCCGAGGCCACTGCCTGTGCTGCCTTTTGTGGAGAAGAAGGGCTCGAAGATGTGAGCCAGGTCGACCGAGCGGATCCCGCAGCCGGTGTCGGCGACCACGATGACCACCCAGTCGCCATCGGGACGGAGGCGCAGGGCCACCTCGTTGGAGAGTGTGGCGCCGGCCGACACCGCCTGGGAGGCGTTGATGAGCAGGTTCATGACCAGCTGGATGGAGCGCCCCTCCGAGCCGATGACGTAGAGCGGCTCCTCGTCGACCTCGACCACCAGTCGGGCGACGCGGTAGATGGCGCCACGGGAGAGGCTGACGGCCGTGCGGACGACCCGTTGAAGATCGATCCTCCCCAGCGTGTTCTTTTTCACGCGAAGTGAGGTGAGCAGGCCTTCGGAGATGGTGTTGAATCTGTCCATGCCATCGGCGATGTCGTCCAACCCCTCCCGGAGCCACTTCAGCCGATCCTGAAGCTGCGGCCCGGAGAGGCGCTGGCTACTCGAGAGGTCCTGCAGCTCGGCCAGCTCGTTGCGCACGGAGCCCAGGTTGGGGACGATGCAGGTCAGCGGCTGTCGGAGGTCATGCGCGATCGAGGCCGCCGTGATGGCCAGGGAGTTCATCCGGTCGAGCTGCATTAGTCGCTCCTGCATCTCCTTGAGGAGCTGGGAGTTGTGGTAGGCCACGATGGACTCCCTCAGGACCGCCGCGAGCTCCTCGGGGGTCCAGGGCTTCTTGATGAAGCGGTTGACGCGCGCCCGGTTGATGGCGTCGATGGTCACCTCGAGATCCGAGTAGGCCGTGATGATGACGCGGATCACCTCTGGGTGGCTCACCAGGGCGCGCTCGGCCAGCTCCACGCCGGTCATGCCGGGCATGCGCTGGTCCGCCAGCAGCACCGCCACGAAGTCCCGCTCCAGGCAGTCCAGGGCATCGCGGCCCGTCTCTGACAGGTAGAGCGTGAACTCCTCGGCGAGGTTGTGCTTCATCACGACGCGGTTGGGCTTCTCATCGTCCACGTAGAGGATGGGGTACTCTTTAAATGCTACATCGTTGTTCGCCATGATTCACTCCGCGTCGGGCGCTGTGCCGCCCTCGCAAGAGCCGCATCTCCAATGTTCGGCCGCCACCTTACCACGGGCCGAGGTCGAGATGTCCAGTCGATGTTCTGCATCGTCCCAGATCACTCAAACACCACAGGTCCCAGATACACGGGCATTGTAGAGGGGGTGGCGAGGCGATCAAGGCCACTGATCTTGGCGGTGCTTGTCGCGCTCGCCGTTGGATCCCGGACAAGTGTCGTCAGAGCGTGCCCCAGTCCTGGACCTCGGTGATCCACCAGACGCCGCGGCCGGTGACGCAGGAGTCGCAGTGGCAGATCTGGTCTCGGATGTTGGGCAGGTTGGCGTCGCTCGTGATGACGTCGACGCGCACCCTGGGGACGTAGCCGAGGACTACATCGCGGGTGGTTTCGAAGGGGTTGCCGCTCGTGCGTCGGGAGTGACCCTCGGCGGCGCACAGGGTGAAGCCGCTGATGTCGTCGCGGCTCAGCAGGTGGTCGATGAGGTCCTGCTTGGCCGACTCGTGGATGACGAGGGTGAGGCATTTCATGACGGGGCTCCTTCCGGAGTGGGGAAGGGCGGGTCCGGGTCCGAGGTCGGGTCCGAGGGCGGGTCCGGGTCCGAGGTCGGGTCCGAGGTCGGGTCCGGGTCCGGGTCCGGGGTCGGGTCCGAGGTGACCGCTTTCGGGGGACTGGCGAAGGGGCTTGTGCGCCGCTCGGCGTAGCCCTCGATCCAGGCGTAGAGCGTGGGCAGGAGCACGAGGGTCAGCAGCGTGGCCGAGAAGGTTCCGCCCACCACCACGATCGCCAGGGGGCGCTGGATCTCGGATCCGGGGCCCGTGGCGACCAGGAGCGGGACCAGGCCCAGGACGGTGAGGATCGCCGTCATCAGCACCGGCCGGAGCCGCCGCTCGGCGCCCTGGCGTACGGCCTGGTCCACCGTGAGGCCGGTCCGCCGGAGCTGGTTGAACGTGTTGACCATCACCACCCCGTTCATGACCGCCATGCCGAACAGGGCGATGAAGCCCACCGACGCGGGGACCGAGAGGTACGCGCCCGCCGCGAACAGCAGGGTCACCCCGCCGATCATGGCGAAGGGGATGTTCGCCAGGATGATCGCCGCGTGGCGGACCGAGCCGAAGGTGGTAAACAGCAGCAGCCCGATGGCCACCAGGGCCACCGGCACGGCCAGCAAGAGCCGCCGCGAAGCCCGCTGCTGGTTTTCGAACTGACCGCCGAAGGTCACGTAGAACCCTGGCGGGAGCTTGACGTCCCGCGCGATGGTCCTCCGAACCTCCCCCACGAATCCGACGATGTCCCGACCTTTCACGTTGGCCTGGATGACCACCATGCGCTTGCCGAGCTCCCGGGTGATCTGCACGGGACCGTCCACCTCCGACAGGTCGGCGTAGTCGCGAACCATGCGCTGCTGTCCGCTCGCCGTCCGCACGCGCAGCTCCTCCAAGGCCGTCCGGGTGGACCGCTGGGCGGCGGGAAGGCGCAGCACCACCGGGACACGTCGGTTGCCGCGGACGACCTCGGTGACCACCTCGCCGCCCACCGCCGACGCCACGAGACCGTTGATGTCTGCGGCGGAGACGCCGTCAGGGCTCATGCGGTCTGGCAGGAGCTTGATCTGCAGGTAGGTCTGACCGCGGAGCGGGGTTCGTACCACGTCCACGGCTCCCGGGATGCGGCGGAGCAGCCGCTCGATCTCGTGGGACTTCTTCTCCAGGACCGCCATGTCGTCGCCAAACAGCTTCACCGCCATGGCCGCGCGTACCCCGGTGAGCATCTCGGAGACCCGCATGTCGATGGGCTGCGTGAAGCCGTAGGACACCCCGGGGAAGTCGTCGAGGACCTTCCGGATCTTGGCGTGCAGCGCCTCCACGGTCTCGACGCTCCACTGGTCCCGGGGCTTGGTCACCAAAAACGAGTCCGTCTGATGGAGGCCCATGGGGTCGAGCCGGAGCTCATCGGACCCGGTGCGGGAGACCACGCCCACGACCTCGTCGACCCGATCCACGATGGCCTTTTGCATTTGCACGTCGATCTCGAGCGATCGCTTCAGTGAGATCGAGGGCAGCTTCTCGGTTTGTACCACCACGGTCCCTTCGTCGAGGGTCGGCAGGAACTCCCGCCCGATGAAGGGGAAGACGGCGATGGTCGCCAACAGCAGGGCCGACGCGATACCCAGCGCCACGAGACGGTGGCCCAGGGCCCAGGTCACCGTGGGGCGGTACGCCGAAAGGAGCGCCCGCAGGACGCGGCTGGGCCCTGTCTTTGTTTTCCGCATGACCAGGCTCGCGAGCACCGGGATCACGGTGAGGGAGAGGATCAGGGAGATGATCAGGGCGATGGAGATGGTGATCGCCAATGGCGTGAAGAGCTTCCCCTCGATCCCGGTCAGGGTGAAGATGGGCACGAAGGAGACGACGATGATGAGCACCCCGGCGACCACTGGGCGGGCCACCTCCGTCGCGGCCCGATAGACGGTGTGAAGCCGGCTTCCGCCGCTGCGCGCCTGGCCGAGGTGGCTGTGAACGTTCTCCACGACCACCACGGCGGAGTCCACCAGCACGCCGATGGCGATGGCCAGCCCCCCCAGAGACATGAGGTTGGCCGAGATCCCCAGCACGCGCATGGGGAGAAACGCCCCGAGCACCGTGAGCGGGAGGATGAGCCCCGCCGTGATCGCGCTCCTGACGTTCCCGAGAAAGACCAGGAGCACCACGAGCACGAGGGCCACCGCCTGGACCAGCGCCATCTGCACCGTGTTGACGGCGCGAGTCACCAGCGCAGACCGATCGTAGACCGGCGTGATCCGGACCCCCTTGGGCAGGCTCTTTTGGATCTCGACGAGCTTCGCCTTCGTCGCCTCGATGGTCTTTCGCCCGTTGGCTCCGGTGCGCAGCAGCACCAAGCCCTGAACGGCCTCGCCCTTGCCATCCCGGGTCACCCCGCCGTAGCGGATCATGGCCTCCTCGGACACCCGGGCCACGTCCCGGACCCGAACCGGAACGCCCTTGCGGGCCGCCACGGTCACGTGGGCGATGTCCCGGACCCCGGTGAGCTGGCCGAGGGTGCGTACCAGCAGCACCTCCTGGTTTCGCACCAGCCGGTCCCCGCCGGCGTTGTGGTTGTTCTCGCGGATGGCCCGGGACAGGTCGGCGATGGTGAGCCCGTGGGATCGCAGCGCCGCGGGGTGCGGCTCCACGCGGAAGCTCCGGACCTCCCCGCCGAGGGAGTTCACGTCCGCGACTCCGTCCACGCTGCGCAGACGAGGCCGGATCATCCAATCGAGGATGGACCGCAGGTCCCGGTTGGTGTAGCCGGGGCCCTCCACCATGAACATGAACACCTCGGACAGGGGCGAGGTGATGGGGGCCAGGCCGCCCTCCACGCCGGGGGGGAGCCGGCCGAGCACCTGGGCGATTCGCTCATTGACCTGCTGGCGCGCCCAGTACACGTCCGTGCCGTCGGCGAAGTCGATGGTCACCACGGCGAGGGCGTACTTGGTGATCGAGCGCAGCATGGTCTGGTGCGGGATGCCCCGGGCCTCCGTCTCGATGGGCTGGGTGATGCGCTGCTCAACCTCCTGGGGCCCCATGCCCGGCGCCTTCACGATGACCTGTACCTGCGTGTTGGCGAGCTCGGGGAAGGCGTCGATGGGGATCTCGGCGAAGGCCCAAAGGCCCCCCGCCACGACCAGCGTCGCGATCACCAGCGCCATGAGTCGCTGGCTGAGGGCAATTCGGATGATGTGGGCGAGCATGGGACTGTGCGCTCACTGCAGCCGCTTGAGATACTCCGCCTTCAAGGTGAGGCTGTTGGTCGTGGCGACCCGCTCTCCGCTGCGGAGCCCCTTCGAGATGGCCACGTGGTGGTCGGTGCCGCGGCCGACCTCCACGGTGCGCGCCTCGTAGCGGGTCTTGGTGTGGGCCACAAAGACCACCGACCGGCCGTCGATGGTGTGCAGGGCTGCCCTGGGAACGACCACCGGAACCGCCGCGCCGGCCGGGGTGAACTGCGCCGTCAGGACACACCCGGGGCGCCACTTGCCCTTCGGGTTTGGCACCGAAAGGCGCACGAGCACCGTACGGGTGGTCCGATCGGCCACCGGCGCGACATACACCACCTTGGCCGTGCCTCGAAGCCCGAGCCGCCGGTTCGTGATCTGCACCTGGTTCCCCTTGGACACGCCCGCGAGCCGATGGCCGGGCACGCGAACCTCTCCCCAGACGTGACTCAGATCCGCCAGGACCATGAGGGTCTGGTCGTGCTTGACGGCGGCGCCCACGGTGACCGCCACCGACTGGACGGTGCCCCCGAAGGGCGCCTTCAGGGTGTAGGTCGGCAGCGCCTTGGCGCTCTGTCGCGCGAGTCGTTGGAGATCGCGCTGGGCCAGCCCCAGGAGTCGCAGCTTTTGCGCCGCGATCCGCTGGGCCAGAGATGCCTTCTGGGACGCGCTCGTCTTCTGCAGCAAGGCGTCCTTGGTCGTGATCTTCTTCTGATAGAGGTTCTTCTCGCGGCGGGCAGATTGTCGGGCCAGGTGGGCGCGCTGGCTCGACGCGACATACTGGAGCTTGAGGTCGGCCAGGTCGCGGCTGTCGAGGGTCGCCAGGGGTGCGCCCGATTCCACGCGTTTGCCCTGGCTGGCGAGCAGCGACTTCACCACGCCGCCCATCTTGGCGACGACCTTGAAGATCCGTCCGCGGTCCCGCCCGATGTCCCCGGTGGCTGAGAACCTGGGCGTGAGTGGCCGCGGGCCCGCGACCGCAGACCCCAGCGCCGCGTTCTTCGCCGCCGCCGGGGTGAGGTCCAAAAATCGCGTCGATGGTGATTCGGCCTTGGGTCGCCGCTTCTTGTCCCCACAGGCCGCGCCGAGTAGCGTGGTGAGCATCGCCGAGAGGATCGTGAGGGTTGTGAGCGTCCTCGTACGCATGCGGTCACCTTCGTGCGGGTCCTGGCGGTCTCTTGGTCTCGTTGGGGGTACGGGCGCTGCCGTCCAGGGCGCCAGCCAACCGCTGTAACGTAATGGCTGCCGTGTGCAGTTGCAAGAGTGACTCCAGGTAGCGCTGCTGCACGGCGAAGCAGGTCCGCTGGGCCTCGAGGACGGCGAGGTACCCCACGCGACCGAGCTGGTATCCTTCCCGGAGCTTGTCGTAGCTGCGCCGGGAGGTGGGCAGGACCTTGGCGCGTAGCATCTTCGCCGCGAACAGGGCCGCCCGCAGCCGCTCGTAGGTCTGTTTGATGGCGAGGTTCGCGCGTACGAGGAACACCCGACGTGTCAGCTTGGCCCGGGCCACACGGTGGCGGGCCGCCTCGATGGCCCCGGTGTTCCGGCTGAAAAACGGCAGGGGGATGGAGATCCCCAGCACGAAGGCGCTGTCCCGGGAGCCCTCGAGCCAGCGGTACCCGGCGCGGAGGCTCAGATCCGGGTAGGCCAGGCTCCGCTCGACCTGGAGCTGGGCGCGCCGCTCGGCGACCCGCGCCCCGAGGCGCCGCGCGGCCGGGTGGTCCGTGGCGCGCGCAAGGAGCGTCTCGAGGCTGGGGAGGACCGGAAGCCGTCGCAGCCGGCCAGTGGCTTTCTTGAAGCGCGGCTCGGTCGCGCCCCAATGCGCGACGAGCGCGAGCCTCGCCTGGCGGAGTCTCCGCCGACTGCGCTCCTGTTCGACCCGACTCAGGTCTCGCCGTATTCCGGCCAGCTCCACCTCTCCAGGTTTGAACTGACCCGCTTCGTGGCGCTTTCGCACCGTCTTGAGAAAGCGATCCGCGAGCTGGGTCTGGTCCCGGGCAATCGCCAGTCGCTGCTGTTCGTACAAGACCCTCACGAAGGCCTGCGTGGTTTCGGCCAGCACGGCTGCTCGCTTGCGCGCGTAGTCCCAGCCCACCGCCCGCCGGGTGACCCGCGCAAGCTGTCGCCGCGAGGCCAGCTTCCTGCCGAGCTCGATGTCCTGGCTCACCTGGATCGTGAGCTGCAGCGCCCGGACCTGTCTGACGTCTCCCGAGCCGAGCCAGTCCTCCACGTCGACGTGCAGCGCCGGGTTGGGATACCGGTTGGCCGATCGCGCCCGGGCCCCTGCGACGCGTCGGTCCTGGGCCGCCACCGCCAGATCAGGGTGGTGTTTCAACGCCCGTGTCAACGCCTGGCGGAGCGTGAGCGGCCCGCGGTGGGGCGGCGGCCTTCTTCTCTGGCGCGGTGGCGTTTTTCCGGCTGCGCAGGACTCACCGCAGAGCCGGGAATGCGCCGGTGGTTGGGGCGTGTTGACCCGAAGGAAGCCGCAGGCCGTGCCGCCCACGAGGCTCGAGCCAACAAGGGCTGCGACCAAGGCGCCCGGTGCGGCTTTGATCTTGTTGTAGCGGGGTCTCATGTTTCGCACCTACGTGCACTCGAAGTGGTTGCCGGAGCGACAGCCCCGGTCTCGCTTCGACACCCGGGGTCCGGGGGTTTCGCAAACGGCGGAGGTCGCGACAGTGGCGATCGCAGCCGCCACGATGAGCCGCGGGAGCGCTGGCGAGGTTCCAGAATTTTGCATCGTCCATTTGTAGGCGATCATCTCGTGCTCAAAAAAAATAACGAGGACTCACTATACTGCTTGACAGACGCGCCCGCACGGGATATCAAATTCGCAATAGTGAAACTGCGTAACTACGAAACATAGAAACTACAGAATATCGTAAGATATCCAATGGATGTACCATTGAGAAGTAGTTGCGTCTGTATTACTGTATACGTTTTTTGCGCGATACGACGGGGACGACCCGGGAGTCCTCTTACTCAACTGATGACGCTCGAAAGGAGAGCAACGATGGCGACGAAAATGGCGATCTTCTGTGGATCTGACGACCCTCAAAAGGCGTTTCCTCCGTTCATGCTGGGCGCCGGCGCGCTGGCCATGGACATGAAGGTTATGATGTTCTTCACCATGAACGGACTGAACATCGTCCGCAAGGGGGGTGCCGAGAAGATCACGCTTGAGGGTGCCCCCAAACCCTTGACCGAGTTCATCGACATCATGCGCGAGGGCGGCACTGAGCTCGTGGCGTGCTCTGCGGCATTTCCGATCGCAAATTGCACCGAAGAGGATCTGATCGATGGCGTCGAGTGCGGCGGGGTGGCGACGTTCGTGGACGAGGCAGAGGGTGCGGACGTCGTGCTGACGTTCTGAGCTGGATGGAGTCAGGGCTCGTTGTCAGGCGTCCAGCCATGGGGCAGCGATGGTTGACAGCCCTGGCGAAGGACAACATGTCGCCGACGGCAATGAGCCAGCGGCGCGAAAGGACGAAAGATCATGGCAACTCCCGAGGAACTCAGCAATCTCACTGCGGACAAGCAGGTTGACGCTCGCGGAACAGCCTGCCCGGGCCCCTTGCTGGAGGCAAAGCGGGCGATCACCACGGTACCGATGGGTGGGGTGATGGAGCTGCTCTCCTCTGACCAGAGCACCAACAAGGACATCCCCCGGTGGGCCAAGAAGATCGGTCACGATTATCTCGGCGTGGTCGAGGAGGCTGGATTTTGGCGCCTCTTCGTCAAGAGAGGGAAGTGATCGTGGAGGGCACCAAGGGCGCGGCCGATGATCAGTTTCGTCCGAAGATGCTGGTCTTTTCGACGGTGACCATCTCCGACATCGGCGTCGACCTGGCGGGCAGCGCTCACATGCACTACCCGCCCTCCGCCGTCGCCATTCCGCTTCCGTGCTCCAGCGGCATCAAGCCGGAGTGGATCCTGTACGCGCTGGAGCACGGCTTTGACGGCGTGTTCGTCGCGGCCGACGGGACAGACTGCCCGTTTGTCCCTGACTGCACGGACAGGACGGCAAAGTTGGTGGACCGGGCGCAGAACCTGCTCAGAGAGAACGACATCAAGCCGGAGCGCCTCAAGATGGCGGCGGTCTGCTCGGTGTGCGCCGAGTCCTACGTGAAGCACATGCAGACGTTCTTGGAGAACCTCGAGAAGCTGGGACCAGCAACGGGAGTAGGCTGACATGGACTACGACGTCCTCGTAGTGGGAGGCGGAATCGCGGGTATGGAGTCCGCGCTCACACTCGGCGACATGGGATACTCCGTGCTCTTGGTGGAAAAGGAACCCACCATCGGCGGCAAGATGATCCTGTTGAGCAAGGTCTTCCCGACCTTGGATTGCGCGAGCTGCATCGCCACGCCAAAGATGGCCTCCACCTTCCATCATCCCATGGTAACGACCATGACGTTCGCCGAGGCGGAAGACATCCGTCGGGTCTCTGACGGGACGTTCCGGGTGACGGTCAACAAGAAGGCCACCTACGTCAATCTCAAGCAGTGCACCGGCTGCCAGAAGTGCGAGTTTGCCTGCACGGTCGCGATCCCGGACCAGTTCAACTTCGGGTTGGTCGCCCGGAGAGCGGCGTACATCCCCTTCGCCCAGGCGATCCCCAAGATGGCGCTGCTGGAGAGGCACGGCACTTCGCCCTGCTCTCAGGCATGTCCCGCAGGGGTGAAGGCTCATGGGTACGTCTCCCTGATCCGGAGCGGTTTGTTCGACGAAGCCATGGACCTCATTCTGGAGGCGATCCCCTTTGTCGGCACCCTGGGGCGCACGTGCTACGCACCCTGCGAGAAGGCCTGCACGCGGGGCGAGCTGGAGGGCGGGCTTCCCATCCGTGGGCTCAAACGGTTCGCCGCGGATCGCTACTACCAGAGTCATCCCCAGCCGAGCTACGGCGCGGCCGAGAAGAAGCACAGTGAGCGCGTCGCCATCGTCGGCTCGGGCCCGGCCGGGTTGAGCGCGGCGTATCACCTGGCGCGGCGCGGCTACCCGGTCACGGTCTTCGAGGCCGCTCAGAAGCCGGGCGGCATGCTCCGGGTCATCCCTCCGTTCAGGTTGCCGGAGGAGGTGGTGGAGCGCGACATCGCCAACGTGACCGCCCTGGGGGTGGAGATTCGCACTGGCGAGCGGGTGGAGGATCCCGCGGCGCTCAAGAAAAAGGGCTTCCGTGCCGTCCTCGTGGCCTGCGGAGCGCCCAAGGACCGAATGCCCGACCTCCCCGGGGTGAGCTTGTCCGGGGTGACCGGAGCCCTGGAGTTCCTCGAGCGTGTCGCTCAGGGCGACAAGCCCCAGCTCGAAGGCAAGACAGTGCTGGTGATGGGCGGCGGCAGGTACTCCGTGGCGCTCGACTGCGCTCGCACGGCCCTGCGGCTCGGGGCGGGCAGGGTGGTCGTACAGCTTCGGCGCGGTCGGGATGAGATGCCCGGGGTCGCAGACGCGATGTCCGACTCCCTCGAGGAGGGGGTGGAGATTCAGTTCCTCAGGACGACCACGAAGCTGGTCGGAAAAGCGGGGCGGCTTACCCAGGCCATGAGCGCCGAGGTTCTCCCAGGAGATCGGGATGCGAGCGGTCGGATGAAACCCGGCACCGCGATGCAAGACGTCGACACCATGGATGTGGACCTAGCCATCATGGCCGTCGGCCAGCAGACGGCTCTCACCTGGCTGGAAAGCGGGCCCGACGCCGCTGAGACCCTCGCCGTGGACCCGCGGACCCTCGAGACGACCACGCCCGGCGTCTTTGCCGCCGGGGACGTTGTGTCCGGGCCCGGCTCCGTGGTGGAGGCGGTGGGCGTTGGAATACGGGTCGCTGGGATCATCCATCGGTTCCTGAGAGGGGAGAAGATGGACCAGGAGGAATCCGTTCCAAACCTGCCCGCGGTCGACAAGGCGTCCGTGCTCGGGCGGCAGGAGCAGTACACATCGATCCCCCCGACGCCCAGACGTAAGCGTCCGGCCGAAGGGCGCCGTGGCGATTTCCAAGAGGTGGAGCTCGCCTGGGACGATGAGGCCGCGCGCCACAGCGCGTCCAGGTGCATCGACTGCGGTGGATGCTCCGAGTGCCATCAGTGCGTGACCGCGTGCCCGGCCGACGCCATCGACTTCGACATGCGGGACGAGAGGGAGGTGCTGGAGGTGGGCTCGGTGGTGGTCTCGACCGGGTTCGAGCTGTTCGAGCCCGAACGTAAGGTCCAGTACGGCTACGGCCGGTTCCCGAACGTGATCACCGCCATGCAGATGGATCGGCTCCTGTCTCCGACCCGACCGTACAACACCGTGCTCAGGCCGTCGGACGGCAGGATGCCCGACAACATCGCCTACGTCCTGTGCACCGGCTCGCGCGACTGCCAAGTGGACAACGAGCTCTGCTCCCGGGTTTGCTGCATGTACACCATCAAGCAAGCCCAGCTCATCATGGGAGCCCTGCCCCTGGCCGACGTGACCATCTACTACATCGACATTCGCGCGTTCGGCAAAGGGTTCGAGGAGTTCTACCAGCAGGCCAAGTCCATGGGCATCTACTTCGTCAAGGGCAAGGTGGCCGAGGTGGAGGAGGCCGACGGCGGAAACCTGATTCTCCACCACGAGAACATCGACGGCGACGGAAAGGTGGCCCAGGCGGAGCACGATATGGTGGTTCTCTCGGTGGGGCTGCTGCCCAACCAGGAGTCGCTGTCCCTCTTCTCCGGTGGCCAGCTCAAGGCCGACAGTCACAAGTACGTATTGGAAGTCGATCAGGATCTCAGCCCGGCCCAAACCAGCATCGATGGTGTGTACGTGGCGGGCTCGTCGTCGGCGGCGATGGACATCCCCGACACAATCTTGCATTCCGGCGCGGCCGCGGCCCTCGCTGCCGCCCATGTCGAGAGAGTAAAGAGATGAGCGAGAGGAGAATCGGCGTCTACATCTGCTACTGCGGCGGCAACATCTCCGACACCGTGGACTGCGAGCACGTCCGGGATGCGATCCAGGACGAGAAGGGCGTGGTGGTGGCCAAGACAACCATGTTCGCCTGCTCCGATGCGGCCCAGCAGGAGATGATCGAGGACATTGGCGCGCAGAAGCTGGATGGCATGGTGGTCGCCTCGTGTTCGCCGACGCTGCACCTGTTCACCTTCCGCGGGGTGGCCGAGCGGGCGGGCCTGAATCCCTACCTCTATGTCCAGGTCAACCTGCGAGAGCAGTGCTCCTGGGCCCACGGCGACGTTCCCCTCCAGGCCACCGAGAAGGCCATCGGCATGGTCAAGGCGGGGATCGCCAACGCGTACCACACCCAGCCTCTGGAGAAGACCCGGATTGACACGGTTCCCAGCGCGTTGGTGGTGGGGGCGGGGATCTCCGGTCTGCGGGCGGCCCTGGCATTGTCCGACATGGGGATCAGCGCCTTCGTGGCCGAGAAGACCGAGCACATCGGCGGCTGGGTCGCCGGATTCGGCAAGATGTACCCCCACGACCGGCTCGGCAGCGATCTGATAAAGAGCCTCCTGGAGCAGATCGATCAGCGGGAGAACATCCAGATCTACACCGGGGCCGAGCTGGTGGACAAGGGCGGGAGCGTGGGTGACTTCACCGCGAAGCTCGACGTCAAGGGCGAGTCCATCTCCCTGAACGTGGGCTCGATCGTGGTGGCCACCGGGTTCGATTCGTATCGGCCCCCTGAGGGCGAGTACGGCTATGGCAGCGACGGCGTGGTGACGCTGCCCGAGTACAAGGAGTTGCTCGACGGGTCCAAGGGCGAGCTGGTGTACCAGGGCAAGCCCGTGCGCAGCGTGGCCTACATCTACTGCGTGGGCAGCCGGGATCCGTCCTCGGAGGGCGGTCACAGCTACTGCTCGAGGTACTGCTGCAACGCGGCCATGCACGCCTCCACTACGGCGCACGAGCTGTCGAATGGGCTGCATCAGTTCCATCTGTTCCGGGACATTCGAACCTACGGCAAGTTCGAGCTTTTGTACCAGGACGCCAGGCAAAAGGGGGCGGTGTTCGTCAAGTACGGCGAGGACGCTCCTCCCGTGGTGTCCAGAGACAACGGGACCATCCAGATCAAGGTCGCCGACCAGCTGACCTACGGTGAGGAGATCGACATCGATGTCGATCTTCTGGTCCTGATCACCGCCATGGAGCCCCGCTCCAACAAATCGCTGAACGACGTGCTCAAGATCCCGGTGGGGCTCGACGGGTTCTTTAAGGAAATTCACCCCAAGCTGCGACCGGTGGAGACCGTCATCAACGGGGTTTTCATCGCCGGGACGGCCCAGGCACCCCAGAACTCCGCCGAGAGCGTGGCCTCGGCCCTGGCCGCCACGTCCAAGACCGCCGCCCTGCTGAAGAAGGGCTACGTGGAGCTGGAGCCGATGATCGTCAACATCGACCCGGGCGCCTGCACCTGGTGCGACAAGTGCTCGGAGGCCTGTCCATATTCCGCCCTCGAAAAGGTCCTCTCCGGCGGCAAGGAGGTCGCCGGGGTCAACGCGGCCCTGTGCAAGGGGTGCGGCTGCTGTGTGCCCATCTGCCCCGAGGGTGCCATGGAGATCAAGGGCTACACGGATCAGCAGATCAAGGCGATGATCGACGCCATGGAGGTGAGCCTTGCCTGACCAGCTGCGAGATCCTCGCGAGGTCATGAGAGAGGAAATGGTCGTACGGGACAGGATCCTGACGCTCTTGCAGGACGGACCCATGACCGTGCTGCAGATCGCCGAGGCACTCGGGGAGCCCTCGCACGAGGTGATGTACTGGGTGATGGCGGCCAGGAAGTACGGTCACCTCGAGGAAAGCGAGGAAGCGGACGAGGACGACTACTACCAGTACAAGCTGGTGGAGAAGGAATAGGGAGATACTGGCCATGGCCAAGGTGAATCCATCTTTCCTCGAGAAAGTGACGACGTCCGACGAGTTCAACGCAACGGCTTGCATGAACTGCGGTGTCTGCAGCGCTGTGTGTCCCCTGGAGATTGAGCTGCTCCCTCGCAAGCTCTTTCGGTATGCGCTGCTGGGCCTGGAGGACAGGGTGATGGAGAACACGCCGACCATCTACCAGTGTCTGCTGTGCAAGATGTGCGAGGCGAGCTGCACTGCCGACGTGCACATCGCCGACAACGTCAGATTCTTGCGCGCCTACATCAGCAAAGAGGTGTTCAAGCTCTAGCGGGACAGGTGTTCCGCCGCGGCAAAGGAGTAACGTCATGCCTCTTCCCACCCGCCACGTCATCGGGCTCATGGTCGACAATCTCAGAAAGAGGAAGTCGGTATTTCCGATCCCGCGCAGGAAGGCTGTCAGGTGGGCCAAGGCCCTGGACATCCCGGAGGGAGGCGAGACGGTCCTGTACACCGGGCACATGTACCAGCTGCTTCCGTACATGATGGCGGCAGTGCGGAGGATGGGGGGTATGGAGGACTCGTTCCTCGGCAGATTCGTGGGGATGGGCAGGTTCTTCAACCGGATGATCAACGTGTCGTCGTTCATCTCCATACCCAGGCGGGCCGACGTGAAGCGTTGCCGGCAGCTGCTGAGGAACATCGCCGGGCTGCTTCAACAGGCGGATGTGGAGTTCGGCTACCTGTACAAGGCGGAGCTGTACAGCGGGGCCCTCGCGTACGACGTGGGCGCCGACGACGTGTTTCACGCCCACGCCCGGCGGGTGTACGACATGCTCAAGGACCACGGCGTTCGCACTCTGATCACCGTCGATCCCCACACCACGAACATGATGCGCTCGGTGTACCCGACCGTCATCGATGGCTACGACCTCGAGGTGAAGAGCTACCTGGAGGTCTTGGCCGCCAGCGACATTCGCCCGCAGCACCGCGTGGACCAGTCGATCACGGTTCACGACTCCTGCGTGTACGCACGTTACGAAGGCGTCATCGATGAGCCCCGAGAACTGCTCAGGCGGGCGGGCTACGAGATACGAGAACCGAAGAACAACAGGGAGCTGACCCACTGCTGCGGTGGCCCCGTCGAGTCGCTCTTTCCGAAGGTCGCCCACGAGGTCGGGTTGAAGAGAACGAAGCAGCTCGAGCAGGCCAAGGGAGCCGGCGTAGCGGCGATGTGTCCGATCTGTATGGCCACCCTGGAGATGGCCTCCGACAATGGGCTGCAGATAGACGACATCTCGAGCTACCTGGTGAGGGCCTACGGCGGCGGGGCCCAGCAGCCCGCCGTAGACGAAAGCACTGACGACGAGCGGAGTGAGCCATGACGGAAGTGAAGATGAGGATCGACGGCAAGGATGTGAGGGTCGAGCATCGCTCGCCCATCCTCGGCGCGATCCGCTCGCTCGGTATCGAGGTGCCGACGCTTTGCCACCTGGATGGTTTGGAGCCCTATGGTGTCTGCCGCATGTGCATCGTGGAGGTGAAGCGCGGCAGTCGAACGCGCCTGGTCACCTCGTGCAACTTCCCAGCCGAAGAAGGCCTGGAGGTGCGCACAGACACCGAGCGCGTGCTTCAGCATCGCCGGGTGATGGCCGAGCTTCTGTTGGCCCGCTGCCCGGACGTGAAGGAGATCCGGGACCTGGCCGCGAAGGCAGGCGTTTCGAGGTCCCGATTCAAGACCATCGAGTCGAGCGACTGTGTGCTGTGTGGGTTGTGCGTGCGTGTTTGTGAGCAGCAGGTGGGGGCCTCCGCGTTGAGCTTCATGGGCCGCGGCACCCAGCGGGTGGTGGGGACCCCCTGGTCCGTGGACCCGGAATCCTGCATCGCCTGCGGGGCCTGCACCTACGTGTGCCCCACCGGCGCGATCCAGATGGAGAAGCAGACCACCGAGCGGTGGCGCAGGGAGCTGGCCGCAGACCAGCGATGGTGCCGCTATGCGCGGATGGGGCTGGTTCCCTACAAGATCTGTCCCAACGACTTCCGGTGCAGTGAGTGCGAGGTTGATCAGCGCCTCTTCGAGGAGCTGGGCACTCACCCGCTGTTGGCTCTGGCGCCCGGGTTGCGCCAGGTGCCCAAGCAGATCGGTCCCTTCGACGTCGTGGAGGACCGCTACTACTCCCGGGGCCATACCTGGGTCAAGTTTTTCAAGGACCACGTGCGCTTCGGCATGGACGACTTTGCCCAGAAGCTGGTCGGGCCAGTTCGCGAGGTGACCTTGCACGCGGGGCCGAACGACGCGTTCAAGTCGGGCGGCACGGCGGTGACCGTGACGGGCGAGGGACGCAAGATGACCTTCCGGTTTCCGATCTCGGGCACGGTGATGCACCTCAACCAGGCGGTTTTGGACTCCCCCTCGCTGATCAATGAGGACTGCTACGACCGGGGCTGGCTGTACACGGTTCAGCCCGATGACTTCTACGCGCAGGCCCGTCGTCTGGTGGGACGTGATGACATCGAGCCCTGGTTCAGGGACCAGTCCGCGAGGCTGGCGCGCAGCCTGATCACCCGGGGCATCGACGCGTTTTCGCCCGGGTTCAGCGAAACGCTCGGGGACGCTCTGTCTTCTGACCTGGGGGACAAGATCGGGAATGCGGAGTTCGCTGGTCTCGGCGCGGAGTTTTTCAAGGCCGATGGGATGATGGAATAGGAAGAGGGTTCGCGATGGAAGCTCAAGGTGCCAAGTTGGACGAGATCATCGGTCGCTGGAAGCGTGACAGGAGCTATCTGATCGAGATGCTTCAGGACGTGCAGGAGGAGTACCGTTACATCCCCCTGGAGGTGGCCCGGAACCTCTCCGACGAGCTTGCGGTGCCCCTGAACCGCATCTTCCACATCGCCACCTTCTACAAGGGGTTCACCCTGGAGCCGCGCGGCAAGTACCCGATCTCCGTGTGCACCGGCACGGCCTGCCACGTAAAGGGTGGCACGCGCATCCTGGAGAACATCATGCGCGATCTCGAGGTGGAGAAGGAAGGGCAGGCAACCCTCGATCAGCTCTTCAGCGTGGAGTCTGTGCGCTGCGTCGGGTGCTGCGGATTGGCGCCGGTGGTGACCATGGCCGGAGAGGTGTACGGGCACACCTCCTCGGTGAAGGTGAGCCGGATCGCGAAGAAGCGCCGAAAGTCGGAGCAGGCTCAATAACATCCCCTCTGGAGGTGACCTATGCCCAGGCTAAAGATCGGAGATCTCGACAAGATCGTCGAGCAAGGGAAGAAGAACATGTCCCTGCGGGAGGGGGCCGGCCGGGTCAAGATCACCGTACACATGGGCACTTGCGGCATTGCAGCGGGTGCTCGAAAGATCATGGCCGAGATCATGAAGTGCGTTGAGGAGTCGGGCGCCAACGACATCATCATCACGACCTCTGGCTGCGCAGGCCTGTGCAGCCGAGAGCCGATGGCCACCGTCGAGGTGGCCGGGCAGGCCCCGGTCAAGTACATCGAGCTCGACGCAAAAAAGGCGAGAGAGATTTTCGACGAGCACGTCATCGAGGGAGCCATCGTCGAAAAGTATGCCCTGGCCGTAGGGAGCGAGCAGACGCTATGACCGTGATGACGTCGAACAGAAGCGTACAGACCGACAAGCGAGTCAGCAGCCTGCCGGATGGCTACCGAATGCACCTGATGCTGTGCGCCGGAACCGGGTGCGTCTCCTCCGGTGCTTTCGAGATCAAGGATGTCTTGGAGAGGGAGCTTGCCAAGCACAATCTCACCGACGAGGTGGCCGTGGTCATGACCGGATGCAACGGGTTCTGTGCCCAGGGTCCGGTCATGGTGGTTCAGCCGGGCGAGATCTTCTACCAATTCCTCAGTGAGAAGAACATCGCCCGTCTGGTCGAGGAGCACATGCTCAAGGGGCGGCCGGTGGAGGAGCTCATGTACACGCCGCCGGAAGAGACGGCCGTTGTACCCAAGGTGAGCGACATCGGTTTCTTCAAGAAGCAGGGCCTCATCGCACTGCGCAACCGTGGCCTCATCGATCCGGAGGTGATCGATGAGTACATCGCCCGGGACGGGTACAAGGCCCTGGCCAAGGTGCTCACCGAGATGACACCCGACGATGTGGTCCAGGAAATGATCGCCTCGGGGCTGCGCGGGCGCGGGGGCGGGGGGTTCCCAACCGGCGTCAAGTGGAAGACCTGCCGCGAGGCGCCCACCGAGCCCAGGTACGTCGTCTGCAACGCGGACGAGGGCGATCCCGGCGCCTACATGGATCGGAGCATCATCGAGTCGGATCCCCACTCCGTGCTGGAGGGGATGACCATCGCCGCCTATGCCGTGGGGTCCAGCCAGGGATACATCTATATCCGCCATGAGTACCCGCTGGCCCTCAAGCGGTTGGAGAAGGCCATCGCCGACGCACGTGAGTACGGCCTGCTGGGCAAGAACATCTTCGACAAGGGAATGGACTTCGATATCACCATTCACCGAGGGGCTGGGGCCTTCGTGTGCGGTGAGTCTACGGCCCTCATGGCATCCATGGAGGGCCGGGTCGGAGAGCCCCGCGCCAAGTACATTCACACCGTGGAGCACGGGCTGTGGGATCGCCCCACCACCCTGAACAACGTGGAGACCTTCGTCAACGTCCCCCCGATCATCCTGCGCGGCGCCGAGTGGTTCACCTCCATCGGCACGGGCGACGTGACCGACAACCCCTGGGGGGGCAGCAAGGGCACCAAGGTTTTTTCCCTGGTGGGCAAGATCTACAACACCGGCCTCGTAGAAGTCCCCATGGGCATCACCCTGCGAGAGATCATCTTCGACATCGGTGGCGGGGTTCCGGAGGGCAAGAAGTTCAAGTCGGTGCAGACCGGCGGTCCCTCGGGGGGGGTGATCCCCGAGGAGTTCCTCGACCTGTCGGTGGACTTCGACCAGCTCACCAAGGTCGGCTCCATGATGGGCTCGGGCGGCATGATCGTCATGGACGACGACGACTGCATGGTGGACATCGCCCGTTACTTCATCGACTTTCTGATTGGCGAGTCTTGCGGCAAGTGCCTGCCGTGCCGCGAGGGGCTGGCGCAGATCGGCTCCATACTGAACGACATCTGTGAGGGCAAGGCAGAAGAGGGGGCCGTGGAGCTGCTCGAGGAGCTGTCGGGCACAGTCAAGGAGTGCTCGCTGTGTGCCCTGGGCGGCTCTGCTCCCAACCCCGTGTTGAGCACCATCAAGTACTTCCGCGAGGAGTACGACGCTCATGTCAAAGACCACAGGTGCCCTGCGGGGGTTTGCAAGGCACTGATCACCTACTCCATTGACCCCGTGAAATGCACGGGCTGCATGGTCTGCATCAAGAGCTGTCCTCAGGACGCCATCACCGGCGAAAAAAAGAAGCCCCACACCATCCAGGCCGATCTGTGTATCAAGTGCGGCATCTGCCGCGACATTTGCCGGTTTGACGCCATCGTGGTCAAGTGACGTGAGGCGAGACGCCGTGGCTTGCGGGTCCAGAAATATGACGCTGAGAGAGGTAGCCGAGCTGTTGGAGGCGGAGGCTCTGGCCGGCGAGCAGCGGCTGGACGAGGAGTTTGAGTTCAGGTCCGCCGGTGCGTCGGATCTCATGAGCGACGTCCTGGCCTTCGCCGAGCCGGGGATCCTTTTGCTGACCGGCCTGACCAACGCGCAGTCCGTGCGGACCGCCGTCATCGTCGAGGCCAGCGTCATCGTCTTTGTGCGCGGCAGGAAGCCCAGCGAGGAAGGAATCGCGCTGGCCACGGAAAGGAAGATCCCCATCCTGTCGACGAAGCTTCTCATGTACGAGGCTTGTGGTCTGCTCTACGGCAGAGGGATCCGTCCTGTCGGTCAGTCGTAGCGGGTCTGGCGACGTCATGGCTTCTGCACACGCCCTCTCACGCACGTTCACGATCAAGGGGAGGGATTTCGCGAGAGCCGGATCCGTGTCGCTCGAGATCAAGGAGATCCTCAGGGACCTCGGCATCGATCTGGTCATCGCACGACGCACGGCCATCGCCGCCTACGAGGCCGAGATGAACGTGGTGATGTATGCCGAGACAGGTCAGATGGAGCTCAGTCTGGACCCCGAGTTGATACAGATCACGGTGGTCGACGTTGGGCCGGGCATCGAGGACATCGAGCTGGCCATGCAGGAAGGGTACTCCACCGCCACCGATGAGATTCGTGAGATGGGGTTCGGCGCCGGCATGGGCCTGCCCAACATCAAGAAGAACGCGGACCTGTTCGAGCTGACGTCTACGTTCGGGGAGGGCACCTCGTACAGGATCATCACCTACATCGATTCGACGGGGCAGCCATGAGTCAGTTTTTCCACTCCATCCGGATCGATACGGACAAGTGTGACGGACGGATGAGCTGCATGCGGGTGTGTCCGACGCAGGCCATCCGAATCCGGAACGGAAAGGCCGTCATCGTAGAGGCGAAGTCCATCGATTGCGGGGAGTGCATCAAGGCGTGCCCGAACGGGGCCATCGTGCCGTTGACCGATCCGTTCGGGGATCTCGGCCGATTCAAGCACACGGTCGCAATCCCCTCCCCGGCCCTGTACGCCCAGTTTGGCGCGTCCATTTTGCCGGACAGGATCCTGGCCGGCCTGAAGATGCTTGGCTTCGACGACGCGGTCGATCTGGCCATCATCTGCGGAGACACGAGCTTGGCCATCGAGCAGTTCCTGGAGGAATACAATGGCCCCAAGCCGGTCATCTTCAACGCCTGCCCCTCGGTGGTGAAGCTCATCCAGGTCAAGTACCCCCAGCTGGTCGACAACATTCTCCCGATCAAGCTCCCCAAGAGGCTCGCCGCCCGAGAGATCAGGGAGCGTAAGTCCGAGGAGCTCGGCATCGAGCCGCAGGAGATCGGGATCTTCTACATCACCCCCTGTCCGGCCAAGATGATCGCCATCAAGCAGCCCACCGTGGGAGGTTGCTACCTGGATGGAGCCATCTCGATCTCAGACATCTACGGGCCGCTCCTGTCGGTGCTGGAGAGCGTGGACCAAAGCAGCTACCGCGAGAGTCTGGAGAGTGTCTGCATCCTGGGCATCGGTTGGGCCGTGGCCGGCGAGATGCACCGCACGCTGAAGCTCAACAATGTCCTCGATGTCTTCGGGATCTCCGAAATTGTGAAGACGTTCGATGACATCGAGCGGGGCAAGCTACATGACGTGGATCTGGTCGTGGCCTATTCCTGCCAGCAGGGTTGCGTGGGGGGATCGCTCACGGTGGAGAACCGGTACATCGCCTACAACAAGATCCTGCGGCTGCTGGAGACGCTGGAGAAGGAGAACATCGAGGCATGCCGCACCAAGCGGGAGATCCGCGAGCGGTACCGCAACAAGTGCTTCCACCTGGAGCAGCGGTACGAGCCTCGCCCCTTGCAGCCGCTCGACGAAGACCTGGGCAAGGCCATCATGAAACGGAAACTGAAGGAGGAGATCTATGATCTCCTGCCCAAGATAGACTGTGGGATATGTGGCGCCCCGACGTGCATGACCTTTGCCGAGGATGTGGTCACGGGGGAGGCGCAGCCATCTGACTGCATCTTCAACGTCCCCAGCAAGCTCGTGGAGCTGACCCGCGAGCTTGCAACGGTGCTGGAAGGGGTCGGATCATCGGACAGAGGCAGGGAGTGGACCGTCAGCCAAGGAAAACTGAAGAAATGACCCTGGTGGAAATTGTTGAGAGTCTTGGGCTCAAAAGTCTCACCTCGACAGAGGCTGGAGTGGTGAACGTCACCGGAGGGTATACCAGCGATCTGCTCAGCGACGTCATGGCCAACGGTCGTGTTGGAGATCTCTGGATCACCCTGCAGACGCACAAGAACATCCTCGCCGTCGTCAAGATCAAGGATCTGGCAGGGGTCATCATCGTGAACGATCGCACGCCGGACGACGATACCATCAGGACAGCCGAGGAGGAGGGCGTGGTGGTTCTGGGCACCGGGAAGTCAGCCTTCAGGATCACCGGACAGCTCTACGAGCTGTTGAAAAAAAAGTGATCCGCGATGTTGGAGGGGCTCGAGGCCGACCTGCACGTTCACACCTGTCTTTCGCCCTGTGCCGACTTGAAAATGTCCGCCGTGGCGATCGTGAGGCAGGCCCTCGCCATCGGTGTCGATGTCCTTGGCATCTGTGATCACAACTCGGCGGAGAATGTTCCGGCCGCGGTTGCGGCGGCAAGTGGTCGAGATGTGCACGTGCTTCCCGGCATGGAGCTGACCTCCTGCGAGGAGGTCCATGTCCTCGCGCTGTTCGATGACCTGGAGTCGGTCACAGCGCTACAGGGGGTCGTCTACGAGAACCTGCCGGGCGAAAACGACGAGGAAACCTTCGGCATGCAGGTGGTCGTCAACGCCGACGACGAGGTGCTGAGCTTCAATCGAAGGCTTCTCATCGGGGCCACCACGCTCACGCTGCAGGAGATCGTTCAGATCATTCACTCACTGGGAGGGCTGGTCATCGCCGCCCATATCGATCGTGAGAGCTTCAGCCTGATCGGTCAGCTGGGCTTTGTGCCCGACGATCTGGACCTCGACGCACTGGAGATATCTTCCGCTCTTGAGTACGATGAGGCCATGCAAAGGTATGAGCCGCGCCTGCCCCTGATACAGTCGTCCGATGCCCACAAGGTGGAGGACATCGGGCGTTGCCGCACCCGGTTTCTGATCGAGGAGCCGAGTGTCGACGAGATCAGGCGAGCCCTGATGAACCAAGGAGGCAGGCGAATTCTGAGAGAGTGAGGAAATGGAGGACCTGTCACTGCACCTGCTGGATGTGATGGAGAACTGCGTTGACGCAGGGGCCACAAGGATCGAGGTTACCATCGACGAGGATCCGGAGGTAGACCTGTTGACCGTGGAGATCGTCGATGACGGGAGGGGGATGGACGCCCGGGCGCTGGAGATGGCGACGGATCCATTTTTCACCACACGCACGACGAGAAGCGTTGGTCTGGGGCTGTCGTTGATGTCCGAGTCTGCCAAGGCTACCGGCGGGAACCTGGTCCTCGAGTCGACACCCGGGTCGGGAACACGGTTGACGGTGACCTTTCGGCCGGGCCACATCGACATGAAGCCCATCGGGGACCTGCGGCAGACTCTTGTGACCCTGATTGCTGCCCATCCGGCCATCGACCTGTGCTACCGACACAGTGTCGCCGGAGAGGTCTTCGGTTTCGACATGAGGGAGATCAGGGATCGGCTCGGTGGCGTGCCCATCAGCGCCCCTCAGGTGCTGCGGTGGATTGGTGAGCACATACCGGGGAGCCTCGACAGTCGCACTGGACGCACCAATGACTCCGATGAGCAGTAAGGGGCCGCGAATGAACAACTCAGTCGTCCTGACCGCCGATCCATCCCCCTGGGCGGCGTCGCTCGTCGGTTTCATAGGCCCCACTATGCGCCCTCCTCGCTCCTTGCCCAGCGGGCGCCTCGGCGGCCAGCATCGATCGAGTTGTTCATTCGCGGCCCCTAAGGCCGTCAGAGATCGGGTTCGTCCCGCGCCTCTGGCGCCGCGCGGGATCTGGCAGCACAAGCTACCAGTGTGAGAGGGCAGGATCTGGCCATGTCTTTACGATTCAAGCTGACGGTCGGTTTCATCGTCGTGGTCCTCGTGGCCAACGCTGTACTGGCCGTTGCAACGGTCGAGTACTTCTCCGGGCGCCTCGTGCGGGAGGTGCAGACCCGGGTTCGCGTGGATCTCGGCTTTGCGCGCAAGGTCTACCGATCTGACGGAGAGCGGATTTCCCGTGTGCTGGAGGCGGTGGCCGTGTGCCGTGCCATCGAGTCCTCGCTGAAACGGGAGGTCCGGGCAGATCTGGCCAGGGTGCTGCGAAAGGTATGGCGCGAGCAGGGCATCGACATGCTCACGCTGATCAGTCCCGAGGGCAGGGTGATCTACCGGGCGCACAACCCGGGACGAAGCGGGGACCACCTGTTCGACATTCCCATGGTCGCACAGGTGTTGCGCGAGCAGAAGTCGGCGAGCGGGGTCATGATTTTTCCGGCGAGGCTGCTCGCACGGGACGGGGATGCGCTGGCCCGGCGGGCTCGAATCCCCGTCAAGGAGCCCCGCTGGGCCGGGCCCGGGAAGGTGAAGGTCTCGTCTGACGGTATGCTCATTGGCGCGGCCGTTCCCATTGTCTCTCTTCAAGGCGATGGCGAGTTCCTGGGGGTGCTGTTCGGCGCGCGGCTTTTGAACCGCCGGTGCGAGACCGTGGACTCCATCAAGAGGGAGCTGTTTCACGACCAGACACATCGAGGCAAGGACGTGGGTACCTCCACGATCTTCATGGGCGATCTGCGCATCTGTACGAACGTTCGGGACACCGGCGGCGCTCGCGCCATCGGCACCCGGCTGGGCGGTGCGGTGAGGCGCCAGGTCCTCGACGAAGGCGAGATCTGGGCCGGTCGCGCCTTCGTGGTCACCGACTGGTACATCACCGCCTACGAGCCGATCCGAAACTCGGAGGGGCGGATCATCGGGGCCCTGTATGTCGGGTTGCTCGAGGAGCCTTACATCCAGCCGCAGAAAGTGATGATCCGTTTCTTTCTGGTCATGGTGTGCATCACCACGCTGGCCAGCATTGTGCTGCTGTTTTTCCTCTCCAGGATGATGCTCAGGCCGATCGATCACATCGTGGCCATGTCTCGCAAGGTCATACGCGGTGATCTGATGGCGCGGGTGGGGATCTCTCCCCCCGGAGAGATGGGTGTGCTCTGCAAGGCGGTCGATCACATGGCCGACGCCATCGACCAGAGGGAGAGGCTCTTGGAAGATGCGACCCGGAAGCAGATTGGCCAGAGCGAGAAGATGGCTTCGGTGGGCCGGCTCGCGGCCGGGATTGCGCACGAGATCAACAACCCGCTCACCGGCGTGCTTACCTATGCGCACATGCTCAGAAAGGCGAAAGACCTCGACAACCAGAAGCAGCAGGACCTGGATGTCATCATCCGGGAGACCACCCGGGTGCGCGACATCGTGCGGGGCCTGCTGGACTTCGCCCGCCAGTCCCCCGCGGACATCGAACGACTCGATGTCAACGAGGTGATCGAGCAGACCATGCTCCTGGTGCGCAATCAGAAGGAGTTCATCAAGGTGGACGTCGTCGAAGATCTGATGCCCCAGATGCCACCGCTGCGGGGGGACAGAAACCAGCTGCAGCAGGTGTTTCTCAATCTGGCGCTCAACGCGTGCGAGGCGATGCCCGACGGCGGGACGCTCACGGTGGCGACCTCGGCTGCAGAGGGGAAGATCGTCGTCTCCGTCGGCGACACCGGCTGCGGCATCGAGGCAGAGAGCCTGGGGAGGATCTTTGATCCGTTCTACACGTCCAAGCCCGTGGGCAAGGGGACCGGGTTGGGTCTCAGTGTGACCTATGGGATCGTCGAGCAGCACGGAGGCCGCATCGAGGTCGAAAGCGACGTGGAAGCGGGGACCACCTTCACCGTGATCCTACCGGCGGAAGCGGCCGGAAGCGAAGGGGAGTGAACAAGTGACGTCACCGATACCAGAAGACGCCCCGAGGGCCGCACGCATCCTGGTGATTGACGACGAGGCGGTCGTTTGCGCCAGCTGCAAACGCATTCTGTCGGAACTGGGTTTCGAGGTGCGCTGTCAGCAGAACCCCAGGGAGGGCCTGCGGGACGCGGTCTCCGGGAACTACGATTTGATCTTGCTGGACATCGTGATGCCCCAGATGGAAGGCCTGGAGGTGCTCGCGGCGGTCAAGGACGCGGGTGTGACCTCCGAGGTGGTGATGATCACCGGCTACGCCACTGTGGAGACCGCTGTCGAGGCCATGAAGCAAGGCGCGGCCGACTTTTTGAGCAAACCCTTCACGCCAGACGAGCTGGAGATTGTGGTACGGAAAGTGCTCGAGTGCTCGGCTGTCTTCCGTGAGAACCTGGCTCTCCGGCGGGAGCTGCATCTGAACCAGGGACTTGAGGGAATCATCGGCGAGAGCCGTTGCATGGAGAAGGTCTTCTCTGTCATCAAGCGGGTCGCTCCGACCGATGGGACGGTGCTCATCACCGGGGCGAGTGGCACGGGCAAGGAGATGGTGGCGCGCGCCATTCACCGGCTCAGCCGGCGCAGTGAGCAGCCTTTTGTTGCCTGTGACTGCGGCTCCCTGGCGCCGACGCTGCTGGAGAGCGAGCTGTTTGGCCACGTGAGGGGGGCCTTTTCCGGAGCCATCTCCACGAAGAGCGGTCTTTTCGGTGCGGCGGACCAGGGGACCCTCTTTTTGGACGAGGTGGCCAACATCAGCCTGGAAACCCAGGGGAAGCTGCTCAGGGCGATCGAAACCCGAAGGATAAAGAAGGTGGGGGACACGGCCGAGCGGGAGGTGAACATCCGGCTGATCGCGGCGACCAATCGGGATTTGGAAAAGCGGGTCAGTGGTGGGACTTTCCGCGAGGACCTGTGGTACCGCCTGAACGTCGTCCCCCTGTACCTGCCCCCACTCGAGGAACGCACAGGCGACATCCCCAAGCTGGCCATGATCTTCCTGGAACGGTTTCGCCGCAAGAACGACGTCATGGTCAGTGGTTTTACTTCGGCGGCGATGCGTGTCATGGAAAGCTACCGGTGGCCTGGGAACGTGCGCGAGCTGAAGAACATCGTCGAACGGCTGGCCATTCTGTGTGATCACGAGCGGGTCGAGCCCCGACACCTTCCGCCCGAGCTCGGGGAGGCGCCAATGGTGAGCACGGTCACCGATCTGCCTCGTCTGTGGGAGGAGTTCAAAGAGCTCAAGCAGCAGGTGCGTGATGCCGCGGTAAGGGATCTGGAGCGGCGTTTCCTGGTCGATGCGCTGCAGCGCTCGGGAGGCAACGTGACCCAGTCGGCCGAGGACATCGGCATGCAGCGCACCAACTTTCACGCCTTGATGCGGAAGCACGGTTTGACCGTGGAGGACGCCTGACAGCGGTCCCCGACTGCGTGGCGGCTTTGTACTCTGTATAGCTGATTCGTACGTTCAATGGCCGGTCGGAGGGGGAGTGTCTTTCTTTTTGTATGGAGAAGACTCGAACAAATTCAGACAAGTAGGCGCGGGTTTGCCGCTGCAGCCCAGCCGCTGCGGGTTTTGGCATGAATGGTGCTTCCTCCTGCTACTGAGCGCATGAGCCAACGTCGCCGAAAAGGAGCAAGGATATGAGCACGCAGCCTGCGATCCTCGTGGTCGATGACGAAGAGGTGGTTTGCAAAAGCTGCGATCGCATCTTGAGTGACGAAGGTTTCCGGGTGGAGACCAGCACGGACGTGTTGCGTGGTCTGCAGATGGCTGAAGGGAACGACTACGCGGGCATCTTGCTGGACATCCGCATGGAAAAAATGGATGGCCTGGAATTTCTGAAGAGGCTGCGCGGCAAGAAGCCGGACGTTCCTGTGATCATCATCACCGGATACCCGAGCCCCCAGACCAGGAAGGTCTCCATGCGGTGGGGCGCCTCGTACTACATTCCCAAGCCCTTCACCCCTGAGGAGGTCTCCGAATCGGTCAAGAGAGTGGCCCAATGGGCGGCTCCGGTGAACGAGACGTCGCCGGCCGACGTGATGGAGAAAACGGTTGCGCAAAAGGCTCCTGCCGAGGCCCTCAGGCCGGCTCCCTGGCGGTTCGAGTCGGGCCATCCCCATTTCCTGGACGAGACCTGGGTGCGTCGGTGCGAGGATGGCCAGGCTTGTCTGGGGGCCTTCCTGCCGCGTCTGCATGACAAGCACATCGACAAGGTCGTGCTGCCTCGCCCGGGCGATGTGGTCCATCAGGGTCTGCCCCTGGGCGCGCTCCTGATGGATGGTCGGGAGTGGTGGTCCATTCCCTCGCCGCTCTCGGGAACGGTGACGGAGGTACATCAGGCTGTGGCTCGATCTCCGGAAGTCCTGTGGGAGGACCCCTTCGACAGCGGCTGGATCGTCCGCGTTCGGCCCGGTCGGCTGGACGATGAGATGGCGATCCTGAAAACGCGCAGAGTGGTCCTCGTCGGCAGGGACCGGGAGCGAGCCCGCGAGGTTCGGACCCGGCTTGGTGGCCTTGGTTGTGACGTGCACATCCACGACACCCATATCGAGGCGAGCGACCTCAAGGATCCGTGCGTTGTCTGGGTGGATGCGTCTTCCTGCGGGGAGGATGGTGTGCGGATGGTCGAGCGACTCAAGGAGAGCCTGCCCAACCAGAGGGTGGTCGTCGGGGGAGACCGCGACTCACGATGGGAGGCGTCCTATCGCGCCCTCGGCGTTTTCTTCTACCTGCTGGAGCCGGCCGAGACCACCGAGATCGCCGACCTTCTATTCGACGCATTTCGGTCGCGCATCCCGCCAGTCGAGCCGGAGCCCGACACCGAAATCCTGCCGCAGTTCCTGCGACGGATACGCCTGACCAACCGCCGGCAGCGACGGGTGTCCTTGGTGGCCGACGATCGTCTTCTCTCGCGCAGCCTGGGTCTGGGGCAGCGGCTGGTTGCCAAGATCCTCGAGCGGCATTGCCCCCTGGAGAACACCCTGACGGCCAGGCCGACCGAGCTCGACGAGGCGGAGATCCTGCGCGAGGCCCTTTCGTGCGATGCGCTCCTGGTCTTGCGCGCCGGTGGCACCGGCCGGGTTCCCGGCAGCGTGACGATCGAGCCGCCGACGGAAGGGAGCCCGACGGGGACGACCAGACTCACCGTTCATACGGAAGCGGACCCTGGCCTTCCCCTGGCCTTCGATGCCCGCACCACCGAGGCACTGGCGGACCATGTCGTCGAAATGCTGATGTGAACCTGGAGTGGAAGAATGGTCAAACTGGTGTATCGTCTCATTCGACCTTGGCCCGAGGGCGTTCGGCGGGTCCGTGAGGCGACGCAAATGGGTGGGCAGTGACATTTGTGCTTGACAGATCCTGTTGCCCGAGATATCAATTTCGGAAAGATGTAGTTACGAAAATACAAAACAATGAAAATATCAGACCCTGAAATATTTCGCCTGCATGCGGACTTTTGCAAGGTGCTTTCGAACCCGAAGCGGCTCATGATCATCGCATTGCTCAGCAAGCGAGAGCTGAGCGTGGGCGAGCTGGCTTCTGCGAGCGGGGTGCCGCTGACTACCATCAGTCAGCACCTGCGGATGCTGCGCGAGCGCGACGTGGTCACTACGCGCAAGGAGGGTCAGACCGTGTTCTACCAGCTCATGGACGGTCGGATCATGGACGCGTGCGTGCGCATTCGAACGATCCTGCTCGACAACATGCGACTACGGGGCACCCTCGCACGGGAGATCGATCCAGAGGGCGTGATCGTAGGGGACTGAGAGCCTGTTTTTTTTTGACGCGTTATTGCGTACTTTGGAAACTGCGAATAATCAAACATTGGTAAAAGCAGAGACATCTCGGCCTGCGCCCGAGGCGCTGCGAGTAGTTTTTCGGGTTTATTGGTGCAGGGCCCCGGCGCGCCTAACCGCCCTCCTGGCGCGCCGGGGTTCCTGCCGTCGTTTGAGATCCCCTCGCGATCGGCCAGGGCACAGGCGAGCTCATCGTTCCAGTCTTCGAAGGGCTCGAGGTAGCCTTCATCGTTCACCCGGGCGACTTGCCCTCCGTGCTCGATAGTGGTCATCGGTAACCTCCAGAGTAGGGCGGTGCTGGCCTGGGCTTGCCGTTGGCTTCATCGACCGCCCAGGCCGCGGTGCCGTCAACCGGTGCGGGTGAAGTTGAGGGTGCCGCAATCCCAGCAGCCGTGGCCCGGGAGGTCGCCCACTGGGACCGAGCCCGCATCGCAAAGCCAGGGGTTTCCCGCGGTGTCGGTGACGACGTGCATTGGGCGAGCCGCGCGGTAGCCCCCCTCGCATCCGTTGCAAGGGATCTCCACGTAGGAGCAGGGATCCCGGTAGGAGTAGACCAGGTCGCCCTCCTCGACGAGATCCTTGACGACCTCGTGGACCGCCAATCCGGAGATGTCGAGCTCCCGCGCGAGCACCCGCTTGGCCTCGCTGGGTCTGAGGCGCTGGTTCTTCGAGGACGCGACCAGGTCCAGCAGCTTGTTCTTCAGCAATTCGGTTCCGGTCATTTTGCACCTTCCTTGTTGGTGTTTTTCTCGTGGCCCGTTGCTTCGTATGGCAGCAGATTGCACAGTTGCGATGATGTCAATTCAACTTCTGTGCCATTTTGCATTGTCTCTTGCACCGGTTGATACAGATCCAGCAACATAAGTAATAACAACATGTTGAGCTCTGCAGAAAATTCTCTTGCACTTCGGAATCGTAGCATGTTCGCAACTGTGTAGAGGGCGCTGCGTTGCGCTTTTGCATCACTATGATTCGGGCGATCGGTTGGTACACCAGGTGCCCGATGGTCTTCGGGAGCCGGTCCCGCCTGGTCTCGCTGGCCCGGAGCCATCAGCGGCGTCGCCCCACATCGCCTCTCTGGCCCCCCTGGGCGCACACCTGGACCTGCTCGACCGGTCGATGGCGTGCCAGACCTGTCACGTTCCGACCTTTGCGAAGGTCACCCCGACCGAGTTATACTGGGACCCGTCGACCGCTGGAAAGGAACGCAAGCCCCAGAGGGACAAGTACAGAGGGACAAGTACGGCGTGGCGACCTTCAACAAGAGAAAAGGCACCTTAGCGCGCCCGAATCCTTCCATGCGCTAGGATCGCCGGAGTGAGCGGTGCCATGATCATTACCCAGGTACTGATGAAGGCCGTCATGATCACGGCCTTCGTCGCGGTGATGATGCTCGTGGTGGAGTACGTCAACGTCCAGACCCGGGGGGTGACCTTCCGCGCGCTCGGCGGGTCCCGGCTGCGGCAGTACCTGGTCGCCGCGCTTCTGGGGGCGCTCCCCGGGTGCCTCGGGGCGTACCTGGTGGTCGCCTTGTATGCCCACCGTCGCCTCACCCTCGGGGCGTTGGTGGCGGCGACCATCGCCACCAGCGGCGATGAGATGTTCGTCATGGTCGCGCTGTTTCCGCTCACAGCCGTCGCCATGACCGCCGGCCTCGCGGTCCTCGGCATGGGGGCCGGGTGGCTCACGGATCGGTTGGTGCGCGGGGGGGGGGGCGTCGACGAGTCGCGGTGCTGCACGTTGGAGGTGCACGAAGAGGACGTCTGTCGCTGCTACCCTCGCGGCGCCATCTTGTCCCAGTGGCGACGGCCGAGCCCTCACCGCGCCACCCTCGCCGTCGGGCTGGCGCTGGTGGTGGTCGCGCTTGTGGCGGGCATGGTTGGCCCGGCCGCCTGGGGCTGGAAGCGCCTGACCCTCATCGGCGTGATCAGCCTCGGGTTGTTCGTCGTGACCACGGTGCCCGACCACTTCCTGGACGAGCACCTGTGGCACCACGTGGTCGCCCAGCACGTGCCGCGGATCTTTCTGTGGACCTTCGGAGTGATGGGTGCGGTGGCCGCGCTGGGGCACCTGGTGGACGTGAAGGTGCTGGTGTCGCAGAACCGCTGGCTGGTCCTCGGACTCTCGGGGCTCTTGGGGATCATCCCCGAGTCCGGGCCGCACCTGGTTTTCGTGACCCTGTTTTCCGAGGGCGCGCTCCCCCTCGGTACCCTCGTGGCGAGCTCCATCGTCCAGGACGGGCACGGCCTTCTGCCGCTCCTCGCTCACTCCAAGCGGGCGTTTCTCACCGTGAAGCTGATCAACCTCGCAGTGGGGCTCTCGGTCGGCGCGATCCTTCTGCTCTTCGCCCTCGGCGGATAGCGTACGTAGGTCCTTGGCTACGCCTCGGCGACCCCGCCACCGGTGAAGTGGTTCTCACCGGCCAAGACCGGACGGGGCGCCGGGGTCCTGGTGGGCGGCTATGGGCCGGTGTCTCACCGCGAGTAGCGCGAGCGGCCGTCGATGTCCGGCAGGTCGATGCCCAGGCGGCGGATGCGACGAAAAAGCGTGGTCTTGTGTATGGAGAGGAGATCGGCCGCCTTCTGGCGGTTCCAGCCGGCCTGCCTCAGAGCCGCCAAGATAGCCTGCTTCTCGCCCGATGCCTGGATCTCCGTCGGCGACTGGGGAGCCTGGTCACCGGACCCCGGCTCCGCTCTCCGGCCTGACATGCGCTCCAGGGGCAGGTGCCTGCGGAGGATGGCGCCTCCAGGGCAGAGGACGAAGGCGTGCTCCACGATGTTCTGGAGCTCGCGCACGTTGCCGGGGTAGCTGTAGTCCAGCAGGACCTCGAGGGCCTCGGGAGCCATGGACGTGACCTGCTTGTGCCGCATCACCGAGAGCTGGGCGACGAAGTGGTCCACGAGCAGGGGTACGTCGTCCATGCGGTCGCGGAGCGGCGGGATCTCGAGCCGGATGACGTTCAGTCGGTAGTAGAGGTCCTCCCGGAAGGTCTTTTCGGCCACCAGGTCTTCCAGCGGCTGGTGGGTCGCCGCGATGATGGACAAATCAGCCTGGTGTGGCTTGGAGTCGCCCAGGGGCTCGTACATCTTCTCCTGCAGAAACCGCAGCAGCTTCACCTGCATCGCCAGCGGCAGATCGCCGATCTCGTCCAGAAAGAGCGTGCCCCCCTCGGCGGCGGCGATACGCCCCTCGCGGTCCCGGTTGGCCCCGGTGAAGGCGCCGGCCCGGTAGCCGAAGAGCTCTGACTCGATGAGTGTGTCCGGCAGCGCGCCGCTGTTCACCGCCACGAAGGGGCCCTCGACCCGGGGCCCGAGCTGGTGCAGGGCCCGCGCGAAGAGCTCCTTGCCCGTGCCGCTCTCGCCGAGGATCAAGATGTTGCTGCCGCCATTGGCGATGGTCGGTAGGATCTCGAACAGCTGCTGCATCTGCCGGCTCTTGCCGACGATGTCCTCGAAGGTATAGCTCTTCTCGATCTCGCGGCGCAGCCGCTCCACGAGGCGGAGGTCACGGAAGCTCTCCACGCCGCCGAGCAGGTTCCCCGCTTCGTCGTGCAGCACGGCGGTGGAGATGTTGACCGGCACCTCCTCTCCGCCCCGTCCGTGGATGGTCGTGGTCAGCTCCGCCACGGGCTGGCCGGTCTCCATGGTGTACCTGAGCGCGCAGGCGTCCCTGCAGATGGCTCCCCGCAAGATTTCGTGGCAGTGCCTTCCCAGCACCTCGCTGCGCGAGTACCCGGTGATCCGTTCGGCGGCCTGGTTGAAGCAGGCGATGCGGAAGTCCCTGTCCACGGTGAACACGCCCTCTGAAATGGAGCTCAGGATGGCCTCGAACCGATCCGGGGAGTGGAGCAGGTCGACGTAGATTTCGGCTCCGGGCTCGTCTTTGCAGCTCATGGACACAGTATTATGTCTCGTCGGTTGGGTTGCAAGGTCCTGGTTCCTGCAGCCTGAATTAATAGCATATTTCCATGTGGGGCGCGCAGGGGAGTAGCGTGGGTCGGCGGTAGAATTGCAGTGGCGCTACGCACCAGCGGGCTCGGAGGGCACCGCATCCTGTTTACGCGGGGTATAACCACCAGTAACTAAAAAGAAACTGGCGTTTTTGTTCGCTGTTCCCACTCGCTGGCATGTGAGTTGCAGTCTACTTGAGATGGCTGCGCTGAGACGGAGGTGCCGCGATGACCACCAAACGCAACGCTCACTCGACGGCGGCGGCACGCGTGTCCCGGCGCGAATAGACTGAAACCCCGAAACCCCCGAAGGAGGCTCCTTATGCACACCAACGACGATTTCTACGAATCCCGTCACCCGGCTCGGCCGCTCAAGGTCGTGCTGGACAATGAAGGCTGCAGCTGGATCTGCGACGCCTCTGTCGACGAGGGCAATGACCTCGAAGGCCAGGGCTGCTGGCGATGCTCGGAGGTCCAGTTCACCCGAAACGACTGATCGCGTAGCGCCGGGGCGGCCGGAAATCGGTCCGTCCGCCCCGGCGGACGGCGCAGGGAGGACCGACATGCTCACCCTTCGAAACCAGTTCATCTTCGCTCCCATCAAGGCCGGATACTCGGACGGCACCGGACAGGTCACCCAGCGCCACCTCGCCTTCTACCGCGAGCGGAGCAGGCACGTCGGCGCGGTGACACCCGAGCCGCTGTATCTGGACGCCCGTTTGCGCGAGGTGCCCACCCAGATGGGCATCGACGCCGAGGACAAGGTCCAGGGGCTGCGAAGGCTCGTGGACACCATCCATGGAGGCGGCGCGAAGGCCATCGCGCACCTCAATCACCCTGGGCGCATGGCCAACCCGAAGATCCCAGGCAACCGATTCGTCTCCTCCACGGGGCGACCTTGCGAGAATGGTGGCGCCACGCCCACCGCGTTGGACACGGCCGGCCTCGAGGAGGTGCTCGGGCTGCACGTGGATGCGGCGGTGCGGGCCGCCCAGGTGGGCTTTGACGCGATCGAGCTCCAGCTGGGCCATGGCTACCTGCTCGCCCAGTTTCTCTCACCGCTGGTCAACGATCGTACCGACGAGCTCGGCGGCGACCTCGAAGGTCGGATGCGATTTCCCCTGCGGGTCGTGGACGCTGTGCGGAGCGCGGTGGACCTCCCGGTGTTCGTCAGGGTCAGCGGCAGCGAGATGGTGGAAGGGGGGATCGTCGTCGAGGACACGGTGGTGCTGGCGCGGGAGCTCACGGCCCGTGGGGTGGAGGCGGTCCACGTGTCGGCGGGTACGGTGTGCCAGACGCCGCCCTGGTTCTTCCAGCACATGTTTGTGCCCAAGGGGAAGACCTGGGAGATGGCACGTCGAGTCCGCGACGAGGCCGGCGCGCGGGTCGTGGTGGTGGGCCGGGTGAGCTCGACGGAGGACGCGGCCGGGCTACGTGACGACTTCCCGGAGGGGTACATCGCCGTGGGGCGTGCCCTGGTGGCGGATCCGGACTTCGTGGGCAAGTGCCTCGGCGAGGTGGAGGAGCCCGTGCGCCCCTGCCTGGCCTGCGCCGAGGGCTGCCTCGGTGGAGTGAAGAGCGGTCGCGGCCTGCAGTGTCTGGTGAATCCGCGCGTGGGTCGCGAGCAGCTCGAGGATGGCCTCGCCGAACAGGCACGCCACTTCGCCGTGGCGGGCGGCGGCCCCGCTGGAATGCAGGCCGCGCTCACCCTCCGTCGGCGCGGCCATCAGGTGGACCTGTTCGAAAAGGACGCGCTGGGCGGCCAGTTCAACCTGGCCCCGCTGACGCCGAACAAGCGGTCCCTCGGCAGCCTGGTCCCCTACCTCGCGTCCTCGCTCGAGCGGCGCGGTGTCAAGGTGGTGAAGTCCCAGGTCCAGGCCTCGGATCTCAGGGCCTACGACGGCGTCATCGTCGCCACGGGTTCGGCGCCGAAGGTGCCGAACATCCCCGGCCTCAAGTACTATCGCTGGGCAGACCTGCTGGCCGACGAGACGCTCCCCCGTGAGCAGCACGTGCTCATCATCGGTGGTGGGTTGATCGGAGTCGACGTGGCCACGGCGCTCATTCCCCTCGGAAACCGCGTGACCATCGTCAAGCGCACCGAGGACTTCGGCGAAGACATGGAGCTCATCGCCAAGACCCTGTCTTTGAAGATGATGAAGCAGCACGGCGCCCGCTTCAGCGATCGCACCCACATCACGCGCGTCGACGGGCGTACCGTGTACGCCGATCGGAACGGCGAAGACGTGGTGTTCGAGGACGTGGACCTCATCGTGGTCTCCACTGGCATGCGGAGCTCAATCGACCTGGTCACCGACCTTCATGGGGCCGTGCCGGTGAGGGTCGTGGGAGACGCCAATCGGGTAGGAAACGCCCGAGAGGCCATCGAGGACGCCTACCTCACGGCGCGGGAGCTCTGAGCCTTTCAGCAAGGAAACCTCAATGAAACCGATTGTTGTCATCGGCGGCGTGGCCGCCGGAATGAGCGCCGCAAGCCAGGCAAAGAGGCGTTCTCCTGGGACGGAGGTCATCGTCTTGGAGCAGGGCCGCGACGTGTCCTACGGTGCCTGCGGGATGCCTTACAACCTGGCCGATCCCGAGCGAGACATCGAGGATCTGGTCGTGATTTCGGCCCCCACGTTTCGCGAGAAGCGTCGGATCGATGTGCGGCTGGAGCACCGGGTGAACTCCATCGACCGCGAACGTCACCGGGTCCTTGGCGAGTCCCCGGCAGGTGAATTCGAAATCGAATACGAGAAGCTGATCATCGCCACCGGCGCGCGGGTCATCCGTCCCGACCTGCCGGGCATCGATCTGCCAGGCGTGCATTCGTTGCACACCCTCGAGCACGCCCGGGCGCTGAAGCGGGCCCTGTCGGACCCTGGCACCGTGGAGGTGGTCGTCGCGGGCGCCGGCTACGTCGCCCTGGAGATGGCGGAGGGCCTGGTGGGGCTCGGTCGGCGGGTGACGCTGACCAAGCGCAAGCCGCGGCTCGCGCCCTGGATGCCGGAGGCGTTGGAGCTGAGGCTGCGGGAGCAGTTGGACGCAAACGGCGTCGAGGTGATCAGCGGCGCGCCGCTCGAGGGGTTCGAAATGGGCTCGGACCGGCGCCTCCGGGTCCTCGCCGGCGGGCGACGCCTCCCGGCCGACCTGGCACTGGTGGCCCTGGGGGTTCGGCCCAACAGCGAGGTCGCGGCGGCGGCTGGATTGGAGCTCGGCCCCGGCGGCGCCGTCGCCGTGGACGACCGTCTGCTGACCAGCGACCCGGACATCTACGCTGCCGGTGACTGTGCCGACGCCTTCCACAGGGTGACGGGCGCCAGGACCTGGATTCCCCTCGCGCTGCGAGCCAACCGCGCGGGGAAGATCGCGGGGGCCAACGCGATCGGCGCGGACCTGCGGGCGCCCCCCGTGGCGGGTACCATGGCCTTCCGACTGTTCGAGCTGGAGGTGGCGCGCAGTGGGCTGAGCGGTGACGAAGCGACAGCGGCCGGGTTCGACCCGGTCTCGTCGCTGATCCATGCATCCACCCGGGCGCACGCATTCCCCGGGGCGGGCAGGATGTCAGTCGAGCTCGTCGCGGACCGGGGCACCGGGCGTCTGGTGGGTGGCCAGATCGTCGCCGAGGAGGGTGCGGCGCATCGTATCGACACCATCGCCGCCGCGCTCGCGGCCTCCATGACGGCCGAGGACCTCGCCGGGCTCGATTTGGTGTATTCACCACCATTCGGCCCGACCTGGGATCCGCTGCTGGTGGCCGCCACCCAGCTGGTCAAGGTCGTCGATAGCGGCTCGCCGCAGTAGCGATCGAGTTGTTCTTGCACGAGCCCTAAAGGTCGACGAAGGACAAGCGCCCGGTGTTGCGAGGCGCGAGCTCAAAAAGACGAATGACGGGGCATCCCCGGCGCTCCGACAGCGCCAAAATGGTACTATGCGCGTCGGAGCAGGTGCGATGGCGATACGGCACTCGAGGAGTCGACGGCTTTGGTTGGTCTCGGCGGCAGCGTCTGTGCTCGTGGTCGGCTGCGCGCCCGTGGGGAGGTCCCCGCTGCGACCGCTGCACACGGCGGTCCGTCCGCTCGGCCATCCACACGGCCGACGGCCCGCGGGCACCGTGATGGTCGCCACGCTGGCGCCGCGCGCCGTGGTGCTCACACCGGGCATGGTCGGGCTCGCGGTCGGGGCGCCGCGCGATGACAACGGTCGAGGCCTGGTGAGGGCGGTGGCGCGGCTTCGCGTCGCTCGGAAGGTGGTCCGCTCGCCGCTGTCGCGGGCGAGTCGGCGCGAGCTGTTGCGTTCGGCGCGGGAGGCGCGCGCCTCGCTGCTGGTGACCAGTCAGGTGGTCGACCTGCGCCTGACCAGGGGGCCCAACGCGAGCTTTGCCGGCCTGGTCGTCTGCGCGCTCACCCTGGGTATGACGCTGGTGGGGATCCCGGCGTGCATGGCGATCCCTGCGCACACCCTCGAAGCGGAGGTCGAGGTCGAGCTCACCCTCTGGGATGTCGGCCAGGGTCGTCGCGTTTGGCAGCGGCGCGTGCGGCGGAAGGGCTGGCTGAGCATGAGCAGTTACACCGCGCGGCGCGCGATCTCCAGGGCGATCACCCGGGGCACGAACGCGGCCTATCGAGCGGCGCTTCCGGGGCTCGCGCGTGCGCTCGCGGCGCGCGTCGTCGCCCACGCTCAGAACAGCGGCGTGAAGCGGTAGTCCGCGTAGAAGAGGAGATCCCGCTTCTTGTACGTGTTCTGCGGGCCGAGGACCTGTCGGAGCACGAACTGCGCGCCGATCTGCCAGCGCGCAAAGGGGCGTACCACCACGCCCAACCCCAGGGGGACGGCGTATTGATCGGCGAAGCTGCGGATCAGGCCGCGTAGGCCCGTGCGCAGGTAGATCGCGACGTAGCGTCCCATCGCCACGTACAGGTGGATGGGCACGTTGAGCGCGTCGGCATTGCCCAGCTCGCGATTGATGAGACCGACCGAGAGGTGGGGATCGAAGTGCAGGGCGATCGGCCCGGCCCGGAAGATGCCCCGCAGCCCCAAGGTGATGCGCAGCTTGAGCGGGTCGGAGAAGCGCGCCGCGTAGACCCGGGTGCGCGTGGCAACCTCGAGGCCGGGGGCGCGCAGGAAGGTGTACCAGCCGTCGATCCCCGTGCCGGAGTACGTGCGATCGCAGCCCCCGGAGCGCCCCGTGAAGCAGAGCCCCCAGCCGCTGTCGATCAGCCCCAGGGCGCGGCCGCTGTGTATCAGCCCGAGGGTGAGACGGCGCGTGACGCCCACGTAGACATCGGGCGCCAGCGCGACGGGGGCACCGAGCGAGCGGACATCCATGCCCACCTCGAGCGCGGCGCTGACGCGGAGGCTGCCCTGGGGCAGGTTGAGGCTCTGGTGACCCGCTGGCCTGGACCTCTCCCTGGACGCCGCGCGGCCCGCCCCCCAGGTACAGAGGTGCACCGCGGCGGCGATTGCGAGCGGCCAGCGGGGAGGGCGGTCCAGGGGATTGCGTGCAGCCAAGGCGTTCACTCGGGGCAGGGGTCGGCGATGAGCGGCGAGCGGATCGTCCACGAGATGGAGCGTACGAGCTCGACGTGGTCGAGCACGGCGCGGTCGATCTCGGAGGTGCGGGCGCCGAAGGGGTACGCGAAGGCCGTGGGCGTGAACCCCTCCTGCCGCATGACCTCGAGCGAGGGGAGGACCTCGTCGTCGAGGTAGGCGCGCAGACCGTACTCCTCCACGTAGTCGGGTCCATGGACGTGGTTCAGCCCGTGGCTCTCGATGCCGTGTCCGTCGGCGTGGAGCTCGTGCAGCTTGTCGAGTCGCGCCGTCGACAGCCGGTGAATGCGGGTCACGAAGAAGGTGACGCGGGCGCCGTAGGCGGCAAAGAGCGTGCGCTGCTCGTACCATTCGTCGATGTGGGCGTCGTCAAAGGTGAGCGCGACCCCAGCCCCGCGGGGCTCGCCGTGCAGCTCATCGAAGGTCAAAAATGGCAGGCCCACGTCGACCGCGAGCGCCAGCACGGACTCGAGCCTGTCGGTGGAGAGGCCAGCGCCGGGCTCGTGCGCATAGAAGATCAGCACCTCACCGCGCGCGAGGGCGCGGTCCATGCCCTCCCGGAGGTTGTCGAGGTCGGGGACGAACCCGGGCGCCAGCCCATCGTCGATGGACACGCCGCAGAGCACGCGGCGATCGTCCCAGGCGAAGTACACCTCGTCCATGCCGGCGACGCGCCGGGTTCCGCAGCCCGTCAGAAGCGACGCCGCCACCAGGAAGACCAGGGCGATCGGGCTGGCCAGGGCGATCGGGCCGGCCAGGGCGACCGGGTTGACCAGGGTGGCAATTCGTCGTTGGAACCTCACCCCACTAGCCTAACAGCTTTCGGTAGACCCCGGCGACCGTGCCGGCGTTTTTCGACCACGAGCGGTTGCGGCGGACCCATTGGCAGGCGGCCCGGCCGAGGTCCTCCCGCAGGGCACGCGATCTCACGAGGCGGGACAGCTCGTCCGACAAGCTGTCCACGTCGTCCTTGCGGTGCACCAGGCCGGTTTGTTCGTGCTCCACCATCTCGGTCTGTCCTCCCACGTCCGACACCAGGACGGCTTTGGACATGGCCATCGCCTCCAGGGGCTTGAGCGGCGACACCAGCTCACACACCGGGAGGCCAGCGCGGGGATAGACCGCGACGTCGATGAGGCTGTAGTAGCGAAGCACGTCCCGGTGGGGAACCCGTCCCGCGAACGTCACCAGGCCGGCGATCCCCAGGTCCTTCGCGCGGGCGCGCAGCGCGGCAATCACCGCGCCATCCCCTACGACCAGGACCCGAAACGCATCACCGATTTCGTCGCGCAGCCGCGCCGTCGCCTCGAGCAGTGACTCGAGCCCCTCGTAGTGGGCAAGCGAGCCGACGAAGCCGATCACGACCTCGTCATGCAGCCCCAGCGCGGCGGCGAGTCTTCGGTCGCGGTCGCGGGGTCGGAAGTGGTCGGGGTCGACGGCGTTGGGCAACAGCGTGATGCGCTCGGCCTCCACGCCGCCGGTGACGAGCAGGTCGCGCACCCCGGCGGTGATCGCCAGCACGTGGTCGGCGCCTCGGGCGGCCTGCACCTCGAGGCGCAGGCTCATCCGATAGTGCTCGGACCCCTCGTACTCCGGCTGCTTGGACGCCCGCGTCAGGTGCCACAGCCCACGGACCTCGTAGATCGACGGCAGGCCGAGGCGCCGCGCGGCCTCGGTTCCCGCCAGCCCGACCTCGTAGTTCGACGCGCAGTGGAGGATCGCCGGTCGGAACGCCGCGGCTTGCTCCACCAGCACCTTGACGGCTGTCCGCTGGTAGGCCTCGGGGCTGAGCGTACGAAACCCGCCGCGGTCGGGCCGGAAGGAATAGGAGACGCCTTCGACCTCGGTCCGCGGCGCGACCTTGAGCCGCGCGCGAAAGTCCCAACGGTCGTTCGGATAGCCGAACCGCGCGTAGCACGCCACGTCCCAGCCGGCCGCGCCGAGGCTTCCGAGGAGATAGTGGGTGCGAATCGCGTAGCCGCTGGAGTGGTGCGGGAGGCTCTGGCTCGCATAGTACAGGGCGCGACGGTCGCTGGCGGGGACCAGGGCGGCCGCCGGGGTGCGGGAGGTCTCCGGCATTCCCCGGTCCAGGTGAGCCTGGTGCTCTCGCAGTCGCCGCACCACCGCCATCGGCGTCTGCGGATAGGGTGCGAGCAGCTCCAGCGGTCGCCGAATGGCCCCCGCCCGCTCGTGCAGCAGCGCGAGCGCGAGCGCCGTGTCCTCTCCTCGACCTGTGCCGAGGTTGGCCTCGCCAAAGGCCAGGGCCCGACTCAGCGAGATCTTTGCGAGCGGGGTCAGCGTGGATCGAAGGAGCGTGCGACGGGCGAATCCGTGGCGACGGCCGATGATCTCCAACGCCTCCACGACGCACCGCTCCACGTCTGCGGTTGGGTGGGCCTCCAAAAGGGCGCGGATGATCTCGCAGAGACCTGCGTCGCCGAACGGAATCCGGGCCAGAATCGAGGCCGCGACGGCGAGCCGTTGGGGCAGCGCACCGGTGGGAGGCTGCCCCGGCTCGGGGGTCCCGCCAACGTAGACGGCGGCCAGGTTGCGCCCCCTCGAGCGCAGAATCGAGCCCAGGTCGACCGCGCGTCGGAGACCGTAGGTGCTTGCCCATTTGCCCATCTCAGGCTACCAAGTACCACAATTCGCCGGTTTCGGCATGCCCGGCTAGAGCAAGGGGCCGCGAATGACCAAGTCGGTCGATCCAGGGCGTCAAGGCGCCCGGCTCGCGAGGCGCGACGAGGCGGTATACTGCTGCTATACAACGAGAAGCAACGAAGTGAGCCGGGGTGCATTGGCGGTCTGGGCGACTGAGTTGTACATTCGCGACCCCTGAGGTGAGGCTCCCTTTCAGGACGACGCTGGGCTGACAGCGAGGTGTTCGTGCAGCCTGAGGGCCGTGAGCCCATGACCTCACGACCTTGGTTGGTGGCGGTGATCAAGACTTTGGGATGAACGGTGTGACAAATTGCCCAAATGGAGTAGAATGTTATGGTATTATTAAAGCCATCATACAAGATGGCGCTCGAGGCTCAGTCTACACGGGACAGTGGACTGGTACCTGAGCTAACTAGTAGGCTGGTTAAAGTATGAGTTATTCTAAGTTTGAAGGCTACATCATATGGCCACCCGCTGGGAGGAGCGACGCCTCATGAGCGGATTCGGCATGATCGAGATTGTTTGCATCGCACTGGGCCTGATTCTCACCGTCGGTCCGGCGCTGGCAGCCCGGGCGCGCCGGCGGACCGAGGATGAGGTGGCCGACGACTACGAGCCGACCGTCACCGTGATCACGCCCATGTACAACGAGGGCGAAGGTATCCGGCAGACGATCCGCAGTGTCCTCGCCCAGGACTATCCGGCGCACAAGCTCCACCTCATCGTCGTGGACGACGCCTCCACAGACGACAGCTACGAGCACGCGGTCGCCGAGGCGCGCGGGGAGCGCCGCGTGAGCGTGCTGCGCAACCCGGTCAACCTGGGCAAGCGCCGCGCGATCAATCGGGCGGTGCGGGTCACGAGCTCCGAGATCATCGTCTCGGTCGACTCGGACGTGACCGTCGACGGGCGGGCTGTCCGTGAGCTCGTGCGGCGGTTCACCGGCCCGGAGATCGCCGCGGTCGGTGGGCAGGTCGACATCCGCAACAAGCACACCAATTGGCTCACGCGGATGCAGGCGGTGAAGTACTTCTTCGGCTACCACACCATCAAGAACCTGGAGCGCGCCTACCGCACCGTGCTGTGTCTGTCCGGGTGCCTCACGGCGTACCGGCGCTCGGTCCTGGTCGAGCTGGAGCCGATCCTCGAGCGGCGAAAGGTCAAGTATGGGGAGGACCGCTTCCTCACGCGACAGATCATCAAGGCCGGCTACCAGACCACGATGACGATGGACGCGCTGTGTCACACCACTGCGCCGGACGATTTCCGCGTCTATGTCGCTCAGCAGCTGCGGTGGCGCCGCAGCACCATCGTGGACTATCTGGGCAGCACATCGCACTTCTGGCGCATGCATCCCCTGGTCGCCCTACACTACTACTCGGTTTTCGGAGCGATCCTCGTCTATCCGGCCCTGCTCATCTCCGCCATCGTCAGCGGATTGTTTGTGCCGCTGATGTTGCTCCACATGCTGATCGTGATGGGGTTCGGGCTGTACTACTTCGTCAAGGTGAGAAAGCGCCCTGCCGACCAGCGGGTGTCGGCCGTCGCCTTTTTGCCAATGGCGTTCGTCTTGCCGATATCCTACGCCATCCTCACCCCGCTGGCGGCGCTCACGCTGGGCACGAAGAGCTGGAGCACGCGTCGCCGCAAGAGCTCCGAGGGCGCCTCGCCCGCGTCGTCGCCCGCGCCCGCGCCCGCGATGGCGACCCAGAGCGATCACGACTCCGACACCCTGCATCCAGCGTCCGTTCGGGCGGCCACGCACTTCGGTGCCTAGACAGGGCTGGCCGCAGAGGTGCCGGGCGAGACCGCTCGCCGGATAGTCCATTCGGGACGTGCTTGTGAAGCTCTGGACAGTGGACGCGCATGAAGGACGAGCTACATAAGGGCCCGCGCAACAACAAGTCACCGATTCAGGGAGCCGAGGCGCCCGGCTCGCGAGGCGGGACGAGGCGCATACTTACTGATATGCAACGAGGAGCATCCCCCCTGCTTCTTGGGGGGGAAGCCCCCCCGAAGCGAGACGGGATGGATCGGCGTCCTGGACGATCGAGTTGTTGTTCTGCGGGCCCTAAGGTATCCGGCGGCGACCTGAGCGAGCCCAATCCGACGACGAGCCTGGTGGGGGGCTTGGCCAAGATGTGGCGTGACGTCTGGCGCTACGAGTATCTGATCGCCAACTTCATCCGGCGGGACCTCCGGGTGAAGTACCGAAACTCGGCGCTCGGCTACGTCTGGTCTCTGCTGGAGCCGCTCCTTTTGTCGGGCGTGTACGTCGTCTTGTTTACGATCGTGGCGGGCAAGCCCCAGAGGCTCTACCCACTGTGGGTCATCGTCGGCATGCTCTCGTGGCGCTTCTTCGGATTGTGCCTGCAGCAGTCACTCGCCAGCCTCATCTCCAACGAAGGGACGATCCTCTCGATCTACTTCCCCCGTTGCCTGTTCGCCATCGCGTCGGCCTGCTCCAGCCTGGTCATGACGTCACTGAGCTTGCTGGTCGCCGTGCCGTTTCTGTTCTACTTCCGGGTCCCCCCTACGGAGCTGCTGCTGATGGTGCCCTTGGGGCTGGTCCTGCTGTGGATGTTGGGGCTGGGTGTCGGTCTGGGGCTGGCGTGTTTGAACGTTGTCAACCGCGACGTCGGCCACCTGTTCGCCTTCTTGGTGCGGGCGGGGCTGTACATCTCACCGGTGCTGTGGACCGTCGAGATGGGCCAGGCCAAGGGGACGGCGATCGACTACCTGCTGCTCAACCCGGCGGCGGTTCCGATTACGATGATCCGAAACGGCATCACCGGGCAGCCACTCAGCGTGAGCCCGGGCCAGATCGCATATTCGGTGACGTTTTGCGTGGTGGCGTTCGTGGTCGGAGCCATGGTCTTTCAGCGCTATGAAGCGCGGGTGATCAAGAAGCTATGAGCCGCACGACGATAAAGCTGGAGGACGTGACGCTCAATTTTCCGCGCCGAAGGGTGACGCTGGAGCCCTTCGGGCGCTCCCTGCTGACCATGGTGCGCGGCGGTCGGCGGCGAGACGATGACACCTTCACCGCGTTGGACAAGGTGTCGCTCGATGTCAAGGAGGGTGAGGTCGTGGGCTTCATCGGTCGCAACGGCGCCGGGAAGAGCACGCTGCTGCGCGTCGTCGCGGGCATCTATCGGCCCGACCACGGCAGCGCCAAGACGCTCACCCACCCCGTGCTCCTGGCCGGCTTCGGAGTCGGGTTCAACGTCAACCTGTCGGGGCGCGAGAACGCGTTTCTCTACGGCAGCATCCTGGGTCATCCCCGCCCCGTGATCCATGACCTGCTGCCGGGAATCATCGAGTTTTCCGGTCTCAAGGACTTCATCGACCAGCCGCTGCGCACCTTCTCCAGCGGCATGCGAGCTCGGCTGGGGTTCTCGGTCGCCACCGCCGTGCAGCCGGAGATCCTGCTGCTCGACGAGGCGCTCGGGGTGGGCGACGAGGAGTTTCGGAAGCGATCTTCCGAGCGCATCCGCAGCATGCTGGAAGAGGCCCACACCGTGCTCATCGCGTCCCACAGCTTTGGGATCCTGCAGCAGGTGTGCACGCGGGCGATCCTGGTGGACCAGGGCAAGATCGCCTATCGGGGCACGCTGAGCAACGTCGGTCGGGTCTATCGCGGAGAGGCGCCCGAGGAGCCGGATGGGGCCAAGCCGCCGCAAGACACGGAGTAGATCGTGCTGCGCAGGCCGCATCCTTGGCCGATTCGGCGGTTGTCGACCCTGGGGCGGCGGGCCCGTTCGACGCTCGCACAGGTGGTCGCCGGCGTCGCTCGGCTGCGGTTCGGCGCGCTGGTCGTCCCCGCCGACGCGCTCGAGCGCAGGTTGATCGAGGCCGCGACCTCGACGGTGATGGGGGAGAGCCTGGTCCTGACGATCATCACCGCCAACGTCGGAGCCCACGGCCAGGACGTTGTCGACGCCCGCGCGCGCCGGGCGCTCGAGCGCGCCGCCGAGCCGAGCCTCACCGACCCGAGCTTCACCGACCCGGAGGCCCAGGCGCGGGCGCGGCTGAACCTGGCCCGGGCCATCGCGACGTTCCACGAGCGGGCCGGCGGGATCCTGCGCCCCCTCGAGGTCCTGGAGTCGACCGCGGGCGCTTCGTCCGGCAGCGGCGGCCGGGCAGGGAGGTTGGTCGCGCTGCGCCAAAACGCCCGGCTCCTGCGCTCTGGGGTGTCTTACGGCGGCCCCCTGCGCCGCGACTGGGAGCCGGTGCCCGGCCGCGTGCTGTACTACGCCAACCAGACCCTGCCGCACCACTCCAGCGGCTACGCCATTCGCACGCATGGGCTCGCGCGAGCCCTGCGCGCAAAGGGCTGGGCCCTGTCGGTCTACGCTCGGCTCGGCTATCCGAACGATCGCTATGACTTCATCGGTGTCCAGACCGCCGACGCCGCCGCCGAGATCGACGGCGTGCCCTATCGCTTCACGCCCGAGGGGCGCCGTGGCAGGAGCATCACCGACTACCAGAGGGCGAGCGTGGAGACGCTGGTCGGCCACTGCGCCGAGGTGAGGCCGTCGATCCTGCACGCCGCCTCCAACTACACCGGAGGGTTGGCCGGCACCGAGGTGGCGCGACGGCTGGGGATCCCCTCGGTGTACGAGGTGCGGGGGCTGTGGCACATGACGCGCGGCGCGGCGCAGCCCGAGTATCTCGACTCCGACCACTACCGGATGATCGAGCGCCTCGAGGTGCAGGCGGCGATCCACGCCGACCACGTCTTCGCCATCACCGAGGCCGTGGCCCAGGTGCTCATCAGGGGGGGCGTGGCGGCCGACAGGATCTCGGTGCTGCCCAACGCGGTGGACGCCGCCGCGTTTACCGCGCGCGCGCGGGATCCCGGGCTCGAGCGTCGGTGGCGTCTGGGAGGGAAGGTCACCATCGGCTACCTCGGCGCCTTCAAGGACTACGAGGGGCTCGACCACCTCCTGCAGGCTGCCGCGCTGCTCCGTGGTCGCGTGGGCGACACCTTTCGGCTGCTGCTGGTGGGCGACGGGGAGTCCGCCGACGACCTCAGGGCGTTGTCGAAGCGCCTTGGCCTGGGCTCGATCGTGCGCTTCACGGGCCGGGTGCCGCACGAGGCAAGTCCGGACTACTACGCGCTGTGCGACGTCATGGCCTATCCCCGGAAGGGACTTCGGGTCTGCGAGGTCGTCTCTCCGATCAAGCCCTTCGAGGCGATGGCCGCTCACAGGGCGGTGGTCGTGTCGGACGTCGGCGCGCTGACCGAGATCGTGCGGCACGAGGAGACCGGCCTGGTGCACCGTGCCGACGACGTGGGCAGCCTGGCCGACCAGCTCGAGCGCTGCCTCCGCGAGCCCTCGCTGCGCAGCAACCTGGCCACTGGAGGGCACGACTGGGTCGTCGAGCGGCGCACCTGGTCTCGGGTCGCCGACCGGGTCGACCGCGTCTACCGCCGGTTGACCGGGCGAGGCAATCGCTAATCGCTAACGGCTAACAGCTCCCGGCGAAGCCGGGACCTGTATGGTTCCGGCTACGCCGGGTTAGGGGGCGTCGGTGGAGACCGACAGGGTGTCGCCGGCGAAGCGTAGCGAGACCCGCTCGTTGTCGAGGACCAGCTCCACCTCCTGCGGCGCGCGGGTGACAGTGAACATCGGCCGGTCCGCGCCCACCGACAGGACCACGACCATCGGCGAGCCACACACGGTGTCCACCACCTCGACCGTGGTGTTCTCCACCCAGGTGCGGTTGGAGGGAAACGTAAACCCCTGGACGACCGGCTCCATCTGCCCCCTGATCTGGTGCACCTCGCTCGGCTCGTCGGCCGTCTGGAGCCACACCGAGCCCACCGCGTCGGTGAGGCGCACGGCGTTGGCGACGATGACGTCCACCTCGAGGTCCGGTGCGAAATGAAACCACCGCGTCGAGGTCGGACACGGGGCAGCGTCGAGCTGATCGACGATCACGAGCCACCGGCCGGGGCGATACGCGAACACGCGCCGATGGCGTGACTCGAACGGGGAGGGCTGTGCGACCAGGGGATTCTCCGCGAGCACCGCGCGCCAATCGCCGCTTTCGGCCGCGTCGAGGACGCCGCTGCCATAGGGGAGATGAGTGGTCCAGGCGAAGGGCGGGTCGAGGGTGAGCGTGTTGTGCGCCGGGCTCGACTCGGCGTAGATGCGCCCTGGCTCCTCGTAGAAGTAGCCATACCGGCCGCTGTCGACGACCAGGCGCCGCCCGTCCTCGGCCCACACGAAGGACAGGTCGTCGGAGTGCTTGTGCACCCGGCTGTGATACCAGGCGACTGCCATGAAGTACGACGTCTCGTCGCGGTAGGTCGCGGCGCCAGCGTCTCGAAACACGGCAAACCCGCGATGCGCAGCCTCGTTTTCCACCGCCCAGGGTGCGGCGGGGGCGAGGTCCGCGTCGCCAAACTGCGGGTACCGTCCGTCGGGCATGACGAGCCAGGACGCTGCCGCTGTCATCTTTTGGTGCACCTCGGTCAGCCTGTCGTCGTCCAAGCCCAGGTCCGAGTTCAGGTGGTGCACCATCTCGGTGATCAGCGCGTGATACCCGGGCGAGTGCTCGAGGTGCAGGCCGTCGATCTCCGAGACCGTGGTCGTGATGTTGGTCACGAACCGACTCGTCGCCCGACCGCGCCAGGCGGCGGCCTCGGGGTGGAGGTCGACCTGCCGGGCCGTGATGAACAGCGCGATGTCCGAGAACAGCCCGTGGTTGTGGCTGTACTTGTAGTTGGCGTTGTCGTGGAGCCAGCGGGCGTGCCGGGTGACCGCGCATGCCAGCCGCTCGGGCTCCTGTGATGTCGTCATCTGCTCGTGCTCCAGGGCCCGATGCAGGTAGGACAGCCGCGCCGCGCGGTAGGCCACGCTCATGTCGTACCAGGCGAACTCGCTCAGGCCGCCAGCGCCGAGCGGGTTCTGCTCGAGCCAGTCGAAGGCGATGTCGCGCGCTCGTGTCAGGGCCTCCACCTCGCCGGTCTCCCGATAGTGGTAGAGCAGCGGCTTCAGGGCGTCGAGCGCGTGGAGGTACATGCACCAGCTACGATTGCCAAAGGGATCCTGGTGCCAATCGATGGGGACCCGGAGCGTGACCGTCTCGCCGCGGATGGTGAAGGTGTCCAACAGCGCCTCGGAGCACTCCTGTGGATCCACCGAATAGGGCCCGATCATCATCAGCTGGGGCGCCTCAGCGGCCACGTCAAAGGCAGGGCAGGGCGCCAGGTCCTTGGAGGAGCACGCCGAGCCCGCGAGGACCAACGCCAGCGCTCCCGCCATGTGTCGCCGCATCCCGGCCATGGTCAGACGTCCAGTCTCCCGGCGTCACGCCAGCTACGGGTCAAGGGTCGAATCATACGCTCGTGTTCCAGGGTCTACACCTTTAAGAGGCTGATTTTGTAGAACATTCCGAGGTATCCATTCAAGGGGGCCAAGGCTCCCTCCAGCGTCTCCACGAGCGAAGAGAAGCGATCCGGCAGGATCTGCTTCATCGAGAACCCTCCACTGAGGAGATAGAGAAGTGGACATACAGACTCCATTTTTACAAGAACGAGCCCCGGGCAGATCCTCTTCCGCAGTGTCGCATCTCTCACACATACGATCCAAGGGAGCGCACCGTTGGCCACGGACAAGGGCCCACCGTCCGCCAACCGCCATTCGACTTGACCCGGGTCGAACGCCTCATGATGAAAATTCTGATAGATAATGCGCGCAAAAGGAGTGTTGGCCGGCTCCCACATGACCAGTCTCCCACCTGGCACGAGCACTCTGTCGGCCTCCCTCAGAAACTTCGCCACGTTCGGAATGTGATGAAACACATCGAGCATGCAGATCCCGGAGATGGATCCGTCCAGGAAAGGCAGATCCATCGCCGAGATCCTCATGTCCAGCTCAGGGAGGTCCAGCACATCGGATGTCCGAATGCCAGGGAGAGCTTCCTTCAGGAAGCCTCCACCGCTCCCCAACTCCAAGACCGTGCCTTCCGGCACGCAGGCGAGCTCCTCTGCGAAGTAGGCATAGACGCGTTCGTAGAAAAGCCGAAGAAAGACCTTTGATTGAATGAGCGCCTTGTTCTCGATCGTGCACTCGGGGCTGTCGACATCCCGCCTCGGCCGCGCTGGTCCTCGCACGAGATATTTGCCCAGACATGTCACGCGAATCGGAGCTTCTTCAGGGCCACGTTGCACATTTCAAGGAGCATCACACCATGCCGAAACCTCGAGATGTTGGTCTCCCCGTACACTCGATCTCGGTACCGAATCGGCAGGTCCTGTATGTCCAGGTTCAATTTCGCGGCTCCGAACAGCAGGTCGAAATCACCAAACGGGTCAATCTCCCCGAAGTACTCGCGAAACGATATCACCCTCTCGTAGTCCGTCTTCGTGAGCACCTTTGTTCCACACAGGGTGTCTTTGACCCTCTGACCCAACAAGAACGTGAAGGCATATCCAAAGAACTTGTTCGCGCAGAGGTTCAAAAATCTCATCGCCTCGGGCTCCATGGAGTATACGAGCCGTGATCCGTTGACGAACTCGGCCTTTCCCTCGACCAGCGCGTTGTAGAAATGTACCAGGTCCTCTGGGGGGACCGTCATGTCGGCATCGAGGATCATCAGAACATCGCCCCTGGCCAGGCTAAAGCCGAGCCGCACCGCGTCTCCTTTCCCTACGCCCTCCTGGCGGCTCACAACGATGTCTTTCTCTACGAACTCCCTCTGCACCTCGAGGCAAGCGTCGAAGGTCGAATCGGTGGATCCCCCCTCGACGAATATGAGCTCGGTGTCGCCACCCATCTCGGGAGTCCGCTCGACGATGGCGCGGATGTTACCCGCCTCGTTTCTGCAAGGAACGACGACACTGACGCTGGGTTCCCTCTCCCTGGCAAAAGGCGTCATCTTGGGTCTCGCGACGACGAAATTCGCCAAGCTCAGATACTCGAAAGGTTTGACCGCAGACAGGTACTTGTTCAACACCCCGCTCAACAACGGAACCGTCTTGGGACACAGAATCCTGGCAAAGCTCCGAATCACCTCGTACCCGCTCATCCTCAAGAACCCAGCAACGTCCCCTTTGGTCACCCAATTCAACACCGGATGCCTGGCCTTGAGATTCAACTCCTCCGCAACCTGGATGATCGGTTGCCACAGTCTGCTGTAGAAGTTGCAGATGATCCTGGTTCTTGGATGACAGTACCTTCGCACCGCTTCGAAAACGCCCTTGATATCATAGAAGTAACTCAGGACGTCGGAAAAAATAATGTAATCGAAGCCCTCGCCTTCGTACTCGAAGGTCTCCACCGCCGTGTTGATGAACTCGACTTGGCCCGAGCCGTATTTCCGGGTGGCGACCTCCACCATGGTCGAGCTCAAATCCAGCCCGACCCCCACGCTCGGCTGCAAGCTGTTGACCAGTCGCCCAGTCCCACAGCCCACATCCAGAACAGTGCTTCCTGCAGGGATCAACGACCGATACTGACGCTCGATTTGCTCGTGGTACCCGAGGTTCCTCTCGATCCAATCCTCCCTCTGCTGGGCGATCCCATCAAAGAACGTCCGTATCCGGCCGTGACACTCCTCGAGGTCCTGCGGCCTGAAGGGCTGTTCGCGCTTGTCGTCGTTTTCTCGCACAGCTTGTCCTCTTCCAGGAAAATCGGCCATCGAGGTCAGTCTGCGCTTCCCCATGAGCGTTCTCCCGTTGGAAATCACTTTAATTTTTGTCCACGTTGAGTGCAACCCTCAGAGCCGACTCACTCTGAGGGAACCTATCGAGAAGGTCCCGGAGCCAGAGATCCTGAGCAGAATCCTGAAGCTGGACGCGTGTGCCATCGTGTTTACAATCATGAAGTTCTCTCCGAGCCGAATGGCCTTGTTGCGATGCCCGAGCCTGGAGCTGGCACTGTACTGGACCAACCACATCTCCAGGTTGATCTTCTTGTCCGCACGCTTGACGTCCACAGCGATCAGATATCTTCCTCCGGCGGTCAACGGATAGTCTTTTGGAATAGCCGAGGGCTTGGAAAACCTAACCCTGGACCCCGATACCAGGTATCCAACCCTGGTCTTGCATTGCGCCGTCAATCTGTCCTTTTCCCAATCGAGGAATTTGCAGTTCTTCAGGTCTGAGAGCCACCAGCCTGGCGGAGCGACCGTCGACGCTGATTTGACGCCGAAGTTCCAGTTTGGAAACTCGATCGGTGTTGGGCGGGTGTCCGACAATCGAAACAGTGAAAACCTCGGGCTCTGATGAACCACCGTGTAGTTCTTCACCAGCCCCAAGGTCAGCTTCCTGTGCCTCATCTTGTGGTTCTGGCCTTCGGGCGTATTGGCCGAGTATCGAAGTGACGCCCGCATCCGATGCCTGTCGATGAGGAGGAGACGAATGGAGCGCTCTAGCACCATGCCTGGCAGTGCCTCCGAGCTCACCGCACGCCACCGTACCTTCTTCCGGATCATCGGATACTTGAAGAGGGACACATTGCGCAGCCACAGTGTATCTCCGCTTATGGTTACCCTGTCCCCGCTTCCTGTCTTTTCGTTGATTGCCTTGAACAGTTTGTTGTGGTTACTTTTGCTGCTCGCGAGATTTGTGTTGAAGACATTGATCACTCGCACGAACGGCAATACAAAGAACCCGACCGACAACGCCGCGCACATGGTGACGTACCTTCTATTGGTGAGCTTCGAGATCCACGGCGTCTCTGTCGCTCCCGCGACAAGCTTCGCAAGTGACTGAAACACGGCATGTAGCCCAAGGGGGACGGCGAGCAACGAAGTGAAGTAGAACAACTGTATGAAACGATGTTGCGCGTTCATGACATAAAGAACACCATCCGAGTATTTGAATATGTAGTACCAGAAAAGAGCAAATACGAATATCCCGTTCAACAGGAGCGCCCTGACGGCGGTCTGTCGGTACTTGATGAACGTTACGACGTGCATGATCAGGGATAGACACATGAAGGAGAGGCAGAATCTACCGAGGTCCAATTTGATGAAATTGAAATACCTGAAAGGATACTCACTCCATGGCACCTTGTTGAAGAATGGCATCCAACTCTTGACCATCCCCCTTTCCAGATCCCATCGGTAGTTGAACCATCCACCCTGGAGGCAGTACAACGCTTGCTCCGCTAGGAAGAGTAGAAGGGAAACGCCAACGGCAATGGCAACGATCTTCCGTGTCTTCTTCGTACATACCAAATAGGCAATGGCCGGCGCCGCAACGAAAAGCTGATTGGTTCGTAGCAAATAACTCCAGAAAAGCAGAAACCCCGAAAGAACCGCGTGGAGAACAAATGATCTTCTTTCGAGGTTCTTTCCCGCTGCCCAGCAGAGATGCACGATCACCAGTAGCGTGAGAAGCGCCGAAGGCAGATCCGTGAAAAGTATGGAACCATGCCGAATCTCAAAGGGAAACACGATGTGAACACAAGACGCGGCGATGACCACTGCAAGAGGCAAGTACTTGCGCAGCAATAGAAAGATCACCAAAAAACCGGCCAGCGAAAAAAGTAGAGGACAGACATAGTAGGCGAGGTAGTTGTCACCCAGAAGCCGAATCGCCAGAGCCGTCGGGAGGAGTAGGCCGAACCGAAATGTGTGCGGGTCCTTCGAGGTCGACAGCTCGCCACTCAGAAGCGGATGGCTTCCATTGGCGATGTTTCTCGCCGCATCATAGTAGGCAAAGTCATCCGAGTTCCAAGGCTCCTGCAGATAGAGGATCCGAACGAGGAGAAACGCGAGGCCCAGACCCAGGAGCGCGGCTCCCCGGATGAGCCTTGTTCTTTTGTCGCAGCCTGGGCTCGGGTCAGCCATGCGTTCTCCAGCCGTTACGTTGGATTGGGATGCCACGGTGGAGTATCCGGTCTGTCGAGAGCGTTAGTCAAGGAGGCGTTGGCTGACATGAGGAGACGGCAGCGCTCAGGCGCTGGTTCCACTTCCCAACCCAGAGAAGGACTGCTGGAGCGATTTTCCTGGGGGTGTTTTCCACATGGCCGGTCGTAATCGCTTCTTGCCGCCCGCCGCTCGTGGTGCTGGTGGGCACAGATGCCAACCACTTGTTTTTTCAAGCCGTACTTGCTACAAAAGCAATTGAAGGCGCTATCCCCAAGCTTGACGACGATGCATGAACGGCTGGTGAACCGCGGGGCGCGGTCCAGGAAACGCGGGATGAAGGTGACTGGGCTGCTCGAGACACATCTCGCACGATCGCATAGGCGAGCCTCGCCGGGAGGATTCCATTGCTCGCCTGCGTCAACGTCTTTGCACACCGGTCCGGCCGATGGAGAGCGCGGTGGCGGAGGCGAGGCCTTCCCGAGGGGCGATGCGCCACCCCCGGTGGCGGTCCTGGGCTTCCATTCGACCGCCTCAGAGGAGGCCGCGCTACGCAAGGCCTTCGGCCAGTTTGCCTACTCCGACAAGACGCTGTTTCTGTTCCCTGCTGAGCGAGAAGGCGAGCTTTACACCCTCTCGAAGGAGGTTGGGGAGAGGCTCGTTGCCTGCATTCACGCGGACTATGAATACTCGGCGACGTATCTGGCTGAGCTCACCGCGGGCGGCGCCCAGCCCGATGACCACGCCATCTGGACGCTGGATTCTCTGCAGTGCCCCGGCCCTCGCGGCGACGGGACCAACCCGGATCTCTACCGGAGCCTCGTTCCGGCGGAGGTGTTCCGCGTGGTCTACTCCGTTGAGAACCGTCACATCGCGATGACGAACCGCAACAAGCTCAGCCGCGGTTTGCACGTGCACGTCTGTCCGGGTACGCCTGTGGCCACGAACGGCGCGCTGCCAAACCCGCTGCATCAGCTCAACGGCCTGTACTGGCTAGTCGACTACGCGCACCGCATGGATCGGCGGTGTATCCTGGCCTATCTCGACCTAAAAGGCATAGATACCAGCGCGCTGGGGCAGGATCATCAGGCCTTCCTGGCCACGTTGACCCCCATCCAGTACCGTCATCTGCTGTTTTTTCTCAACGCGAACGTCGTGGGCGAGCGCGGCGTCGGGTACGTCAGCAGCCACATCGATCTTTCCGCGGTGGACGCCGCACTGGACGTGGGTTCGGGCTACGGCGGCCTGGTAAAGGCGCTGTGCGCTCGCGGTTGCAAGGCCACCGGAATCGAGTGCATGCAGGGCTTGATGGACGTGGCTGAGATCAACCTGGCCGGACATGACGCCGAGCTCATTGTCGGCGACTTTCTGAAGCACGATCTCGCGCCCGCCTGCTACGATCTCTTGACCATGACCGACGTCATCGAGCACGTTGCCGACGCCGAGCTGGCGATCTCCCGAGCCACGGCGGTGCTGCGCGAGGGCGGCTACATCTACATCAAGATCCCCAACTACCGCTTCATAGACTACGTGCGCGAAGACTCGCACACAGGGTTGTTCGCCATCACTTTGCTGCGCCACGACGCTGCGGCGGCCTATTTGCGTGCCGTCCGCGACATGCGCTACTCGGTGGGTGACTACTACGACTACGACGACTACATCGCCATGTTCGAGAAGCACGGCGCCACGTTGGTTCGCGCCGAGAACATCGAGTCTCCACCCGGCGACACGGCCAAGCTCCTGGCCGGCTGCCGAGATGCCTTTGGGCGCTGGCAGGCGGAGGGTCGAATCGACCCTGCGATGCGAGAGGAAATTCACGCCCGCGTGGTGGACTACCTGGCCGAGTTCGAGCGAATGTGGCGGTCCCACCAGGACTCGGCCTTCCAGCGTGACTACATGACATCCCATTGGAATATGTTCTTCCAGAAGCGGCCAGCCCGGTGACCGCTCCTGACGGCATGTTGCGTCTCCGGAGGCACGACCAGCTCGTCGTCTTCGAGGACCCCGGCCCGGAGCTCGACGAGTCGGCCAATGACCGCGGCGTCCGCGAGTTTCTGCGCCGGGGACACTTCTACGAAGAGGCGTTTCTCGACTACATCCGTAGCCTGCGCCTGGTCGGCGCCTACGTCGACGCCGGGGCGTTCATCGGCACCCACACCGTGTACTTCGCCATGCTGTGCGATGCCGAGCACGTCTATGCTTTCGAACCTCGCCCGCAGCCGCGTGGGGAGCTGGAGCGCAATGTCGCCGACAACCAACTGGAGCAGAGAGTCACTGTCACGGGCCTGGGACTGGCTGCCGCTCGTCAGACAGCCAGCGCCGACTTCGACGACCGATTGATTACGTTCGACTGCGTCCCGATGGACGACGTCGTCGATCGCCCGGTCGCCTTGATCAAGATCGACGTCGAGGGGATGGAGGTCGACGTCCTGCGTGGCGCCACGCGCATCCTGGGTGAGGATCACCCGGCCGTTTTTGCCGAGGCGCACACGTTCGAGCATCGCCAGGCGATCAGCGATCTGCTTGCCGAGCACGGATACGCCCGCACTGGTCGCGTGTTCAACTCGTCCCCCACCTACGAGTTCGTGTATGTCGGCGAGGCACAGGGATCCGAGACCGTCCGCCGCGCCTACGAGGAGATCGGCCGGCTTAGCGACAAGCTGGCCTCCGAGCTCACCAGCGTCCGCACGAGCCTGACCGAGGCGCAGCTGAGATACCGGGGCGCGGTGGCCGAGGTGCAGAGACTCTCGTCGGTGGAAAAGACGCTCACGGCGGCGAAGGAGGCGTCGGACGGGAGGCTGCGCGAGGCCGAGGCCGAGGTGGCACGATTGCGCAGCAAGCTGCCTTCCGGCGCGCGAGCCATCGCCGAGGTGGCACAGCTGCGCGCCAAGTTGCTCTCCAGCACGCGAGCCATCCACGACCTGACGGCACAGACGTCGCGACTGGAGCGCGAGCTTCTGGTCGCCGTCTCGAGGAGGGACAGGCTCCACAACAGCCTGTGGCTTCAGCTGGGGCGCTCGCTCGTTCGCGCGGGCAAGTCTCGCAAGGGCCTGTTGGCCCTGCCAAAGTCGCTTCTCGCCCTCCGGAGGGAGGCGGCGCGAAGGCGCCAGAGCGGCCCTGGGACCATGCCCGAGGACGATGTGGTCCACAGTGAGGGACTGATCAGCGTCTACACCAGGCCGCCTCGCTCGAGCCCCAAGCCGGCGCCGGAGCGGTTTCCGCCACCGGCTTCGTTGGCCCGGGCGGACTGTGCGCCATCCGCGCGACTGGCCGAGCTGCGTGTGGCATGCATCATGGACGAGTTCACGGCCATGTCCTTCGGACCCGAGTGCCGGCTCCTGCACCTGCGACCCACCGGATGGGAGGCCATGCTCGAGCGTTTTCGCCCGGACTTGCTGTTTGTCGAGTCCGCGTGGCGCGGCCAGGACGAAGCCTGGGTTCGCAAGATTGGCCACGGTGCGCCAGAGCTGCGTGGCATCCTCGACTGGTGCCGGGCCAGGCGGGTACCCACGGCCTTCTGGAACAAAGAGGACCCGGTCCACTTCGCGACGTTTCGCAACACGGCCGACTTGTTTGACGTCGTGTTTACGACCGATGTCGACTGCGTGCACCGATACAAGCACGTCCTGGGGCATGACCGCGTGTTCGTGCTGCCGTTCGCGTGCCAGCCCGAGTCACACAACCCCTTGGAGAAGTACGAGCGCAAGGACGCGCTGTGCTTCGCGGGCGCCTACTACGCGCGCTATCCGGAACGGCAGCGCGATTTTCTGGGTATCATCAACGAGCTGCAGGCCCACTGGCCCGTCGAGATCTTCGATCGCAACTACGGCGACACCAATCCCGACTACCAGTTTCCAGAGGCGTACCAGCACCTCGTTGTGGGCAAGCTTCCGTTCGACCAGATCGACCGAGCCTACAAGGGCTACCAATACGCAATCAATCTGAACTCGATCAAGTACTCGCAGAGTATGTTCGCGCGCCGTGTGTTCGAGGTCGTCGCGTGCAACACGGTGACTGTGAGCAACTATTCGCGTGGGATTCGGCTGTTGCTGGGAGATCTCGTCATCACGACCGACGACCCCCGACGTCAGCTGGATCGCATTCGTGAGATCTCGGCGTCACCGGCGAGCCTGCGCAAGTTCAAGCTGCGCGGCCTGCGCAAGGTCCTCACAGAGCACACGTATGCGGATCGCCTCCACTACATCGCCTCCGTGGTCTTCGGAGTGGACCTTCCGACCCTCCTCCCGGGGATCAGCGTGTTGGGCATCGCGCAGACCGCCCAGGACACCCGTCGCGTGGTCCAGGCGTTTCGGTGCCAGGTCTATCCGCACAAGCGGCTGTACCTCCTGGCGCCGCAGCAGCTTTGCGCGGAGATCGGCGAAGCCGCTGACGTGGATTGCTTGCCGCTGGACACGGCGGGCAACACAGAGCTGGCCGGCCACCTCGATCAGCACGCGTGGATCGCCACCTTCGTTGCGGCCGACTACTACGGGCCGCATTATTTGAGCGATCTTGCGGTGGCGACCCGTTACTGGAGAGGAGTCGCGGTGGGCAAGGCAAGCCACTACGAATGGCGTGATGGAGGGGCTGTGCTGGTCGACGACGGCCTGCAGTACCGCGCTGCGGGCACATTGGCCGCGCGGGCGGCGATCATGACCCGGGCGGCGCTGGGCCAGGTGACGGTGGGGGAATTCGCGGCCCGCGGGGAAAGCTACGAGGTCGACCGCTGGGAGCTGCTCGCCACGGACGAGATGAGCTACTGCCGCGAGGCTGGGGCCCACGCCGGCGACGGCGACCTCAGCGCCGCTGTCGACGACTTCCCCGGGCTGGATGTCGGCCTGCCTTTGCCCGCGCTGTTGGACACCGCGTTGGCCATCGAGCCGCGCGAGCATTCGGGCGACGACACGCTCCGCGCCCTGGCACCACCCGGGCTCGCAAGGGTGTTTTCCGCCGGGAAGCACAAGGACATCGTGATCGTTCACGACCTCGACGGGATGGTGCTTTCTTCGACCCTGGGCAGTGAGCAATTTCAGTATGTGTATGGAGCGCTTGACCTCGATCCCGCCGCCCTGGGTTTTTCCACCACGGGTGATGTGTTCGTGGATGCAACACCCGGGCTCATCCTGAGGGTCGTTGTGCTGTTTCTCGATGGGGCTGGCGATCGCATCGACCATGTGATCACGAGCGTTCAGACCAACCACAGGATCGACGTCCCCCCGGATACGAGGGCCGTGCGTTTTGGGTTTCGCGCGCTTGGCCCGGGCAGAGCCACCGTAAAGGCGATCGTTCTGGGCAACGTCAGCTCCGACGAGCCCACGCGGGTCATTGGACGCTCCGACGTGCTGGTGCTCACCAACACCTACCCGTCAAACGATGACCTCTATCGGAACGCGTTCGTTCACCGCCGGGTCGTCGAGTACGCGCGGCGCGGCAAGCGGGTGGACGTGTTCTGCCTGCGGCACGGCCAGCGCCTCGGCTACTACGAGTTCGACGACGTCGACGTCACGCGCGGTGGGGCGGAGGCGCTCGAGGCCGTGCTCGCGACCCGGCAGCATCACACCGTCGGGGTTCACTTCTTGGACAAGGTCATGTGGCGGGTCCTGGAGCCGCGGCTCGACCGGCTGCGCGTCATCGTGTGGGTGCACGGCTCAGAGATACAGCCCTGGCACCGCCGAAGCTTCAACTACTCCAGCACCGCCGAGGTGGACGCCGCCAAGGCAGCCAGCTCGCTTCGCATACGCTTCTGGCAATCGGTGCTGCGCGAGCCGCATCCAAACGTCCGGCTGGTGTTCGTCTCGCAGCACTTCGCCGACGAGGTGCAAGAGGATCTGGGGATCGACCTGCCGAAGAGCAGCTATCAGATCATTCACAACCTCATCGACACCGAGCTTTTTACCTACGAACCCAAAGACGCCGAGCAACGCAAGCGCATTTTGACCATCCGTCCCTTTGCCTCTCGAAAATACGCCAACGACCTGTCGGTGAAGGCCATCTTGGACCTGGCCGAGAAGCCTTTCTTCGATGACCTCGAGTTTCGCATCATTGGCGACGGTGCTTTGTTCGAGGAGACGGTTGGGCCCCTGCGGGGCTTGAGCAACGTCATCGTCGATAGACGCTTTCTCACCCAGGCCGAAATCGCCGCCCTGCACAAGGAGTACGGGGTCTTTCTGACGCCGACACGCATGGACGCGCAAGGTGTGTCTCGCGACGAAGCCATGGCTTCGGGGCTGGTGCCCGTCACCAGCAGTGTCACCGCGGTGCCCGAGTTCGTCGATGTCGACTGCGGCTTCCTGGCTCCCTACGATGACGCGTCTGGGCTCGCCGATGCGATTGAGACCCTCTATCACGACCCGGAGCGATTCGAGCGCATGTCTGCCGCGGCGGCGGCGCGGGTGAGGGGGCAAAGTGGCCCGGACCTCACCGCTGGTCGCGAGATCGTCCTGTTCGGAGAGCCCGGGTGATGAAGAAGGTCGTCGTCACCATCGGGACCCGGCCCGAGGCGATCAAGATGGCGCCTGTCATCGCGGCGCTGGAGGCATCAGCCGCGCTGAGCCCCTTGGTGGTGAGCACCGGCCAGCACCGGGAGATGCTGCGCCAGGTGATCGACCTCTTCGGCTTCAGCGTCGAGATCGAGCTCGACGTGATGCGGCCCGACCAGCCCCTGGCGAGCCTCACCGCGCGGCTCCTTACGGCCATCGACGGCGTCCTGGAGCGGGGTGCGCCGGCCATGGTGCTGACGCAGGGAGACACCACGACCGTCCTGACCACGGCCCTGGCGAGCTTCTACCGCGGCATCGCCTTCGGGCACGTCGAAGCCGGCCTGCGCACGGGCGATCTTCAGGCGCCGTTTCCCGAGGAGGCAAACCGGATGGTGGCCAGCCGCCTCGCCACGCTACACTTTGCGCCGACAGAGTGGGCCCGTGACAACCTGCTGCGCGAAAACGTGCCCGCCGACAGGATCGTCGTCACGGGGAACACGGTCATCGATGCACTGCACCTGGAGATCGCGCGCCAGCGCCAGCCGGACGTGAGCGCGCGTCTCGAGGCCGCGCTCACACCGATCCTGTTCGACGACTGGAAGCAGAGCCGCTTCGTGCTGGTCACCGGTCATCGCCGGGAGAGCTTCGGCACCGGCTTCGAGCAGATCTGCCGGGCCCTGCGTAGCCTTGCCCATTCCTACCCCAGTGTTCGTTTCGTCTACCCGGTGCATCTCAACCCGAACGTGCAGCGGCCAGTCCACGAGTTTTTGCAGGGCGTCGAGAATGTCCACTTGCTCGACCCGTTGCCTTACCGGGAATTCCTGGCGCTGCTGGACGCCTGCACCCTGGTGCTGACCGACTCGGGGGGCATTCAGGAGGAGGCGCCGGGATTGGGCAAGCCCGTGATCGTCATGCGGAGCACGACCGAGCGCCCCGAGGGCGTCGACGCGGGCACCGTCAAGCTCGTCGGCGCCGACCGCGACCGCATCGTTGCCGAGGTGTCGCGCCTGCTCGATGACGAGGCCGCCCACTCTGCAATGGCTCGCGCCCACAATCCCTACGGCGACGGCAAGGCCGCGGGGCGAATCGTGGCAGCGATTGAGCGGTACCTCGCCTAGGGGCCCGGTCGAGCTGTTCGTGGGGCAGACGACCCCAGTGGGGCGCCGGTCTCCACGCACCTAACACCACGGGATCAACTGCGATTTGACCATGAGCCAACTCCCTGGGCTGCGGGGTGGGGTCCGGGGTCCCGCCCAGAGTCCTTGCGGGCGCACCTCTGACTGTGCTAATACTTGTAATTACAATGAAATTTTTTCACGGATCCTTGGCTGGTCTGGATCGGTCCTTGCACGACCTGGTCGGACAACAGAGGAGGGTGACCATGTATGGAGCTCGCGTTTGCTTGTGTCTGTTGAGCGGTTGGCTGTTTCTGGCCGCCACAGGGTGCGGATCGGGGACCGGCCACGGCAATGACTGGAAGGACGGCGAAGTGACCGGAGATGCTTCCGGGCTCGACAGCGCGATTGCCTGTGAATCCAACTGTGAGCCCGAGGGGGAGATCATCTGCAGCCTCATGGGCACCCGGGTCAAGCGCTGCAGCGCGGTGGCCGGGGGTTGCCTGCGCTGGGAGGTGGCCCAGGACTGTGCCTCCCAGGGCATGCTCTGCGACGAGACCGCCAGCCCCCCCGCGTGCTACTCGCCGCCCACCTGCGCCGACGGCATCCAGAACCAGGACGAGACTGACGTGGACTGCGGGGGAGAGTGTGGGCCCTGCATCGCCGGCTCGGGCTGCACCGTTCCCGAAGACTGCGAGAGCGGGCTGTGCGAGAACGGCATCTGCCTGCTCTGCGCGGCGGGGACTTTCCGCTGCCGGGGCAACTGGCTGGACATCTGCGCTCCAGACGGCGCCTCCTGGGTGCCCAACACCCACTGCGACATGACCGCCGGGGTGGGCTGCGACGCAGACGCAGGGAGCTGTGGGCTGCTGCAGCCCATCGGTAACGGCCCGAGCAGCCCCACCGGTTGGTACTACCAGTTCGCGTACTTCACCACGAGCAACTCCCCGCTGATGTCCGGCGGCGCCTACGACGTGGACGCGTTCGGGGACTACGTCTTCGTGAACCGCGACGGCGCCAACGTGGACGTCTACCAGGTGACCCTGTACGACACCGACGGCGACGGCGAGATGGAGCCGAACCAGCACCCGGACAACCCGGACCACACCGGGCCCATAGAGGAGCGGACGATCGCGTACGTGCAGACCTACGCCGTGCCGACCGGGGGCGTGCATCAGAACGAGCTCTACGTCACCTCCAACACCATCTACTTCCTCGGCAGCGACGCCATCTATAGCTTCGACCGGCTCACGAGCGCGGTGACCACGGTGGTGAGCATGCCCTCCAGCGGCTACTCCGGGGCCTACGAGACCCTGGGCTACAACGAGGTGACCGGCAACTTCTTCTTCGGCACCCGGGACCGGGAGGTGTACTCCTGGGATCCCATCGCCAGCGAGTGGGTGTGGGAGACGGTGTACCCGAACCTGGCGGGCAGCCACATGGACGGCTTGGAGGTGGTGGTGGACCCGAACACGGGCATCCCCTACGTCTACGTCACGGACATGACCTCGGACTTCATCGGGCAGTACAAGGAGGACGCCACCGGCCGGTGGACCCAACACAACCTGTTCCAGTACAACAACTCCACCGGGGACTACATCGAAGGCATGGGCTTTGGCACCCTCCACCACTTCTGGTGCGGCAGCGGCTCGGTCCTGTACGAAATCGGGGGCGGGGATCTGGCCCAGTACACTGAGTCCTTCAGCCCCACCAACCAGTGAGCGGAACCATGAGAACTGTCCATCAATCGGTCCTGGCGACGGCCGCGCTCGCGCTGCTGCTCGCCGCTTGCGGCCCCTCGGAATCCGGTGGCGGCAGCGACGCGGCGGCGCTCTGCGAGCCGGAGGCGACCCGGTGTAACGCCACGGGCACGGCCGTGGAAGTGTGTGACGAGGCCGGCGCCTGGGTGGAACAGACCCTCTGCCTGGCGGAGACCCCCTACTGCTTCAACGGCGCCTGCGTCGCCTGCGTCCCGAACGAGTTCTTCTGCGACGGCTCGGATGTCGCGCAGTGCAGCGCCGACGGCAGCGGGTCCACGGTGGTGGAGACCTGCGCCGCCAACGAGTCCTGCTGGCACGGCGCCTGCGCCAACCAGTGCGAGATCATGGCCCAGGGCGACTCGAACGTCGGCTGCCACTTCTGGCCCACCCCGGTCAACAACGCCCACCTGGATCCGCTCTTCGACGCGGACTTCGGCGTCGTGGTGCACAACGCCAACACCGAGGTGGTGGAGATCACGGTCACCAAGGGGGCCGAGCTGATCACCCAGCTCAGCGTGGCGGCGGGGGCTGTCGAGGTGATCCAGCTGGAGTACGATGCCGTGCTCAAGGGCGCCCCCTCCGACTTCTCGAGCGTGCTCGTTACCAGGGGAGGTTACCAGGTCACCGCGAGCCTGCCGGTCACGGTCTACCAGTTCAACCCCCTGGGGTTCGAGATCCTCCATAGCTGCGTGAACAGCGCCGAGGACCCGTGCCACTCCTACTCCAACGACGCCTCGCTCCTGCTACCGGATCACGCCCTGTCGAACAACTATGTCGTCGTGAGCCGCCCCACCTTCGGCATCACCAAGAACACGGCCGCAGGCTCGCCGCTGCACTTCATTCCCGGGTTCATGTCCATCGTCGGCACCGAGGAGAACACCACCGTCACGATCCGCTTCTCCGCCTACACCGCCGCCGGAGATGACCTGTTGGCCTACGCTCCGGGCGACACCGCGCAGTTCACGCTGGGTCGGGCCGACGTGCTGCAGATCCTCTCGGACATCCCGCCGGACTGCAGCGCGGGGACCGAGACCAGCGACGACTGCAACACCGACGTGCCGGGCGACGTCTGCCGCTACTGCGACATGGGCCCCCTGTACGACCTGACCGGCACGGTCATCCAGTCCACCGCCCCCATCGCCGTCTTCGCGGGCCACGTCTGCTCCTTTGTCCCCTACAACAATTGGGCCTGCGACCACCTCGAGGAGCAGATGGTCCCCTCCGAGACCTGGGGCACCGATTACATCGTCGCCCGCACCGAGCCCCAGTCCCCGGACAGCGCCGAGCCCAACGTGGTGCGCATCGTCAGCCGTGAAGACGACAACACCATCACCTTCGACCCGTCGACGGTGCACGACTCGGTGAACCTGTACGCCAACGAGTACCTCGAGCTCACCACGGCGGAGAACTTCCGCGTCACCGCCACCTACCCCATCATGGTGGCCCAGTACCTCGTCGGGCAGAACTACTACACCTCCTCACGGGACTACTGGGGCGACCCGGCCTTCGCCCTCGTGGTACCCTACGAGCAGTACCGTACCGAGTACACCTTCCTGGTGCCTGAGACCATCACCTACAACTACGTCAACGTCATCGGCCCCGTGGGGGAGGCCGGCGCCAACATCCACAACATCACGCTCGACGGCACGCCGGTGGAGTTCGCCGATGGCATCCTCGGCAACTACGGCATCGCTCGCGTGGACATCTCCAACAGCGTCAACTCCTACCACACCATCACCGGCGACCAGCCCTTCGGCATCATGGTCTACGGCTTCGCCCGCTTCACCAGCTACTTCTACCCCGGCGGCCTCGATCTCGAGTACATCAACCCCGTCGACTAGTGAGGCTTCGCCTCAAACGGTCCAGGGGTTCGATGGTCTCGGTGGCCGGCAACGGAGCTGAGAGCGTCCGAGGGCCTCACTAGCACTGACCGTAGAGGAAGACTCTGCGGTTTTCCTCCCCCGTGGAGTGAATCCACGGAAACCCCCTCCTTTCGGCTCGGCGACACTCGTCGCCGGCCGTCGCCGTGCGCCGGCTGATCTGCGTCGGCCCGACGTAGAAGCAAAACCTGCTTTCTATGTGAAGAAATTGATCGTGTAGGCACAGCTAGTCCCTCATCCCGGAACGAACTTCCGGGATGAAGGACTAGTGGGGTGGAACAGAAATCTGACCCAAAATTTGCTTGCCATTTCGGCCCCTGTCTTCGTTTCTCGTCGGTTGAATACTCCCGGTATTCGCCCTCCTCGTGCCTCAACAGGAACCCAAATTGCTACGCAACTTATCGCGCGGATTTCTGATCCACCCCACTAGTCCCCTGGATCGCGAAAAGTCGTAGTAGATGAATCAAGCTTGGGTTCGCCCAGGATGTTGAATCGCCTAGCCAACAGGAGAAGTCGATAGCCCTGGGCGTTGGGCTCGCGTCGTTGTCGGCCCGTGCCGCTCGTGGTATCGGTGCACCTGGTGGACGAAGGCCTCGACCCTGGCTGTCTCCGAGGTGCCCAGCGAGCCGCCGTAGACCAGGTTGGTCATGGGGAGACCGTCGAAGTCGCGAGCCAGGCGATCCACGAGGGCGGCCGAGACCGAGCCCATCATGCAATTGAAGCAAGAGGCGTTGATCAGGCCGCTGACCCCCGAGCGGGCGTACTGGACCATCTTGGCGATGTTGAGCAGCACGAGGGGGCTCGCATGGCCGCTCACATAGGGCGCCGCCAGGTCGCATGCCTCTTGGAGTGACGGCTCTGGCGGTGTGCTCAGGGCCGCTTCGAACAGCGGCGTCATGAGCCAATCCTGGACCTTGCGTACGGCCTTGAGCGTGGCGGGAGCCAGGGCCTTCCAGGGCTCGCGGTCCTCGAGAAAACGGCGCAGACGGAGCGAGGCGTTGGCGTCGATCACATCGGTGCCGAAGGGCGCCGGCCAAACCTCACAGCCCATGTCTTCGAGACGGCCGATCAGGTTTCCGCTGGCGAAGCTGTTGATGCGGGTGTAGACGTCGCCGGCCACACCGACGATGGGACGGCGCGGGGAAGGGTCGGCGGCCAGGTCGGCCAGGTCGGCCAGGCCCCTGCGGACCGCGTCGTGCATGTCGCCTCGCTCCACCGCCTCGGCGATCTCGACCAGGGTGCGTTGATGGACGGCCTCGACCTTCTGCCGGTCGGCAACGTAGGGACGCCTTTCGCAGACCGCGCGGTGCAAGAGGTTCACGAGGGCGATACCGTGGTTGAGGCGTAGAACGCCGGGCAGCCCATAGATCTTCAGGCTGGTCTTGAAGTCGGGGGTCTCGAGGTTGATACCCCGCACACCCGCTCGCTCCAGAGCGTACAGGATGCCTTCCCGGTACTGGGTCAGCAGGCAGGGCAGGACCGTTCCCGGATAGAAGAAGCTGTCGCCCGGCTGGAGCTCGCCGGCCCGGGCCAGGCGGATCGCATCGCCGGCCAGCATGGCGTAGGGATGGCATTCGCGGCCGGTCGCCACTTCTTCGCCCAGCTCCCGCACTTCGTCGTCGGGCGGCGGTAGCAAGACGACGTCCGTTCGTTTTCTACGCAGCGCCCCGGCGAAGACGTGGGCGTGATCGGAACAGTAGACGACCCAGGTTTTGGGATGCGCTCGTGGCCGATGAACGGGCGTGTCTTTCGGCGGCTTCGCCTTTGCGCGATGGTGCCGATCTCGGAGCCAGGCGTCCACCTCGTCGGCGAAGGCCTCGAGCCTGGTGACCAGACCGGCCTCGGCGCGGTGCTCGTCCATCTCCAGGGTCAGCCGAGGTCGATCCTGGAGCAGATGCTCGAGGTGCTGGGCTGTGAAGCCGTCGGTGCCGCAGCCAAAGCTGGACACGAAGATGGGGAAGAGTCGGGGGTCCTGCATCACGAACATCGCCGCGCGGACCTGGTCGCGGTTCAGGGCCCAGGGCAGGGAGCGCCAGCGGGGACCCAGCTCATGGTTGTGGAGGGGCAGACAGTCCATGGTCACCAGCGGCAGCCCGAGTCGACGCAGATGGCGAGCCAGGTCCAGGTTCAAGAAGCGATCGGCCAGGTTGTAGGGCTTGCCCACCAGGACGACGATGCGATCGCTGTCCGTTTCGAGGACCTCCCGCCCCAGGTTGAGCAGGTCGGCGTGAAGGGCATCCATGGCTGCGGCGCCTTGTCGAAGGGCGGACTCCAGTGCGCCGCGATTGATGCCCAGCTCCTCCTGCGCCTTGACGGGATCGGCGAAGACCCTCTCTGGCGGTCGGTCCAGTCGCACGTCCGGGCTGAGGATCCTGGCCTCCACCGTTCCCTCCACCATGAAGGGCAGGTGTTGGATGTACGGGCAGACATCGGTGAGGTCCTCTGTGTGCTGCGACGGGGGCAGGGTGACCACCGAAGGTAGCCACAGGGTCTCGAGCCCGGCCGCACTGAGTTGGCGGAGCTGACCGCAACACATCTTCACGGGCAGGCAGGTTTCTCCGGGCAAGTGGCGAAGCCCCCGATCGAGCACCGCCGAGGAGCTGGGACCGGAGAGGACCGGCTCTTTGCCCATGGCGCGGATCAAGGCGGTCCACAGGGGAAGGTGGCTCCAGGTGAGGGAGGCCCTGGGGACGCCGATGCCGTCTTTTCGCTGCACCGCTTCGGCCTCGGACAGGCCGGCGTGGCGGACCAGGGCTCGGTTGCGTCGTGCGATCAGATCGTCGTCGTCCGGTGGCGCTTCCTTGACCGTACCGGCGACCATCCAACGTTCACAGATGTCACCGAAGTAGAAGACGTCCCCGGCCGAAACGAATCGGTTGACGTGGCAGTTGTTGGTGCAGTGGCTGCAGACAAAGGTCCTGTGCTTGTCGACCTGGCAGGCTCCCATGCCGCGGAAGGAGCTCTGCTCCGGGACCAGTCCATCGGCCCGAGCGTCCAGGACCAGGAGGGCTGCGCCGATGGCCCCGGAGATGCGGTTGTAGGGGTGCACCTTCACCGGTCGGCCCAGCACCTGCTGAAAGGCCGCCACCACCGACCGATTCGACGCGGTACCGCCCTGGAAGAGAACCTGGTCGCCGATGGGCCGGCCCCCGACCACCCGATCCAGGTAGTTGCGTACCACCGACAGGGCCAGGCCGGCCGCCACGTCGGAGGTGCTCGCGCCCTGCTGCATGGCGTGCACCATCTCGCTCTCCATGAACACGGTGCAACGTCGGCCCAGGTCGGGCGGGCCTGCCGAAGCCAGTGCCAGCTCCGAGAACTCATCGACGATGGCCACGCCGAGGCGCTCGGCTTGCTCCTCCAGGAAGGAGCCTGTGCCCGCGGCGCAGATGCGGTTCATGGCGAAGTCCACGATGTGCCCATCTCGGGCGTGGATGTACTTGGCGTCCTGTCCGCCGATCTCCAACACCGTGTCCACCTCGGGGTGGTAGGCCGCCGACGACCGGAGCTGGGACGTGATCTCGTTACGCACCAGGTCGGCGCCGAGGAGGCGCCCGGCCAGGTGCCGGCCCGAGCCGGTGACCCCCACGCCGAGGACCAGCAGGTCTTCGCCGTGCCGCTGGGCCAGCTGATCCATGGCCTGGGAAAGAACCGCCAGAGGGTCACTCCGGGTCGGGAGGTAGATGGCGTCGAGCACCCCTCCCTCCGGGCCCAGCAGGACCAGGTCGGTGCTCACCGAGCCCACGTCGACGCCGAGGATGACGCCCTCCGGCCCCACGCCTTCGCCGCTGGGCTCATCGAGGGGCCGGTCGCAGTCCAGGTCGGGCAGGGGAGGCAGGTTTCTCGCGGTCCCCACTTCCCGCAGGCAGTCCTGGACAGTCTCGTGCACGGCCGCCACCTCGATGGGTGAATCGCCTGCGAGCAGGGCGGCGCCCACAGCCCCGGCAGCGGCAGCCAGCTCGGGGACCAGAAGGGAGGCGCCCGACAGCTCGAGAACATGTTGTAGGGCCCGAACCAGTCCGGCGTTGGCCGCGCAGCCTCCGACCAGCGCCACCGGCTCGCTCAGGGGACGGCCGCGCAGGATGCGGGCCTGGAAGTTGCGCGCCAACGAAAGGCACAGGCCGTAGGCGATCTCGTCGGTTGCCGTGCCCTTCTGCTGCAGGTGGATCATGTCGGTCTTGGCGAAGACCGCGCAGCGCCCCGCCACCTTGGCGCCGCGTTTGGCATTGGCGGCGAGGTCCGCCAGGTCCTCGATACCCAGCTGCATGCGCCCGGCCTGCTGCTCGAGGAAAGAGCCGGCTCCAGCGGCGCACAGGTCCGACAGCGCGAAGTCGGTCGGGTCGCCGGAGCCGCTTCCATCCAGGGCCATCCAGCGCGAGGACTGGCCTCCGATCTCGATGACGCTGCGGGCCGTTGGGCAGAGGGCGGCGGCGCCTCGGGCGCTGGCCACGACCTCGGTGTGGGCGGCCGCCGCCGGCAGATGACGAATCAGCTGATATCGAGCGGTTCCCGTGAGGCCGACCCGGACTCTGCTTGGGGCCGGGGCCATCTCATCGTTCAGCAGATCAAGGAGGCGGGCCGCTTGCGATAGGGGTTTTCCTTCCGCCGGAGCGACAGCGGTCCAGGCGACCTGCCCGTCGCCGTCCAGCATGACGGCGTGGACCTGAGCCGCTCCGAGATCCAAACCAAACCGCATCACTCTCATCGTGCGTCCGAGGAGAACACATCATCCGGCATTGGACAACACGGTGGTGCTCCGCGGTGATCCGAGTCCGTTGAGCTGCTGCAAAATGTGCATGCAGAACCAGCCGCCTCGCACTACAGACGAAGTGCCAGACAGACGAAGGGTCAATCCGCAGCGCAGCCAGCCGACGGGCGTGACCGCTACCCCTTGGCGAATTCCCGTTTCCGGGTGCTGCGGATTGATTTGGTGGCAGTAACGAACGCTGTCGCTCAATGGAGCTTCATTGCCAAGGGGGAAGACGGATCCGCCACTTCGTGGCTCCAGACTCCCCTTCCGTCCCCGATAACCGGCCTGTCCCGGAATCGTCGCTCTGGACTGAGGGGGCGTAGCCCCCGGATCCAGCCGACGGGTTGGTTGCGCTGCTGCGGTCAACGTGTGAAACTCGGTGCGTCTGAGAGTGACGAGGGAATCATGGCTGGAAACTCACCCAAACAGTGCGGTCGTGGGCATTCGATCCGTCACGGATTGGTCGCGATGTGCTTCCTTGGATTGGCTCTTGCCGTATCGATTGGTTCGAGCAAACAAAATCGCCGCACTCAGCCAAAGTATGCGCCGGAGACGGCGACTCGTAAGGCCGTCGTTGCGGGCGTGGTCAAGTCCACGCTGCGCATGTCACCGCAAGCCGCCGCCATTGTAGACCGGTGCAAGCAGGAGGTGAACACGATCCCCAGTGCCAATCCTGTCGGCCACTGCCAGAAGGTCAACCGGACCTACGGTATGAACATGACGAAATGCCTCAGCGTGACGCGGCGGCGGGTCGGCTATCGCGAGAGAATGAACTACTGGTCAAGAGCGGATCAGGAATGTGCGCGGAAGGCTCGCGGCACCCTGGACCGCCGGGCCTGGGCCAAGGTAAAGGAATACACACGGGTCATGTGGTGGGGCTACAAGCAGCTCACCAAGCAGCCCTGTCGCGGTGGGGCCGGGCGTTGGTACAACGAGTGCTACTGTCCGGTTGGCTCGTTCTGGCGATTCTCAGCGCAGAAATGTGTTTCCATGAGGGCTGCGGCGGGCAGCGAGAAGGAACGACGGGTGGCCGAGGCGCAGAAGAAGGCTCAGGCCCAGAATCAGACAGCAGCCCGGAAGCTCGAGGCCCTTGCCAATCAGGAGATCCAATCCGGTCAGTGCCTCGCCGTCCACCAGACAGCCATGAAGAAGACCGCTGCGTTCTACAAGCGGTACTTTGCGAAGCTGGGCGGGGACTTGTCGCTGCTGCATCGCGCTCACAAGATCATCGTTGCGCGCCCATCCGGGACCGCTCTCAGCAGCGGCACCCTGCACAAAGGCACGTATCACGTGTTCTCGGTCAGTGTCACGTCGGTCAAGCTCGGCGTTGTCCGCCCAGGGGGCCAGGCCAGCCGGACCGGCTCGCGCCTCGAGCGAGTGCTGGAAAACACGCTCCGCTTGTCGACCGCCTATGGAAGGTCCCGAGTGGACAGTCGCGTCATCCACCTGGCTACCGACGGCACCTTGAGCGTCGCGGTGAAGGGCAAGGGCTGCACGCTGATAATGATCTTCCACGCCACACGCTGAGATCTCCCGGCGCGCTGCTGTTGCCTGGTGTGCGCTGATAGCTGAGGTATGCCCACTTGCCCTTCTGCAGCCGGCTATGAGTTTTCCGAGAGCATCAACGGCGTTGTGTCGGTGCGGAAGGTGAGGCGAGGTGCGCCGGAGATCCCCGACACCGACCTCGCGATGGTGCGCGCCGATCTCGCGCGTCATGAGCACTTCCGGGGCCATCGCGTGGAGTCGCGTGGGAGCGAGATCATAGTGTACGAGCCCACCGGTGGGATCTCATCAAACGCCATCGCACATCTGGCCAGCGTGATGTACCTGAGCCCCAAGGCGGTGGAAGCTCGACTTGGCGTTGCGGGCGCACTCTACCTGAGGACCTTACGTGGGATGACATGTTGGCTGGGACTCTATATAGTCCTGCAGAAGCTTGGATAGTGACACCGCGAGCGGGGCTCTGCTCGACACGACGCCAGCGCTCGTTGGCCATGGAACGCCGTAGGCACGCCGGTGCGGCTTGGTGGAGCGCTCCGCGTGTCAATCCGGCGAAGGGTGGGAGCAATTGGCATGGACCCCGTCTGGATCATAGTCGCCTTCGGTCTGGGCTGGGCGGTCCGCCAGGCCCGACTTCCACCGCTGCTGGGGTTTCTCGCGGCGGGCTTCGTGCTGGGTGCCTACGGAGTGAAAGGGGGAGCGGTCCTGGCCGGGGCAGCGGATCTCGGTGTGTGGCTGCTGCTCTTCGCCATCGGCCTGAAGCTGAAGCTGGGCCAGCTCAAACGCCCCGAAGTGCTTGTGGTGGCCACGGCTCACCTGGTTTTCATGGTGCTCGTTGGCGGGGGAGTTTTGATCGGCTTGGGCACCTTCGGCGTACCGGTTCTTGTGGACCTCGACGGCCAGACGGCTCTGCTGCTGGGCTTCGCGCTGGCCTTCTCGAGCACCGTGCTCGCGGTTAAGGCCCTCGAGGAGCGGAGCGAGATGGGGGCGTTGCACGGTCGGGTGGCTATCGGGATCCTGATCATTCAGGACATCGCCGCGGTGCTCTTCTTGACCGCCACCAAGGGAGCCCTGCCGTCGCCCTGGGCCCTGCTCCTGGTGGGCGCGCTTCTGGTGGGCCGTCCCTTGCTATACAAGCTACTGGATCGCACAGGGCACGGTGAGCTCGTCATGCTGATGGGGCTGTTTCTCACCGTGGGTGTCGGCGTCGCCGGTTTCCAGGTCGTTGGTCTCAAGGCGGAGCTCGGCGCCCTGTTCATGGGGGTGCTCATGAGCCGCCATGGGCGGGCCGAGGAGTTGGGCCGCTCCCTGTTCAACCTCAAAGACCTTTTCCTCGTGGGGTTCTTCCTCCAGATCGGGATGTCGGGCACGCCGACCCTCGCCCTTGCGGGGATCGGCGTGGCTCTCGCGCTGCTCGCCCCCATCAAGGCCCTCGGCTTTTTTCTCCTGCTCACCCGCTTTCGGCTCCGGGCGCGCACCTCCCTCCTCGCGTCCTTGAGCCTCGGGAGCACGAGCGAGTTCGGCCTCCTCGTCACGGCCATCGCGGCTCGTGCGGGGTGGCTTTCTACGGATTGGGTGGTGGTCGCGAGCGTGTCGGTGGCGGCCACATTCGTGCTCGCCTCGCCGCTCAACTCCGTGGCGCCCTCCCTGTACCGCCGATTTCGTGATCGGCTTCGATTTTTCGAGACCCGAAAGCGACTCGCCGAGGAGCGCCCCATCGATGTGGGAGGTGCGGACATCCTCGTCTGTGGCATGGGCATGGTGGGGATCGGCGCGTATGACGCAATGCGGCAGCGATACAGCCAACGTGTCATTGGCATCGACTTCGACGCAGAGACCGTGGCGGAGCAAATCTCACAGGGGCGGCACGTGGTCGTGGGGGACGCCACCGACCTCGACTTCTGGGAGCGCGTTGACGTATCGAATGTGGCGATGATCATGCTCACGATCCCTAGCCACTCCGAAAACCTCGTGGCCGCGGAGCGACTCAGGAGCCTGGACTTCCCCGGGGTCCTTGCGGGCACAGCGTACTACGAGGACGAAGTAGATGAGCTGCGCGCGGCGGGTGTGAGCGCGGCGTTCAACTTCTTTTCCGAGGCGGGAAAAGGATTCGCCGATCACGTGTGCGCGTCGTCACCGGCGGACCTTGTGTGCAGGCGCGGCGAATGAGCCGTTCCACTGTCACGGAATATCGATCCAGGCCATCGCCAAACCCGGGCTGCTGCGTTTGGCGAGGATTCGGCCGCTGGGATCGAATACGCCCCCGCCGGCGCCGGGGCTAGCGGTGGTGTTGGCGCTCACCACGTGCACACCCCAGTTGCGGGCGAAGCTCCGCGGCCAGTGGGCGCCGCCCTCGGCGGTCCAGGACGACGAGACCGCAATCAACCGTGCGCCCATTTGATGAACCAGCTGTTGGTGCTGGCGCAAATCGCCATAGAGGTCCGCGCAGATGAGCAGCCCCACAGTACCAAAGGGCGTGTTGAACGCGGTCACTTGCCGGCCATGGGTCAGGGTGTCGGATTCGGCATCGAACAGGGTGATCTTGTGGTGCACGGCGAGCACCGCGCCTCCGGGGCCGAAGGCCACCTGCGTATTGTAAGTGCGCTGTTGGTCATCGGTTCTCCCGGTGGTCAACAGGTTGATGACCAGGTAGATCCCGTGGCGAGCGGCCTGGAGGCTGAAGTTTCGCAGCAGAGGTCCCGGCCACGACGGGATCGCGCTCGGGTTTTGACCCACCCTGGGAGTGGGCTCCGGGCCCGGCTGGTCGACGCCATATTCCGGTGTCACCACCAGCAGCGCCCCCTGCTCGGCAGCGCGATCCACGAGTCGGTGTACGGCGCAGTTGTTTGGGGAGTCGGCCCAAATGCACTCGGGCGCCACGAGGGCATATTTCCCCTGGGCGTACTGCACGGCCGCGACCCTGATCTGCTTGCCACTGTAGGTACGTCCGGGGAGACGCACCGGGTCGTCACAGGACAGTGGCATCAACGCAAACAGCACCGAGGCAAGGCTGAGCAAGAGACTCCTGGGTGTTCGCAACGGCATCGGCTTGACTCACAGGCTGCGGACGCAGCGGAATCCCACGAAGGTGAACCGCTTGTGCGGCGCGAATCGCTCCCGGTTGGCGCTGCGCAGGTGCTCGGCGTTAAAGTACCAGGCGCCCCCCCGCAGCACACGTTCGGTGCCCGTGGTTGGCCCGGCTGGATCCAGCGTCGGGGCGTGGCCAAGGTGGGGCTGGTACCAGTCGTGGATCCACTCGTAGACATTCCCGGCCATGTCATGCAGTCCCCATGGGTTGGGCATCTTTCCGCCCACTTGGCGCGTCCTCCCACCCGAGTTGATCTTGTACCAGGCAAGGCGCCCTGCGTTCGGATCAGTGCACATGCACGAGGATACGTCGCCGCACGGTAGCCCAGCGTTCGTCCCGGCTCGGGCGGCGTGCTCCCACTCGGCCTCGGTGGGCAGGCGGTAGGCCCGGCACGCCTGAGGGGCGCCCGGCTTGGGTGTGCAGCGCACCGACGGTCCGGCGCCGATGCACGTGTAGCAGGGCGGGCGTTTGGCGGCTTCCGAGAGCCGGTTGCAGTAGGCCACCGCTTCGTGCCAATTGACCCACTCCACCGGGCAGTCATCACAGCCGCCGTGGAAGGCGGGAGTGTAGCCCATGCGCGCGGCGAATTGGCGTTGAGTTACCTCGTGCCTTGCCATGAGGAAGCCACGCGACAGGATCACGTCGTGCCGGTCCTCATCGGTGTCGCGGCACGGTTCGGCCTTCGGGGAGCCCATGCGGAAGGTGCCCGCCTGGACCCGGACCCACTGGTCGGCGAGAATCCGGTCCTCCGATGGCCCAGCAGCGGAGGCACGACGCGCGGCGCTGGACGACAGGGCAGGGATCGGCGCCCTGCGCTCCTCCTGGCCACATCCCGCGCTTCCCAGCACCAGCATCAACCACAGCACGAGCCAGGTGCGGCGACAGCGATGCAAGCCCACGACGCCCTCGGCCTCGCACGATCTGATCGGGCAACCCAACACGGACACAGTATGCCCCGATTTGGCCGACGGGCAGGCAGTTTTGTGCGCGGCCGTGGGTTGGATTCCGGGCGGTGACCGCCGTCGGGCGGACGCTCCTTTTGTCTATTGAACGGCGCGCCGAAAGGGCGTGCGATGGCCGTAGGTGAGCGCACGCCAGCTCCACTCCAGCGGCCCCTGAACAAAGCGTGTCAGCCACCAGGACGTCAGCACCAACTGCACCAACCACACACCGACCACGATCGCGAGCTGCCCTACCCGGCTCACGCTTCCGAAGAGCCCCAGGCCCGTGCCGTAGAAGATTCCGGTGCCGATTACGGACTGCAGGATGTAGTTGCTGAACGCCGTCTGACCCACCGCTTCCAGCCAGCGCCTTGGGAGCGCCAGGTAGCCGCTGGTGGCGATCCACATCACGCCGCCGAGCAGCCCCAACGCCACGAGCAGGCTGCCCCAGTAGTTGTACTGGTAGCCGCCAAACATCGCGTATTCGAGGACCCAGCCGTGGCGGAAGTTTTCTCGGGCGCCGTATGCGACGATGGCGAGTCCGACGGGCAACAAGCCGAGCAGCATCCTGCCATAGAACCGCGGCGATCGCGCTCCCTGGAGGATGCCCAACTTGAACAGCGCCATGCCCATTAGCATCAGCCCGGACACCCGGAACAGGGAACGGTTGAAGAACAGCCGAAGCTCAGTGACCATCGCCTGCGGGGCTCGTTGGCGCATCTGATCCCAGTAGCCGCCGCGATAGGCGGCGAGCTCCTTGGCGATGTCGTCTGCGTCTGGGGCCCACGTATCGAGGGTTTCGAAGTAGCTCTCCAGGGGCCAGTTGTGCAAGCTCAGGTGGTGTACGAGCGCGATGACGCTGGCCAGGGCAAACAGCGTCAACCCCAAGGTGAGCAGCAACCACGGTCGCTGACCCCGCAGGGGATACACCAGCATGCCGCACAGCGCGTAGCTCACCAGGATGTCGCCACACCAGAGCAGGTAGGCGTGTGCCAGCCCAAAGACCAGCAACCACGTCATGCGCCGGTAGTGCAGACGCGCAGGGCGGTTGCCGGCCAAGTGGGCGCGCTCGGCGAAGAGTACGATTCCCGCGCCAAACAGCAGTGAGAATAGGGACATGAACTTGTAGTTGAACAGCAGGTGCCCCAGCCACCAGACCACCAGATTGCCCCCTGTCAAATCCCCGTACGCCGTCGGATTGGAGTACGCCGCCGCCGGCATGGCAAACAGCTGAACGTTCATTACCAGGATGCCCAGCAGCGCAAATCCCCTCAAAGCATCGAGGTGAACCAGCCGCTGTGAGGTAGACAAGCTCAAGAGCAACTCCCCATGCAAGTGCTACAGAGTAGTCTCTCGAAGCGGTACCATGGTCGCTGTCGACCGTCCAGCGTGCGATCCCAAGCCAGCCACGAGAATCGATTTGGCATCGGTCCATTGCGACCGTACGCCGACAACAGGATGGCCGTGCCGTCGACGGAGTACCAAACCGAAGATGGGCGAACGCGTATCCAGTGTCGTTTCGAGGGCGAGACGATCTGGCTCACGCAGGCGTTGATCGCCGAGCTGTTCCAGCGGGATGTGAGAACGATCAACGAGCACCTGGTGAACATCTACGCCGAGGAGGAGCTGACGCGGGAAGCAACTGTCCGGAATTTCCGGATAGTTCGAACCGAAGGAAAACGACAGGTTGCGCGCGAGATAGAGCACTACAACCTCGAGGCCATCCTGGCGGTGGGCTACCGTGTGCGCAGCCACCGAGGCACCCAGTTTCGCCAGTGGGCCACGGCGCGGTTGAGCGAGTGCTCGAGCTGATCCGCGATATCCGGGCCTCGGAGCGCAGGTTCTACCAGAAGGTGCTCGACATCTACGCGACCAGCGTAGACTACCAACCCGGTTCCGAATATTCGCAACAGTTCTTCGCCACCGTGCAGAACAAGATGCACTGGGCGACCCAAGGCCACACCGCTGCTGAGATCATCGCCGAACGCGCAAACGGAACCAAACCGTCCATGGGCATGCTATTCAGTCCCAAAACAGGCCCGTGGACGCTGCGTCAATGCGCCAGCTTCTGGACCTCCTCGAGGGGAAGGTCGGTCTCTGTGCCGTTCCGTATAGGCTCGGGGGCCATCGGCGCTTCCGTCCCGGTTTGCCGCCGGGAAGCTGAGGGCATCATCGTCTTCACTCCCCGCCGTGAGATCGGGATGTCTCGCTGCCGTTGAAGCCAC
>Ga0272441_10000655_pt1 | contig 77270 bp, 70 predicted proteins | sample SSMProp6N_FD_193582 | JGI IMG/M metagenome (GOLD analysis project Ga0272441, IMG submission 193582) | Marine sediment archaeal communities from Little Sippewissett salt marsh, Falmouth, MA, United States - SSM-Prop-6N | ecosystem: Environmental > Aquatic > Marine > Wetlands > Sediment ...
CGCTTTGCGAAACTCCTCTCCTTGGCTTGGCAGTCCTCACCGACTCTCCCAAAGCGGAGCCCTGGAAGGGCGATACTCCTCACGCCCATACAGCGGGGAGAGCGAGGATTTGCCGTCGGAGCCGAACGAAGGCTCTCCGACGGCTTGGGAGTTTGCGTTCGCAAACTCCTGATCGTTGACTTGGGGGTTCTCACCCTCCTCGACAAACGAAGAAACGCCCTCAAATGAGGGCGCTTCTTCGCTGGTTGGGAGAGGAGGATTCGAACCCCCACTAACAGGGCCAGAGCCTGTCGTCCTGCCATTAGACGATCTCCCAATGTCGTGTTCCGATGGTACGAAAGCCGCCGCGGGGAGTCAAGATCGGCTTGGTGTGTCTCTCCGTCGGACGCTACAATTGTTCTATGGACACGTCCGTACGTCGACCGATCGTCGCCGGAGCGTTCTATCCGGCGAATCCCGATCGGCTGCACGCTTCGATCGCATCCTTTTTCGAGGACGGCATCCCACCGAGTTCCGACCGACCGCTGAACGGGCCGGCTGGCCTCATCGCGCCGCATGCCGGTTATCCGTACTCCGGGGCCGTGGCCGCCGCGGGCTACGCCGCGATTGCAGAGGCCGGTCGCCCCGAAACCATCGTTCTCCTCGGCGCGAACCACACCGGATTGGGCGGCCCGGTGTCGATCTCGTCGCACGAGGCATGGGAGACGCCGATCGGACGCTCGCCGGTCTCCCGCGCCGTGATCGGGCGGCTCGCGGACGCCGGGTTCGCCATCGCCGACGATGCGTTCGAGCGCGAGCATTCGATCGAGGTCCAGCTCCCGCTGATACAGGCGATCTGGGATCCGGAGATCCCGATCGTCCCCATCTGTGTGATGTCGACCCCATGGAGGGCGCTTCGCCGGGATGCCGAGGCGATCGAGGACGCGACCGCCGGGATGCCGACGCTGATCGTCGCAAGCTCCGACTTCACCCACTACGAGCCCGATGCGACCGCACGCACGCTCGATCGACAGGCCCTGGAGCCGATCCTGAAGATGGAGATCAATGCTTTTGAGACGCTCTATCGCGATCGCCGGTTGTCGATCTGCGGCGCCGGCGCGATCATGATGCTGCTTCACCTATGCCGGAGGCGTGGGATCCTCCGAGGCAATCTGTTGCGATATGCGACGTCCGCCGACGCCACGGGCGACCGAAGTGCCGTCGTCGGCTACGCGTCGGTTCGATTCATGATGGAGGCGACATGACGAGAAGCATGACCGGATTCGGAACCGCGACCGCCGAGCAGGCAGGTTGGAGGATCGAGGTCACGGTACGCACTCTCAATCACCGCTACCTGTCAATCCGCGTTCGTTCGCTGAACGATCACCCCAGCCTGTTGCCGCGCGTCGAAGAGCGGGTCAAGGCCGCGTTCACTCGTGGGGAGATCGGCGTGTGGGTGGCCGTGGATCGCGCATCGACCGACGGCTCGGATCCACGGTTCGATCGGGAGACCGCCGGGGCCGTCTTCGGCGAACTCGTATCGCTCGGCGCCGAGCTCGGCATCGCGGAGGCTCCGACATTGGAGGACCTCGTCCGAGCCGGAGGGCTGCAGGCAGTCGAGATGGCCGATGAGGAGCTGTGGCCGGCCCTCGAACGCGCGCTCGAGGAGGCGATGGCCCACGCGAATACGAGTCGCGAGAAGGAAGGGCTTCGCCTTTCGGACGCGCTCCGAACGCACATCGAACAGCTGGAGCAATCGCTCGAACAGGTGCGACTGCACCTGCCGGACATCGTCGAAGCGCACCGGGCCCAGCTGAACGAGCGGGCGAAGCAGCTCGAATTGAAGGTCGATCCGACTCGACTCGAGGCGGAGATCGCTCTTCTGGCCGAGCGGCTCGATGTGCAAGAGGAGCTCGTCCGCCTCGAGGCGCACCTCGCTCGTGCGAGAGAGGCGCTGACCGGCAACGAACCGATCGGCAAGGAACTCGACTTCCTGAGCCAGGAGATGCTGCGCGAGGTCAACACGCTCGGCGCCAAGGCGCGCGATGTCGAGGTCGGCGTCCATGTCGTCGACATGAAGCTTGCCGTCGAACGGTTCCGGGAACAGGTGCAGAATGTCGAGTGAGATCGTCGGCCGTCGGCGAGGAGTCGGCAGCGGCCTCGCATTCGTCGTCTCCGGCCCATCCGGCGCCGGGAAGAACTCGGTGATCGACCGAGCGATGGAAGGGATCGGCGGTCTCGCCTATTCCGTATCGTACACGACCCGCCCGCCCCGCTCGGACGAAACGGACGGGGTCGACTACTTCTTCGTCCGCCCCGACGAGTTCGGCCGCCGCATCGAGGCCGGCGATTTCGTCGAGCACGTGACCTACCTCGGCGATCAGTACGGCACATCGAGGTCTCAGATCTGCGCCATGGCGGAGCAGGGCCTGGATGTCATCCTGAATATCGATGTCGAGGGCGCGAAACGGGTCCGCGCATCGGGGCTCGCGGGGCTCGCCGTCGTCTTCATCTTCCTCGTTCCCCCGTCGCTGGCGCATCTCGAGGAGCGGCTCCGCGCGCGCGGGACGGAAAGCGACGCGCAAATCGCCGCGCGGATCGCGGTCGCGGCCCGCGAAATGGATGCCCTCGACCTGTTCGACTACTTGATCATCAACGATGACCTGGACACGGCCGTCGGCGAGCTGCAAGCGATCGCCGTCGCCGAGCGACTGCGTATCACGTAGATAGATAGAAATGCGGCGGAGCGCATCGCGCCCCGCCGCTTCAGATCGTACATCATATCCCGAATCCGGGATGGATCGCGCTACTTCTTCGCGACCCCCTTGTCGGTCACCTTCAGCTTCTTCTCGACCTGCCGCTTCAGTTCCTTGCCCGGGCGGAACAGAGGCACGACCTTCGCTGCCACTTGAATCGGTCGCTTCGTCTGCGGGTTGATGCGACTGCTCGCCTTCCGAGCCCGCACGGCGAACTTGCCGAACCCGACGAGCTTGACCTCTTCACCCTGGAGCAGCGTGTCCTGGATGAGATCGAGGACGGAGTCGAGAAGGTTCCGCGCCTCCTTCTTCGTCAGGCTGGTCTTGTCCGACAGCCGGTCGATGAATTCGCCTTTGTTCATCCTGCACCCTCCTTGCGTTGGACTCCTCAGCTCTAGCTCTTGGCCTCGTCGTCGGGCATCGCTTCTCCGAGCAGATCCCGCATGCTCAACGACTCATGTCCCGTGTCATCGAGGAACCGCCGATCGACACGCTCTTTCGGTCGTCCGCGGTCTCTGCGGCGTCGACTGCCGCCGCCACCACCGCTGCGTCCGGGCTGGCTCTGCTCCCGCTCTTGGAACTGCATCGGCGGGATTTCCGGCGGCCCGAACAGGTTGCGCATCGTGAGCCGCACTTGGCGCTTCTCCTCGTTGATGCCGATGATGCGCGCCTGGACCTTGTCACCGATCGTCAGCACGTCGGCCGGCGTCGCGATCCGCTGCTCACTGATCTCCGAGACGTGGATCAATCCGTCCACATCGTCGGTGATACGCAGGAAGGCGCCGAAGTCCTTGATCTCGGTGATCTCCCCTTCGATGACCTCATCGACGGCATGCTTGTTCAGGAACTGCCGCCACGGGTTATCCTTCAGCTCACGGATCGAGAGCGAGATTCGCCGTTCTTCGGGGTCGGCGTTGAGGATCTTGACCTCGACTTCGTCCCCCTCGCTCAGGACGTCGCGCGGGTGGTTAACGTGGCCCCAGTCGATCTCCGACACATGGACCAATCCCTCGACGCCGTCTTCGAGCTTGACGAACGCCCCGAAGTCGGTGAGCTTCGTGACGGTACCCGCCACGACTTGCCCGCGAGGATACTTCGACTCGACGTCTTCCCACGGATCGCGCTGCGTCCTGCGAAGCGATAGGCTGATCCGGCGTGCGCCGGCGTCGCAGTTCAACACGACGACGGTGACCTCATCGCCCTCGCTGACGACGTCTTTCGGGCTCTCCGGGTGCCCCCACGACAACTCGGAGACGTGTACGAGCCCTTCGACATCCTGTTCGAGTTCGACGAAGGCGCCGAAGTCCGTCACCGAGACGACCGCCCCCGTGACCTGGGTGCCGACCGGGTAGCGATCGGTAATGCCATCCCACGGGTTGTCGCGCAGCTGCTTGATCGAGAGAGAGACCTTCCCCTTCTCGCGGTTGAAGTCGATGACCTTGACCTGCACCGCATCGCCGACCTTGTACTCGGACGGCGGGACCGGAAGATCCTTCCAGGCAATCTCCGAACGGTGAACGAGTCCCTCGAAGCCCCCGATATCGACGAACAGACCGAAGTCGACGATGCTGCGGATCGTTCCGTCGATCACTTGGTCCTTTTCGAGCGAATCGAACAGCGCCAATCGACGCTCTTCTTGCTGTTCCCTGATGTACTTCTTGTGAGAGACGACGAGGTTCTTATCCCGACGCGATAGCTCGAGGATCTTCAGCTTGATCCGCTGACCACGCAGCTCGTCGATCGAACTCGGCAGATCGTCCCCGAGATGCGAGCCGGGCAGAAACGCGCGGATTCCATCGAGGTTCACGTGATAGCCGGCGCTCTTGACCTCGTTGACGATCTCGCCTTCGATCGCCTCGTCGGCGCGATACGCCTCCTCGAGCACATCGATACGCTTCTCGTATTCCGCTTGCTTCTCGGATGCGTAGACGGTGCCCTTCTCCTCGTCAATGTAGGTGACGAGGACCTCGATCTCTTCTCCCTCTTCCACCTTTCCCTGATCGCGGAACGGAGAGAGTTCGGCCGCCGGAAGGATTCCCTCAGACTTGTATCCGATGTCGACGAGGATCTCGTTCTCGTTGACCTGGACGACCGTACCGGAGATCACGTCTCCACGGCTGTACATCTTGACGTCGCTTTCCGAGAAAGCGTCTTCCATCTTGATTCGCTGTTCCATGCTCCAGTGCCACCTACCGTTACGCCACCCCGGCCTCCGAACTCCGGGCTCGCGGAATGTCTGCAATCGTAAGAACTCCCTTATCGTCGTTCATTCCTCACGCGTTATCAACTCGCTGCATCAGTCGATCGCTGAGCAATCGATACCGTTCGGCGCGCGGAACGTCGCCTTCGATGCCGACGGCCAACTCCTCGACCGTGAACGGCTTCCCGATCGACACCCGGAGTTTCGGGAATCCGAACGGGTACTTCGGCGGGTATGGGCCCGCCGCCTCGATGTGGATCGGCAGCAGCTCCTTGCCCGAAACCGAGGCGAAATGGATCGCCCCCGCCTTCGCGTCGACGCGCGCACGGGTCGTCCCTTCGGGGAAAATCCCGACGAGCCGCTCCTGTCGGATCGCGTCGAGCATCTTGCGGAAATCGCTCTTGGAGAAGTGCTCGCGGTCGATGATCGTCGAGAACGCTCGGATCACCGCACCGACCAATGCGTTCCCCTTCATCAGACCTTTTCGGGCGATGAAGTGCACCCGGTTCCATCCGCCCAAGGCGATCGCGAAGACAGGCACGTCCCAATAGCTCCGGTGCCGCGCGACGGCGATGTACTGACCGTTTCGATCGATGTTTGCCCTTCCCTTGACCCGGAGCCGGAAGAGAGGTTTCGTCACGAAATAAAGGAGCAGGACGATCAGCGCGTACGTTCCGTTCTTCAGTCCGATCCTCAGCCACCGTGACAACGTTTTTCCAACCGCTCCCTGACCAAGTTTGACGCTGCGGAAATGACCTCGACAAGGGTCTTTCGATCGGTATCGATTATAGTCGCATCCCTAGCGGCTTTCAAGGGTGCGATTGCTCGTCCCTCGTCGCGATCGTCCCGGCGCTCCAGCTCTCTCAACGTCGCGGCGTACTTGTCCGTGCCGCCGCGCTGCGCCACTCGGCGTGCCGCGCGAACCTCCGGGGATGCCAAGAGGAACAGCTTCACGTCCGCGTCCGGCAGCACGACGGTCCCGATGTCGCGACCCTCCATCACGATGTCGCCCCGCTCTGCGATCTCCCTCTGTCGCGCGACCAGCATCGAACGCACATCCGGGCGAACCGCCACTTGGGAGGACTTGTCGTCGTACTCCGGCGTATGGAGACGGTCGGTGACATCTTCGCCATTGACGAGGAACCGCTCGTCCTCCGTCACATCGATTCGGACCGCATCCAGTGCCAGCCCGCGATCGAACGCCAGCGCCACGGCGCGATACATCTTCCCTGTCGACACGAATCGATATCCGAACTCCCTCGCGAGTGCCCGCCCCACGGCCGTCTTTCCTGCGCCCGCCGGCCCATCGATCGCGATCCTCATGTCCACTCCCCCTCGAGGTGCCCTTCGGTCGTCGGACGACACAGGAATATCGCTGCCGTCTCGAGCCGTTTCGCGAGATCGGCGTAGGCGTGTTGCGCCGCCTGTGGATCGTCGAACGCGGCGTAGAACGACGAGCCACTCCCGCTCATCCCGTGGAATTTCCCCCCGGCGGATCCGATCGCTTCGTTGTACGAACACAGATCCGGGTGGACATCGAGCGCCGGCTGCAACAGGTCGTTCTCCCCGAGTACCGGTGATTCCGCGCCACGGTTCGATTCCCCGTCGGCCAGCTCATCCCAGCGAGCGTAGATCTGTGCCGTATCGCAATGGATCGGCGGAACGATCACGACGAAATGGCGAGCACCGATTCCCGAGAGTCGCTCGATGCACTCGCCTCGCCCTCCCATGCGCAGCCGCCCACCGTGGAGGAAGAGCGGAACGTCCGAGCCGATCGCGGCTCCGATCTTGCACAGGACATCCCGTCCCAACGTCGGCCTCATCCGCCGGTCGAGCACGGCGAGCACCGCCGCCGCATCGGAGGACCCGCCCCCGAGTCCCGCGCCGGCCGGGATCCCCTTCGTCACGCGGATGACCACGCCGCCGTTCACACCCTTTCGCCGCAGCAACGCCGATGCCGCGCGTTCGGCAATATCCGGCCCGTCGATCGGCAGGTCGTTCTCGACACGCACGCCTTCCCCGCCGACATCGAACGACAACCGGTCCGCCAGATCGATCGTCTGCACGTCAGAAAGGATCTCGTGAAACCCGTCGTCGCGCCGGTTCACGACGCGAAGCGACAGGTTCAGTTTCGCGTACGCTCGCACGTGGATCGTCATCGTTCGTGGACGACCTCGCCGCCACGAACGACGGCGCGGATCGGCTCCTCTCCGAGCGCGCCGAGCAGCTCGCGATAGTCTCCGATGTCGAGCACGATCAGGTCCGCCCTCTTCCCGACCTCCACCGCTCCGACGTCGGCGGCGGCCTCGATCGCGTGCGCGTTATGCAGCGTCGCCGCCGCAATCGCCTGCTCGAGGGAGAGCCCCATCTCGCCGATCGCCAGCGCGAGGACCAACCACATCGACCCCACGGACTTCGAGCCTCCCCCGGCATTCGTGCCCAACCCGACCGCCAATCCCGCATCGAGCCATCGCCGCGGATCGGGCGGCCGAACCTCGCCAATCAAAGCATCTCCCGGCACCAGCACGGGCACGATCCCGAGCTTCTTCCACGACGCGATCGCGCGATCTTCGAGGTGCGGCGCATGCCCGACCGCGGTGACCCCGAGTTCGGTTGGGACGCTTCCCAGTGCATCGCCGTCTCGGCTCATTGCGTGGATCTTCAATCGTAGCCCTCCCGCACGCGCCGCCCGGAGGATCGTCCTTGCCTCTTCGGAGGAGTAGGCCGCTTCCCCGCAGGCTACGTCGAAGAACTCGGCCAACCGTCTTCGGCGAACCGTCGGGATCGCGTCGCCGATCAGCCCTGCCATGGCCTCGACGCGCGCCGAGGCTTCCGTCTGCGGCTCGCCGAACAGGCTCGGCACCACCGCCGGCAACGACTTCGGTTCGGACCGTACGATCCCCGCCAATGCCGAGAGGTCTTGCAGGTGAGCACACTTCACTTCCACCGTCGTGATGCCGCTCCGCACGGCTCGGCGAAGGCGCTCCCCGATCCTCGTCCCCGCGTCGGCCGCGGCCGGGTAGTGTGTATGCGGATCGATCCATCCAGGCAGCACGACACCACCCTTCGCGTCGATCTCCGCTGCCGTAGCCTCCCGTGGCGGTGTCGCCGAGATCGATTCGATCCGTCCATCGCGAAGGAGGAGGTGGGCGTGTTCCCGGACGACAAGCGGGCTCGATGGCCCGGAGATCGACCGGAGGGGGGCGGGCGTGACGAGCTGTCCGATGTTCGTGATCAGTGTGTCCATGGGCGCCCGGGCCCGAGTATAGTAGGCGGTGATCTGCTTTACAACGGAACTTCTGACGGCTACACTGGTCTCTTCGGATTGGGTGAGATCACAGGAAAGGGCGAATCGGTGGAGCCATCATCCTCACAATCGGAACGAAGCGCGTCGACTGCCGACGGCAAGTTCGGGATCGTCGCGGTCGTCGGTCAGACCAACGTCGGGAAGTCGACTCTGCTGAACGCGATCCTCGGTCGCAAACTGCTGATCACCTCAGAGAAACCCCAGACCACACGAAACCGGATCCGGTGCATTCTGAACACCGAGGCCGCTCAGATCGTCTTCGTCGACACGCCGGGTCTTCATCGTCCGCGCAACCGCCTCGGCCGACACATCCTCCGCGAAGCGCATCGGGCGCTTCGTGGGATCGACGCGATGCTGTACGTCGTCGAACCCTGGGGCAACGTCGTGGAGGCCGACCGCCAGGCACTCGATCGATTCGGGGGCGTCGACGTCCCGATCCTCCTACTCGTCAACAAGATCGATCTCGCCCGCGGCAACCGGCTGGAAGAAACGCTCCTCGCGTACGAGCGAACCGAGCGATTCGCGGAGCTGATCCCCATCTCGGCGATGAACGGCATCGGACTGGACGACGTCGTCCGCACGCTGACCGGGTACCTTCCCGACGGTCCGCGACTCTTCCCAGACGACGTCGACAGCGAGCAGGGCGAGATGTTCTTGATCAGCGAGCTGATCCGAGAGAAGGCCATCCGCCTGACGTACCAGGAGATCCCGCATTCGATCGCCGTCCGCGTGAAGTGGTTTCACGAACGCGAGGACGGCTTGGTCGAGATCCGCGCCGAGATCCTGGTCGACCGTGCGTCGCAGAAGGGCATCCTGGTCGGGAAACGAGGAACCCGGATCAAGCGGATCGGAACGCTTGCACGATCCGACATCGAGGCGATGCTCGGCAGTCGCGTCTTCCTCGATCTGATCGTGAAGGTCGACCCCCATTGGACGAAGGATGACGAACGCATCGAAGAGCTCACCAACCAACGATAGCCGGGATCGCGAACCGCGAGACACGCGTCCTCGCCTCCGGCTGATTTGCGATTCCATCGAGCAGGAGGAGGCGCTGCGCCGCATCTTGGAGCCGGCCTGCGTCATCGCCGCCGAGGCGTCGGCGCACGACACGGCTCCGGACCTCGCGCTCTTCGTTGTCGATGCCGGACGTCTCGAGATCCTCGAAGCATGGATCCACGCCCATTCGGACATCCAGGTCGTTGCGCTGATCGACGAAGACGATCCGGCCGGCGCGGGCCTTCGAGCCATGTCCACCGGCGCCGCGCTGTGGCTGCCGCTCTCCGTCGCCGAGCCCGACCTCTTGCTGGAGACGGTGCGAAGCCTCGCCGCGCGATCCCGGTCGCAAGCGAGGCTGACCGAGGAATACCGACGCGCCCGTCGGATGATCGAGCAGGCACCGCTCGGCGTCATCGAACTGCGCGACGGCGTCGTCTCGTACATCAACGCTCACCTGCTGCAGAACCTCGGCTACGAACGAGACGAGGTGATCGGGCAACGTCCGGAGCGGCTCGACCCGGTCGTCGCGCAGGACCGGGCGCGCATGGCGAGGGAGATCGAACGACGAAACCAGGGGATCGTCCGATCGGAGCCGGCGATCTACCACTTCGAGACCAAGGAAGGCAGCACCTACGTCGCCGAGGTCGAATCGCGCGTCGTCGATACGCCGGACGGTCCCGTCATCGAGGGAACCGTCCGCGACATCACGCTGGAGACGCGCCTGACACAGCTGCAGCGCGTCGTCATCGAACTGGGAGAGGTCATCCTGAGCGAATCCGACATCGACCACATCCTCCAACTCGTTCTCGACACGATCACGGAGCACAGCGGCTTCCGGCGCGCCGTCCTGTCGCTGTACGACCTGTCGATCCCGGTTCCGTTCCGCGGCGACGTCCATGTGACGTTGACGTCCGGCCTCACTCAGGAGGAACGCGCCGCGTTGCTTGCGAAAGCGCCGATCTCCGTCGAAGAGCGGGAGCTTGTCTTCTCCGATCGCTACCGCCTCGGGCCGGCTTACTACATCCCGCATGACGACACGCCGTGGACGACCGAGCGCGGAATCACGGGCCGCGTATCGATCGACGGCTGGAACGTCGATGACTTCCTGTTCATCCCGTTGCGCGGCACCGCCGGGATCATCGGCAGCATCTCCGTCGACGATCCCATCGATCGGAGCGCTCCCACCGTGGCGTCGATCGAACCGGTCGCCACCCTCGCGAACTTCGCCGCGCTGGCCGTCGAGCGGGTCTTCAAGATGAGACAGCTCCAGAAACACAAGGAGCAGCTGCACGGCCTGTCGCAATTCGGCGGTCAACTCGACCGGGCAAACGATGTTCTCTCTCTCTGCCAACTCGCCGTCGATCGCGTCGCTCAGGACATGGACTACGGGATCTTCTCCATCTACGTCGCCGACGGCCTTCGCCTGGTTCTGGAAGCGGTCACCGCATCGGACACCTTCCCCCCGGCGGAGGCTCCGCAGAAGGGGACGCGACTGTACGTCGATGGCCCGGGCATCACGCGTTGGGTATATCGCAACGGCCAGGTTGCCGTCATCCCGGACGTACGCGAAGACAAGCGCTACGGCGGGGCCATTCAGACGGTTCGCTCGCTGATGGCGGTGCCAATTCTCGGCCGGAAGGGCCCGATCGGCGTCATCGACGTCGCGAGTGACCGCGTAGCGGCGTTTGACGAGCAGGACATCGAGGTCGTCTCGACGCTGGCGACCCAGATCGCGACCGCCATCTCCGCGCTTCGCCGGCGTGATGCGCTAACCCGGATCTACTCGTTCGGCCAACGGCTCGCGATGGCCTCGACGCGCGCACAGCTGGTGATGACCACGCTGGACTTTCTCGTCGAGCAATTCGACTTCGAGCTGAGCAATATCATGCTCTCCGATGAGGACGGCTCCCTCGTCATCGCCGGGCTCCGCGGGCCGTACCATCATGGTGGATTCGAAACCGGCGCGACCGTTCCGAGCGGCACGGGGATCGTCGGCTGGGTCGCGGAGAACCGCCGCCCGCTTCTCGTCGAGAACGTTGCCGACGACGACCGCTACGTGGAGTCGTTTCCCGGGACGCGATCCGAGCTCGCCGTCCCGGTGTTGTTCAGCGGCAGCCTTCTCGCCGTGATCAACGTCGAAAGCCAACAGCCGGCGTTCTTCGACGACGAGGATCGCCAGCTGCTCGAGGTCGTCGCGAATCACCTCGCGATCGCCCTGTCGAACCTAGCATCGCAGGACACGCTTCGTGCGCAAGCCATCCGGGATCCGCTGACCGGCCTGTTCAACCGCCACTACTTCAACTCGATTATCGCGTCGGAGCTGAATCGGGCGGATCGGTATTCCCGCCCGCTGACGCTGATGATGATCGATGTCGACGGCTTCCGGTCGGTCAACAACGAGCTGGGTCACCTTCGCGGAGACGACGTACTCTGCGAGATCGCCCGGATGCTGACGGAGAGCGTTCGCAGCGCGGATCGCGTCATTCGCTACGGCGGCGATGAGTTTCTGATTCTGATGCCCGAGACCGACGGGCGCGGCGATGCCCGGACCGTCGCCGATCGACTGCGCGCACGCATCCAGGACGTCCCCCAGCGAGCCGGGATCGAAGGGCATCCGATCGGGTTGAGCATCGGCGTGTACACCCGCGAGGCGAACGACGATCGCTCCCTGGAGGACATCCTCGAAGAGGTCGACCGCCGGATGTACGCCGACAAACGGGGGAAGTGCGCCGATGCAGATCCGCGTTAGCCGACTCTCCGATCGCGGCGATCTCGTCGCATGCGAGGAGCTGCAGCGCGCGGTCCTCGGCGACCGAGCACGAACGGTCTTCACGGTGCCCGCCCTCTCCGCCGTCGTCCGAAGCGGTGGCGCCGTCCTCGGCGCCCGGGACGCATCGAATGGTGAGGGAGCCGCGCTACACGGCGCCCTGATCGACCTCTACGCCACAGTGGAGGGGTACTGCGCCCGACGGACCGTCTTCCTCGGTGTCCGTCCGGAAGCGCGAAGGCACGGCGTCGCCCGAGCGTTACGCCTCCGGCAACGAAAGGGGTGCCAACAGGAGACCGTCGACCTGGTCACGTGGGATCTCGATCCGCTCCGAAGCGACGAATCGCACATCGCGTTCAACCGGCTCGGGGCCATTGCCACCGGCTACTCACGCCATCTGTACGGCGAGGTGCACGACCGCCCGAACGTCGGGCTCGCCACCGACCGGCTGCACATCGAATGGTGGGTCGACGCTCCCCGCGTCCAATCCCTCCTCGACCGAGGAAACCCACCCGCCCACGTCCGGCTCGGAATCCATCAGATGGACGTGTTGACCGAGACCCGGCTGCAATCGACCGGCTTCCGCACGATCACCGGACATCGGGATGCGCCGCGGGCCGAGAACGTCCTGGTCGAAGTCCCCGTGGATCTCGACCCGATCCGGACGGAGGATCCCGCCGCCGCGCGGACGTGGCGGCTCCAGTGCCGGAGCGTGTTTGAACTCCTGTTCGAGAGAGGATACGTTGGGATCGGCTTCGTTCACGAAGGCGGTCGTAGCTTCCACCTGTACCGCAAGGCGGACCGTGGCACGGTGCTTCGGGACACGTAGGACGCAGCTGCAAGGGAGGCTCTATGGATCGGATGGAACTGGCGAAACGAATCGACCACACGTTGCTCGGGCCCACAGCGACAAGGGCGGCCGTTAGGACACTGTGCGACGAAGCGATTCGATACGGCGTCGCCTCCGCCTGCGTCAACCCCTGCCATGTCGCGCTCGTCCGGGACTGTCTGAAAGACTCCGACGTCAAGACCTGCGCAGTCATCGGCTTCCCGCACGGAATGAGCACGTCCGAGACGAAGGCGTTCGAGGCTCAGAAAGCCATCGCCGACGGCGCCGACGAGCTGGACATGGTGATCAACGTGGCCGCGCTGAAGGAAGGCGACTATGCCGCCGTGTCGGACGATATTCGTGCGGTGTGCGCCGCCGCGGCCAAGGCCCCTCGGCCTGTCTCGGTCAAGGTTATCCTCGAGATGGCGTTGCTCACCCAGGAGGAGAAGATCGCCGGCGCGACGTTGGCCAAGGCGGCTGGAGGGGACTTCGTCAAGACGTCGACCGGGTTCGGACCGAGCGGCGCGACGGTCGAGGATGTCGCCCTGCTCCGAGCGACAGTCGGCGAGGAGATCGGCGTGAAAGCCGCCGGCGGCATTCGAGACGCGCAGACCGCGTTGGCGATGATCGAGGCCGGTGCGAATCGGATCGGCGCCAGCCGTACGGCGGCCATCCTCGATGGGCTAGGCGCCGGCTGATTCGAGACGGCACCCGGCTTGAACCGCTGGGGACCGCTTCCTATAGTCTCCGGGTCTGGAGGGAACCCATGCACTGTCAACTTCGTTCAGCCGACCGCATCCTGTTCGACGGCAGCGCATCGATCGTCGTCGCTCGAAGCCCCCGCGGCGAGTTCGCCGTCATGGACGGGCATGCTCCACTCCTCGCCGTGCTGGAGGCGGGGCCGATCCGCATCGAAGCGGAGGACGGGCAGCGTGTCTTCGCCGCTCGCCATGGGACCCTCCGCACGACGGGCGACCGCGTCAGCGTCCTGGTGGACTTCGGGGTACCGCTCGAGGAGATCGACCTCGATGACGTCACGTCGCAGCTGAACGCCTCAGAGGAGGGGGAGGGGCCGCTCGAGGCCGATGAGCGGGCCTACCTCGCCGTGCTACGGCAGGTCAAGGAGCAATATGGCTAGACGGATTGCGGTGACCGGCGTCGGCCCGATCAGCCCGATCGGTACCGGCGTCGCGGCGTTCTGGGAGAACCTCAGTTCGGGCAAGTCGGGCGTCCGCCGGGTCGACGATCGCGTCGACCTGACCGGGATCGACGTCAAGATCGGCGCACCAGTCGACGGCTTTGACCCGCACGAGTACATCGATCCGAAGAAGGCGCGGCGTCTCGATCGGTCGGCGCAGTTCGCATTGGCCGCGACGACCCTCGCTCTCCAAGACGCCGGGATCGACGTCGAACAGGTCGATGCCGATCGGTTCGGCGTCGTCGTCGGAACCGGCATCGGCGGCATGGAGGCGTTCGAGGAGAACTTCACGCTGCTCCTTCAGCGCGGGCCGCGCCGCGTCAGCCCGTTCTTCGTCCCGCGGATGATGCCGAACGCGCTCGCCGGGGAGGTCTCGATCGCGCACGGCCTGCGCGGCGCGAACTTCGGCGTCGTCTCCGCCTGCGCCAGTGCGAGCCATGCGATCGGCCTCGCCGCCGAGCTGGTCGGCGCCGGCGTGATCGACCGGGCCGTCACCGGCGGTGCCGAGGCGGTTCTTCTGCCGATCACGTACGCCGGCTTCACCCGCATGGGGGCGCTGTCGCGACGCAACGACGAACCGGAGCGCGCCTCCCGACCGTTCGACGCGCAGCGGGACGGCTTCGTGGTTGGCGAGGGAGGCGGCATCCTGATCCTCGAGGAATACGATCTGGCGCGAGCCCGCGGCGCGCACATCTACGCCGAAATCCGAGGCTTCGGGCTCTCGGCCGACGCGTCGCACATCACGTCACCGGTGGAAGACGGGTCGGGGGCCTCGCGTGCGATGCAGATGGCCCTCGATCGGGCCGGCGTCGCCCCCGAGGAGATCTGCTACATCAATGCGCATGGAACCTCGACATGGCCGAACGATCGCGTCGAGACGATCGCCATCCGAACGACGTTCGGCCCGCAGGCCGGCCGGGTGAAGATCAGCTCAACGAAGTCCCAAGTCGGGCACCTGCTCGGCGCCGCGGGAGGCATCGAAGCGATCGCGACGGTCCTGACGATGCAGCACGGATTCATCCCGGCGACGCTGAATCAAGAGGTGCCCGATCCCGAGTGCGATCTCGATTACACACCAAAAGCCGTGGAGATGCCGGTGCCGATCGCGCTGTCGAACTCCTTTGGGTTCGGAGGCCAGAACGCGAGTTTGGTGTTCGTTCGGCAGTAGCCGTCTCCACGCGAAGCGTGGGAGGATGCTTCGCGCGAGGTTCTAGAACTGCCGCAGGAATCGCAGGTCGTTCGTCAGGAAGACGCGGATGTCGTCGATCCCGTACTTCAGCATCGCCATCCGCTCGATCCCGAGGCCGAACGCGAACCCCGTGTACCGCTCCGCGTCATAGCCGACCGCCTCCAAGACGGCCGGGTCGACCATCCCCGCGCCCATGATTTCCAGCCAGTCCGTCGCGCCGGGGGCCTTGATGTGCACCTGCACCGACGGCTCGGTGAACGGGAAGTAGTCTCCGGAGAAGAGCATCTCGTACCCCTCCCCGAAGAACTCCTGCGTGAACACCTCAAGGACGTGCTTCAGATGGGCAAGCGACAGCCCCTCCTCGATCCACAGAAGCTCGATCTGATGGAACACCGGCGAGTGCGTCGCGTCCTGTGTGTCGCGGCGGTAGCATCGGCCGGGACAGATGATCCGCACCGGCGGCTGCGTCTGCTCCATCACGCGGATCTGGACCGGGGACGTGTGCGGGCGCAAGAGCGTCGTGTCATCGATGTAGAAGGTGTCCCAGTCGGCGCGCGCCGGATGCTCGACCGGGATGTTCAGCGCATCGAAGTTGTAGTACTCCGTCTCGATCTCCGGCCCGGACGCGACGGAAAAACCCATCCGCAGGAAGATCGTCTCGATCTCGCGTTGCACGATCGTCAGCGGATGGAGATGTCCGAATGACGAATAGCTCCCCGGAAGCGACATGTCGACGCGCTCCGCTTCGAGCCGCCGGGCCATCCGATCGCCCTGGATCGCCGTCTCGGCTTCGGAAACCGCGTCGGATGCCCGCTCCTTCAGCGCGTTGAGCAGACGCCCCGCCTCGCCGCGCTCGGCGCCATCGAGGCGTCCCAGCTGTTTGAAGAGCTGAGATACACGTCCTTTTCGTCCGAGGAACTCGACCCGGAATGCGTCGAGCGACGCGGCGTCGGAGACCGAAGCACGCCGATCGCTCAGATCCCGCTCCAGCTCGTCGATCTGCGTCCGAAGTTCGTCCAGGGTCATCATGGTTGCGGATTATAGCGATCGGATTTCCCGTTGACAACGGCCTTCTCGCGGCATAGGCTTGCCCCGACCGACGCGGTCCACCGCGATCGAAGCGAGAGAGGATGGTTCACTTCATGACGAACACCCGAGATCGGCAGAAGGCCGCACTGGCGGCCGTGGACGGCGACGGCTACCTCGCGATCAACCACGAAGGATCGGACCGCGCAAGTCTCCGGTACCTGACCGGCTTCACCGGGGAGGGAGTCGTCCTTCTCTCGACTTCGGAGGTCGTCCTGTTGACCGACTCCCGCTACACCGAACAGGCACGGGTCGAGACCGATGGTCTGACGATCATCGAGGATCGCGGCTGGCGCGGCAAGGCGACCGCACAGGCCATCGCGGCTCGCAACCTGAAGCGGATCGTCTTTCCCTCCGATCGCGTGAGCTACCGCTGGGTCGAGGAGATGCGACCGCTCGGATCGTTCGAACTCGTCCCGATGCAAGATCCCGTCATGTCTCTTCGCCGGACGAAGTCGGACGACGAACTCGCCTGTCTCCGACGGGCGGCAACGATCGCGGACGAAGCGTTCGCCGCGTTGCTGCCGGAGCTGCGCGTCGGGATGACCGAAGCGGAGGTCGCGCTACGCCTCGAGGTGCTGATCCGCGAGACCGATGCCGAAGGTATCGCGTTTCCCGTCAACGTGTCGACCGGCGCGAACACGGCACTGAACCACTACGATCCGGCGCTCGCGCCGACGAAGCTGGCGCCGGGCGATCTGCTCCTGTTCGACTTCGGCGCCTGCGTCGGCGGCTACCGCTCGGACATGACCCGAACCGTCTGCGTCGGACAGGCGGATGCGCGGGCGCGGGAAATCTACGATATCGTCCTGCGCGCGAACCGGGCCGGGATCGAAGCGGTTCGCGCCGGCATGCCCGCCTCGTCCGTCGACGCCGTCGCCCGCGACCTCATTGCCAAGGCGGGTCACGGCGACGCATTCGGCCACGGGCTCGGACATGGGATCGGCCTCGAAGTGCACGAAGCGCCGGCGCTATCGCCTCGCGGCACGGACACCCTCATGCCGGGGATGGTCGCGACGATCGAGCCGGGAATCTACTACGCAGGGTACGGCGGTGTCCGGATCGAGGACGATGTGATCGTCGGCGAATCCGGATGTGAAGTGATCACCGCAACGCCGAAAGACGAACTCGTTCAGGTGGGGTGAGCGCGATGAGACGGTACGCCGTTCGTTGGATAGTGCTCGCACTGCTGGCCGTGGCGCTCGCGTCCTGCACATTCCTCGACCGAGGGCCCGAAGCCCGATTTGATGTCTCCCCGGTTGTCGTCTACACCGGCCGTGCCATCGAGTTCGACGCCGGCGCGTCGAGCGGTCCCTCCTCCATCGTGTCCTACGCATGGGACTTGGGCAACGACACCACGGCCGCGGGACGCATCGTGACCACCACTTACGAGACTCCGGGGACGTATACGGTGTGCCTGACCATCCAGGATGCCGGAGGCCGCAGCGCCAGCCTCGAGCAGCAGATCACTGTCTACGTCCCAAGCGGGACAGTCCTTCTCTACGAGGATTTTGCCAACGGGACCGAAGCGCTCGGTCACTGGCCGCTCGATCCGACGTGGGCGACCAGCGGCGATGCGTCGGTCGACCGAATCGCCGGCGATCCCGGATATGCGCTCTATATCCACAGCGGGTACGAGCGCTGGCACCGCAGGTATGCCTCCGTCTCCCTCCCGCCGCTTCGCGTCGGCCAGTACGCCGTGTTCAGCTGCCGCGTGATGACCGTGCAGAACCAGGATGAACACACGTACCTGTTCTCCCCCGCCCGCCGGGAACTCGAGTCGATCGCCGGATCCCTTCCGTATTTCCTCTTCACCGGAACCGGAGGCGGCTCGTATGTGCGGGAACCGTCTCTGCACGGCAGCGACGTCCCGAGGCCGATCTCATTCACCCCGGATGTCTACCGCTGGCACCACTACGAGTTTCGCTTCGGCCCCGGCTCTTACGAGCTACGAATCGACGGCGAGCTGCTGTTCGCCGGATCACAGGATGAGTCTTTCTCCGATTCGACCGAGTGGCTCATCGTCCTCGGTGAAGAGAGCTTCACCGAGCGATGCACGGCCTACTACGACGACGTCCACGTGTCGATCGACGAGTAGTGCCCTGGGCCCGCACGCTTGCCGGCATCGCGGGGAATCGGCAACATGTCCGTCGTGGTGAGGGGGTGGACGTGATCTGCGGTATCGTACTGCTGGGGCTGGCCTGGTTCGCGCTGTCACGGCGATTGGACGTCCAGAGCGTGTCGCTCGGGATCGGCGCGGCGCTTCTGGCGCTGTCGGTCCAGCGGCTGCTGATCCCGGTTCCCGGCCACCCCGGAAGACACATCCTGCGCCGACCGATCGGCACCCTCCGATTCCTGGCGACACTGGCCGGACGATTCGTCCTGTCGACGCTCCTGACCGTCCGCCTGATTCTGTTCGGGCACGAAGAAGGTCTGCTGATCGCCTTGCCGATCCGGGTGACGAACCCGTTTGCGCAGTTCCTCCTGCTGAACTCGATCACGCTGACTCCCTCGACGATCTCGCTTCTGATCGAGGGGGATCTCCTGTACATCCACTGGCTTCAACCTCGCGGCGGACATGGCGATTGGAGAACGATCAAGGAATCGCTGGAGCACAGGATCGAACGGATCTTCCCGGAGGACGACCGTGCCGGCCGTTGAGGCGGTCCTTGCCGTCGCACTCGGGCTGCTCGTCTACCGGCTCTGGGTCGGCCCCACGTCGTGGGATCGACTCCTCGCCTACAACGCCGCGTCAAACCGAGCCGTGCTGATCCTTGCGGTGGCATCGGTCGCCCTCGGCGAGCCGGTCTTCCTCGATGTCGCGATCCCGTACGCCGCCGTCTCGTTCCTCGGTGTCGTCATCCTGTCCCGATTCCTGGAACGGGAAGGGATGCCGTCATGATCGCCTTCGCGTTGATCGGGTTCGGATTGGCGCTCGTGCTGATCGGAACGATCGGCATCCTTCGGTTTCGCGACGTCTACTCACGTCTTCAGGCAAGCGGCGTGTCCGACAATGCCGGACTGGTCCTCGTCCTCGTCGGCCTGGTGGTCCACGGCGGCTGGGAGCGTCACGACGCGGCGCTGCTGTTGCTTCTTCTTCTTCTGCTGTTGACCAATCCGATCGCGACCCACTCGATTGCGCGCAGCGCGTTCGTGCGCCGCCACACCGGAGCGGAGGATGACGAATGATCGCTCGCTACGCCGTGCTCGCCCTTCTGCCCGTCGTCGCGGTGGCCGCGTTGACCCGCCGTCGGCGGCTGGCGGTGATCATCGCGATGGGCCTGTTCAGCGTGCTGCTGGCCGTCGTGTACTTGCTGCTGCACGCGCCGGACGTGGCGCTGACCGAGGCGATTATCGGAGCGGCGCTGACCACCGCCATCTACGTCCTCGCGATCCGCCGGACCGGCCGGCTCACGATCGCCGCCGACGAAGCGCCAGGCCTTCTCGCACGGGAAGGCGAACGCATCGTCGGTTTGGAGCACGAGATCCTCGAGCGATTCGCGCGGGATCTCGGCCGCAGCCTCTCGGTTCAACTCGTCTCCTACGATGAGGTCGTCGAGCTCGTCGCCGGCGGAGACGCGGACATCGGCGCCGGCGGCCTCGTCCTCGGAGACGACGCCGACGTGCTCGCCACCCGGCCGCACCTGGAGACGGCGCTGTTCACGATCGGCGCGCGGGACGGGGACGCGGAGCCGGCCGGCGTCCGCTACGACGGGTACTTCGCCCAGCTCGACATCCAGCGGCCGGGCACGGAGGCCGCTTCCACGACGCTCGATTTGGCCCGATTCCTGTCCGTACGCCCATCCGATCCGTCCGTCGTTCGCCATCCGACCCCGCGCGGCTACTCGTTCGTCGTGTCGCGCCGGCGGGAGGATCTCCACGTCAAGCTCGAGGCCTTCTTGCAGCGGCTCCGCGAAAGCGGCGAACTCGATCGGCTGATCGGGAGGTACCTCGCATGAGCCGTCGACCCCAGCCGCGGACCGTCTTGACCGTCGTCGCCGCATGCGCGTTCGCCGTCGTCGTCCTTCTCGGCTTCCACTTGCACACCCCACCGGACAGCTCGCCGCACGAGACGTACATCTCCCGCCCGGTCGACGAAACCGGCGCCATCAATCGGGTCGCCGGTGTCTATCTGAACTACCGACTGTACGACACACTGATCGAGATCCTCGTGTTCTTCGTCGCCGTCCTCGGGGTTCGCCACTACCTCAGTACGCGGGAGCACACGACGGTGCCGTCCCTGGCGGAGTCCGAGGTTGTCCGGGCCTCGTCGTCGCTCCTCTTCCCGCTCGCGGTCTTGCTCGGCGTCTATCTCGTCGGCCTCGGGCACCTCTCCCCCGGCGGCGGATTCGGTGCCGGGGTCATCGTCGCGAGCGGCGCGTTACTCGTATCGATCTCGCTCGGCGTCGAAACGCTCGAGCGCCGCGTCCCGCTGGGCGCCGTCGAACGGATCGAGCAAGGCGCCTTGCTCCTCGTGCTGATCTCCGCCCTCGTTCCGTGGGCCGCCGGACGCATCCCGCTGACCGACCTGCTGCCCAAAGGGAAGCCGGGCCAGCTGCTGAGCGGCGGGATGATCCCGGTGTACAACGCGCTCGTTGGCCTGAAAGTCCTGGCCGGATCGTGGTTGATCCTGCGATCGTTCGTCCGCCACCGAGGGGAGATCTAGATGGCATTTAGCGTTGGGATCATCCTGCTCGCCATCGGACTCGTCGCGGTCGTCGTCCGGCGCGACCTCGTGGTCAAGCTGCTTGCCCTCGGCCTGGTCAACGCCGGCTCGATCCTTGCCCTCGTCGCGGTCGGCGACCGCCCGGACGCGCGCGTCCCGATCTGCGGGATCTGCCAGGATGTACTGTACGCCGATCCGCTCCCGCACGCGCTCGTCCTATCGGCGATCGTGATCAACTTCGCGATCCTCGCTCTGGCGCTCGTCTTCGTGATGCGTCTCGTCGAGCACTACCACAGCACCGACTCGCACCACATCGAGGAGCTCGTGCAGCGGGACCTCGATGAAGGGGGGCACCAATGATCCTCGCCCTCCTCCCGCTGTCACGCTTCGTCCTCGGTGTTCTCTGCTACGCGCACAAACGAGCATCCCGTGGCCTCGCCGCGCTTGGCTGGTGCATCGGCGTGATCCTTTCCGTCTTTCTTCTGGTCGCGACGCGCGACGGCTCGATCCTCACGCTCGGTCTCGGCGGCTGGCCGGCCCAGTTGGGCATCGGACTGCGCTTCGATGCCGTCGCGGCGGCGTTCGCTCCGTTGCTGCTGTTGCTTGAACTCGCGGTCCTGCTGTACGCACGGAAGGGCGAACGCGACCCGCTGTTCTACGCCCTGCTGCAGTTCCTGCTCGGGGCCGTCTTCGCGCTGCTCCTCGCCGTCGATCTGTTCAACGAGTATGCCATTCTCGAGCTGTTGACGCTTGTCTCGTTCCTTCTCGTCGGCTACGAGCGTCGGGCGACTCAGGTCTGGGCGAGCCTGAAGTACCTGATCCTCGCTTCGATCGGGATGAGCCTCTTCCTCGCCGGCGTCGCGCTCGTCTATCGCCATACGGGGACGCTGAACCTCTCGCTGATCGCCGATATCGTCAGGGCGCGACCGAACGCGCCATGGATCCCACTCGCGGCCACCCTGTTGACCGTCGGCGTCGCGGTGAAGGCGGGCGTGCTCGGCCTGTCGCAATGGCTCCCGGCCGCCCACTCCGCCGCGCCGACGGAAGTCTCGGCGCTGCTGTCCGGCCTCGTCATCAAGATGGGGATCGTCGTTCTGCTACGGATCAGCCAAGTCTTCCCGCTCGGTCTCCTCCTGCAAGTGCTCGGCACGATGACGGCACTCATCGGCGTCCTGTACGCCGCCTACGCGAGAAACCTGAAGCGGATGCTCGCCTTCCATACCCTGTCGCAGATCGGCTACCTCGTGCTCGGCCTGTCTGTCGGCACGCCGGATGCGCTGGCCGGTGTTCTCGACTATGCGATCGCGCACGGACTGTTCAAAGGATTGCTGTTCTTGGCCGCGGGCGAGGCCACGCGCGCCGCAGGAGGGGGGCGATTCACCGAGCTGGCCACGAATCGGCGTTCGATTCCGAACGCCACAATCGCCGCGCTGCTCCTCGGCACATTGGCGATCGTCGGCCTCCCCCCGCTTGCCGGGTTCGGGGCCAAGGCCGCGCTGCTCGACTCTCATCCGAGCCGTTTTGTCTTCGCGGTGTTCTACCTGACGACGATCGGTACGGCCTTCTCGTTCGCCAAGCTGCTTCCGCTGTTCCGCTGGCATCGCGGGACGGCCCGTAGCGACCGGATCGGCGCGTATGCCACGCTCGCCCTTCCGATTCTGTTCTTCATTCCGCTGACCGTGACCGCGCTTCCGTCGCTCGATCTCGCCGCCGAGTTCGAGCCGCTGTTGGTCCTCGAGAGCCTCGCCGCGATCGCGATCGGCACGCTGCTCCATCGCGTACTAAGACGGCGTACCCCGCGCCTCCCGGTCCGGCTGTTCTTCCTCGAGGAAGCGGTCCTCGCGATCCTCATCGCGTTCCTCGTCGCCGCGGCGCTGATCCACATCCACTGAGTGCATCGGACGCGCCGTTCGGATACCGTTTGACCATCATGACCGTCGAATTCCTCCATCGCTACGATGCCTATCTCGTTGACGTCGATGGCGTCCTTCTCCGCGGATCGGAACCGATCGCCGGGTCCATCGACGCGTTGACGCGGCTCGCCGAGACCGGTCGCGTCCTGCTGCTGACGAACAACTCCACCCGATCGAGGGGCCAGCACGCCGACCGACTCGCACAACTCGGCTTCCGGATCCCACCGGAGTGGATCCTGCCGACGTCGTATCTCGCGGCGCGATACCTGCTCGACCGCTTCGGACCGATGTCGACGTGGGTGCTCGGTGAGGCAGGCTTGCGGCAGGAACTCGTCGATGCTGGCCACGCCCTGGCCGAGCAGCCGGAAGAGGCCGGAGCGCTCGTCGTCGGCATGGACCGCCAGCTCGACTACGACCGGCTGACGGCCGCCTACCGTGCGCTCGCGGCGGGCGCCCGGCTCGTCGCAACGAACGAGGATGGGACATATCCGGTGCCGGGCGGCTTCCATCCCGGCGCCGGCGCGATGGTCGGCGCACTGCGCGGCATGGGATTCACCCCCGATGCGATCATCGGAAAGCCATCGAGGATCGCGTACGAGATGGCGCTGCACACGCTCGATCTGCCGCCGGAGCGCGTCGTGATGATCGGCGATCGGCTGGAGACCGACATCCTCGGGGGGCGACACGCCGGTCTCGATACAGCGCTCGTGCTCTCCGGCGTCGCCTCGTCGGAGGACCTCCAGACCACCGCGGAGCGCCCCACCTGGATCTTCGACAATCTCGCCGCGTCGATTCGGTAATCACAACCGGTTGGAGGATTCCGCACGATCTGATACGATCGCGGCGATCCGGGGAGGCTATATGACGGACGACGTGCTGCTCCGCGTATTCGATCTGGTCAAACACTACGGCGACGTGCATGCCGTCGACGGCATCTCGTTCGACGTGCCCGCGGCCTCGGTGTTCACCCTCCTTGGGCCGAACGGAGCCGGCAAGACGACGACACTCGAGATTCTCGAGGGGATTCGGGAGCCGGATTCGGGCGAAATCGGGATCTTCGGCGTCCGCGTCCACCGGATCACCCGACCGATCAAGCAGCGGATCGGCGTTCTGCTACAGGACGGGGGCTTCGAACCGTATCTGAAGGTGCGCGAGATCCTTCACCTATTCGCGTCCTTCTTCGAACATCCGCTGCACGTCAACGACGTCCTGCAACGCGTCGCGCTGGCCGACAAAGCGGGCGCTTTCGTTCGGACCCTCTCCGGCGGTCAATTGCAGCGTCTCGCGCTCGGTGCTGCGCTGATCAACGATCCTGAACTGGTCTTCCTCGACGAGCCGACAACCGGCCTCGATCCGCAGGCCCGCCGCAACATGTGGTCGATCGTGACCGACCTTCGTGAACGGGGCAAGACGATCATCCTGACGACCCACTACATGGAGGAGGCCGAGGCGCTCTCGGATTCGGTCTGCATCATGGATCACGGAACGATCATCGCCGAGGGGACACCCCGCGAACTGACCCATGCGTTCGGCGAGGAGACGATGGTCGAGTTCCGTATCCGAGAGCTTGCCGAACAGGGTCTCGCCGAACTCGCCGACTGCGGCAAGGAGTATCGCGTCGACGGCGGAGCCGTCACCGTCGAGACGGAGGACCTGCCAGCGACGATGGAGAGCCTGTTCGCCTGGTCGCGCCGACAAGACGTGCCGCTCGATAGCCTGATCGTCCGGCAGCCGAACCTCGAGGATGTGTTTCTCTCGCTGACCGGCCGGAGACTCCGCGAATGACCGATGTGCTGCGCATCGCGCTCACCCACTTCACGACGGCGATCCGCGAGCGCGTGACGCTCTTCTGGTTCTTGGTCTTCCCGGTCTTCCTGCTCGTCCTGCTCGCGTTGATCTTCGGCAACATCGGCGACGAGGGGGAGATCCACTTCGAGATCGGACTCATCAATCGAGATGCGCCCGGCGGCGCCGTCGACTTCGCGGCCATCGTCGAGGAGACGTTCGAACGGCTCGCCGAGCTCGGGGAAGACGACACGGAGCCGCTGTTCACGCTCCATCGCCCCGACGCGGAAGATGACCTCGATACCTTCGTAGAAGACGAGCTGTCCGCGCTTCGCCGGGGCCGCCGCGCCGCAGTCCTCGTGATCCCCTCGGGCTTCGGCGCGACCGTACTCGACGCGATCGTCTCGGGGGATGCGCCCTCTTCCGAACTCTCCGTCTACATGACGGATTCGAACGTGGCCTCGCAGATGGCGTCGGAGATCGTCGCGCAGATCCTCGCCGAGGTCGATCGCGAGATCCTCGTTCGAGGGGGACGGTACGACCCCGCGATAGCGATCGCAAGCGAGGAGATCTGGCTCGGGGGGACAGGGGACGAGACACCCTACATCGACTTCGTCCTTCCCGGCATCATCCTGATGGGCTTCTTCGTCAACGGCCTGTTCGGGGTGCCCGGAGCAATCCTGTTCAATCGCGATCGCAAGGTCCTCCGGCGGTATTGGGTCACGCCGCTCTCGGTTCCCCGTTACCTTGCCGGCTTCTCGATCGGGCACCTCGCGCTCTGCGCACTGCAGTTCGCACTCCTGTACGTCCTCGGGCGCTACGCGCTCGGCGCGGGCGTCTCGTTCGCCACGCTGCCGGCGGCGCTGCTGCTGGTCCTCTCCGCAGCGACGTTCCTCGCATTCGGATTCCTGATCGCATCGCTCGCTCGAACGGCGAATGCGGGCATGGCCGTGGCGAACATCCTGAACATGCCGATGATGTTCTTGAGCGGCCTCTTCTTCCCGATCGCCGGGCTGCCGCTCGTTCTCCGGCTGATCGTCTACGCCAATCCGGTGAGCTACCTTGCCCAGGGGCTTCGTTCGACCCTCGGCGTCGAGGCGAGCGTCTTCTCGCTTCCGCTGATCGTCGGAGTCCCGCTTGGCTGGATCGTGCTGTCGACCGTCATCGCGTCGACCCGACTGAAGTGGGATGTGGAACGATGAATGCGTTCCAGCACCTTCTCCTCTGCGAGTTCAAGGTCCTCGCGAGGGATCGAATGGCGATTCTGTTCACATTCCTGTTCCCGCTGGTCTTCATTCTCGTGTTCGGGTTCCTGATGGGGGACATCGGCGACGTCTCGCGCGCGACGATGGGTCTGTTCGCATCGTCCGACCTCGATCGGGAGGCGCTCGATGCCGCGATCGCCGCCGCCGGCACGATGCAGATCGTCTCATTCTCGGATCGAACCGAGATCGAGGAGGCGGTGACGGCACGAGAGGTCGACTTCGCGCTGATCTGGGACGGCGCACGGATCGACTTCCTGTACGACGCCGCCCGTGTGCAGGAGAACGCCGCGTACGCGCAGGTCGCAAGCGGGATCGTCACGGACTTCAACCTCCGCAGGCAGGGTGCTGAACCGCCGATCCGGATCGATCGGATCGACGTCGGCGAGACATCCTCCGCCAGCTGGTTCAGCCTCGTACTGCCCGGAATTCTCGCGTTCTCGGTCCTCTCCGCCGGTCTGAACGCCGTATCCGGACATCTCACGGCGATGAAAGAACGCAACGTTCTCGACCGTCTCGTCGTGACGCCGATGCGCCCCGTCCTGCTGCTCATCGCGATCGCGTTGCTGCGGTTGGCGATCGTCTTCATCTCGACGCTGATCACGCTGTTCGTCGGCATTCTGCTGTTCGGCCTTCGCTACGACGTCGACTGGCTTCGTTACACCGTCTGTGTCCTGTGCGGCGCCTTCGGCATGATGGGATTCGGCACGATCATCGCGCTGCTGGTGCGCCGTCCGTCGAGCGCGAGCAACATCGCCCATGCGGGATCGATGCTGATGCTGTTCCTCGCAGGCGTCTACTTCCCGATCGAGTTCATGCCCGCCTTCTTGCGAGGCCTCAGCGAAGCGATGCCGCTGACCCACATGGCGAACGCGCTGCGCTACGCGATGGGCGTGATCGACATGTCGGAAGTCGAGTTCTGGGCGATCAACGCCTCTCTGGTGGGCCTCGCTCTCCTTCTGTTCCCCGTCCTGGCCCGATACGTCGTTCGGCCGCTTCGCCGCTAGCCGATCCCGAATAGGCGAAGCAAACCGAGGCAAGCCGACAGAACGAGGATCCCCGCGACGACGACGCCGATCACGATCGGCGGCACGGCCCGTCGTGGCGGGATCGACAGCAAATGCGCGGCGAAGGCCCCCGTCCACGCTCCGGTGCCGGGAAGCGGGATCGCCACCAGCAAGAATAGCCCGAAGGGACCGAGACGGCGGATCCACCGTTCGCGACGCCGGACCCGCGAGAATGCCCAGTCGAGCAGCTTGGCCGCCGGGTTCCATCGTCGGATCCAACGCTCGCCGACCCTCAACACGAACAGGATCACCGGAATCACGAGAAGGTTGCCGGCAAGCGCAAGGAAGAACGCCGTTGCCGGCGCAGCACCGCGGGCCAGCGCGACGGGAATCGCACCGCGAAGCTCCGACACCGGGGCCGCGGAGAGAACCAGGGTCAGCAAGGCATCGAATGCGCTCATAGGCTCAGTGTACCGGCCTCGGGTGGACCGGGGTAGCCTTTCGTCGCCGTGTTCGCCAAGCCCGTGCCGCGACGAACACGAGGACGAACGGCTCGCCTTCCCCGCCATGGTGATCGCGAGGAACGGTTCATATTCCGAGCCATGGTGATCGCGAGGAACGGTTCATATTCCGAGCATGGTGATCGCGAGGAACGGTTCATATAATCCCCGCCAAGGAGGTGGGGACAGATGAAGCTCTACAACACCCTCACTCGCAGAGAAGAGACCTTCGAGCCGAGCGACGACCTGACCGTGGGGATGTACGTCTGTGGCCCCACCGTGTACGACCACGTCCATATCGGCAACGTCCGGCCGATCCTCGTCTTCGATACCCTCCGACGCTACTTCGAGCGATTCAAAGGGTGGCACGTGGTCCATGTGCAGAACGTCACCGATGTCGACGACAAACTGATTGCCCGCGCGAACGAGACGGGTACGTCGGTGGAGTCGATCGCCGAGGTCTACCGCACGGCGTACTTCGACCTGCTCGCCGACCTCGGCGTCCTGAAGCCAACGCACAGCCCGCTGGCTACCGAGCACATCCAGGGGATGATCGACCTCGTCGTGGATCTCGTCGACAAGGGGTACGCGTACGAGCGGGACGGCGATGTCTACTACCGCGTCGAGGCGTTCGACGGGTACGGCAAGCTCTCCGGTCGCAAGCTGGACGAGCAGGAGGCGGGATCCCGCGTCGATACCGTCGAGGCGAAGGAGAACCCGCTCGATTTCACGCTATGGAAGGCGGCAAAGCCGGGCGAACCCAAATGGAGCTCTCCGTGGGGAGAAGGACGCCCCGGTTGGCACACGGAGTGCGTCGTCCTGTCCCGGAAGTATCTCGGGGATCATCTCGACATCCATGCCGGCGGCAACGACCTGATCTTCCCGCACCACGAGAACGAGATCGCCCAAGCCGAGGCGTCGACAGGCAAACCGTTCTTCCGGTTCTGGATGCACAACGGCATGCTCTCCTTCGGCGGCGAGAAGATGTCGAAGTCGCTCGGGAACTTCCAGTACGCGCATCAGATCCTCGAAGAGCATGACGCGGAAACGGTTCGGTACTTCTACCTGTCTCGCCACTACCGGAAGCCGCTGGCCTTTGCCGCCGAGGGTCTCGTCGAGGCCAAAGCGGCCCTCGATCGCATCAAGACGCTTCTCTCCGACATCGACGCCGAACTACGAGGCGCGGCAGCGGGCGAGATCGGCGACGCAGGCCGAGCCTTCGTGGCCTCGCTCGAGCCGTTCCGCACGCGCTACGTCGAAGCGATGGACGGCGATCTGAACACGGTCGGAGCCATCGGAACGATCATGGAAGTCGTCGCCGAGATCAATCGGTTCCGGGCGACGGCCGACGGCCCGGATCGCCTCGCGCTCGGGGCCGCGGCGGAATTGATTCGCGAGCTAGGCTACCCGCTCGGCCTCTTCCAGTCCGACGCGACCGCCGTCGGGGGAATCGAGGACGATCTGATTCGCCTGCTTCTCGATCTGCGGAGCGACCTTCGGCAGAAAAAGGAGTTCGAGCTGGCGGATCGAATTCGCGACCGGCTCACCGCCCTCGGCGTGACCCTGAAGGACACCGCGCAGGGGACAATCTGGATGACCGGCTAGCGCGCGTCCCCGTCGAGAAGCCGTCGGACGATCTCTTGCACCTCGAACAGGTCCGACGCCGCCCGGTACGCGATATCGCGCGGGATATGCACGGCCATCCGCGCCGGCGTGGCGACCAGCACGATCTCGTCGATGCCGGCCCGGTGGGCCGCGATCAGATCGAGGTGTGCATCGCCGATCGCGACCGCCTCCTGCGGCTCGACGCCGAACGCCGCCAACGCACGGAGGAACCCCTCCGGCTCGGGCTTCGTCGTCACATCGTCGCGGGTCAATACGAGATCGAACGGGAGCGGATACCGGCCGCATACCGTATCCACGCTACGCCGCGAGTTGTTCGTGATCAGTGCGCAGCGGACGGCCTGCGCCCGCAGGAAGCCAAGCAACTCCTCGGTCCCGGCGATCAATGACCCGTTCTCGGCCCCCTCCCGCTCGGCCTCGTGCAGCAGCGCCAGCCCTTCCTCGCGCACGTCGGCCGGAGCGTCGATCAGCTGCGCCAGGATCGCGCGACCGTCCCACGGGATGCGGATCCTCTCCCGAAGCGATACCCAATCGATTCGCGAGTCGAAGATCGTGCCGTCCATGTCGAACAACGCCGCCCGAATATGCATCGTGGGTCAGTGTACTCGACGGTACGGCGCCGTCCAGGAGACGGAATCGTGTGTGGCTGGCCACCTATCCGTCCGGCTACGGTAGATCCCGCACGATCAACGACACGACGTCAGAGTATTGCGCTCCCGACGCATCCGTGATCAACAGCGTGATCCAGACCTCCTCGCCTTGGCAGAACTGCGTCGATGGGGCGAAGTACAGCGGGTCGCTTGCCGTCGAATCGAGGAACCATCCCTTGCTGGCGCTCCACTCGAAGCAGACCGTCGTGCAGATCGGATGTGCCACGGTGGAGTGCAGTTGGAGGAACGAGCACTCGTTCACGCACAGCGGCATATTCCGGTTGATCCCCGGTCGCACCCTCCGGCACGGGTCGGCACAGACGTCGTAACAGCACGTCGTGGGCACATAGCAGGTCGTGCCGCCGCACGGCGTGCTGGGCATGCCGCACCCCCCTGCCAGCTCGACACCGGCCGGCGGATTGGGGACAACGGTGGGCACCACCACGGCCGTCCGTTCGACACACGTACCGCATGTGGGTCGGCCGCACGGAATGCTCGGATACCCGCATCCGCCGACCAGCTCAGGAGCCGTCACCACCACCGGGACCGTCGCCGGTACCGAGACCGTCGTGGCGCGCGCCGCCGTCGATTGCGCCGTCGTCACGGGCTGCCAGTACCTCGTTGCTTCACTCGCGCCCTCGGCGGACGCATCATCGACCGCAACCACCGCGGCGTCGACCGCCGTCTCCGTACCTTCCTCGACAGCGGACCCCCCAAGCAACAGCAGGACGCCCAGCACGATCGCCCCCGCCGCCATCGCCCAGATTCCGAACGTGTTGTTCATCTTGTCACGACCTCCCGTTCAGGCTCCCCCCACTTGGCACCATCTCCCGAAGCGATCGAATCCCGTCGACCAGTATACCGGTCGAATCGCAATCCCTGCGTTACGCGGATTACACATCTTCCCGGTTGGAGACGGCACTTCGTCCCGCTTGCCGTGTGTCTCTCTGTCCCCTATCCTTTCGCCACTTTCGGTGCGCGGAGGGCGAAGACCGGCGGAGTGCGCCCGGCAACCATGACGGAACCAACGACACATCGAGAAGACACTCGGCGTCGCGTCGGCTACGTTCCGCGAACTCAGGCCACTGTGGATCTCTACCGGTCTCTTGGCTTTCGCTGCGGGCTGGAGATCCATCAGCAGCTGACGACCGCGCGAAAGCTATTCTGCCGATGCCCGGCGGGCCTGTACCAGGCGCCCGACGACTTCGATGCGCAACTCGTTCGGCATATGCGCCCGACGCTTTCCGAACTCGGCGAGTACGACGGCACCGCGCTGATGGAGTTCAAGACGAAGAAGAACATCACGTATCGGATCAAGGGCGAGACCGCGTGCACGTACGATATCGACGACACCCCCCCGTTCCCGCTGAACCGAGAGGCACTGGCGATCGCGATGCAAATCGCCCTTCTACTCGACACCAGTGTCGTCGGCGAACTGCACATCACTCGTAAGCAGTATCTCGATGGCAGCATCCCGACGGGCTTTCAACGCACCGCGATCGTCGGGATCGAGGGCAGCATTCCCGTCGGGACCAAACGAGTCGGGATCCGCCAGCTCAGTATCGAGGAGGACTCCTGCCGCGAGGTGTCGGATCGCGGACACGAGCGCATCTACATGACGGATCGTCTTGGCATGCCGCTCGTCGAGACGGTTACCGAGCCGGATCTCCTGACGCCCGACGAGGCCGCCGAGGCGGCGAACTACCTGCGCTACCTCGCGCGTTCGACCGGGCGGGTCCATACCGGCATCGGCGCGGCACGCGAGGACGTCAACGTCAGCATCGAGGGAGGAACCCGCGTCGAGATCAAAGGGGTCCAACACATTCGCTGGATCCCCGAGCTGACGCACAACGAGGCCTTTCGCCAGCGAGCCTTACTGCTCGTTCGCGATGCGCTTCGCCAGCGATTCCCGAATCCGGACGACTGGCACGTCGAGTCCGCCTCGTTGACCCGATCCGAGCTGCCCCAACTCGCCGAGGCCCACGATCTCGACGAGGACGCGCGGCTCGAGGCCGTCCGTCTTCCCAGTTTCGCCGACATTCTCCGCTTCTTCACCTCTCCCGGACGCTGCTTCGCCGACGAACTCTCCGACCGTCTGAAGGTCGTTGCCTGCCTCGACAAACCGAACATGCTCGACTCCGAAGCGACCGGTTCCCCACTTTCCGACGCCGACTGGCAGGCAATCGCCGCGCGGCTCGGTGCGTCGAAGGACGACGGGTTGGTCATCCTGTGGGGACCTCAGCCCGACATTCCGACGGCGATCGAGACGATCGAGGAGCGCTGCCGACTCGCGTTCGACGGGGTTCCGAATGAGACACGAAAGGCACTTCCGGACGGGACGACCGTGTTCGAGCGGGTGCTGCCCGGGCCGGATCGGATGTATCCCGACACCGACTCGGCACCGATCCCGATCGACGAGTCGGCGATCGAGACCGCCCGCGCGGCGCTGCCTCCGTTGTCGGTGGCCGAGCAGATCGAGCAACTCGATCGCTGGGAAGTCCCGCGTGATGCACACCGCTTCATCTTGCGTCGGGCGCTGTTCCCGCTGATCCTGCGATTGCAGGAGGAAGCCGGCCTTTCGCCGCGGCGGGCCGGGACGCTCGTCGGACACGATCTGCGCCACGCCATCCGAACCGCAGAGATCGATGAGGATCGGATCGTCGCCGTCGTTGCCGCCGCGCGAGCACGAGGGCTAACCGACGACATCCTGCGGTCGCTGCTTCCCGTCGCCCTCGACGAGCCTGCCGCCGACCTCGATCGGCTGCTGGAGCGCATCGGCCACCACGAAGCTGCCGCCGGAGAGATCGAAGCGGCCATCGATACGCTGCGAGGCGAGCTCGTCGACTCCGATGTCGAGAGTACGGACGCGCACAACTGGGCGATGGGGCGGCTGAGGCCGATCGCCCTCGGGAACATGCCCCTCCGCGATGTCGCCGCCCGCCTCGAGGAGGCGCTCCGATGAGCGACGCACACAAGGGCTACAAGGGAGATGCGCTGGCGGCGCTCGGCCGCTTCGAGGTCGCCGTCTGGGACGATGTCGAAGTCGAGTCCAGCCGCGGGCGATTCCGCGGGATCATCTTGCCTCGCTCGGAGTTCGACGACTCGCTTCACCTCGTCTTGAAGCTCCCGACCGGCTACAACGTCGGCATCGACGTCCGAACGATCTCGGCGATGACGAAGCTGGGGTCGAAGGAGGCCCACTACAAGATCCCCGAGAAGGAGTTCCCGACCTCGCCGGAGAAGGCGAACGTCAAGCTCTTGGGAACCGGCGGGACGATCGCATCCCGACTCGATTATCGCACCGGCGCCGTCATTCCGGCGTTCTCACCCGGGGAGCTATACGGCGCGGTTCCCGAGCTGGCGGACATCTGCAACCTGTCGACCGAGAAGCTGTTCGGCGTCTTCTCGGAGAACATGGGCCCGAACGAGTACAAGGGATTGGCCAAGGCGATCGGGCGCGAGATCGAGGCCGGCATCGACGGCATCGTCGTCGGGCACGGCACCGACACGATGCACCATACCGCGAGCATCCTCGCGTTCATGGTCCAAAACCCGCCGGTCCCGATCGTCATGGTCGGCTCGCAACGCTCCTCGGACCGGCCCTCCTCCGACGCCGCGCTGAATCTGATCCACGCCAGCACCACCGCGGCCACATCGGATATCGCCGAGGTCATGGTCTGCATGTTCGGGCCGACGTCGGACGAGTACGGCCTGCTTCATCGAGGGACGCGGGTCCGCAAGATGCACTCGTCGTACCGATCGACGTTCCGAACGATCGGCGACATCCCGCTGGCGACCGTCACCCGCGACGGCGTCGTCCCCCTACGACAGGACTACAACCGCCGGCGCGACGACCGCCACGTCGAGATCGTTCCGACGTTCGAGGAACGGGTCACGATGGTCTACTACTACCCGAACATGCACCCCGACATCATCGACGGCCTGGTCGAGAAGGGGTACAAGGGGATCGTCATCGCCGGCACCGGTCTCGGCCACGTCAACAAGCCGGTCTACCCAGCGATCGAGCGCGCCACCGCGGCGGGCGTCGCGATCTACATGACCGTGCAGACGCTATGGGGTTACGTGCACATGTTCGTCTACGACACCGGGCGGGATCTGATGGCCAAGGGCATCGTCCCGGCGGAGAACATGCTTCCCGAAGTGGCGTACGTGAAGCTCGCCTGGGCACTCGGTCAGACCGACGATCTCGAGCGGGTCCGCGAGATCATGCTGACACCGATTTGCGGAGAGATCACCGAGCGCGAGCCGCACAACGGCTACTTGGTCTTCCAGGGCGGCATGCCGGAGATCGCCCGATTCCTGAAGCAGGTGCACAAGTAGTCTGCCTGACGGAGCGTAGCTCCGTCAGGGGCGAGAACGCTTCGCGTTCTCGCGTCGGTGAGCTCTCATTCTCTCGTCTACAACGCCCAGCACCGGCGAGAACGGCGTGCCTGGCGTCGCCAGGCACGGGCGAGAACGCTGCGCTTCGCGTTCTCGCGTGGGTGAGCTTTCAGTCTCTCGTCCACAACGGACGGCGCGAGCGAGAACGGCGTGTCCGGCGTCGCCAGGCACGGCCGAGCCGGTCTGACGCGTTCGCGGTCGACTCCCGCTCCATGCGGATTCGCGCGACGTCGATCACGAGCAGCGCTCGATTTCCCGTCACGGCGCCTGCTCTTGACTCAACCGCCCTTCCGTCGTGCGAAGCAGAGCGCCGACCAGGTCTCGTCGATCGACGCGATCTTGTAGTCGACGAGTCCCCGCGCCAGCCCGAACGCCCGGACGGACCGCTGGCTCAAGTCCGCGGATCGCCCGGACGACGCCTTCGGCCACGCGATCCACAGCCGCCCCCCAACCGCCATCCGATCCACCGCGGAGGCAAACCCCTTCTCGAGCCGTTTCGCCGACCCGACGAACCACAGAATCACCTCCGCTTCTTCGGAGCCCTTCCCGAGGATCTCGGCACCGTCGGGAAGCGGGCCCAGAAGCCGCTCGAACTCGGATGGCGCGTCGATCCACGCGACGGTTCGTCCGGGCGTGATCCCGAGCTTCTCCGCCAGCGGCACGCCGCGGTAGGCGTCCATCGCGCCGGGGACGATCGGCTCGATCGGCGGCTCGGCGATCGCCGCCGCGAGATCCGCATCGATCGCCTCCCAGGACGTGAACGTCGCATCGGGCAGAAGATCGCGGACACGCCCCGTCTTGTCCGGATCGCCCTCGAGGAAGACGATCGGAATCGCCCGCGTCGCCGCCTGCCTTCGAAGCCATCCGCCCATCTCCCGCCCCTGCGAGGGAAGCCGCGAGAGATCGATGACGAACGCATCCGGCGCCTCATCGTGTGGTAGCGTCTTCGGATTGGCCCTCGAGTCGGCATGACACGACACGTCGTACCCTACGGCCCGTAGCCGCGCGGCCCGTTCTTCCGCCTCGTTCGCGTTCCAATGCACGAGGATGATCCGCTTCATCGGCCACCGTCCGTCGGCGGTTTCGGATGCGGACACCGAAACGTGCGGTCGAGCCGCCGAAGCGCGTCGAGTTCCTCTTTGCGCCCGAGCTTGGCCCGGCGAATCGCCCGATCGAGAAGACCGACCGTCTGGTCGTACAGCGGCCGGTCGACCGGATAGGGGATCCCGTCCTTGCCGCCGTGCGCGAACGAGAACCGCGCCGGATCGTCGGTGCTCGGCGTGTCCCCGTAGACAAGCTCGGCGATCAGCGACAGGGCGCGGATCGTCTTCGCCCCGACGCCGGGGAGGCAGAGCAGCTCCCGAAACGATGCCGGCTGCGCCTCGTACGTCTTTGCGAAGATCCGCTCCAATCGATCCGGATGGATGTCGGATAGGACGATCTCGTGCCGCCGTGGAAGCGCCAGTTGCTTCAATCTCGTCAGTTCGCCGGCCAGCTCGTCCGGCGCCTGGTGCGACAGCTCGGCGCTCGTGCGCCGCGTCGGTTCACTCGCTCGCGCGACGAGGTTCAGCGTCTCCCCTCGTCGGTCGCAGCAGATGGCGGCATGGGGCTCGCAGACGAAGTCGTCGACGGCTTGCGACAGCCAGTGGTACCGCCTCGCCATCCCGTTTCCATCGTTCATTCCCTGCTGAACCACGGCCCAGTTCCCCGTCCGGTCGAACAGAAAGACGTGGTGGTAGATCTGGTATCCATCCTGCACGGCGGCGCTGTCGACCTTCGCCGACGTGCGGCTTGCGTCGATCAATGGGTCGGCGTCGACCCCCACACGGTCGCCCCACGCGGCGATCTCACCCGGTGTCTTTCTCGAGGCGGCCCCCTTGCCGCCAGCGACGAACAGGCCGAGTTCCTCCTCACGCCCCTTGATCCCTTCCTTGATCGCGCCACACGTGGTCGTCGTCAATCCGCTCGAGTGCCAGTCGAAGCCGAGCACGCACCCAAGCGCCTGGAACCAGTGCGGATCGCTGATCCGAGCCAGCAGTCCATGGGATCCGTGCTCGAGCACGACCAACTCGGAGACCTCACGCGCCAGCTGCGTCATCCGCGAGAACAGCCAGTGCGGTGCCCGTCCGCGATGTAGTGGGAGATCGGCCGTCGCGCGTTTCATGAACCGACTGTACACCATGACAGGTGTACGCAGCCAGCCCCCTACTCGCCGTTCGCCGCGGGCGGCCGTCCAGACAACATCCGCTCGGCGTTTCGGTAGGCGATTTGGGCGATCTCTTCCTCGGAGAGGTCGAGTCGATCGAGCACCGCGTAGTACGCCTCGTACGGGTAGATCGGGAAATCCGTCGCGAATAGCAGGCGATCGATCCCGATCGATCGCAGCATGCCCGCGACCGCCGCCGGGTCGAAGAACTGCCCGATCCTCAGCAACGTCCCCGAGAGGTCGACATAGCCGCCGCCGGCGAGGACCTCGAGGAACGACACCCCGCCCATGTGCGCGATCACGTACGCCGCATCCTTGCCGAAGACGGCCCGATAGATGCGAGACGGCGCCGTCCCGTGGAAGTCGGGGTCGAAGCCGGTCGGATTCGAGTGAAAGACGATCGGAACGTCGAGATCGCATGCCGCGTCGATCCACGGAAGAAGCCTCGGATCGTCGACGCTGGTCTTCAGATTCGACGCGTGGATCTTCAACCCGGCAAGGCCCAGGTCGCGAACCGCGCGGGTGAGCTCCTCGACGCCGCGCTTCGGGTGGCCGTACGCCCCGTCGATCGCGCAGTCGGCGAAGCCGATCAACCGCCCGTCCGATGCGCGCGCGATCGCGGCCTGCCGTTCGTTGTTCGCCCGGAGCCAATCGCCGCGTTCCTCCGGCTCGAGCGGGAAGTAGTCCGGATAGTTGATCGGCAGGACGACCGCACGGTCGACGTTCTGCTCCTCCATCGTTCCGAGCATCGCGCCCGGCGGATTGCATCGCAGATCGGTCCCCTCGCGCTCCGAGAGGACGACGTGCACGTGTGCGTCGATCTTGCGGACCTCACGCCACGCGCTCGCCTGCATCCCGTCTGCTACACCTCCCGTGGCGGGATGATCCGATCGACGACGCCGTACTCGAGCGCTTCCTGCGCCGACATGAAATAGTCCCGATCGGTATCCTTCGCCAGCTTCTTCTTCGTCTTGCCGGTGTGCTCCGCCAGGATATCGGTCAGAAGGTCGCGCATCCGCAGCAGCTCGTCGGTCTGGATCTTCACGTCGGACGCCGTTCCCTGGGAGCCTCCGAAGACCTGATGCAGCAGGATCCTCGAGTTCGGCAGCGCCCCACGCTTGCCCGGGGTCCCCGCGGCAAGCAGCACCGCGGCCATGCTCGCCGCCTGCCCGATGCAGATCGTCTCGACGTCGCACTTCACGAAGCGCAGCGTATCGTAGACCGCAAGCCCGGCCGTGACCGAGCCGCCGGGGGAGTTGATGTACAGTCGAATCGCCTTCGCCGGATCCTTCGCCGCGAGAAACAGCATCTGCGCGATCACGACGTTCGCGACATCGTCGTCGATCGCGTCCCGCAGAAAGATGATCCGATCCTCGAGCAGCCGAGAGTAAATGTCGTAGGAACGCTCGGCGTGGCCGGTGTGATCGATGACAAACGGAATCTGTGCCGTCATGACGCCTCCTCTCGGACGGTCGCCGCCTCCCGCAGCCGCTCGAAGATACGCTCGTTCACCTTGCCCGCGCGGTAGTCCTCCCACCGGTCGTTCGCCTTCAGCTGCGCAACGAAGCGGATCGGCTCTTCTCCGTGTTCCTTTGCCTCCTCGTCGGCGAGTTGCCCCAGCTCCTCGTCGTCGATCGCAATCTCCAAGTCCTTCGCGAGTCGTCCGAGGATGAGCTCGCGACGGACACGTGCCGCAATCGAGTCGCGAATCTCGGCCGCAAACGTGGTCTCATCCATCTCGCGCCGCTCGAGGTACTCATCGAAGGTCCCTTCGGTCCGATCGGATTCGAACGACCCCTTGACCCGCTCGAGTTCCTCGTCGACCAGCTCGTCGAGGAACGCGTCCGGAAGCGGGATCTCCGTCTTCTCGGTCAGCGCGTCGAGCAACGCGGCATGGATTCGCCGAACGTGTTGATCGGCCCGCTGCTCGGTAAGCTTCGTCCGGATATCCGATCGGAGCGCCTCCAAGTCGTCGAACCCCGCGTCCTTCGCCAGTTCGTCGTCAATCTCCGGAAGCACGATCTGCTGCAATCGGACGATCGACAGCGTCGTGTGAAGCGGCTTGCCGTCAGGCAATTCCGTATCGATCTCGACATCCGACCCGACGGATGCCCCGATCAGATGCTTTGTGAACGGGTTCTCCTCCTCGGCCCGCGTATCCCACTCCTGCTCGCCTTCCTTCACCCGGACGATGTCCCCCTCCGACACGGTCTCACCGTCTTTCTCGGCCAATGTCGAGAAGTGCGTTTGGATCTCGGTCAGGGTCGCTTGCACGTCCTCGTCGTCGACCGGCTTCGCCGACGCCACCGTCACGTCGAGCGAGCCCAGCTCCGGCAACGAGATGTCCGGCAGGATCGAGAACGTCAGGTCGAACACGAGCGGCTCCGCGTCGCCGTGAGAGACCTCCTCGAGTCGCGGCGTCGAGACCGGCCGCAGCTCGAGCGCTGCCAGCGCCTCCGACGCATGCTGCCGTTGCAGATCCTCTTTCGCTTCGGCGAGGAAGGTCTCCTTCCCAAAGCGGGATTCGAGGAGATGCCGAGGGACGTGCCCCTTTCGAAATCCGGGGATCCTGACCTCACGCCCGTACCGCCGATACACCGACTCCAGCCCCTTTGCGACCTCCTCCGGGGCAATCGTCACCTGAATCGTCGCTTCCGTCTCGTCCTTGTGCTTGAGCTCGTATTGTGCTTTGTCACTCATACGTTCGAAATCTCCAAATCCTCCTGTGGATGCGCGGATTATACGCCTGCGGTTTCCGGCCAACAAGCAAAGCCGCTCGCCTACGCCGTTAGGTGAAGATCGCTACGAGCCACCGCGTGCCGAGCAGAACCCGCCACAGGCCGCTGACACCGTTGAAGATCAAGTTCAGCCCGCCGAGATAGAACAGCGCGACGATGATGAAGAAGCCGTATCGCTCGATCGACACGAGGAACCGCCGCCCCTGTGCCGGCAGGAAGTACATCAGGATCCGGGATCCGTCAAGCGGCGGAATTGGGATCAGGTTGAACAGCGCGAGGAGCAGGTTGTACAGGACGAACGCGCTGAGCAAATAGAACAGCCAGTGGACCAGAATGGCGGCGAAGCCGCTCGTTCCGAACAGGACGTCGGCCGGGACGATCACCGTCAACAGTCGTCCGATGCCCGCCGTCAGCAACGCCAGCGCGACGTTCGTCCCCGGTCCCGCGACGGCGACGTACAGCATGCCGCGTAGCGGGTTTCGGAAGTACGCGGGGTTCACCGGCACCGGCTTCGCCCAGCCGAACAGAAACAGATTCCAGCCGAACAGGAACCGGAACATCGTGATCGCAAGCGGGATCAGGATCGTCCCCACCGGGTCGACGTGTGCCAGCGGGTTCAACGTCAGTCGACCGCGACTTTTCGCCGTGGGATCGCCCAGCCGATACGCCGTGTACCCGTGCGCCACCTCGTGCAAGACGATGGCCATGAACACGGCAAGCAGCGAGAAGATCACCTCAAGGATGAGTTCGACGTTCATTCCCCCTCCTCATAGCGCGACCGTCAGTGTAGCACCCTGCGCAACGTTTACCAGCCCATCCGGCGCCCCTTTCGGCTTGCGCACGTGTTTTACCTCGGTGACCCAGACCTCGACGCGCCGTTCGCCCCGCGCCTTGGAGTGGACTGCCGCCAGGCGCGCCGCCCGATCGACGACCCGCTCGGGGATCTCCCTCCGCCCGCCCCGCTTGACGATGACATGCGAGCCGGCGACCCCCTTGGCGTGGAGCCACAGGTCGCTCGGATTCGCCTCCCTCAGTAGACGATCGTTATCGCGCGCGTTGCGGCCGACCAGGATGATGAATCCCTCCGCCTCGATCCGGTGCCGGCTCGGTTCCCTCTCCGATCCCCGCCCCCGCGAACTCGGTCCGTCAATTGCTACGCTCTCGGCGACTGTCCGACCCGCCTCGAGGTCGGCGAGCGCCTTCTCCAGGCTCCGCACTTCCCGTTCGAGCCGCTCGATTCGAGACGTCACACGGGGGCGGCCGCGACGCAGCCGCTTCGCCCGTTCGTACATCCGCTGCGCGTTTTCGATCGCCGTGAGCGACGGGATCAGCCGCACCGTGACGTCCTCTTCCGTCGCCGGATCGGTCACGACCGCCGCGCTCGACTTCGCCGGGATCTCGGCCTGATGGATCATCAGCAGATCCGCCGTCGCCTGGAGACGGTCGGCCTCTTCCGCTACGTCGAGCCAGTCGGCCAGCTTCGCGAGCGTCCTGCGGTGCCGCGAAATCGCGCGCTGCAGCTCGACCCTCGCCGACGTCTCCTCTGCCCGTTGCTCTTCCACTCCGGGCGCGGAGACCGCGTCCAGTGCCTCCCCGAACGAGGGATAGGCGATCCGCCCCGCCGGCACTGGATAGAACACTGCGCGGTCCTCCCCGACGACCACGTGCGCCGCCGGCGTCGCGACGTGCGCGAGGATCGTTCGCAACCGGCCCTGCACCGTGGCGACCCGCTCGCCCTCATCCGCATCGGTGAGCAGATCCCTGGCCGTCTCGCGGCCGATCCCGTCGATCGCCGCGACGATCGCACGGGGCGACCCATCCCCAGCGAGGATCTTCTCCAGAGCGGTAACGGGGATCTGCTGTGGGTCGAGTTTGGCCTGCGGCGCGACGGGAACGTACGCGTGTCCCGGTCGATTCCTCCGATCCACGCGCGCCAAGCCGACCACCGTGCCACGCTCGACGAGCAGCACGTTCCCACGGAGGCCGGTCAGCTCGGCGACGAGCCGGTACGTCCTCGTTCTTCGCCCGTCACGCCGCTCGACATCGAACGTGACGACACGGTCCCACCCCTCCTGCCGGATCGCGACCAGACGGCCGCCGCGAAGGTGCCGCCGCAACAGCATCACGAATGGGCTGGGATGCTGCGGGTTCGCAAGATCCAACGTGGTCAGGTGAACCGCGGCACGGCGTGGCGACAGGAGCAGCCGGACCTTCCTCGTCCCGCGGAGGCGCAGGATGAACGTGTCCCGGGTCGGCTGATGGATCGTGTCGACGAACCCGCCCTCGACCGCAGCACGGATCTCGCTCAACGATGCTGCGATCGCCAACCCGTCCATGTCGCTCCTCCCATCGGAAGCGTAACACACCATCCTGTGGCCGCGATAGGACGACGCGCACCCGCTGGCCGAAGCTGTCGTGGTGACACAAGCGCCGTTTGAGGCTCCAAACACCCAACGCTATAATCCGCCTGACCTGCCAGCGTAGCTCAGTGGTAGAGCAACGGTTTCGTAAACCGTCGGTCGGAGGTTCGACTCCTCTCGCTGGCTCTTCCCTTGTGCGCGCCGTTCGGCGCCGCGTTCGATCGGACAGAGTTCCGCTTCCCAACGGCCAAAGGCCGCTCCTCGCCTCCTCGTTCGAGCGATAGGATGAGAGTATCTACCAACTTCGTCGACGAAGAGGGGTGAGAGATCGTGAATGATTTGGGAAAGGTTGCGGTGATTGCCGCGATCATGGGAGCACTGCTGTTGTTCGGGATCCTGCTGAACGAGCCCGAGCCTGCACCGGTTCCAGCGGAGCCCGTGCCGGTCGAGGAGCCCGTCGCGGCCGAGGTGACGGTTCTGCCGCCGACCTCGCTGGAGATGCTCGATCCGATCTACTCGGAGAAGGCGGTCTTCCAGGACGGCACGATCCGAATCGCGTTTAATGTCTCGCACACGGAAGAGGGCGTCGAGAGCCGCTTGCCATTCTGGATTCACAACGTCTCGGATGAGGTCATCAGCATCCTGTGGGATCGTTGCTCTATTCAGCTTCCGTGTGGGAACACGGTCAATATCGTCGATGAGGAGGGCCCACTTGGGGCTCCGTCGATCTCGATCGCGCCCGGCGGAGATCTGTTCGACGCGGTCATGCCGGTCACGGAGATCGTTGACGGGGAGGAGCCGGCGATCACGACGGGCGTCTTCGACCAAGGAACGTTCACGTTCGTCCTCGCAGTCGACCGGGGTGTCCCCGGGGCGCCGACCGCCCAGCAGCTCAGCTCGACCGGACCGAATCCTCCCGCCGGTTGCGGCCCGATTACATCGACCATCGCGGCAGAGCGCGAAACCGTCTTCTACACCTTCCGCTTCGTCGTCCGGTAGCGTCCGGAAGACGGCGCGAACCGATCCAACACGCCTGGGGGTCCCAACGACCTCAGGCGTGTGTACTTGACTTGCGAATCGATTTGTCGACTCTCTTTGCTTTGCTGTAGGCTAGCACAGAACCCACGGACCTTGATAGGGGGAGAGGAGGTGAGCCACGTGGTCCGGAAGAGCGAAGTGACGACCCTGTCCATTTATATTCCGAAGAGCAAGCTGGATAGGAAGCCGATCGAACGGCTGGAGCGACTCGGGAAGAAGGTCGATCGTTCGATCAACTACCTTGTCGTCGAAGCGATCATCCAGTACTTGGATCGCGAAGAGAAGAAGCGATAGATACCCTTCGGACCCCGAACACGGTGTGAGGACCGTCCAACCGCCGTACGATCCTCTCGGACAGGTTAGAGATCGTAGTAGAGCGAGAACTCCTGTGGATGCGGTCGCGCCGCGACGGCCGATGCTTCGTTGCGCTTCGCTCGGATCCACAGCTCGATCAGCGCTTCGCTGAACACACCGCCGACCGTCAAGTACTCGGCATCTCCCTCCAACGCATCCAACGCACCGTCCAGGTCCGCCGGCGCCTGCGTCCCCGTCTCGGCCGCGTCGGTGTCCGCTTCCAGCGGGCCGAATCCGAGCTCCCGCGCGTCCAATCCGCGTTGAATCCCGTCGACTCCCGCCATCAGGATCGCCGCGTAGGCCAAGTACGGATTACAGGTTGCATCCATCGTCCGCAGCTCGATCCGCGTCTTGTCGTCGCGCGCATACGCCGGGATCCGGACCGCGGCCGTCCGGTTGGACGCCCCGTACGTGAACCGGACCGGGGCTTCGTATCCTGGCACCAGCCGGCGATAGGAGTTCGTCGACGGATTCGTCCACGCCATCAGACTGGCACCGTGTGTCAGCAGTCCCCCGATGTAGCAGCGTGCGGTCTCGGACAGACCCGCCTCGGCGTAGAACAGGTTCTCGCCCCCGCGGACCAGGTACTGATGCAGGTGCATCCCGTTTCCCGCCTGTCCGTACATCGGCTTCGGCAGAAAGGTCGCCGTCACGCCGGCTTCGCTCGCGACGTTGTGCACAATCGACTTGACGATCAATGTCGCGTCCGCCATCCGCGCAAGTCCGTCGAAGTCGAGCTCGATCTCCTGTTGGCCGTACGGCCCGACCTCGTGATGGTGGTACTTGACGGGGATCCCGGCCGCCTCGATCTGCCGAACGATCTCGGATCGCAGGGGGAACAGCCGGTCCTGTTCGATCGGGGCATGATAGAGCGATCGCTCGGCCCCGCCTGACTCGCGCCCCCCCTCGATCGGCTCGATCTCGACGCCGTTCCAGGTCGCTTCGGCCGCGTACCGGACGTCTCCAAACACGTAGTACTCGAATTCCGGACTGACGAGGACCTCGTCCGCGATGCCTCGGTCCGTCAGATACCGGAGGGCCGCCGTGATCGTCCGCCGCGGATCGAGCGCCGCCGGCGCCCGTGTCTCCGCGTCCGCGATGTCCGCGATCAGCGTCAGGACCCGCTCGCCGCTCCGTTCCTCGATGTACGCAGTGGACAGATCGGGCACGAGGACCATGTCGCTGCCCGCAACATGGCGGTAGCCGAGATTGGATCCATCGAACCCGATCCCGTCGTACAACACGGACTCGCTCAGTCGACGGACGGGGATCGTCAGATGGCGGAATCGCCCGACCAGATCCGAGACGCGGAAGTCGACCGATGCGACCTCCTCCTCCTCGGCACGACGCTTCAGCGATGCCAGATCAGACATGTCGGCCTCTCCGAACATGGTGGATGGGAGGCAGAGGGTACCCCCTCGGCCTCCCATCTACAACTCAAACCGCCCAGTTAACGGTGGAGATTCCGTGCCGCCACGAAGGACAGGCCCGCCTCGGTCAACGCGGTGGCCGTTCGGTTCAACGCGTCATGCTTGTCCAGGTAGTTGCGCTCCAACGCGGGCATCAACCCCTGCGCCTCGATCTCGGCCTTCGGCAGGAAGTACTCGAGGATGTCCGACGGATGATCTCGCGCAGCGTCGATCTCCGGAACACCGCCCTCGTGCTTCGCCGAGACGTTGGCCACCCGCGCCGCCAACTCGACCAGTTCCTCCGTCCGATCGTACGGTTGGATGACGATCGACTTCTGGGTCTCGGTGATGTGATGCTCAAAACGCACGTTCTCCTCCAGACCGAGCGCTGCCCGAATCGCTGCACCCTTCTCGATCGTGGTGTTGTCGACCGAGTTCGCCCAGTTGAAGCCGATCAACGACGTCGATCCGTCCTCACGCGCGAACAGCGTCGCGCCGATCAGCGTCCACAACGCCGCGTACGGGTTGTCGTTTCCCATATACACGGAGATCTTGAATTCGATATCGATCCCCAGCTTGTGCAGCAGGTAGCCGAGCAGCACGGTTCCCGGGTTGATGTTGAGAACCTGACGAATCCCGTATTCGGTGTAGTATCCGAGGAACTCGTCGACCCATTGGAGCGCGTGATCGTTCGGCTGTCCGACCCCGCCGAAGTATCCGGTGATCGTTCCCGGTCCGCCGAGGTGGATGTTGGATCCGTCCGTCCCCTTGGTATCGAGCGTCTCCACGTAACTCGCCCCGACAACCTGCATCGCCGCCGCTACTGCGAGCGTATCCCCGGCATCCGCCGTCTGCTCGGCCATGTTTCGCACACGGATGAACCGGCCCGGCATCAGCTCGCCCTGGGCGATCGCCTGTTTCGCCTCGACGATCAACCATGGAAAGAACTGCAGCGCGCTGATTTCGAGCGTCACGGCGGTCCGCGGATCGAACGTCACCGCGTCGGCACGGTCGCCCAGCACACCGCTGCGGAACGCGTCGAGGGAGGTGAAGGCCCCTCGATCCCGCTGTTCGATCAGCCACTCCACATCACGCAGGTACGGTGAACCGTTCGCCCGGAGCTTCTCCATCAGCGTCGGCAGCTGCCGAGCCGCCTCCGCCTTGCGGTTGATCTCATCCGGCCCACCATGCCTCTCCACGACCGCGAGGAACTCGTTCATCACGTCGCTTTTTGGGTCCAGTAGCACATCGTTGACCTTGCGGAGGTGCGCCTCATCGATCGCCAATCGCTGTCGCAGGTCGGTCATCGGTCTCCTCCTCGCCGGCTTACTCGTATTCCTTCTCCAAGGCCGGGAATCCGCCCGCCTCGGCCTTCAGCATGTGATAACAGTGCTCATCGGCGGGGAACGTCCCCGCCCGGACGTCGGCGACGTACTGGCGCATCGCCTCGGTGACGATCTCCGCCACGTTGCAGTACTTCTTGACGAACTTCGGAGTGAACGCCTGGAACTGGCCGATCAGGTCGGACACGATCAAGAGCTGGCCGTCGCACTCCGGCCCGGCCCCGATCGAGAACACCGGGATCGACAGCTTGCGCGCGATGAAGCCCGCCACCTCCGGCGGAACCGCCTCCAACAGCAGCAACTGTGCCCCCGCCTCTTGGATCGCGAGCGCATCGTCGATCAGCGCCCGCGCCGACGCGACGGTCCGTCCCTGTGCCTTGTGTCCGCCGAGCTGTCCCGAACTCTGCGGCGTCAAGCCGATATGGCCGCACACGACGATTCCGGCATCGAGGATGGCGCGAATGCGCGGAATCACGCGCAGACCGCCCTCGAGCTTCACCGCGTCGACATTCGCCTCCTTCAAGAACCGCCCCGCACTCCGGACCGCCTCCTCATCGCTGACCTGGTAGCTCATGAACGGCATGTCCCCGATCACGAACGTATTGGGTGCCGCCCGGCGGACCGCCTCGCAGTGAACGATGCACTGGTCCATCGTCACCGGCACCGTTCCCTCGTAGCCGTACACGCACATCCCAAGGGAGTCACCGACGAGCAACATGTCCAATCCTGCCGCCTCCGCGAACTGCGCCGTAGGGTAGTCGTAGGCCGTCAGCCATGCCACCTTCTCCCCGGCGTCCTTCATCTTCTGCAGCGTGTGGATACTGTGCTTCACCTTCTCGGCCACCTTGCTCCTCCCTTCCCGTTCTCTCCGCAATGTGCTCGCCGTACCACGTGTTTACCAACGCTACAGCCGGACTCCCACCTCCCGCAACAGCAGGCTCAATCGACAGACGGGTAGGCCCATGACGTTGGTGTAGTCGCCGGCGATCCCGGACACGAACCTCGCCGCGACACCCTGAATCGCATACGCGCCCGCCTTGTCGACGTACTCCCCGATCGCGAGGTACGCATCGATCTCCGCCTCGTCGATCGTCCGAAACGAAACGCGGGTCTCTTCACAATGCGTACGCTCGACGCCCGTTTCCGTGTTCCAAACGCATAGGCCGGTCAGCACACGGTGGTCGCGCCCGCTGAGCCGCCGCAGCATCTCCACCGCCTCGCCCCGCGTCTCGGGCTTCCCGAGGATCTCTTCGTCCACCACGACCATCGTATCCGCCCCGATGATCACGGCCCCGTCACGCTCCAAGACGGCGCGGGCCTTCGCACGGGCCAGATGCACCGCCTGCTCCGCCGGGGGCCCCGCGCCATGTTCCTCGATTCCGCTCGGGATCACGGTGAACTCCTCCGTCAACCGACCGAGCAGCTCCCTCCTCCGTGGAGAGTTGGACGCGAGAACGAGATGCATCGAGACCTCCGGATGAGCTGGCGTATCGGACGGCGGGATCCTCCCACCCGACTCCGACCGCTATGGATAGTCGACCCCGGACGTACCGAAGAACACCGAGAACGGCTGTGCGGCATCGACGGATTTCGGGAGCCGAATGACCCCGGCGACCACCTCGCCGGCGTTCACCGACTCGACACGCAAGAAGCCGTCCGTCAGCGCGACGAACGAGGCCGAACTGAAGAAGACGAAGTTCGTTCCACCCTGTCGGATGTAGAAATTCCACGGGGAAAACGACGCACCCTCGATCGAGAAGGCCCAGACCATCACGGCCCCGCTGCCGAGCAGCGGCTCCAACGCCGACACAAGCTCGGGCCCGAGCGCACCGCCGCGGATCGACTCCTCGAGGCGTACGAACAGCAGCCGAAGCTCTTCCCCGCGTTGAGAGACCTGCAGCGTCCGCACGAGTGCCGGGTCCAACTCGAGCAGCGCCGCCATCGCCTCGGCGGAGAACTCCTCCTGTGTCAGGATGCCCTCGAGCGTTCCCAACCCCTCGATCGGCGCGACATCGATCGGATCGTGCGACGTCGTCGCAGCGGCCGGCATGCCGGTCGCCGCCGCGATCTCGGTTCCGATTTCGAATCGGACCTGTTGGCCGCGATAGATCACGTCGAACGGAAGCTCCGGATCGATCGCATCCCCCAGGACGACGATCCCCTCACTCCCCGATCCGTGGTCGGGACCGCTCGGGTTCACCTCGAAGCGGCCCGCCGCGAAGCCGGGCGTGATGTCGATCCACGCACTCGCAGCGGGGACGATCTCCGAGCCGCCGACCTGTCGCACCGAGATCTCAGACGGAGAGAACGCGAACTGGGTCACGACCTCTTCGATGCTCGGATTCACATACAGCGCGTTGCGCCCGACATAAGGCAACAGCACGGCGCGAAGCTCGGCCGAAACCTTGCTCTGGAAGGTTCTCTCGTTGACATACACGAGCGTCAATGTCAGCTCGAACCCGCCGACTTCGACCTGCGCTACGCCGATCAGATCCAGATCGAGCCCGGTTTCCTCCGCGAAGCGCGCTCGCGGGTCCGCCGACGCCGCCCCCGCGAGAAGAAAGACGAGCAGAGAGGACACGATGAGTACCCTCCCTGCTCCTGTGATCTGTGTCACATTCCCCCCCATCGAACCGATCCGTCTTGGGTGCCGTCCTAGCAGATGCCGCCGCACCACCAGCCGGCGAACGCGAAGATCCAGAACGCCCAGAAGAAGGCGAGCAGCATCCCGCTGGTGATCGTGATGGTGATCATTCTCCACCTCCTATTGTACAAATCACGATATCACGCACCCGAACGGGCGACAAGGCCCCAATGGCGAAACCGGCGCATCGGACATCTGTCGAGCCGGGCGGGGCCGGCCCGACGCTCCGTCGTCCGCCCCGGCACGACGTCGATCCGCCCCGTTTCGATGCAAACCGCGTCGCAATCGGAGTTGCCGTCATCCATGCCCTGGTGTGCCAAAACGCGGACTGTGAGCGGCATTACGGACAGCTGTCCTCGTCGTCCTTCGTCGAAGGTCGCCTCCGTCGCGTGCTGACACGATCCCGCTCGTCGCTTACCATGCCCTGTCCACCGAAGGAGGGCATCGTGAGCACAACCGATCGTCTTGACCTGCTACTAGACCGCCATCGCGATCGGATCGAGTCGCTGGTGGGTGAAGCGGGCTTGCCGCTTCACCTCTTCTTCGTCGAGCAGATGGCCGAGACGGCCCGGGCATATGATGACGTGCTCCGATCCGTCTATCCGAACGGCTGCGTCGCATTCGCCGTCAAGTCAAACCCATGCCGTGGTGCGTTGCGCGCCGCCGCTCGCCTCCGGCTGGGAGCGGACGTCGCGTCCGAATACGAGCTGCGGGCCGCGCTCGAGGAGGGGATCGATCCGGCGAAGATCGTCTGCAATGGCAACGCCAAGTCCGTCGCGTATCACGACGCGGCACTCTCCGCCGGGACCCTGATCGCCCTCGACAACGACGCGGAGATCGAGCAACTCGAGGAACGCTCCCGGAAGGCGGGTCGGCGCGCCGACGTGTTGCTTCGCTTCCGCGGCATGCCGCTCGCCGGGCTCACCTCCGACGATCAGACGACCGCCGCCGACTGGACGAAGTTCGGCTTCCATATCGACGACGCCGAGCGCCTGTTCGCTCGGCTCGCGACGTCCGATCGGCTCCGCTTTCGCGGCCCGTCGGCCCACATCGGCACGCAGATCGCCGATCCCGGAGGCTACGAGCTGCTGCTCGACCGGTTTCTTCGACTCGCGGACGCCGCCGTGCGCCGCGGCCTCTCGATCGACCGAATCGACATCGGCGGAGGTTTTCCCGTGGCCTTCCTGACCCCCGACCAGTGGGCACACTTCACCGAGCGCCTGCTGGCGCGGCGCCACGGAGGGCCGGAGGTTTCGGATGCGGTGACCTGGAACGACCTGCCGATGGGGTACGCGCACATTCGGGATGACGAGACCGCTCCTGCCCGCTGGATCGGGAAGTCGTACTGGTCGGCATACCCTGCCGCTCGGATGCTGGACCGCATCCTGACGGCTCGGACGGCGGATGGGTCGACGGTCGTCGATCGGCTCATCGCACTCGGGCGGCCTCGCCTGATCGTCGAGCCGGGCCGCTCCCTGATGGCCACGGCCGGCGTCACACTCGCCCGCGCGGCCGGCGTCAAGACCGTCCTCGGCCACGCCGTCGTCTCCCTCGACCTCGGGATCAACAACCACGGGACGAACCTGATCTCGCCGGACATCTTCCCCGCCGCGGTCCTCCCGCGACGCCCCGGTGACCGACCGGTCGAAGCGTTCCTCGCCGGTCGGCTCTGCTTCTCCGGCGACATGATCAGTAAGGCGAAGATCGAGCTGAACCGTCTCCCTCACCCCGGCGAGCGATGCGTCATCTACCACACCGGCGCGTACAGCGCCGACCACTTCGCGTCGAACAGTTGTGGGTTCCCACGTCCCGCGAAGGTCGCCGTGCTCGCCGATGGGACGGCGGAACTCTGGCGCGCAGCCGAACGTTTCGAAGACGTTTTCGGCCCGACGGGGAGCCGTCTGGCTATCGACGACGCCCCGGACGCCCGGGATCGCGCTGGAACGCGAAGAAACTGACGACCCGGAACACCGCCGTGGCCCAAAGCGTGTTCAGAACGATCCGCCACGAGGCATCCTCCGGCATGCCGACGGCCGCCATGCCCGCGGCCTCGTCCGGCCGTTCGTCGGCGTAGTCGAGCCCGCGTACCAACACCGCCGGTCGACGTTCCGTCGTCTGTCCCATCACCAGTCCCGCCATGCCGGCGATCGAGTCGATGACCAGGTCGATCCCGCCGGAGCGCGGCGTACCGAACAGATCCTCGCTGAACGTTCCCCGTGTAATCGGATCGATCCCGGCGTAGCCGATCGCGACATCTTGCGAGCCGAGTCGCCCGATCGTCGTCGCGGTATCGGTCACGATCACCGCCACGTCCACGCCATGCCGCTCGAACACTTCCTCGCGGATCTGACTCGCCGTCGCGCACGGATCCCGCGGCAGCAACGACACGAACGCCTCCGGCGAGTTGGTGTGATCGATTCCGGCCTCATCGAGGTAGAGCGCATGCTTGCGAACGATGAACGTGTGGTTGTTCGTCTCGGAGTACCCTTTTCGCATCGCCTCCGGATTCGGCGACCGGCGTTCGAGCATGCGCCGCATGCTCGGAATGCGGATGATCCACGTCAACGGGATCACGACCAGGACGCGTCCCTCCTCGAGGACCAATTGGATCTTTCGCGGATCGCGCCGGAATACCCGTCCGAGAAGCCGCGCCTTGCGGGACGGCTCGACCTCGGCAAGGCGAACCGTCGCCCCCGGCTCGAAGAACGCCGCGATCTTCGAGCTGACGACGACCACATCCTTGTCCTGCGGCTCGATCCCGGCACGGCGCATCAGATCGAGCAGAAGGTCGCCGACCGTTTGGCCGGCGGTCTCCTCGGGATGGATCGAGCGTTGAATGGCAAGCGGAACGAATCGAATAGTGCCCGTGTCGGTCGTGGCACCCACGGCATCTTGCGGCTTCATGAAGCGACGAACCCCTCCCTCCGGGACGGCGAAAGTATAGCGGTCCCGCCGCAGATCCCCCAGCCCACCTACTCCTGCGGTTGCGCCGCCGGAACGCGGACGAACTGCGCGAGCACCAAGGACACGACGGCAATCCCGACGCCGATCAGGAACGTCGCCGTCGAGCCGAGAAGCGCCCAGATCGTTCCGCCGACGATCGGCACGATGACCGCCGAGATGTGATTGATCGTCGTCTGCGCCGACAGGTTGCTCGTCAGCTCTTCCGGACTGACCGCGATCTTCTGCAGGTACGTCGTCAATCCGAGGTTGAAGCCGAACAGCATGTTATCCAACACGAACAGTCCGAACAGGACCGGGAGTACGGTGACGTACGCATACCCGAGGAAGACCGGGATCAGCACGGCGAACGCAATCGACAGGATCGCTCGCTCTCCCAGTTTCGGAACGAGCTTCCCGACCTTCTGATAGACGTACGTGTTGACCAGCGCGTTGACGAGGAAGAGCACCGCCATCGTCTCGACGTTCACCTGATGCGTCAACACGAGGAGGAACGGCGCGAAGGTCGTGAAGATATGCCGTCGGCTCCCCATCAAGAAGGCGAGCGTGTAGAACAGCCAGTACCGCTTGCGCAGCTTGACCTTCCGCGTCGGCGGGAGTCCGTGCTCCCCGCGCCCGCGGAAGAACAGGATCGCCCCGCCGACCGCAACCACCCCCCCGACGACCAGGAACAGCCCTCGAAACCCCAGGGAATCGAAGAACAGCCGCACGACCCCCGTCGCCGCCAATGCGGCGATCGCCCCGAGGCTCCGCAACTGCCCGAGCACCTTCGGGCTCTGCTGACGATCGATGCGCATCAAGACGATGCTGCTGCTGCACGGTTCGAAGAAGTGAAATCCGAGGCTCATCACGACGGTCGCGACCAGCAGGATCGGGAGCGTCGTCGCCTGGCCCGTCAAGACGAGCCCTCCCCCGAGGACGATCAGGCTCAACGCCATGATCCGCAACTCCGAGAACGCGAGCGCCAGGAACGCAAGCAGGAACACCATCAGGCCGGGAACCTCTCGGACCGACTGCAGCCAGCCGATCGCCTCGGGGCCGACCCCGATCTCCTCGACGGCGTAGTTGGTGAACATCGCCTGCCAGACGCGATGCCCGAAATTGAGCAGGAAGCTCGAGACGATCAAGTACAGAAACAGCGCCCGGTTCTCCCTCAGCAGTCTCCGCATCCCGCCCCTTTCACAAGAGGCGTGAGTCTATCCCCGGCCGGAGCGTCGTACCACAGGATCGGGACACGCCGCGCTCAGCGGATCCGCCGAACGAGATCCTCCATCTCGACCGCATGCTGCTCGATCGCGCCAACGAGCTCGAACTGCACCCGGGCCCGCTTCAGGTTCTGTTCGGGGTACGACACCGCAAACCATCGGTCGCCCAGAAGGTGGTCAGTCAGGAAGCGAGTGCCCAGTTCCAACGCGATCGCCCGGGTGGCGGCGACGACGAGGTCGAGATCGATCGCGGGGAGCGTCTCGCCCATTCCCTTGGCAAACCCCTCGACGACCGCCCGGAACTGTCGCAGGTCGAAGGCCCCGCCGACGTCCTCCGGTCCGGTCAACGCCGAGCGGGCGCAGTCGGCGATGTCGACGACCGCGAAGCCACCCATCACCGTATCCAGATCGATCACGCAGAGGCCGCGCCCGGTCGCATCATCGATCAGCACATTGTCGAGCTTCGTGTCGTTGTGAACGATCCTGCGACGGATGCGACCCGACGCCGAAACTCCCGCCCACATCGAGGTCAGCGCGGCCCGTTCCTCCACGAAACGACGCTCCGCCGCCAGATCCCGTGCACGCCGGCACGGATCTCGATGTGCCGCCTCGCGAAACGTTCGCAGGACTCCGACCCCGTCGTGAAACCGGGGCAGTACCTCCTCCATCCGGTTTGGGGGGACGTCGTCCATCCGTTGCAGGAAGCGTCCGAACGCCTCGGCGATCGACTGTACCCGCGCCGGCTCGCCCACCGCCGTCGCATGCGCGGTGGCTCCCTCGATCCGCACGTAGCATCGCCACAGCGCGCCCTGCGCGTCTCGGACGAACCCGCGCTCGTCCGTCGATCGGACCAAAGCCGGCACTTCGCGATCGGGGTCTCCACCCTCCCCAAGCACCCGCTGTCGCAAGTGCTCGATCACCCGTTCGGCGTTGCGAATCACCGCCTCCGGATCCGGGAACACGCCCCGATGGATCCGCTGCAGGATGAATCGGCGTGTGGCTCCCTCGCCGGTCCGCACCTCGACTTCGTGCGTCTGATGGATATGCCCGGAGCCGTGCCGCACCACGGACGTAACCTCGCCCCCAAGCGCGAACCGCGCCGCGATGTCCTGCGCCCCAATCTGCATCTCTACGCCATCCGGACCGAACCGCCCCGACGAGGATGCGCAGGCCCTCCGCCGTATCGTCGCCCGGCCATCGCGCGTACCCTGTCGCCCCTCATGGACTCCAATCCGTTCCGGTGCAGTCCGGATCCAGTGCCCGTGCCTCATCCGCCCATCCGCGAGCACCGGCCGCATCGCCGGCCTCGGCGGCAAGCTCGCCGAGCAGCGCCGCGCATCTCGCCGCCTGGGCGCGCCACGGCGTTCCCTCGAGCAGTGAGAAGGCCTCCTCGAGGTACCGCGTCGCCTCGCCGGCCTCTCCTTGCGCCTTCGCCTCACGCCCGAGCTCTCGCAACGCAGTGGATGTCAGCAATCGGTTGCTCGCGGCCCGCGCAAGCTCCAACGCGCCTTCCGCCAGCCCGCGCGCTTCCTCGTATGCTCCTTGGTAGGTCGCAATCCGGGCTCGCGACAGCTGCGCCGCCACCGCCATGAACAGATCCACGGCGATGCGCGATGCGAGCCGCTGGCTCTGGTGATACCGTAGCTTCGCCAGATCCCACTTCTCCTGCGCTTCCGCGAACCCTCCGAGCGTCGACAGATTCAGTGCCTCGCCCCAGTGGTCGCCGATCCGCCGACGAAGCCGAAGGCTTCGCTCCGCCAATCGCACCCCCTCCTCGCGATCCATCGAGAACGCACACCCTGCAAGCGCCGCGACGGCCAGTGCCTCGCCCCATGGATCCCCCGACGCCTGATAGTGTGCGATGCTCGCATCGAGCCGCGCGCGAACCTCCTCCAACGCGTCGAACCGGCCGGCGTACGCCGCGATGACGTTCGCGATCGCGTGATCTGCCGAGAACGGCTCGACCGCATCGAGCCGCGCCAGACCCTCCTCGATCCATCGGCCCGGTTCGGCGTCGGCGCTGAACTGGGCGAACCACCCGTGCGCCACACGGAGAAGCCCGTCGACCGCCGGGTCGAGCCCCTCGCGAAGCGCCTCGATCACGGCGCGGAATGCGCGCGCGCCGTCCTCGAAGTGCGCCCGCATGTCGAAATAGAAGAAGAGCCCCTGCGCCGCACGCCTCAGCAGATCCGGGCGATCGGAGGCCGCCGCGTAGCGCCACGCCGACAACACATTCGCAAGATCCCGTTTGAGCGCCCGCAGCGCTCCCAATTGCTCCGCCCCTTTCAGCTGCTCAAAAACCTCTTCGGTCCAGTCGATGTAGTACGTTGCATGCCGTTCCACGGCCGTCTCGAATCTCCCGGCCGTCGCATGGAGGTTCTCCAGAGAGAACTGTCGCACCAGTTGATGAACCTGATAACGCTCCGGCTCCACCCGGCGGATCAGGCACCGCCTCGCCAGAGCGGACAGCACCGCGGTGGAGCTTCCGGCCGCCCGCTCGGCGGCATCGACCGTAAACCCACCGTGAAAGATCGCAAGCCGACAGAGCGCCGCCCGCTCGTCCTCCGTCAACAGCGCCCATGACTGCTCGTACACTGCCCGGAGATTCCGATGGCGCGCCGGCACGTCCCGGTGCGTGTGAACGAGGAAGTCGAGGTTCGCGGCAATCCGCTCGGCAATCTCCCTCCACGAGAACACGCCCCGCCAGGCCCCGGCCATCTCCAAGCCAAGCGGGAAGCCCTCGAGGAGCCGCGCGACGCGAGCCATCGCGTGCACCTCCGGCTCCCGCTGCGTCGAGCCGGGATCCGCCCTTCGCTCGGTCACTTTGAGCAGGCGAATCGCATCGAACCGTCCCAGCGTCTCGACCGCCGCCCCCTCCGTCGGAACCTCCAGCCCGTGAAGCGTGACGATCGACTCGCCGGAAACGCTGAGAGGAAGCCGCGACGTGCAGAAGCAACGGACGCGCGGTGCGCCCGCAAGCAGCTCACCGAGCCGTTCACCGAGCCCGCCGATCCGATCGACCTCGTCCAGGATCAACACGGCTTCTCGTTCGGCGAGATAGTCCTCCAGCAGCAACGCGAGCTGCTCCCCCTCGCCGCGGGCGTGGCGCAGTCCGACCGCCTCGGCCATCGCGGACCGAGCCCCGTCGAACTCGTCGACCCCTCCAAGAGGCACGAAGAAGACACCGTCGTCCATCCGATCCTCGATGCGTCTTCCGACCTCCAGGGCCAGCGTCGTCTTCCCTACGCCCCCGAGTCCGACCAACGTGACGAGTCGCGTCTCCCCGCTCTCCAGAAGCCGCTCGACGCGTTCCACCTCCTGCTCGCGCCCGACGAACGGCGTCAGCGCCGCGGGCAGGTTCGATCTGCGGGGCGAAGCCGGATGCGGCGCCGGCCCGGCGTCCGATCGACGAACCCGATCGACGATCTCCTCCGTCTGCGAGTCCGGCGTCAGCCCCAGCTCCTGCTCCAGTGTTTGGCGGAAGCTCTCATAGAAGCGGAGCGCCTCAGTCCGCTTCCCGCCGGCCGCGAGGGCGACCATCCATCGCCTCGCAGCCGGCTCGCTCAATCGATCGACCTGAAGCCAGCGCTGCGCGTACGTCCCCATGAGGTCCCACGCCCCCGCATCGTGGTGGAATGCCGTCAACCGCTCGAGGGCCTCCGTCAGCTCGCGCCGCAACGCCTCCCGCTCGGCGAATTGCCAGTCGTCGAAGCCCTCCGCCCCCGCGACGAGGAACCCCTCCATGAACGGGGCCCCCGCCTGCGTGACTGCCTCCGCAAGCGCCGGCGCACACCGGTCGCAAGCCACCGTCCGCGAGTGCTCGGAACTCGGACAGCCAACCATTAGATCGCGAAAACGAAGGACATCCACTTGGAACGCAGGATCCTCTTCCAGCTCGATCGTGCTTCGATCCGTTCGCAGCAGCCGTGCCAGCGGGGTCTGCCGCAGGATCCAGAGGATGTTGCGCAACGCGGAGAATGCGGCCTCCGGCCCGGACTCCGGCCAGAGGAGGGTGGCCAAGGTCTCCCGGTGGTGTCGGCTCCGCGTCACCGTAAGGTACGCCAGAAGCGCCATCGCTTTGCGGCGACCGAGCCGCGCCAGCCGGCCGTCGATCTCCAGTTGCGGTGCTCCGAACAGCCGAAGGGATAGCTTCGGCACACCGCGCTTCTCCGTGTCGCGCATCTTGTCGCATTCTACCTCGTCACGGGAATGGGAGTCGGCGGTGCCTCATCGGGGAAGCGCTTCACAGAGTGTGACATTCATTACGTTTCGCACGAAACCGCCCGAGACCGGCCGACGAAATGCCCTCCTTCCGACTCCCTCGAACGTCGAAAGGCACTGCACTCCGGACCGGGCATCGGATAGGAGATCACGGAAGGGCCTCTTCGCATCGTCTGATCCCCGGACGCGTGCCCCGGGGTTCGCGCCGTTCCCGTTCGCCGGGTTCCTACGGCTCTTCGTCCGATTCCTCTTCGCTACAGAGGCCCTTCTCCTGCATCTCGACCGTGCACGGTGTCGGGACCGCGAAGCCCTGTGCGTCGAGCACCGGGGGCAGTGCGATCCCTTCCAGGGTCTTGACGAGGTACTCGAAGGTCGACAGAAGCGCGGACTGCCGTCGCAGCATCTCCTCGAAGCGGCGCAGGTACCGCCCGCGCTGCGTCGGATCCAACCTAGGCCACGTCCCTTTGAGGACGTCCTCGAAGCTGGTCAACAGCTCGGCCATCCGCTTGAGCAGATCCTCGAAGCTGCTCGCAAGCGCAATCCGCTCCTCCGGGGTGAGTTCGGACCAGGTCTCCACAAGCAGCGTGCTGAAGCTCTCGAGGAGACCGAGCTGCCCCTCCAGCAACTCCGCGAAGCTATCGACGATGTCGCCATCGACGATCTTCCCGAGCTTTTGGGTTTCGACGTCCTTGAAGTCGTCGAAATCGGTCGCCGGGAAGTAGCCCGCCGGAGCCGGGCCGGCGATCCTCTCCAGGAGAGCCTTGCCCGTCTCGGACACGGCCACGCCGAGCGTCCAGATCTCATGTCCGTCGACGGCCTTGAACTGATCGGCAATCGGCACCGGATCCAGCCCCATGTTCTTGTTTCCATTCGAGACCAGGTTGATCACACGGCGATCCCCCGACCCCGTGGCGAGTAGCCCGATGGCCACCTTCAGTCCGTCCCCGAGGTTCGTACGTCCGGTGTGGCTGCAGAACGACGGGTCATTCGCCCGTTCGATGCCGGCGTGGATGTTCGCCAGGCTTGCAGCAGACAGCCGCGTCAACGGTAGCAACTCGGCCCCCTGGTTCGAGAAACACACAGCACCGACGCAGATCTCCATCAACGAGGACGCCGGTAAGAGCACATCCTCGATCGCCGTCTTGATTCCGCCGATCTCCAATGCCCGCTCGTTGGCGTTGATGCTGCCCGACGTGTCGATCACGAACACGATGTCGAGCGTCCTCGCGGCCGAGGCTGCGCCGCCCATCCACAGGATCGCAACCGCCGCGAACGCCAGGACCCATCCGATTCCCGCACATCTCTTCCGAGTCATCATTCCTCCTCTTCACGATGGTTCGTTCGCTATCTCGTCCGGCGAGACGATGCAGCGACCACGGCTCCGCTCCCGTCCGTCGTGCGTCGGAGGACGTCTGATGCCGCCACGGATCGAACGAGCGTCGACGTGGTTCGAGAGGCGTGGGTTGAGTCATCCGTTGAGAATCGATCCATTCGCCCTCCAGTGGGCCACGGAGCCACCGGGGCACGCCGATAGGTTAGCCGCTTTTGTCTTCATTATCCATGAACTCTCGCCTGGCATGATGTCTTCTCTGATCTCTCCGGTTCCCTCTGACGTCCGGCCGGCTATACTCGATCCATGTCCGAGAGGCCTGGCGTCCTGATCGTCGACAATGCGGTGCACCGAGTCCTCTTCCACCCATCCTGGCATTGGCGGGCCCACTTGAAGACGGCAGCGACCCACTTCTGCAACCTCCCCTCCGGCGCTTCCGTTCCGCCGCTCGGGCGATTCTCGCACGTGATCCTGACTGGCTCCGAGGCGTCGATCCTCCAACCGATGCCCTGGTTCGATGCAGAGGTCGCGCTGATCCGCGAGATTGTCGACCGTGGGCTTCCGCTTCTCGGCTCCTGCTTCGGTCACCAGATGCTCGTCTACGCTCTGTCCGGATCGGAGTACGTCGCTCGATCCGATCCGCCGGAGGTCGGCTGGGCCGAGATCGAGTGCACCGGTCGCGACCCGCTCCTCGACGGCCTGCCGAACCCGTGGTCGACGTTTGTCTATCACTTCGACGAGGTCGTCGATCCGCCGGCTCCATGGCGGAAGCTCGGTCGAACCATGCACTGCGACACACACGTTCTTCGCTATGGGGATCGCCCCGTTTGGGGGATTCAAGCGCATCCTGAGATGTCGTCTCGTAAGGCAAGGCACTTCCTCCGCCTTGCCATGGTCGCGGGGCTCAAGCCTGCACGGCATGTGCTCCGTGCTCTGCGAAACGTGCCGCCACGAAATGACGTTGCGGACAGGATTCTTGCTCGGTTCTTGGCCTGCTAGGCGAGGCCGATCCTAGCCTGCCAGCAGCGGGGACAGATCGAATTCGATGTGGAACCACCGCTGTATGCCCTCCACCGGAGGGTTGGCGATCTCCTCGATCCAGGTCCGTCGAACGCACTCGGGATGGTTGGTCCAGTACGCGCGTTCCTCGGTGTCCTCGTACTCGGTCGATTCGCCGACCATCGGGAACCGAACGTCGAGCGTTCGCTGTTCTTCGACCGTATACAGGTTGATCACAACCGCCGAGTAGTGGATCTGATACGTCGGGGCGCCCGGCACACGGCCCGCCGATCCCTTCGGCGCATCGCCGGTCCGGGCAAACGCTTCGAGGTCGGCGAGCGCCCGGCGAAGCCCGTCCTCACTCCCGTCGTACGTCTCGCTCCACGGGTGCGTCTCGTGCCAGAGCCCGGGCGTTTCCAGATCCCAGTCCTCGTGCAGGAACGGCTCGCTCGTCACGGATGTGTAGACCGGCTCAATCGCGCGCCCGAATCCGGCACCGAGGATCCCATGCTCGCGGTACGTGTTCGAGCCCCCATTCGTACTCATCCCGATCCAGCGGCCATCGTCCATCGTCGTCTGTGCCCAGAATTGCGCCGAGCCGACCCGAGCCCGTGCCGGGATGTTCAATGCCCTAAGCAGTGCCGCACACAGCCACGCATGTTCGACACAGATAAGACTCCCGTGATCGAGCGCCTCGGCCGCGCTGTACGCCCAGTCATAGAAGTTGCGTCCCCAGCACCAACCGCCGTCTTGGATCGTCTGCCAGATCCCGCTGGTCACGTCGCGATAGGCCTCCTCGCCGTTGCCGAACACGGCATCGTGATTGAACGTCCGACTGACCCACGCGTACACCGCCCAGGAGACGGCCCGCGTGTCCGATCGATCCTCCGTCGGGATCGATGCGAGCAGATTCGAAGCCGCGGATCGGATCGCCGGGTCGTCCGATGTGATATAGGCATCGGACTCGAGGTACTCACGAACGGACGGCGGGTACCCGAAGGCGTCCGCCGGAATCGTCGCGCCCTCGGGCACGTCCTCCCGCTCCTGGAACGCCGCCGCCGCCAGGAACCCGTACCGCACGTCGAGGTCGTCGAGCGGATCGATCCCGGGCGCGAGCTCGAAGTCGACGGTCGTCGACCCGTTCTCGAGGATGGCGATCTCTCCCTGCGGCACGGTCCGATAGCCATCCTTCGCGGCCAGCACGATGTATCGGGGATACGCAACCGGGATGCCGCCCAGTCGATACGATCCATCGATGCCGCTGACCGTCTCGATCGGCGCCCCCCATGGATCCCCGTGAATCCATACACGCGCACCGGCCACCGGCATACCGCCGCTGGTCACCCGCCCGACGATCTCCCCCGCCGGCGCTTCCGCGAACGTGAAGTCATCGAACCACGCCGTTCCCGGCCCCTCAAGGTACCCGCGGATCTCCGCCCGGGCAGCCTCGGCCGGCGCGCGGAACTTCAAGTCTGCGGAGAAGTCGAGTTCGAACGGCCGGGAGCCGTCGTGCCCGGGATAGTCGACGATCTGCAGCCGCCCCCCGTCGGCATCCCGGAACACCACCTGCAGGCGGCACTCCCCCCGATCGCGATCGACGTCCTCGAGGGCGATATACCCGCACAGCGTGTACACGGCCCCGCCCTGAACGGGGACGGTCTGCTGCCATGCTGCGCGACGCGACCCTTTGGCGGAGATCCGAAGAGACCGTGCCCCGCCGTGTGCCGTCGCATCGTCCCAGACGAACTCGATCGCCCCGGTTCCACCGGGCAGCGTCACGGGAGTCCATGCGTTCGGAGTCCCTCCCGACCCGAACTCGGCGGCCGCGTTCCACAACAGGTTGCCCGCGGCGGATAGAGTCTCCCCGGTACCGCAGACGATGCCAAGGGACAGAAGCCCGAGGATTCCACAGAAGGCTCGAGAACGGATGCGCATGGTTCCCTCCAGCGGTCGGCTGCTCCATCTACCCGCCGGCGCGCCGTCCGTGCCTCAAGCAGCCACGCCGCTACTCCTCCTCGAGGCCAAGAAACGCGCGCCACCCACGCAGATGCGCGAGCGTCCTCGATGTGGAAATCTGACACCACTGCGACCAACGGGAGTACCATCCACAGATTCCGCCGACCAAGCCATCCTCCTCGTACTCGCCGACCAGATAGCTGATGAAGCTCGTACCAAGGGCGAAGTAGGTCTCGTCATCGACGTCGAAATTCAGTGGATCCTCGGCACTGGTGGAGATGCCGTGCTCCGCCGCCCACGTTCGCGCGATCTCCAATCCGTCCTCGGCACCGAGTAGTCTCGCCGCCGTATACCCCGCGATGCCCTCGCGCACTAGCCGCGGAACCGCGTACGGCGTGCAATCACAGATCTCGGGAATCTCCAGCGCCCTCATCAACATCCACTTCGCCACTTCGCCGACGAGCAACTCCTCCCACCGATCGGCGGTGCAGAGGAACGCAACCGAGGCGCGAACCAGATCGACGACCCATTCAGTGAGAGACGCGGTGGCGACCTGTTCATCGTACGTGCCCTGCGAGGGCATCGCATGGATCAGCGTCACGGCGTCACGATCCAATCCGGTCGCTTCCTGAAGCGACGCGCGGTCGGGGAAGACAAGGACGATGACCGGAGACATCAGGGATCCTTTCCAGTCCAGCGCCCAGAGTTCCACCGCCGAGCCGCCGGCCGGATCGCCCTTCCTTGCAACCCGACCACCCTCGGCCCGCGCCGGAGCTTCGTAGCCCCACAGCGCAAACGTGTCCTCGAGAAGTCGCTCGGCCCGTTCGGCCCGTTCGCCCCGGTTCTCCGGCGAAGGCTGCACCCATCCGACGGCGCCGTACGTCCATCCGACGAGCGCGTAGGGGCCTTCGGCCCCTCCTCCCGTCATCAGCAGGATGGCGACGACCGCCGCCGCGACCACCACGACGCCCGCACAGATCCACATCCATCTAGAGCGCACCGCGTCCTCCCTGTTGTCCCTTGATCCGTCCGTCTCCCGTCGTCGCGGCGAATCCGAGCGCCGCCACGATGCCGATCGCCCCGATGATTCCCCAGAGCAGCACCGGGGCCGATGCCAACGCGTCGAACAGATGCCCTCCGACGAACGGCCCGAGCGACCACCCGAGCGCCTCCGTCAGGCCGAAGAAGCCCATGTACCGCCCGACGCGCTGCACTGGAGCCATGTTCGCGACCGCCGCCATCGAGGTCGGTGAGAAGACGACCTCGCCGAGCGTAATCACGACCATCGATGCGATCAAGAGTGAAAAGCCCGACGCGAACGAAACCGAGAAGTACCCGACGGCGTACAGCAGACATCCCAACACGAGCCCATTTCGCAGGCCGATTCGGTCCGCAAGACGGGCCGCCGGCCATTGGAACAGCACCACGACGATCCCGTTGATCGTGAACAGAATCCCGAGCTGCCCCTCCGCGATCCCTACGATCTCTGTCGAGAAGACGGCAAGGGTGCTCGCGAACTGCCCCATGACGAGGTATAGGAGCATGCTCCACGCGCAGAAGACAAGAAACCGAGCATCTCGAGCGACGTCGATCACCCGGCGAAACGAGAAGCGCGATGTCTCGGCCCGCTGGATCGATTCGCCCGCGAGGAAGGCCATCAAGAGCAACCCGATCAAGCTGGCACCGGTCGTCAGCAGAAACAGCGACGCATAGGACGTCGTCACGAGGAAGCCGCCAATGGCGGGACCCATCGCCCATCCGGCGTTCTGACCGATCCGAAACAGTGCGTACGCCTCCACCCGCTTTTCCGGCTCGACGACGTCCGCGACCATCGCCGAAAGCCCGGGCCGCACCAGCCCGCCGACCATCCGAACCGCGACGAACACCCCGCCAACGATCCACACCGATTCCCGTGCGTAGATCGCATAGGCCATCCACCCGAACACCATCACGCGTGCGGCCATGCCCCCGAGAATCAGCGGCCGCCGGCCGACCCGATCGGCCAGCTCCCCTCCGGCGATCCGGCCGGCCGCCGCGACAAGCGCCGACACCAGCATAATCGTTCCCACGTGCGCCATCGGCATGCCGCGCTCGGCGTGCAGATAGATACTGACGAACGGCATCGCCGCCCCGAATCCGACGGCAACGATCAGCTGGACGAAGAAGAGCGTCCAGAACCGACGGTCGTACGTCCTCAGCGTTCCGAGAAGCCCGCCCATGCGTTCCATTCACGGTCCCCGTCAGGTAGCCAGATATCCCGCCTTCACCAGCAGCTCGATGCCCCTCTGCGTGTCTTCGATCGAGAACAGCCGATCGAAATCGAGGGTCAGCCGCAGTGCGATCTCCTCGATCGTGTTCGTTCCGTCACAGAGGTTGGTCAGCGACTCGACGACGGCGCGGTGGTTCCCGGACAGCATCTCCTCGGCGAAGGCCCGCTCCTCGTCGCTCCATTCCGTCATGATCTCCGAGCGCACCGGTCCGTCGACGATGCAATGCGGGCGCACCCCGTCGAAGCGCCCTTCGACCGTCTTGTGCCCTCCCATCGTCGTTGCGACTGCATCGAGCGCCGCCTCGTGCGCCCCCCTGTCCCAAACTCGCTCCCCGATCAGATCACGCAGCGACGCAGCGCGCCGCCGCTCGATCTCGCGTGCCACCTCGACCAGCCGCTGCCCCGCCCCCGCTCGGCCGGCGAGCGACGCAGCCCGGGCGATCTCCCCGACGCCGAATCTCATCAGCCACCGTCCGAGTCGTTCGGCTTCATCCTTTCCCCAGGTCGGCAGCGTCGCGAGGAGCGCCGTCAACAGCCCGACATGCTTCAGACGCGTCGGATCGACCTTCTCGATCGTGTCCTGATCGGTGTGCCAATACGGGTCGTCGTGTCCGAACATCACCGCCGGCAACGCATGCGGGCTCGCTTGGAAGACGAGATGATCGCTCCCTCCGCTCGGCCGATCGACAATCCAGTGCAGCGGCCGTCGCGAACCTTGCCGCGATCGCGTCGCTTCGTCATCCGCGATTCGATCGAGGATCGGGGCGTAGCACGCGTTCAGGAACGACGGCCGCGCGTTCGGAATCCGGAAGACACGGAGAGGCTCGCCGAGCAATTCCGGCGATTGCCCGACCATGTCCAGGTTCACGACGAACCGCACGGTCCGAAGCCGCTCGGCGTTCGCCATCGCCCACGGGATGGCGCCGTTGAACTCCGCCACCCACAGCAGGCGCACCGAGTTACGAAGCGGCATCGTCTTGCCCATCTCGACCAGCGCGCGAGCCACTTCGATCATCAACCCGCTTCCCGAGGCGTTGTCGTTCGCCGATGGACGCGGATGGCAAAGGTGCGCGACGACGAGAACCTCCCCGACGTCCGGGTCGCTTCCCGGGATCTCCGCTTCCAGCGTGTTCATCGATCCATCGTAGGCTTCGGCGTCGATCTCTCCGACAAGCCGGACCGCACCCCGAGCCAGCTCGCCGATCAGTCGATCGGCCTCCCTCCGCGAGATCGAGAAGCCCATCGGCGTCGTGTCCAGCTCCTTCGCCGTCGGAAACAGCCCCGCGTACTGAACGAGATCGTACGAAGCTGCCGCCCGCTCGGACTCCGGATACTGGATCAATCCGGCAATCCCCCGCCCGCGAATCCGCGCCAGAACCTGGCTCGGACGTCCGCTCGCGAGAACGAACCGTCCTTCCAACTCGACGCCGTCCACATCTTCGTCGCTCGTACCGCGGCCGATGTGGATCAGCTCGCCCTCCGCCCGGCCGGCACCGGACTGGCCGAGGACCGAGATCGGTACCTCGGCGTAAGAACAGAGACGGCGTCTTTTCGGCTCGATCTGCTGCAGACTTCCGGAACGGATTCGCCACCCCGTCGGCGCGATCCAGCCGAGCGTCTCCGTCCTCCCATCCGCCTGGAACGAGGAGGTCTTCGTCTCCACCCCAATCCGCTCGAGCGCCCGGCGGACGTCCGCCAGTGCGTCGTCGAATCCCGGAGATGCTTGGATCCGATGATGGCGGGCGATCTCGGCCACGTACCCCTTGGCACGAACCCCGGACAGCACCTCGGCAAGTTTCACAACCACCGCGTCAAAGTCCATGATTCCCCCTTGGTCGCGTGGCATTCTACCGGTGTAGAACGGCGCCCGCGAGGCACCGCCGAACAGCACAGCGAAGGCCTACCTCTTCGGTGCGCCGCGGGATTCCCGTACGGGACAGCCGGGACCTCGCCAGCTGCCGATCGTTGTTGCCCCCCCCAAACCACCCTGGTACGATGCATCGATCCGCATCGATCCAGGGAGGCCCGGACCTACGTGAGTGAAACCGATCCGCGTTTGGCTGCCGTCTCGCGCATCGCACAGGTCGCAAGCGCGTCTCTCGAACTCGACGAGCTGATGGAGGTCGTCTACGACGCGATCGCGCCGTTCTTCCGGCATGAGCAGTACACCGTGCTGGAGTACCTTCACGCCAAGGGCTCGCTGCGCACCCTGTTCGGTGTGGAAGCCGGCGAGCGGTCCAACAGAGACGTCACGGAGGTCGCGCGAGCCGGCCTCAGTCACACCGTGGCGACCCGCGGCCGCCCGCTATATGTCCCCGATCTCGAACATCGCGACCCGTCCGTCCCGGAGCCCGTGACCATCGGGTACGAGACGCCCATCGCGTCCTGGCTCGGCGTTCCGATACGGATCCGCGACCAGGTTATCGGCGTCCTATCCCTCGGAGCCGTGACGAAAGATGCCTACCCACGAGCGGATCAGGCCCTTCTGCTCACCGTCGCGGACTTGCTCGGCATGGCGATCGAGAATGCCCGTCTGTTTGAAGCCACGAGGCGGCAAGCAGAGCGTATGGGCCTCCTCAACCGCGTCAGCAAGGCCGTCAGCGCAACGCTCGAGCCGGATCGCCTCCTCGAGGCCCTCTATGCGGAGATTGCCCCGGCGTTCGAACATGACGAGCTTCTCGTCGTACTGCATCGCCCGGAGACGGACGAAATCGAACTGATCTTCGGGATGCTGGGCGGGCGTCGCGTTCCGCGTGCGCGCCATCCGTTGGGCGGCCTGACCGGGGAGGTCATCCGAAGACGGACGACGTTACACATTCGCAACTACGAAGCCGAGAAGGATTCCCTGCCCACTCCGTATTTCGCCGAGGGCGAAGAGCGGATGCCCGCGAGCTGGCTCGGGGCCCCCCTCATCGTCGGAGAGCGCGTCCTCGGAGCGATCTGCATCATGCTCGATCGCCCGAACGCGTACGATGCGGAGCGCCAACGGCTGTTCGAAACCCTCGCCGATCAGATTGCCTTCGCGCTCCACAATGCGTCCACCTTTCAGGCGGCGCGGGACGCCGCCGAGCAGCTCGCGATCGTCAATCGCATCGGCCGCTTGGTCGGGCAAGAACACGACCTCGAACAGCTCGGGCTCGCCGTCCACCGAGCGATCGCTCCGGTCTTCGAACCGGATTCGTTCTTTATCGCCCTGGTCGACGAGACGGACCAGACGATCGAGTTTCCGTTCATGATCGACGAAGGGGTTCGAACACCGTCCGACCCCATTCCGCTCGGAGAGGGCCTCACCTCGACCGTGCTCCGAACCCAGCGGATGCTTCACGTGCACAACGAGCTCGAGTACGGAGAGGCAATCGGCAACCCTTCCCTGTTCGGATCGATGAAGGCTCCTCAATCCTGGCTCGGCATCCCACTTCTGGTCGGCGGACGAGTCATCGGGGTCGTCAACGTGCAGTCGTACCGCCCGCATGCGTTCACCGAGGAGCAGGCCCTGCTGCTCTCGACGATCGCCGATCAGATTGCGACATCCTTCGACAAGGCGCAGCTGTATCAGGCCGCGCAACGTGAGATCGAAGAGCGCAGACGTGCCGAGGCGCGGCTCGATCAGGAGCGAACGCTGCTTCGGACGATCATCGATCACCTGCCCGACTTCATCTACGCGAAGGATCTCGAGGGACGTTTCGTCGTCGCGAGCACCGCGATCGCGCGCTTCTTTGGCTGCGAGACCCCGGAACAGCTGCTCGGCAAGACCCTCGGCGACTTCCTCCCCGCCGCGCTGGCCGCCGGCTACCTCGAGGAGGACCGCAGGATTCTCGCGTCGGGCACGCCGCTGCTCAATGCCGAGGAGTCCGTCGTCGACCGCTCGACCGGCGTCCCACGGTGGTTACTCGTGACGAAACTGCCGTTGGCGAACGCGCACGGCGAGACGATCGGCCTCGTCGGCATCGATCGCGACATCACCGCTCGCAAGCAAGCCGAGCAGAAAGTGAAGCGCTACGTTGCCGAGGTCGAAGTGGCCAACGAGGAGATCAAGCAATTTGCGTACATCGTCTCCCACGATCTTCGCGCCCCGCTCGTCAACCTGAAGGGGTTCTCCGCCGAGTTGACCGCCGCCATGAAGACGCTCGCCCCGTATCACCGTCACCTCCTCGACAGGATCGACCAGCCCGAACGACAGCGGATCGCTCAGCTCCTCGACGAAGACATCCCGGAGGCGCTCGGTTTCATCGAGACGTCGGTCTCCCGCATGGACGGCTTCATCCGCTCGGTGCTGAAGCTGTCGCGGATCGGGCGGCGCGAGCTGAGCCCGCGCCCGGTCGACGTCGCCGCGCTCGTCGAGGCGTGCCGCCAGAGCCTCGCCCATCAGATGGAGGAACGCCGCGTCGAGCTGATCGTCCACGATCTCCCGGAGGTCGTCGCCGACCCCACCGCCATGGAGCAGATCGTCGGCAATCTGCTCACCAACGCCGTCAACTACCTCGACCCGGAAAGGCCCGGGCGAATCGAGATCGGCGGAGAGCGTGGGCCGCTGGTGACGCGTTTCTGGATCGCGGACAACGGACGGGGAATCGCACAGGAGGACGAGGAGAAGGTCTTCGCGCCGTTTCGGCGCGCCGGAGTGCAGGATGTCGTCGGCGAGGGAATGGGCCTCTCCTACGTGCGGACCATGGTCAGGCGCCACGGCGGCCAGATCGGATTCGAGTCGGAGCCGGGCGTCGGAACGACGTTCTCCTTCACCCTCGCCAATCCAGAAGAGAAAGGACGAACCGATGGGAAACCTGAGTGAGGTTAGCATCCTGATTGTCGAGGACGACGCCGGCCACGCCCGGCTGATCGAGAAGAACCTGAAACGAGCGAGCATCTCCAACGGGATCACACGCGTCGAGAATGGCCGCGAGGCGCTGGACTACCTCTTCTCCGAGGGCGACTTCGCCGGACGCGAGAGGCCGTCCCCGCTTCTCGTCCTTCTCGATTTGAACATGCCGGTGATGGACGGCTATCAGGTCCTCGAACACATGAAATCGGACCCGCAAACCCAGAAGATCCCGGTCATCGTGCTGACGACGACCGACGACGCCCGCGAAGTCTCGCGCTGCTACGAGCTCGGCTGCTCCGTGTACATCACGAAGCCGGTCGATTACGAAAGCTTCTGTGACGCGATCCAACAGCTCGGTCTGTTCATGTCCATCGTGACGGTGCCGGACGGGGAGTGAGCTGGATGCCGAGCAGGGACGCGATTCACATCTTGTACATGGAAGACGACCCCGGCCTCGCGCGGCTGGTCCAGAAACGGCTTCGGCGCGCCGGCCACACCGTCGACATCGCGGAGAACGGGGAGCAGGGCATCGCGCAGTACCGGGATGGGGCGTTCGATGTGCTGATCGTCGATCAGAACATGCCCATTCGCAGCGGCCTCGAGGTCCTCGAGGTCCTCGGCGGCGCGGGCAAGCTCCCCCCGACCATCATGCTTACCGGAACCGGGAGCGAGCAGACCGCCGTCGAGGCGATGAAACTCGGCGCCAGCGACTACGTCGTCAAGGACGCCGACGGCGCCTTCCTCGACCTTCTGCCACCGTTGATCGACCGCATCCTGAACCAACGGCGCCTAATCGAGGACCGCCGGCGCGCCGAGGAGGCGCTTCGGGAAAGCGAGGAGAGGTTCCGCGCCGTCGCGGAGACCGCCGTCGACGCGATCGTCTCGATCGACAGCCGAGGCCGAATGACCTTCTGGAACCGTGGTGCCGAAGAGATGTTCGGCTATCGCGAGATGGAGGTTCTCGGGCGCCCGTTCACCCTGCTCATCCACAAGGGCCCCCACGGGGAGCACGAGCCGCCGATCGGCTTCTTCGACGTCGACGGCGTACCTCGCAGCGAACGAGGGATCGAGTCCCGAGGCCGGCGGAAGGACGGCTCGATCGTGCCGATCGACCTCTCCCTGTCAAGCTGGGAAACGGACTCCGGAAGCTTCTACACCGCGATCATTCGCGATATCACCGAACAGAAAGAGTACGAGGCCAACCTCGCGCGGATGGCCCACACCGACGCGCTGACGGGGACCTACAACCGCCATTACCTCGCCGACATCCTCGAGCGAGAATTCCTCCGCGCCAGGCGCTACCGCCATCCGATCGGCTTCCTGATGCTCGACGTCGATCGCTTCAAGCAGATCAACGACCGGTTCGGACACCAGACCGGTGATGAGGTCCTCGTGGGCATCGCCGACGAGCTGATCGAGACCCTCCGCGAATCGGACATCGTCGTTCGCTATGGCGGAGACGAGTTTCTGATCATCCTCCCCGAGACGAACGGAGAAACCGAGGTCTGCCGAGATCGCATCCACCGTGCAATCGCAGGATCCGATCGTCTGGCACACCTGGTCGACTTCCCGATCACGTTGTCGATCGGATGCGCCCATTGGGACCCCGACGATCCGCGCACGATCGACCGGATCCTCCGGGATGCGGATCGAAAGATGTACACAGCGAAAGAACTGAAGCAGACCGTCGAGGGCGATCCCGTCTAGCTCCGCATGTCACACCGGTCGGCCGCACGGCCCGGACGACACGTTCTCTCCTCGTTCGAGCACTCGCCGAACGATCCGTTGACGACGAGCGACGTACACCTCCGAAGCGGCGCGCATACTCGCCCGCTCGCAGGCACACCGCGCGTAGTCGAGCTCGGCCCGAGCCGCCGGCGTGCCGACCTCGAGCAGCCCCAACAGCGTGTAGTAAAACGGAAAGCGTGTCCACCGCCCTGCGCCGTCCCGCTGCGCCCGAATCACCTGCACGTGCCGTGCGATCCATCTCCGGAGGTCGCCGCTTCGATCGGAAGCCGCACTCCGCATGTACGCGATCGATGCATGTGCGCACTCGCCGAGAATGCAGTGAGAGGCGGCAAAACAGGCTCGCGCCATGACCGCGGAGCTCCGTTTCATCGCGTCCCGAACGTCGGCCCGGTCACCCGCCAGCATCGCGAGCAGACGGACCGCTTCGAGCGTCAGCACGTTCTCCGCCGCCCGTCGGGTCCGAAGCCGCTCCCCGCTGAATAGCCGCACGCCGCGCTCGAATTCTCCCGGCCACAGGGTCATCAAGCCGGCGTGTCGCCCCCGACCCTTCTGCCGATCGAGCAGAAACCCAACCAGCATGTCACGCGCTTCCGTGCCAAGAATGATGCCATCCGCCACCTGCGCACTGACGACATCGATCCTTTCGCTCAGCGTCATACCATCGCTACGCATCGGCTCGCCCGCCTTTCCCGCATCACTTTGGGAAGCGTTCGTCTCCGATTCGTCGCACCGCTCGGTCTCGCGCACGTGCCCGGCCAACCGTACAATGCCGCCAGCCGAGAAGGGAGGCGTTATGCAAATCGTCGTACTCGGAGCCGGACGCGTTGGAAGCGCGATCGCAGTCGATCTGGCCGCGGAGGATGGATTCGAGGTCCGCGTCGCCGATCGCGACGAGGCCCGCCTGACCAGGCTGGCCGAGCGCCATGGGATTGCAGGGGAGCGCGTCGACTTCTCCCTTCCGAGCACCGTCCGGCGCGCGATCGACGGGGCCGAACTCGTCGTCAGCGCGGTGCCCGGGTTCCTTGGGTATCGCACCCTCGAAGCGGTCCTGCAGACCGGAACCGATGTCGTCGATATCGCCTTCTTCCCCGAGGATCCGTTCGCCCTCGACCGTCTCGCCCAGGAGCGAGGCGTCCGAGCGATCGTCGACTGTGGCGTTGCTCCCGGCATGAGCAACCTGCTCGTCGGGCACGCCGACACGCTTCTCGAGGTGACGGAATCGGTGGAGATCTACGTCGGCGGCCTTCCCGCCGAACGGACGCCACCCTTCGAGTACCGCGCGGTCTTCTCCCCGATCGACGTGATCGAGGAGTACACCCGGCCCGCTCGCATCGTCGTCGACGGCGAGACCGTCATCCGTCCGGCGCTGAGCGACCTCGAGCTCCTTCGCTTCGACATCGGCGAACTCGAGGCGTTCCTGACCGACGGTCTGAGGACGCTGGTCGATACGATCGACGCGCCCCGGATGTGCGAGAAGACGCTTCGCTACCCTGGACATGCAGGCAAGATCGCGCTGCTACGAGATGCCGGCTTCCTATCGGATGAGCCGATCGACGTGGACGGACGCCCGATCCGGCCGATCGACGTCGCGACGTCCTTGCTCTTCCCGCTATGGGAGCTTCGCGACGGCGAAGAGGATGTCACGGTGATGCGAATCGAAGTCGCCGGGCGCGCCGGCGGTCGCCCGGTCCGATACCGCTACGATCTGCTCGATCGATACAACCCGGTGACCCGGACGACGTCGATGGCCCGTACGACCGGCTACACGGCAACGATGGCCGCCCGCCTCCTTGCGGAAGGCCGATGGACCCGGGCGGGCGTCGCGCCACCCGAATTCGTCGGCCGCGACCCCGAGGCTGTCGAGTTCCTCCTCTCCGGCCTGCGAGATCGGGGCATCGTCTACCGCGAGACGGTCGAGCGGGGCGGCGCCTGATCGCCCGGAGGCGATACGCGTGAATGCGTACCGGATCGAGCAGCTTGACTGCATCCTACGGTATCACGATCTCCCCGGGGCCGATCCCGCGTTCGTGTTCCTGCACGGCCTCGGCTCGGCGTCGTCATCGTACTTTCCCCGTGCCATTGCGCATCCCCGCCTCCGCGGCCGCCGCGCAGTCTTCGTCGACCTGATCGGTTTCGGGTACAGCGACGCGCCGATCGACTTCGACTACGCGATGGAGACGCAGGCCTCGATCGTCGTCGATCTGCTTGCGAGCCTCGCGATCTCGAACTGCACGTTGGTCGGCCACAGCATGGGGGGCTCCGTTGCCACCCTCGCCGCCGCCGCCGACCCGACCCGGATCGGCCGTCTCGTGATCGCCGAGGGGAACCTCGATCCGGGGCCCGGCGCCGTCAGCGGTCCGGTCACGTCGATGACCGAGGAGGCGTACATCGCGAGCGGCCACGCTCGATTCGTCGAGCAGATACGCGCCGCGGGCTTCCTGGACTACGCCGGGACGCTCCAGGCGTGCCATCCGATCGCGCTCCACCGAAGCGCCGTCTCGTTGATCGCTTCGCGAAGCCCGACCTACCGCGAACATCTCGCCTGTCTGACGATGCCGCGAACGTACGTCTACGGCGACCGGAACCTCCCGACGCCGGACGTCGATCGCCTCACCGCCGACGGCGTCCTCATCCGCGTCCTCACCGGTTCGGGGCACGACATGATGGTCGACAACCCCGACGGCTTCGCGGAGATCGTCGCCGAAGCCGCCGAAACAGCCGCTTAGACCGGTTCGTCTCCTCGACTTCCCCACACCGTCCGGATACGCTGGGGCCGGATGTCGACCGGGTGGGTCCGCATCGAGGAGGATCGATCATGAAGACGAGTCGCCAAGTCGTCACGTTCGCACTGCTCTCTTGCCTGTTCGTCGTCGTCGCATCCGTCGGTGCGGCCGCATCGCCGTCAGCGTATGACGTCCGCGTGACGCTCGACCCGACCGAGCAGATGCTCGTCGGGTCGCAACGGGTCGAGTACGTCAACGAGACCGACGAGCCGGTCGACGAAATCCTGTTCGCGCTGCTCGCCAACGCCGGCGCCGAACCGAATCCGTACCTGCACCCGGCGATTGCCGATGCGCAGTACGTCCGCGGCTTCGACCCGATGTGGACGCGAATCCACGGCGTCACCGATGCCGACGGCGCCCCGCTCGCGTACACGCTCGAGCCCTCGCCGCCCGCACTGCAGACCTACGCGCTCGAAGACGGCATCCTCGCCGTTGCTCTTCCCGAATCGCTCGCACCGGGCGATCGTGTCACGCTGAATATCGACTTCGAGACACGCTTTGCGAACGCCCTCGTCATGGACCAGTTCGTCTACCGCGACACCTATGTCTGGCGGTTCGGTTGGAATCCGATCGTCGTGCCCGCCGCCGCACGAAACGGAGGCTACGTTCTCCCTGCGGCGACGTATCGTGTGGAGGTCACCGTGCCCGAGGCGTATCGGCTCTTCGCCGGCGCCGACCGGCAAGTCGAACGCGACCCCGTCGCGGGCCTGACAACGTACGAACTGATCACCGACGGCCCGGTACGATCGGTCCCGCTTCTGATCGGAACCGACCTCGAATCCGTTTCCTTGATGTGGAACGACGTCGAACTGGTCGCCGTCTATCTCCCCGGCGGCGAGACCTTCGCCCGGCTCACGCTGACCTACCTGGCCGAGATCCTCGCCTCTCACAGCGACCGCTTCGGTCCGTTCGGATCCCGACGGCTCATCGTCGCCGAGAATCCCGCGCCGGGGTTCTTCGGCATGGCGGCCGATGGCATGATTCTCGTCGGACGCAGCCTGTCCCGCCTGAAGGACATGCCCGCACTCGGCACGTACGATCGGCTGATCGAGTATCTCCTCGCCCATGAGGCGGCGCACCTGTGGTGGGGGATCGGAATCGGCACCGATTTCGATGCGGAGAACTGGCTGTCCGAGGGATTCGCCGAGTATCTCTCCATCTCGTACTTCGAGGAGAAGTATGGCGCCGACGAACCGAACCTGTTCTCCCATCTCGGCCCCGGGCTGACGGAGGACATCGTTCGAGAGGCGATCGGTGACGTGAACCTTCGCCGCCACCTCTCCGAAGCGCCGTATCTCGACCTGCTGAAGCTCGGCTTCGATGAGCCGATCGTCCGGCCGATGGCCGACGTCGAATACCTCAACGGGCAAACCGTGCGCGTCTACAACAAGGGGTATCTCGTGCTGCGAGCGCTCGAGGCACGGATCGGGCAAGACACCCTCCGTGCCGCGCTGGCCGAGATCCATGCGGCATGGCGCGGCCGCATTCTGGATGTCGAGGGCTTCCGCCGATCGATCGAGGACGCATCGGACGCCAACCTGGCCGACTTCTTCGACGACTGGCTGTACGGCACCGCCACGTTCGACGTGACCGTCGAACGGTTCGAGACGGCCACGTCGCATGACGGCTACACGACCACGGTCCATCTCCGCCGCGCCGGCGCCGTCCTTCCCGTCGAGATCGAGGCGACGCTCGCCGACGGGTCCACCGAACGCCGAACGTGGAACGCCGAGGCCACGACGGACGCCGTCGTCTTCGAGACCGCGTCGCCGGTTGTCCGAATCCACGCCGATCCGGACGAGATGCTTCCCGACGTCAATCGGTTCGACAACCACAGCCCCCGTCGGATCCTCGTCGACCACCCATTCCGAAGCGACGATGCGCCGTCGATCGGCCGACCGCTCGACGCGTACGTGATTTCGATCTCGCCGATCGGCCTCTCCGGTGGCTTCCGAAACGATCACCAGTGGAGCCTGACCGCGATACCCCATCTCGATCCGGACGCGTCTTATGACGACCTCGCCGACGTCTTCCAAGCATGGGATGTCGTCGCCGCGTTCGCCGCGACGGTGGATCGCCGTCTGTCCTTCTCCGCGACCGCCACGATCACGGCGTTCGATCCGTCGAACACCACCGGCACCGTCGACCTCCAAGCCACCGTGCAGACGCTCGGTTTCTCCCACCCGGAGATCGGAGCCGCCGGGACCTACTGGTACCCGACCCGCGTCCTCGATCTGACGCTCGGGATACGCGGGGAACTCCCCGACCCGATTCCGTACGTATCGGTTGCCGTCGGCCGTTCCGATCTGCTTGCGCACTTCATGGAGAACGTGCTGACCGCATGCGCCGGCATCCCCGGGGCCGGCGTTGAGCCGTTCGCGACCGTCGCGTGGTCCGGTCTGAAGCGGATCCGTCTCGCCCCTCACCTCTATCTCGACATCTCCACATCGGCCGGCGGATCGCTTCTCGAAACGCTCCCGACTGACTTCATGTTCTCGATGGATCGGCTCCGCGCGTTTGCCCTGCCACCGTACGGGCACTTCCAGTACTTCGGCACAGCCGAACTGGTGCTCCCGCCGCTCGTCCGCGACGTCGGGTACCCAGTCCTGAACGTGACCCGAGTCGAGGACATCGTCGCCACCGTGTTCGTCCAGGGCGGTCGTACGTGGGGCGGATGCGACCGTGTGTGCGAGCCGGGCGTCCGTGTCGAGGCCGGGGCGCAGCTCACGTTCCTCGTCGACGCCGTCTTGGGCAGCCAGTTGGCGCTGTCGGTCGGCTATGCCTACCCGCTCCTCGGATCGGACGGGGAACCCTCGGTGTTCGTCGAGTTCGCCGTGCCGCGCTAGCGGCTGCGGCGAAGCCGGATCAGCGGGTACACGAGCAGGGCTCCGCCGCCGAGAGCGAGGATCGCCGCTCCGACCCCGACCCGGTCGGCCGCGAGGCCGACGAGTGGAGCGAGAGTCGCGGTCAGGATCGTCCGCAGTTGTGACCCCACAGACAATCCCGTCGCCATCATCCGATGATCGATCCGCTCCGCGACGTATCCGACGACCATCGGCCGCCGGACGTTCTGGACCGCGTACAGAAGCAAGAAGGCGGCGATCGCCGCGCTCGGACATCCGACCCACGACGCCAGTCCCGCCGCAACGAGGAGCCCGGCCCCGACGACGTACAGACCGTCGATCGCCCTCGGCAGCGACGCCACCCGTGCCTCCAGTCGGCCGGCGCGGGAGGCCGCATAGCTGGTCATCAAGTAGATCACGAAATACAGCGCCCCGACGACGAGCGCCACCCGTTGCTCGCCCCGAACCGCCAGCAGGATCGGAAGCGCGATCGCCTGCGCCTCGAGGATCGGCTGGAGATAATCCTTCGTCGATCGGAAGACCGCATCCAGCACGCCGCCGCTGAACAGTCCCCGCAGCAGCGCACCGTCCCGCAGCGTACCGATGGATGCGCGGACCGCTCCGACCAACCTTCGAAAGACACCGGACCACGATGGCAGGATCCGTTCGACGTGCCCATCGAGCTCCTTCGGGTACGTCATCATCAACAGGAGCGCGAGCACATACGGCACCAACGATGCGAGAAAGGCGGCGCGGTAGCTCCCACTCCAGAAGACCACGCCGGCACCGATCAGCGCCGCCAGCGCCGAGCCCAGCTGGGACGCCGCGCGCGTCCTTCCGTAGTATGCGACGCGCCGATCTTCCTCTCCACGCCGCCGCAGGTGCTCGAGGATCATCGCCTTGTGCGTCCCGGAACGAAGCGCCTCACCGAGCGCGAACAGGACCATCGCCGCGGCGTACGCCGCGTACGCCGACAGGGCGCCGAACAGCGCGAACGACGCAAGGTAGGCCGCGAACGAGCCGATCATCGACCGCCGCCGACCGAACGCGTCGGCTACCAGACCGGTCGGGATCTCGAGGACATTCGTGGCGATCTCCCGGATCGCGTACAGCGATCCGATCGCCAGGTAGCTCAGTCCCGCGTCGCGGAAGAACAGGATCAGGAACGGATCGAACAGCCGTAGGTTCTTCAGGAATCCGTACGCCCTGAATCTCCAGAACATCCGATCGGCCCCTGCGTTCATCCGTAGACCTCCTCCACGATGCGAACAGGATGAGCCGTGATGGGGCCCTTTGCAACCGGACGTCGCGAGACTCGTAGCCGCTCACCGCCGTCGGCCGAGTCGGTCCCGCCTGCCCGCGGAACCGCCGTTCTGCACAGCCTTGTCCCCAAGCATTGCTGCCGATACGGTGGTCCTATGACGACTCTGCGTACCGCAACGCTCGAGGATGTCCCGATGCTCGCCGAGATCCACATCGCGGCCTCGCGCGCCGCCTATCGCGGGCTCGTCCCCGACGAGCGACTCGATCGGCTCCACGCTCGCCGCAGTCAAGAGCGAGTTCGGAGTGTCCTTGCGGGCGGCGACGCCGAGACGTTTGTCGTCGAGCGCGAGGGGGAGCCGGCCGGTTCTGTGACGCTCGGTCGGTGCCGCGACGGCGCCCTGGATCCGGATGCGACCGGCGAGATCTACGGAATCTACCTATCGCCGGACCGCTGGCGACAAGGTCTCGGAACGCTCGCCTTCCATGAGGCCGAGCGACTTCTGCGCAAACGCGGTGCCCGCATCGCCGTCCTGTGGACGTTCGAGGCAAATCGGGCCGCTCGCCGTTCCCACGAAGCGATCGCCTACGTCCTCGATGGAGGAACCCGAACGATCGATGTCGGCGTTCCGCTGCCGATCGTCCGCTATCGCAAGAGGCTCACGGCCG